>Ga0136560_1000175_pt1 | contig 28281 bp, 18 predicted proteins | sample AntRauMeHopE1497_FD_104925 | JGI IMG/M metagenome (GOLD analysis project Ga0136560, IMG submission 104925) | Saline lake microbial communities from Rauer Islands, Antarctica - Metagenome Hop E1 #497 | ecosystem: Environmental > Aquatic > Non-marine Saline and Alkaline > Saline | place... | reverse complement strand
GGCCAGGCGCGAAAAACCCCGCCCGGGGGGGGGGGGGGGGGGGGGGGGGGGGGGGCGCCTTTGTGGGCCCTTGCGGCCGCGCCCCGGGGGGTGGGGGGCCGACGGGGCCCGGGGGGGGGGGGGGGGGGGGGGGGGGGGGCGCAATGGACGAGCGGCTTACCCTCGTACGGCGAGTCCGTCGGCCCCTCCAGAGTCACATTAAAGTGCCTCATGTTGTCCGCAAAGGGCGATGCGGTGATACCCTCCACTGTGGCGGGGGGAAGTATCGTCAGGGAGGGCTGCATCGCGACCGGCGAGGCGACGAGGGCCGGAAAAGCCTGCATTTGTCCGGGAGATCTCACCAGGGTCGGACTGGAGCTTCTCCGTCTCCTGCGGGCGGCATGGTGCGGATGGCATGACACATCGGGAGGCGGCGCGGCTCGGCTGGATCAGGGCGCGCAGCCGGGGCGCGGGGGCCGAACACCGGCGTGGGGAAAATATCGCCGACTGTGGTTTCCCTGCGTGGCGGCTTCTTGCCCGGCCGCACGGCATCGCGGGCTCACCCGCATGATGCGCCTCGGTAGTGCGGCCGCCATGGCTGCTCTTGGTGCCGCGAGTGTCGCGAGGCGCTCGGTGTCGGGGTGCCAGTGTATGTGGCGGCGTCAAAGATGCGGCTCGAAGCGAAAAGCGTTTTCAGTCGCACGCTCGCACGCACAGGGTCACCCGCGATCGAACGGGGCGGCCATGCGAGCGGGGCCCCACGGAGGGGGCCTTCCGCCTGTGTCGACGGTGGCTCGGCGGCGGCGGGGGTCACCTGCGGGCGTCGGCGGCCTCGGCGGCGGCGCGGTGGACGCGGTCCGTGGCCGACGCCGCGGCGTCGCGCGCGATGCGGCCGATAGTCCGGCGGCGGCGCGCGCGGCGCATGCGCGCGAGGCGCGCGGGCTCGTATGCCTCCTCGGAGTCGCCCTCCTCTGCCGCGGCGTCAAAGTCCATCTCGTCGTCGTGGGCGACGTAGACGGTCTCGGGGATGGCGAAGCCGTTGAAGGCGCACGCGGCGGCCTTGGTGTAGGCTCCCATGGAGTCGAAGACCAGCCAGTCGCCGGTCTCCAGGTCCTTGGGGAGCCAGATTCGCTCGGCGATGCAGTCGATGCCGTCGCAGGTCTGGCCCCAGAGGCTGATCTCCTCGCGCTCGAGGGAGCCGTCCTCCTCGGAGGAGGAGCTGCCGTCGTCGCGGCGGGGGGCGGAGGCGGAGGATGCGGCGGCGGACATGGCCGCCGAGGCGCCGAGGTGGGCGCCGGAGGACGCGGCGGCGGAGGCGGAGGGGCCGGTGACCATGCCCGCGGCGATGAGGCCGGAGACGGCGATGGCGGCGGCGCTGGCGGCGTCGGCGGCGGCCTTGGAGGCTGTCTCGGCGGCGTCGACGGGGACGCCCGAGTTGGTGGGGACGGGGAGGACGGGGCGGGCGCGGCGGAGGGCGGAGGCGAGGTCCTCGGGGGTGGAGGTCTCGTCGTCGCGGAGGGCCATGGGGGCGGGGGAGGCGTGGTCGTAGAGGACGTTGTTGAAGGAGCCGTAGAGGCCGTCGTTGATGAAGAGGCGGACCGCGGGGGGGCCGCCGGGGACGCTGGCGTCCTCGGGGAGGTAGGTGTCGTCGCGGCGGCCGATGATGCCGGCCACGAGGGTCTGGCACGTCTCGACCATGAAGCGGCCGGGCTCGGCCATGACCTGCAGAGGGGCGGGCTCCCCGTTGGCGAGGCCCGTGGCGTAGAAGTCGCGGACCGTGTCCATGCAGAGCCGGTAGGGCTCGTCGTCCTCGTCGTCGCTGCCGGCGGCGGCCTCGTCCTCGTCCTCCTCGGGCGCCGGGAAGAGCAGCGAAGTGTACTCGTGCAGAGCCGCTGCGACCTGGGGGAAGGTTGCGCCGGCGGGCGTCTCGTTGCCCTCGGCGGCGTGGTGGGCGGCGTAGGGGTCGCCGCCGCCGTCTCCGGCGAGGACGATGTCGGTGGGGGCGCTGGGGCCCGATGCGCTGGCGATGACGCCGGGGAGGTAGGGGCTGGCCTCGAGGCCCTGGTGGGTGGCGCTGGGGTTCATGGCGTGGTGCTGGGCGGCGATGGCGGCGGAGTTGGCCATGGACGTGGCGGCGGCGGCGGCGGCCGCGGCGGCCGCGGCGGCCGCGGCGGCGATGCCTCCCGAGGCCATGGCGGCGGCGAGGTCAATGTTGCCGATGCCGTTCCCGTCGGCGCTTGTGCCCTCCCCGGGGGGGAGCGACATCTCCGCCGGCATGAGCGACACCTCGCCCTGGCGGGTGTGGGCGCCAAAGGCCGAGCCGGGGAAGCCGCCCCCGATGTCGAGGACGCACATGGGTGCGCCGAGGCCCTCCGCGACGGCGAAGGCGACCTGCGCGCGCTCCAGCGCCTGGCGGTAGGTCCCGACGTCGTAGCAGCCGCTCCCGACGTGGTAGCTGATGCCAGCCACGCGGACGCCCATGTCGCGTGCCTCCTCGAGGATGGTGGCGACGCTGTCGGGGTGTGCGCCGAACTTCGCGGAGAACCGGCAGACAGAGGCGCGGTCGTCGGTCGCGATGCGCAGGAGGAGCAGGGCGTCCGGGTGGTGCCGCTTGACCTTGCGCAGCTCCTCGCGGGAGTCAAAGGTCATGAGCTGCACCCCGGCGTCGCGGGCGAAGCGGACGTGGGCGGGCTGCTTCATCGGGTTTGCGAAGATGATGTCGTCGGGCGTCGCGCCGGCCGCCAGGGCCTGCTCGATCTCCCCGCGCGACGCGCAGTCGAACTGGGCGCCCTGGGACGCGAGCGTGCGCACGATCTCGTCGTCGTTGTTGCACTTGACGGCGTAAAAGGGCGCCACGTTGGGGAGGTGCTTGCGCCACTTGCGAAGCTGCAGCGCGACGCGGCTGCGGACGGGCAGAAAGGGCGGGCGGGACAGCAAAATCGTGAGGGGCGGGGGTGCCTCGCGGAACGAGCGGCGGAGCGCCGCGCCGCCGCCGCCGCCGACGGCGGGAAGTTCGGGCACCGGAACAGTGACTGGAAATGCAGCAACCGAGCATGAAGACGCCGACCCCCCGGGGCCCGCGCCGCGGGCGGCCGGCGCACCCCGCCCACCCTGGGGATATGTCGCTCGTCCACGGGCAGGGCGCGGCGCCCGGGCGCGAGGGGGCGGCTGGCGGCGCTGCGGGGCGTCCGATGGCCCGACGTTTTCTGCCTGCCGGCCGGATGAACACGCACGCGCCACGCACGCGTCGTCCGGCGCGCCGCGGCGCGCGCCGCCGATCGCAAGCGCACTTCGTGCTCACCGAAGGTCGCAGAGGTAGAAGGCGAGGTGGTCCGGGTTGGAGCGGATCGCCTCGTAGACGCGTCTGACGGCGACTGCACTATGCGCGACGCGGGAGCCGCGGGGAAGCATATCGACTGGTCGGGCCCGGGAGGAGCGCGAGACGGCCGGACTCTGGGCGAACTGGAGCCAAGAGTGCCGCTCCGGGAGGGCCACGGGCATCGCTGACAGGGTCCCTGCTGCGGTCTCGTCGCCGGGCTCTGCTCAAGCAGAGCAAGTGCCCGGCTCGAGCTTTTGGCGCGTGTGAGAAACAAGTCGCGCGCCGGCGGGGCCTCGGCACACTCGGCGCGCCTACGCGATGGCGTCCGAATTCATCATGATGCCGGCAGAGAAGGAGATGCGTGCACGAATCCTCGACGGCCTCAGGCGTCGGTCCTCCGACGGACACCGCGTGCCCTCGGCTGCATTCCAGGAGGCCATCACCGAGGCGGGCCTCAGGCTGGGCGACGCCATCGTGGACCGCGTCCTTGCGGTCCTGGAGCTGGACGGCGCCTCAGGGATGGTGCGTTGGCGCGCTGCTGGCCCCTGCCTGCCGCGCGGGATGGCCCGCCCCACACGACCACAGGGCCGTTTGTTCCCGCGCGGCCGTCCCGCTGCCTCCTCTCGCGCTCCGGCCGGGGCCCGCTCGGGGCAACGGCCCGTGCCGTCGTGCTGGGCGCGGCGCCGGCCCCGCGCGGCCTTCGGCGCGGTCGCGCGGCGGAGCGCACGGGCAGCTGCGCCGATCTTGCCTCCCCCCCCTACCCCCGATCGACGCCCCACGCCGAGGCCCGCACCGTCGCGTCTGCGCAGCGCTCTCGCTCACGTTCCTCCTGCTCCGTGACGCCCCGCCCGCAGATCGATTTCAGGGACCTGGAGAGCTCGGTTGCAGACGTTTCCGCCGCCGGCTCGACCGCGGGGATGCCCACGACGCCTGCGCGCTCCGTGGCCGGTGCGCCGCACGACCCCCAGTCCGCGTCGTCGTTCCGGGAGTCCGGCATGGGCAGCATGGTCGCCGGCGTGGCGGGGCGCGAGTTCCGCCAGGCGGTCGAGACGGCGACGGGCCACGCCGTCCCCGGCTCGGCCTCCCGCGTCCCCGACTCCGTGCGCGGCCTGCCGCAGCCCCAGCGCGTGCGCCGGCTCGCCCGGGAGCTGAACGCGCTGTTCAATGAGTGGGATCACGGGCGGATCCCGCTGGACCTGTTCCGCGAGGAACTCCGGGCCCTGGGCGTCGACGAGACCATGGAGGCCCAGCGCCTCATCCGCGGCACCGGCACGTGCACCTTCGCCCAGCTCTTCCGGGCGCTCTGCACGGAGGACGACTCCGCCGCCCTCGCCTCCGCCGCCGGAATGCGATCCACCTCGCGCCCCGCCACCGCCGGCGTCGCCCTCGCATTCGGGTCCGACCCCGCCTCCACCGTCGTCGCACCGCGCGGCGCCTCGGGCGGCGCCATGGGGACGTCGGCGGGCGGCGGCTCTACCTCGGTCGACGTCTTCGGCCGCGGGCCCCTCCCCGACCGCTCCTCGGGCAAGCGCATGGTGGGCACGCGCGTGCCGATGCACGGCCGCGACGTGGTGACGTGGCGGGGCGACTTCGCCCCCTCGATGGGCTCTGCCGTCGCGTGGAACACGGCCCGGATGGGCAACATCGACTCCCACGGGCACACCACGGGCCGTGAGGACAAGGACTACATGGCTGAGACGGGCGCGGGGGCGCTCCTGCGCGGCAGGGGGGACGACCTCGCGACGGGCGCGACGTGGGACGCCATCGACTCGGGCCGCTCCAGCGTCGCCCGGGCGGCCGCCGGGACGGTGAGGCAGGGCCTGCGCTCTGCCGGCGTCGCCGGGGCGCTCTTCGACGACGTCGCCGACATCTCCGCGAAGAGCCGGTTCGAGTCGACGGCGTCGAGCACCGCCCGGCGCGGCCTCGGCGGCGACTCGGCCGCCGCCGGACCCGTCACCTCGGCCGGCTACGGCTCCTCCACCGGCGCCCTCGTCCGCCAGCAGCTCTACTCCCTCGTCCGCCAGCTCGACTCCGGCGCCATCGCCATCCCCGAGTTCCGCGACCGCCTCAGCCGCCTGGGAGTGGGGGTCCCCCTCTCGGCAGAGAAGCTCCTCGCTGACTTCGCCGCCAACGGCAAGGCCGACTTTGGGCGATTCGTTCGCTCCTTCGACGACGAGATCGCACGCCTCCCCGTCGTCGTCGCCGCCGCGGCCGCCGCCTCGTCCGAGTCTGGCTCCCACGGCGCCGGCTCCCGCCCCTCCAGCGCCGCCGCCTCGGTCGCCGCCGCCGCCGCCGCATCGGCCGCCGCGCACCACGGGAGGCGCCGAGCCGTCGGCGGCCAGGCCGTCCGCGGTCACGGCGACATCGTCTCCTGGCACGACGCGCACGTCACCCCCGAGGAGGAGGCGGAGAGCCTCCGCATGGACGGCCTCCGCCCGCGGATGAGCCGCGACAGGCACATCTACGACGACAGGGCGCCCCCACGGGACATCGTCGCGTGGACGAGGGACGGCGCCGCGCCGCCTGGCCGGCCGGACAGCCGCCGCGCCCCCGGCCCCTCCCACATCGCCAGCCGCACCGCGGGCGACTTCATCGGCTGGGCCGCCGAGCCTCAGGGCCCCAAGGGCTCACGTGCCGCGGCCGCCGTCGACCCGTACGCGGGCCACGCAATGACCGGCGACCCCGCCTACAGCGGCCACAGCGGCTCGTCTATGGCGCGCGCCCACACGGTGCTCGACGACGGGAGCCTCGTCGGCGGCGGCGTCGCCCGCGTCGACACCGAGCTCGCCCGCAAGGCCGCGTCCACCCTGCCCCCCTACGGCACGGAGACCGACGTCCTCCCGCCCTCCCCGGGCCCGCCCCCCACCGCCCGGGGCGGCCGCTTCCTCTCGCCCACCATGAAGCAGTCGGTCGACTGGTCCTCCCACCGCTGAGAGCCGGTCGGCGGCTGCGTGCCCTGCGTGAACGATTGGGTCCGAACAGGCTTGCGACGCTCACCGCCCGCGCCTCTGCTCGGCGACCGCCCGACCGTCACTCGGCGTCAGCATCGTGCGCGCTTGGGCGAGGGGCGGGACGGGAGCCAGTGTTGCGAGGGGCCTCGTGTCACACAATGTGGTGCTGCATGAGGGCCCTTGTGTGCCCTCTGAAACGATACCTGCTGGACCCAGTAGTGGAGCACGCACTCCCAGCAGCACAGGACGCGGGCGGCAGCCCGGAGGCTCGCAGGGGCGGTCATGACGGCGCGGCCATCGAGCGCGGTCATGACGGCGCGGCCATTGAGCGCGGTCATGACGGCGCGGCCATTGAGCGCTGTCCCAGGACCGGCAGGCCGAGAAGCCCGTCCCAGAACCACGAGCGGGGGCTCCCCGCGCGCTTGCCCATGGGCCGCGAGCGGATGGTGCCGTCGCCGAGCTCGAAGTCGACCCGGGGCGTCGCGCACGGCGCCGCTGTGGCGAAGAGGGCATCCATGTGCGAGAAGAACGGCGCGAAGTTGCAGCCGAACCGGTCGTGGTGGGTGACGTGGGCGCGGGCGCCGGTGTAGAGGGGCACGATCTTGTCGACGCCAAAGGCGAAGTCAAGGTTGCAGTGGCTCTCGGCCAGGGCGCCGAGGAAGAGGACGACAAACACGTTGCGGCTGAGCGGGTGCGCCTGCACGAGCTTGAGGGTCTCGTTGGCCAGGAGCACGAGCACGGTGCGCTCGACGGTGGTGAGCTGGTTCGTCGTGGTCCACGAGAGCTTTGCGTGGTCGTGGTGCACGAAATGCACTCCCCGGAGCGCCTGGACGCGGTGGAAGGCGTTGTGCAAGAAGTAAAACGCAAAATCGTACAGCACCAGCGCCGCGACGGGCTTGACGGCGAGGTCCCACACGCCCGGCCCGGCCTCGGGGAGGAGCCGCTCCGTTTGCAGGGAGACGTAGGGCTGCGACGCCCACTCCTCGCGGCTGACCCAGCCCGGGTAGTGCTTGCGCGTCAGCGTGTCCAGCACCAGGAGTGGCACCGTGTAGAGGAGAAAGTCCGTCGCGGCGTGCGACGGGCTGCGCCCCTGGGGTGCGAGCGGGCCGTGCTCCCGCTGGTCGGCCTCGCCCCGCATGTCCGCCCCCGGGAACGCGATGGCGAGGAAATGGAACGCCGCGTACAGCCCGAGCGATACGATCGGCACCTGCAGGGTCTCAAAGTACGGGCTCGAGTACCAGGGCTGCCCGCGCAGCCAGGTCCAGAGCTGCTGCAGGAGTGGGTCGATTACGGGCGAGGCCGCGAGCAGCCCGACAACAGTCGCCGCCAAGCCGGTACGAACGGCCCAAATGGCCGCCATGGGCGCCTTTGCGACGGGGGCGGCCATCCCCGCGGCGAGTGGGGGCGGGCGGCCCCGTGGCCAAACAGAGCGCTGCACCAGCCCGAGCCGCGGCCGTTTTCGCGCGCCCGGGCAGCTCTGGGGCCGCCACGCCCGGGCGGTGCTCACACGTCGGCTGGGGCGGGTCAGTTATACTTGGTTCGGTGGCGCCCGGTGGGTCACTCGAACCGCACACTCCGTCGCGCTCGCGAAGACGGCCAGAGGCCATCGCGTCGACGGCATCATCCCGACCGTCGCCTCGGTCTGCTCGTCGCCGATGTCCCGCTTCAGGAGTTCGGCGGCCGCGGCCGCGCGCATCATGGCGGCCTCCCCGGCGACGCCGACGAGGCGCCAGCCGAGAGCAAGTGCGGCCGCCGCGATGCCCGCAAACATGCCGACCAGCACCCACGGCGACGCGGGGTTGAACGCAATCGGTGAAATGACACCGCCCAGGAGCAGCGGCACTGCTAGAAGCCACACAGACCACGCGGCGAGCTGGCGCCACCGAAACGTCGCGACGGATTCCACGAGCAAGATCACGCGGTCCCAGCGCTCGAGCCGGACCCGATCCTCCGCCACCAGCAAGGGATGCTGCACTCCCTTGATGTTGCGCGCGGCCCGCGCCGCGGTCACGGCCATGGCTGCCGCTGTAATGCCCTGAACCTCGGAAACGAACCAGTCGCTTGGCATCGTTCCGAGCGCCCAGACCGCGCGGCCCCGCAGCTCCACGATGGTCAGCTCGCCTGCGTCCGTGTTTTGTTTCGATACCGTGACGTCCGCGACGCAGTCTGCCGGGGCGTCCGCGGGCGAAACCTTGCCGTGCGCTTTGCTCCCGAGCATGGTGTGGCCGCGGGTGGCGGCTGTCACGCGCGGCCGGGGCCGCGGTGCGCCTCGGCGGTGCGAAAGCGCTGGAAAGCTGGTGCTGCGCCCCCCCCAGCGCGCCGCCGGCTGCGTTCCCCGCGGCGAGCAGTGCCGGTCAAGGCGTGCGGAACTATGCCGGCCTTTTTGAGGTTAGGGTTGCCAAGCCAGCCCGTTGCATGATCGCCGGCCGGCGACCGTTCCGCGCGGGCGCGGCCCCAGCGGCCGCACGGCCCAGCGACTGACAGGGGCTACGAAAACTGCGAGATGAGGAGCACCGCTGCGGCGGCGGCGTCGTTGTCGACGCTTCGGATCGCCGCGTCGACCATGTCATCGGGCAGCGCCGACGCCAGTCCCCCCGCTCCCATGGTGGCCAGCGCGCTCCGCACCGCCGCGGCGTCCGTCTCGGACGGGCTCCCCGACGCCCCGCCGTCCCGCTCGGCTGTCGCGGCGTCCTCCTCCTCCTCGCCCCCGAACCGCGCAGCGCCGCGACCCGGGGCCTCCAGCGGCCGGATGTCCGAGAGCAGCAGAGCCAGCGCGCCGGGGTCGCTCTGCAGGGCCGCGCCGAGGGTGAGAGACGCGACCTCGGCGCCGAGCGGCTTGAGCGCCGCCTTGACAGCCTTGGCGGGCAGCGAGGCGGCCGACGGGTCCACGCTCAGGGGGCGGCGGATCTGCGGCCGCGGGGAGAGAGGGCTGGTGCGGGCTCGGTGGGGGGGTGGGGGTGCGAGGCTCGGCTCGGCCAGAGCCCTGGGCTCAGTGGGGGTCAGGGGGCCCGGAAAGTCACGGGCGCCGGGCGGGCCGTGCGCGGGCCCCGTCTCACCGCCTCGAGCGCCGCGATGCCGTCGGGGGGACACGTGTCGAGCGCTGCAAGGGATGCATGCACGTGGGCGCGAGCCGCCGCGGACGCGGACGCCTCGCCGCCGCCAAGGAGGCGGTCCGCCACGTGCGACGCGAGGGCGTCGCCCGTCGCGGCGGGGCTGTACGCGGTTGCGAGGACGGCGGCCGCCAGGCTCGCGCCCGGTGGAAACCCGAGCGTGCGGCCGGCCGCAGCCGCCGCCATCACGCTCGCCTTGGAGGACGCCGGAACAAGGAAGCCTCCGCGATCCGACGCCAGCTCGATCGATTCGGCCGTCGCGGGAAGCGAAAGCCTCGACCACGGCGATGAGACGGCCACGAAAAACTGCCCCGAGGCGCTCGGCCTCCCGCTCTTGGCCTGGGCGGCGGGCACGAAGCACACCGCCGGGATGGCCGACCCGGGGCCGACGACCGTGCCGCTGAGCATCACGGCCTCCCACTCGGGGCGCTGCCTCACCAGGGCGGCGGCCTTCTCTCCGCGATGTGCGCGGCAGAAGGAAAACGCACGGCCCCGAGGGGACCACACCCACACGCCGACGTCGGCGGACGATACCTTGGGCATGTGTGTCACGCTTCCCGTGGCGTGCGGGGGCTGTGGGGCAGGTTCGGTGCCGTTGCTGGACAAAGCAGAGCGGCAAACGTGAGCTGGCCCGCGCCCGACACTCGTCGCGCCCTCCGCGCCGGACGCCGCATGGCGGAAACGCGCACCGACGCAGCTCTCCAGAGCTCGGCCCGCCCGCAGCGGCAGCGTCGGCCGGTGCGGTACACCGCGCTCCTGAGCCCGACCCAGAGCGCGGCCGAGCGCGGCTGGGACGAGGCGGAGGTCGCGGCGGCCATGCGGCGGTCCATCGCGGCCGCTGCGGCGGCACAGAAGCGCAAGGCTCAGCGGACGGACGCGGCGGCGCGCAAGCCGCGCCCCGCGCCGTCGCCCTGGGACGGCAGCATGGCCCGCGTGCGCGCGGCCCTGAACAAGCTGGCGTTCGCAAAGCTCGCGCTGCAGTCAAACTTGGCCGAGCGACGCGGGTGGGGCGCGGCGGCGGCGGCGGGAGACGCCAGCCGCGACGACGCCTCGTCGTCAGCGCAGGTGCCGGTCAGGGACGCTGTGAGGACGGCGCGGCTGGACGTCGTGCGGCACCGGCGGGCGCTGGCGTCGTCGCTGCGGGCGCTCCTGGCGCACAGCGCGGCGGGGGAGGGGGTCGAGGGTGCCGGCGGCATCCGCTCATTCGCACGGTGCGCGGTGCGCGAGGGCCTGGTGCCGGGCATGTCGCTGCCGCCACGGCGCCCGCGGGAGCCGGCCGCGGGCGAGGACGAGAGCGACGGGTCGTCGAGCGAGGAGGAGGACGACGTGCCGTGCGGCAAGTGCAGCGGGGGCGACGAGACGGACGACAACCCAATCCTGCTCTGCGACCACAAGGGCTGCGGCCGGGCGTTCCACCGGCTTTGCGTCGGGGAGCCCCCGGCGCTGGAGGGGCTCGACGACGAGGACGAGCCGTGGGTGTGCGATCATTGCTACGACATGGCGGAGGCTCTCGCCATCGTCGTGGAGACGGAGACGGACGTCGACGAGGAGTCGCTGGCCGGCCTGGCGCGGGTGCTGGACACCGCTGCGGACGAGGAGGAGCGCGTGGCGCTGGGCGCGGGGGCCGTGGAGGCGGCGGCGGAGGACGACGGCTCGGCGGCGATGCGGGAGGCAGCGGCGGCCGCCGCCGCCCCCGCTGACGGCGTGGCGCCGGGTGGCGGCAGGAAGCGTGGTCGGGGCCAGGCTCTGAGCTACGCTGTGCTTGACTCGCTGATGTTCGGCTCCCCCGTCGCTGGGAAGGGCGGGGCGGCGGGGCAGTCCGACACGAGCGATGAGGAGTACGACGAAGGGAGCGCGGTCAAGGGGCGGGCGGCGCCTGGCAGCGAGGACGGGAGCGGCGGCAGCAGCGAGAGCGGCAGCGGCAGCAGCAGCGAGAGCGAGGAGGACGAGGAAGGGCCGGGGCCGAAGCGTCCGCGGCGGGGGGCGGCGGAGCGCGCCGTGGCGCTCATCACCGAGGAGGTGGCGGCGGCCGGGGGCGGCGCGGAGGACAGCGACGAGGAGGACGAGGCGTTCGGGTCCGAGGACGAGGGCAGCAGCAGTGAGGGCGAGAGCGAGGAGGAGGGGGATGAGTGAGCGTCGTGTGCGGGCGATGCGCAAGGCATGCCGGCGGCGTCATCTGGTCGCGTCCGCCGCGTCACACGTCTCGGTCCGGCGCTCAGAGCTCGTCCTTGTCGTCGTCCTCCTCCTCGTCGTCCTCCTCCTTGGCTTCGGCGGCCTTCTTCTCCTCCTCGGCCTTCTTGCGCTCGTCCTCCTGCTTCTTGCGCTCGGCCTCCTTCTCGGCGTCGTAGGCCTTCTTCTCGTCGTCCTTCTTGGCGTTGAAGGTGGCGTCCTCGAATGCCTTGAGGTCGTCCTCGCTGTCGGCCACGAAGATGTCGTCGAAGATGGTGCCGGCCTTGACCTGCCAGAGCTCAAAGCCCACGTGCGAGCAGGGGTTGCAGACGGCGTAGACCTTGTCGTCCTCCTCGTAGTCCGGGTTGGCCACCTCGGGGTGCACCCACGGGCCCTTGTAGTCGGGGTTCTCGACCATCTTGGGCTTCCACTCGCCCTTGTACTCGGGGTTGTTCACCAGGGGGGCCTCCCACTCGCCGTCCTCCTCCTCGTCCCAGTCCTCGGGCTGCTTCGCGTCGGGGTCGGGGATCTTGGCGGGGGTGTCGTCCCAGCCGTCGGGCTTGACGTCGGCGGCGTCGGGGATCTTGGCCTCATCGACCCAGTCCTCGGGCTTGGACGCGGCGGGGTCCTTGATCATCTTGGGGCCGAGGAAGGCCCAGTCGTCGAAGAGGGAGCCGGACTCCACCTTGTCGCCGTCGATGCGCACCTCGTAGGTGTTGTCAGAGTCGACGATGAACGTGTACCGGTGCGACAGGTTGTCCGTCTCCACGCGGATGTTCTTCTTCGACTCGAGGTTCTTGCCCTTGTACGCGAAGATGGCGTGCGTCTTGCGCGTGCCGGTGCCGCACACGTCGGGGCCGAACATGACCGAGTACTCGGTGTCGCCGCCGAACTTCTTGGCGTCAAAGCCGGGCTTCACCAGCTTGATGTACGCGCCCCCGCAGTCGAGGTTCTGCTCGTGGCGCACGGTGTACGACACGATGAGCTTCTTGCCCTCGGACGTGAACTCGGCGTCGAGGGGGGCGGTCAGCGAGTAGAAACGCGCGTCCTCGCCGGTCTGGATGCCCTTGTCCTCGGCGTTGGCGAGGCCGGACTTCCAGTTCCACTTGCCCATCTGCGGTGCCAGGGGGCAGGGTGCGGGGGAGAGACTCTGGATGGGGGCAGGCAGCCGGACCGGCGGACGCCGGCACGCACGACGCCCCCAAAAGGCCCTGGGCAGCGGGCCACGGGGTCTGGCACGCGGCGCAAGCACCGCATAACGACAACGCGGCGCACATGAGGACGGATTGCGGGGCCAGTGCGGGCGGAACCGCAGCGTGGGCGGCCACGTGGCCGAGGCCGATCCGCAGGTTCAACGCCCACGCCGCGAGTCCGGGCCCGGCCTCCCCCGGATGCCCTGTTCCCCCCATTCCGTGGCAGAGGACGGCCGTGTGCTTTTACGCGGGCACTGGCCTGGATCGGGGCGGCCCCGAACGCCCGGGCGGCCGGCGCGGGTCACCACGTGTCTTGCGCAACATGTCCTCACGTCCGAGGCGGCCTTCCACTCGGAGCCGACGGTCCACCTGTCCTCCCAGGCGGCTGCGGGTCGCAAAGGGGGTCAGTCGGGGGCGGTGGCGTGGCGATGACACCTCCGGGGGGCAGCGGGGCGGCCGTGCTGGCGTGGCCTGCGTGGCAAGATCGCGCGCTCCTCCTCACCGTCGTCGAACTTCTCCGCGAAGTACACCTTGGCCGAGGCCATGGCGACCATGGCGGCCAGAAGCGACAGAATAAGCTTCATGGTCACGGCTCGGGCTCCTGCTGGAGGGTCGCGAGTGCTAGCGCGAGGCCCGCCGCGAGCATCGCACGCCAAGCTGGCTCTGCCTTCGCGGTCTGCCAGGAGGTCCGCCGGCTCCCCTGGGCGAAGGCTGCTTGCTCACGAACGGCCCGTGCATGCCAGCTCAGCAGCCGGTGCGCGCAGCAGGCTCAGTGGGGGTGCTGCGCCGCCTTGATGAGCGCTTCCCAAGCCCGACCGCAACCGCAGATGCCTTGAGCCACCTGCGGCTGCACCTGTGTATGTGCACACTCAAGCGCACGTGATTGCGCCGCCGGCCCGACGAGGGAGCGCCAGGCCGAGCCAGCGACGGCAGCATACGGCGCTCCAGCGCCGGCAGCAGCCGGCCGCCCCACGAGCGCCGAGCGCCCGGGAGCGGCTTGCTGGCATCGATTGGGCAGCATCCCGGTGGCGCCGGGGCAAGGCCGCTCGCGCGGGGGTGCTCGGGTCGCACGCCGCTGGCGCGCCCAGCCAGCGGCAAAGCTGCTTGCGCTCCGCGTCACAATCGCACGACAAGGGAAGTTTCAAACGCATCCGGCCCGGGGGAGCCGCCTCGTGGGGGTCAGGGGGGAATGCCGACGGCGGTTGCTCTGCGGCGGGACGTTCCGCGCGCCGGCAGGCGGCCCGCACACGAGCCAAGGCTCGCCAGCAAGACGATGACGCACGTTTCGTTGCGGTCGGCTGCGGCGACTGCGCTGCTTGCGGCTGTGACGGCCGCAGGCGGGCTGGTTCCGTCTTGGCCGCCCACGTACGCCATGAACCAGTCGACCGTGTTCATGCCGTGCAGCTACGCCGGCTACTTTGATGCCGCGTACGCCGCCAAGTGGGGGCTGGCCGACTTTGACTGGTCCAACGCCAAGCAGCTGTGAGCTGGGACTCGGCGCCGGCGCTCCGGCCTGCTGCGCCGCCTGGTCTCGCTCACAGCGAGGCGCGGCGCACCTAGCTTAGTTGCGATCGATTCTGGCGCCGCTCGCTCCCGCCGCAGGTGGGCGAACGCCAAGCCGATGGACTGCGAGGAAATGCTGGTTGAGCAGGTGCGGCGCATCCACGCCATCAACCCGGACACCAAGACGTTTGTCTACCGAAACCTGGTCAAGGCGCTCCCGTGGTTCACGGCGGTGCGCGAGAAGCTGGACGACCCGGCCTACAGCGGCTTCTTCCTGGATTTCAAGAAGGGCGGGTTCTTTCCGAACGGCTCGTACCACGTGCCCGCGTGCACCGGCTCCAAGTGCAGCGCCTACTACCACGACCAGGACCAGACGCCCGAGCACCCCAAGGGCGACGGGAGCTGCGTGGACGAGTGCGACTGCGGGTCGCAGCCGTGCGGCGAGTATCTCTGGGACCACCGAAACGGGACGATGCTCCGCGACTTTTTGGTCAACGACGTGGTGCTGGGGCCCACGGGCCTGGGCGCCCCAGGCGTGCGGGGCTTTTACTTTGACGATAACTGGTTCAACCACAGCGCAAAGACGCGGTACTGCGCCGCGAACGCGTTCGGCGGCCCGACCGAGGAGGACCGACACTGTGTCGACGTGAGCCCGGGACGCGCCCCTCCCCCCGTCATCGTTGCGCGCGACCGTGCCACCGCCACCTGCGACCACCGCCAACGCGCCGCCGCCAGCCCCCCCCACACTCCCACGTGCCGCAGGACATGGGCCTCGACGCGGCTGACGTGCAGGCCATCTTCGACGGCTGGCAGGGCACCATGGCCGCCGTGCAAGAGGCGGTGCTCGCCGCGGGAGGCTTCTCGTGGCAGTACATGGAGTCGCAAAGCCCGCCGCAGACGACCGCGCAGTGCGAGGCCTTCTTCGGGGCGCAATGCCGGGCGAACGCGCCGATGCAAACGGGCGCCACCCTCATGTTCTGGCGTTTTGGCAACTCCACCGCCAACCTGACGCAGCCGCACGTGGACCTGGCGAGCTTTTTGCTCGCCCGGGGGCCGTACGCGTGGCTCGGGTACTCGTGGGTGGGCTGCAGCAGCGACGCCGAGCCGAACAGCTCGACCGGGCCGTACGCGCTCCCCGAGAGCACGCAGGCGGACTATGGCGTGCCGGTGGACGCGATCTGCGCCGAGAAGAGGCCAGGCGTCTTCTCGCGGCGGTGGACCAGGGCAACGGTGTCCATGGACTGCAACACCATGACCCCGAGCGTGCGAATGTTGGAGTGAGCGCTGCCCTGGCGCGATGTGCGCGCCCGAGGCCGGACAACTAACGCCCTTGTCGTAACACACGCGATTGCATACCCACCGCGCTCCGCACCGTGCGTGAAAGAGTGCCAGGCGCCCCGCTGCGGGCGCGCGGGGGCTTCGTGGCTGCGGCTCTGCATGGGCCGCCTTCCTCCCGCCGCCACGCGGCACTCACGGCTCGGTTGCTTTGAGCATGGCCGACACGGTTGCGGACGTCCGGTCCAAGAAGCGTCCCCGCGACAACGGCGATGCCGGGTCGTCCAAGAAGGCCAGGGCGGCGCCGGTGCCCCTCGATTTCGCCGACATGACGGCGGCCGAGGTCGCGGCGAAGCGCGACAAGGTGCGCAAGGCAAAGAAGGCCGCCCGCCTCGCGGAGCGGAGGATCGCAAAGGAGGCCGCGGCGGACGCGGCGGCAAGGGCCGAGGTGGCCGCGGCCGAGGCGGCCGGCAAGGAGGCCGACCCCGCGGCGGCGGCGCCGGCCGCCGACGGCGTCGAGCCGGAGGTGCCCGTGACGTTTGCGGAGCTGGGCGTGTGCAAGCCCCTGCAGGAGGCGTGCACGGCGCTGGGCTGGAAGCACGCGACGGCGATCCAGCGGGAGGCTCTCCCCTTGGCGCTCGCGGGGCGTGACATCATCGGCCTGGCCGAGACGGGGTCAGGCAAGACTGCGGCCTTCGCCCTGCCCGTCCTGCAGGCGCTGCTGGACCGACCGCAGCGGCTTTTCGCGTGCGTCCTGGCGCCGACGCGGGAGCTCGCGTTCCAGATCGCGGAGCAGTTCGACGCCCTGGGGGCGGGGATCGGGTGCAAGACGGCGGTGCTTGTGGGCGGCGTGGACCTCATGTCGCAGGCTGTGGCCCTCGCCCGAAAGCCGCACATCATCATCGCCACGCCCGGCCGGCTGGTGGACCACCTGGAGAACACCAAGGGGTTCAGCCTCAAGGCCGCGCGGTACCTGGTCCTGGACGAGGCGGACCGGATGCTGTCGCTCGACTTCGAGGAGGCGATCGACAAGATCCTTCGCTGCGTCCCCCGGGAGCGCCGCACGCTGCTGTTCAGCGCCACCATGACCTCGCGCGTCGCCAAGCTGCAGCGGGCGTCCCTCGTCGACCCCATCAAGGTGGAGGTCAGCTCCAAGTACGGCACCGCCGCCGGCCTCGTCCAGCGCTTCCTGCTCTGCCCCCACAAGCACAAGGACGCCCACCTCGTGGCTCTGCTCAACGACTTCGCGGGGCAGACGGGCATCCTCTTCGTGGCCACGTGCGCGGCGGCGCAGCGCGTCGCGCTGATGCTCAAGGCACTGGGCATGGGCGCCGTCACGCTGCACTCCAAGCTCTCGCAGAGCCGCCGCCTCGGCGCGCTGAACAGCTTCCGCGCGGGGGAGCGCACCCTCCTCGTGGCCACCGACGTGGCCTCCCGCGGGCTGGACATCCCGACGGTGGACCTGGTGGTCAACGTCGACGTCCCCGCCTCGGGGAAGGACTACATCCACCGCGTGGGGCGCACGGCGCGGGCGGGACGCGCCGGCAACGCCGTGACGCTGGTCACGCAGTACGACGTGGAGGCCTACCAGCGCATCGAGCGGCTGCTCGGCGCAAAACTCGACAGCTACGAGCAGAGGGAGGAAGAGGTCCACGTGCTCCTCGAGAGGGTCGAGGAGGCAGCCAGGATCGCAGCGCAGCAGCTCAGGGAGGACGCGAGGGTGTACGGGAAGGGCAAGGGCGCCGGGGGCGCGAGGAGGGCGGCCATGGCCGAGGCCGAGGCCTCGGGGCCGGGCGGCGAGGCCGAGCGCATGCTCGCGGCAAGCTCAGACCAGCGCCGCAGGATGGGCGGCGCCGTGCGCGCCAAGGCCCGCGGCCGAGGCCGCGGCGGGCGCAGGTGACGGAGCGCATCGCTTGCGGAGCGCGCGCGCGCGCGCGCACGGGTGACCCCTCCTAGCCAACGAACGCGCCCAGCACGCTAATTCAAAGGTTACACGCACCATGGTCGGGCGTGCCGCCCCGCAGCGGTCGCGTGGGAGCGCCCGCGGGGTGGCCCGGCAGAGCGGCGGCCACACGTTTTTGTGGTCCCGCCGGCATCGCTCCGGGCCGCCACGCCACCCGACCCCCGGCCCTCGGTCATGCCCGGCGACGGGGAGGCCAAGGTGCGCGAGCGCCACATCTCCAAGCACTCGGAGACGGCCCACGGGCACAGCCACGCGGGCGGGGACTCGAGGTGCTTGGGGCTTTGCCGCCCCGCGTTCTGCGGCCTCACGTGGTTCGAGCTGGTGGCCGCGTTTGCGGTGGCCCTCCCCATCTCGTACTGGTACAGGGTGTCCGCGATGCCATGGCTGGTCAAGCACAACGTGATGGCCGCGTTCCAGCACGGCGGGTTCCAGGCAGCGAGCGACCGCATCGTTTCGGAGCTCTCCAAGACGACGGGGAGCGCCCCTGGCAAGGGCATGGCGGGGATCGGTCACACGTTGCTTCTCTGGGTGGCGGCGAACCCGTACCTGCTCCTGCTGTACGCGGTGGGGCTGATCCTCGTGGTCGGGCTCGCGGACGGCGCCTGCCAGTACTTTGGCGGCCACTCCCACAGCCACTCCCACAGCCACTCCCACGGTGGCGCTGACGACGACGCCGACGCCGACGCCGACGCTGGGGCAGCGGGCCCGGCGCCCGAGCTGAAGCGGCTTGCCTCCGACGATGCCGACGCCGACGCCGCTGACCCGGCCCTCGCGCGCGCGATCAAGCCCCTCCCCAAGGTCAAGGTCCTCACCCAGGAGGACGTCAAGGGCACGGTGCGCCGGCCCCGCTCCAAGCGGCCGTTTGCGTCCTACAGCGTGTCTGACCCGGTGAAGCTGCTTCAGAACCAGGGCCGCTGGCCGCCCCCCGCCGCCCTCATCATCGACGGGCCGAAGGAGCAGGTCAGGGCCGCGCAGGAGGCCGAAGGGGCCGCCGACGCCGACGACGAGGCGAAGGCGTCGACCAAGACCAAGACCAAGGCCAAGCCCCGCATCAAGTCCAAGCTCAAGTCCAAGCTCAAGCGCTGACGAGGCGCCCGGTGCCGAGCGACCGCTGCGCGGCAACGAGTGGCGGACGAAAACGCCTTGTTCGCCGCGCGCCGGTTCCTCCGCCTCGCGTTCCCCCCCCTACACACAAAACGGCAGGCACTCACGGGTCCACGCAGCAGCGCTCCAAGGGTGTCACCGCCCGCCCAGGCGCACGGAGGCCCGACGGCCATCTTGTGAGCGGCGCTGTGCACGCGCGCAACCAGGGACCACTCACGCTGCCGCAGGCCCGAAAACCGAGCATTGAGGTGCAGGCGAATGGTTGCGCGGCGGGTGGGGGCGCTGACATCTTTCAACGTGGTGTGCGGAGTCTGTGGCGAAGAAAGGATAACTGCAATTGGCCGATCCGGGCCCGTTTCTTTGGGTGGCTCGCCTTGCTGCCGCGCACCCTCTGAGTATTCTGTTGGTTGCTACATCCCGAAAATGGACAAAGCTGGGCTCTCTGTCCCCTGCAAGACGGAAAGCACGATTTCCAGGCGACACGCAGGCAGAGGGTCAGGGGCCTCCATCAGTGTAACGGAGTTACCGCCCGCGCGCGCATCACTCGTGTCAGCGCCCTACCGCTTCCGTCACCGGCACACCTCTCCTCGCATCGCGTCGGCGCCCCTTCCCGTCCTGAGGGGCGTCCCCATCGCCACTGCCTCCTGCTTCTCCAGCTGCGACGGCTCTGCCGGGAGCATGTGCTCCGGCCTCGCCTCCCGCTGGGCCTCGGTCATGGGCGGGAAGGCCCTCCAGAACCGCAGCGTCTCGTCCCCCGCCCCCGTCACCACGTTCTGCCCCGACGGGTCCATGGCCAGGAAGAGCACCCGAGCCTTGTGGCCCGTCAGGGTGGCCACGCGGGCCATGGACGGGTACCGCCACACCACCACGTCGTTGTGGCTGTAGCCGTGCGTCGTCACCAGCTCGTCCGCGCTGAGGCTCCAGCGGACGTTGCATACCTGGCAGCCCGTGTCCACGCACCCCACGCACCGGCCGTCGATCGACGACCAGAAGCGGAGGCACTTGTCCATCGTGCCGCCGCCGCTCACCAGCAGCCCCCGCTTGTGCGGGCTCCACGCCAGCGCCTTGACCGCCGCGCGGTGGCCCTTGAGCGTGTACAGCGGCGCGATCTCGTTCCCGGGCCGCCTCGCCGCGCCGGCCGTCGCCCACAGCCCGACGTTGTTGTCGTTGCCCCCCGACGCCAGCGTCGTCCTGTCGGGGCTGAACGCCAGGCCGCAGACCTCGGAGCCGTGCGCGCTGATCGACGCGATCTTCCTCCCCCGCTGCCGCACGTCAAACAGCCTGACCTTGCCATCACGGCAGCCCGTCGCGAGCACGTTGTTCGACCACGCCATGCAGCCCACGCGGGACGGGTGCTCCGGGATCGTGCGCACCTTGCTCGACGTCTCCGCATCCCACACTTCGACCGTGCCCGACGACATCGACATCGCAACGCGCCGCCCGGACTCGCTCCACGACACCGCCGCGATGGTCGAGTCCGGCCGCCCCCGCCTGGCCGTGTTGCACAGCTTCCGCACCATGGCCGTCTTGGCATCCCACAGGAAGAGGTCCGGCCCGAGCCCGACGGCCAGGGTGTCTCGCGCCGACCAGTCGACGAGGGTCACGTAGAAGTCGTCCATGAGAGCCGGTGCGTCGAGGACCTTGTACGGGACCTTGGACACGCGACGCCACGCCGGGCGGGGGGCCCCCACCAGCGCGCGAGACCCGGCGGACAGGGCCCCCAGGCCGTGCGCGGAGACGGCGTCGACGTCCGCCTCGAGAGACCCGGCGGCGGGGGACAGGGCCGCCGCCCGGCCCGAGCGCCGCCGCGGCGACCCCGGGTAGGCAGAGCCGGGCGACGGCAGGTCAGGCGGCGGCACGGCCATCGTGGCCGAGGCCACGGCGGCGGGGGAGGCGAGAGAGCGGCGTGCGCCGCGGGGCGGGCGGCGCGGCGAGGCCGGGGGCGTCCCCTCGTCGTGCCCCCCGTAGCCGAGGACGCCGCGGGGCGGGGAGAGCACGGGCGCGCCGACGCGGCGGCGGACGCGGGGGTTTCGGGGCTGCACCGGCCCTTCCGACGTCCTGCGCGCCGATTCCGAGGCCAAGGACGCAGAAATTCCCGAAGGCACGGCCAGCGTGTCGCTACCAAGGAGCTCGGACCGAAGGACAAGCGCCGACGGCGAGATGAGCGCCTCGTCAGCCGACTGCCGAGCACGTACGGGCCCGCTACGCCCCCTGCGCGCGCGCGCAGAACCAACAAGGCGAGCACAAAACAGGCGATTCTCGCGCACGAGCGTCCGTCATCGATTCGGGCGCGCCCCGCGACGGGCCTGCCCCGCCGCCCGGCCCGAGCTGCGGCCTCACCGTGACACCGCCGCCGCCGCCGCCGCCTCGCCCTCCGCCACGTCTAGCATACCCAACCCTGTCCCCAGGAGCGATGCACCGCGGGACGGGACGAGCCTGTCGGAGCCTTTCGCGGGCCTGCGCGTGCCAACGTTCGAGAGCGGGCTCAGGCCTTGTCGGACGCGCCACGGGGCGCGGCTCCACGACGAGCGTCAGCAGGAACGCCGGGCGACAATGTGATATTCATGGGCAGCCGCAAGCCGCCGTGCCACGCCGCGCTGCGGCCTCACGAGCCGGACGCGGCGCTGCCGAACGAAAGGCGGGATCTTCGCGCGAGGTGGGCGTCAAACGCCATCGGGTCCATGATAGGGCGCCCGAGCAGCGGAAGGCTGGCCGGCGGTTCGGGTTGCCAGCACGGGCGAGTGCAGTGGGTGCGGCGGCCGTGCGGACGCCATGCCGGCATCGCGCGGCGGAGCAGCCCGGCCTGGCTCGCAGAGCGGACGTGAGAGCGTTTGCGCGTGTGGCGCGTTCGACTGGCGTTGTGCTTTTTGGTATTTCGGGGTGGAGGTGGGAATCGCTGTCAGCAGTCTGCCCAGTCGCCACCCGGTCGGCTCTCGTCTCAGCTTTGCAGCGCTGCTGAGACGAGACCGGGTGGTTCAGGGAAGGCCACTGACAGCTTTGCCGTCGCGCGGCGCATTGGTCGCGGGGGCCTGGGCGGCGCCGAGGCCGCCAGAGTTGGTGGGTGACGAAAGGGCGGCGCCGAGGCCGGGGCTGACGATGATGCTTGGGAGGGCAGCGGGGCCGAGGCCCATGATGAAGCTTGGGAGGGCAGCGGGGCCGCCGCCGGGGTCAGGGGAGGCTGCCGAGAGGCGTTCCTCGGCGGAACCGGCAGCGGGGCCGCCGGCTGGGGGCAGGGTGCCCGGGCAGGGGTCGGCGGGGAATGCGCCCAGGAAGTCACCGTCGTCGGCGGGCATTGCGTTCAGGTAGCCACCGTCGTCGGTTGGGGACGCGCCCAGGGGGTCACCGCCTAGGCCGAAGCCCGGCAGGAGCGGGGTGGGCGGAGAGGAGTGGGCAGGTGCGCTGCCAGCCCAGATGGGGGGCCGGGACGGGCGGGCGGCAGCCAGAACGGCAGAACGGCACCAGTCCAAGTCGAGGACGTCATGGTCGTAGAAGTGGTCCTGGTCCTGGTTGCCCGGGAGCGTGCGCTCGGTGGTGCCGCCAGCCCAGCCGTGCCCCGCCCCAGGACCGGCTCCACGGGCGCAGCCGTCCAGCCGGGGCCGGCGAGCAGCTGGCTCTGCCGCGGGGTCCGTACCGGTGGGCAGAGCCACGCGCCCATCGGCGAGGGCGTGGAATCTCTCGGCGAAGCGCTTCCACGGGGGATGGCGGCAGAGCTCTGTGCGGACGTCTGCCAGGGAGGCGAAGTGGCCGTCTGCCATGCGGACGATGAGGGTGAGGAGGCCGGGGGCTGGGAGGAGGATTGGTCGGCGGCTGAGGGCCTGAGCGAGCTTTGGTGTATCTGGGATGTTGATTGTGAAACCGCCGGCTGTGGCGGGGTCTGGGCCGAGGGCCTCGATGAGGCGATCGGCGTTGAGGCAGCGGCTGTGGCTGAGACCTGCAACGACAATGGCGCGGAGGAGGACGTGTCCCAGGGCCTGAGCGAGCCCGAAGCAGGGACTGGCTGGTGCGGACGGCGACGAGGCCGTGGCGGTGCGAAGCAGCTCCGGATCGACCCGCACCTCCACCACGAAGCGCGGGTGCTTGTCGCGGCCCGGCTTACGCAGCTCGCACGGCCGGATGGGCTTGGGGATCGTGACAGCCTTGTTGGCTCGGGCTCGCGCTGCGGCTTCGACCGCCTTGCCGACGGCGGTCCGGGCCTCGCGTTCGACATCGCTGCGCACAATTGCCGCAAAGGGGAGGTTCACCATTGCAGCGGTGGTGCCTGCACCGATAAGGTCACATGCCGCAGTGATGGAAGCATCGATGGAGCTGAGGTCGGCGTCCGGGCATGACTTGATCACCGCCTTCGTTGCGGCTTGAATGACTTTCTCATCGATGATGGCCGGCTCGGCGGCGAAAACTGCATTCCATGCGGGAGTGGCCTTCTCAATGGCAGCGCGACGGGCTTCCACCTGAGGCTGTACGCCGGCGTCCAGATCGGGGCACGCGCGGGCCGCCTCCTCCGCCGCCGCGGATGTCTGCTCCGTGTGCAGGGTGATCGCGGCGGCGAGAACCTGAGGGGGTCCATTCCAGACTGGGTCACGGTGTGGCAGAGCGCCTGGCGCTGTGACGGCCGCAACGATGCTGAGCAGTGCGGAAGGCCTGAGACCGTTCTCCGCCTTTGCCAGGAAAGTTACCTCGTCCTTGAGGCTGCGGGTGCCCGGGACAGGCAGTCAAAGCAGTGACAGGCAGACCAAAGGCGTGGGGTTGGAGTCCACGCAAGCGCGCTAGCGCCGCGAGGGCGCTCGGGCAATGGCTCACGAGAAGTCAGGCGTCTTGTCGGCTGCCTCGCTCCCTGCTCCGGCTCCCGCTCCGTGGCTGGAGGACCTGTCGCGCTTCGGAGGTCGCTCTGGAGGCATGATGCCGCCGCTAAATAGGGTTTTCAAGTGTTCAGGGAGTGCGCGACGAGGCGGCGCCCAAAGATTGTCGCGCAGTTCGCCGCCAGAGCTGCCGGCGACTGAGAGCAAGCTCAGGCCCCATAGCGCGGCTAGCCTGACGGGGCCTCAGTAGCTATGAGGTTCGCGCCAACGCAGGCGCAAGGGGGCCCTGTACCGGGGGGGGCCGGGGCCGCGAGGGTGAGCAGAAAATTCCGGCAGCTCTGACCAGCCCCGGGAATGCGGCCTCCTTGCGGGGCGCCTCCGCCGGAGTCCTCCAGCCCTAGGCTGTCTGAGGCCCTCGCCGAGAGCCAGGGCGTACGCTGTCCTCGGCTGGCCGGGCTGCCGCGCTGTCCCTCAGGGGCCGGGCCAAGCCCGCCTCGGGCGTGCTGTCAGCAGTGTCAGCCGTCACAGCAGAACCAACAGGGCGGCGTCGAGCCCGGTCGCCGAGCCGCGGCAGACACACACTCGCAAGCGGCGCAGCCTCTGCCGGCCATCACGCGGCACAGCTTTCGAACCGCCACTCAGCTGCACCGGCTGGCCCCGGCGGCTCGGTGGTGAGCACCGAATGCTTGGATCGAGGGGGAGGCTCAAGGACGATGCGCCAGGGCGGCCGGGACCGCGCGGGGCGAACGCGGCGGCCGGCACGCGGAGCGGGACATTGAGCGTCAGGCGGGCCACGACTGGCACAGAGGGCGGCTGGCGCCCGACTTCGTTCGTATCATCAAGAAAACGGCAGCGGGAGGGCGGTGCTGGGGCGCAGTCGTTCGAGGAGCAGCTTGCCGGCCTGACTGACGAGCACGACGAGGCTCTCATGGGCCGGTCGCTCGCTGTCCGGGGCGAGCTGCCCGCTGCGAGTGCCGCGGGGCCGGCGGGCCGCATGGCCGGGTTTGCCGCGCCCCCGCGGCCGTCCGGGCCGCAAAGCTCGGGTGTTCTGGCTGCGCTCCGTGCCGCTCTGCCAACGGGGCGGAGCGCCGAGCCGACTCCGGGCGAGGCGATGCTGGCGGCCATGGGCTGGCGCCGCGGGCGGGGCATCGGGCCCGGTCGCAAGGTCGTTTCCGCCGACGGTTCTGTGGCACGGTTGGCTCCCGCCGACGTCGCGGCCGTGGCCGTGTCGCTCAAGCTCGACACGCACGGCCTGGGGTACGACAATCACCGGGGGAGGTACTCTGACGTAGCGGCGGCGGCGCAAGCGCACGCGAGGTCCCGGGGACGGCTTGTAACAGGCGATGTTCTCGCTGATGCTGGGAGGGCCGGGGGCGGGGGCATCGGTGCCGGGGGCGGTGGCTCCGGCGCGAGGCGCGTCGATGACATCCTCGGACGCCGCGGCAGAGCCGCGAACGCCCTGGAGGACGGCAGAGCCGGCGACGAGGACGGCGACGAGGAGGCGGTGTTTGGGAACGGCGGCGACGCGGCGGGGTACGACATCGAGGCCGGGCCGCGCGGGGAGGACGAGGCGGCGGCGGGGGCGCGGCTGCGGAGGCTTGGCCTGGGGGGAGCGGGGGGGGCGTCGCTTCTGCTCAGGGCGGAGGCGGAGCCCGAGGACGGCACGGGCGCCGACCGGGAGGAAGACGGAGAGGCTCTGCACGCGGGGAGTGACGGTCGGCAGGCTCTGCCGGGTTTCGTGCTGCTGGGCGAGGTGGCCGGCGCCCGGCGCGGGGGCCCCTCGGGGCAGGCGGGGCCCGCGGTGGTGGTGGCCCCCTCGGCGCCGCGGGGCTGGGTGGCAGACCCCCGGCGCGTGGAGGCTCTGCTCGCCGCGGAGGACGCCAGGAGGGCGGAGGCCGGGGCTGCGGTTTCGCCGGCTGGCGGTGCCGAGCGGGGCGATCGGCCATCGCCGGGCGGCGGGAATCCCGGCGGGCCCGGGCTCGGCGGCGCGGCGGCAGAGGGCGTCGCGGCGTCGGCGGCGGCGGCTCGGCCCGTCTCGATGCTCGACATCATGTTCGAAGTGGGAGACCCGGAGGCGCCAGAACCGGCTCTGCCAGAAAAGAGTGCAGAGCCGGTTGGTACCAGCGGCTCTGCATCTGCGGTGCCGGCCACCACTTCGTTCTCCTGGGTCCCTTGGGAGCCGTCGTCGCAGCTGCGCCGGCGGCTCGGGCTGCCGGCGAGAGTAGAGCCCAGCCCTGCCGGAGAGATCCCGCGCGGTGGGAGCGGGGGTGCTGCCGCGAGCGACGGTGCAGAGGCTTCCGAGCCCGCGGGCGCGGGAGGGGCACCAGCGGGGCCCGCCGGGGGGGCCGCGAAACCGCTGGAGCAGGAGGCTGTGCCCGCCGCGACGGTCGTGCTCGCAGCGGTGTTCGGCGACGCCTCGGACACGGAGACGGAGGAGGAGGTCGAGGTGGCGGAGGAGGAGGCGGCGTCGTCGGGCGGTGACGTCGTTGCGTCACCGCAGCCGGCGGCGGCGGCCGATCCGCCCGCTGCCCCTGCGCCGGCTCCACCACCGCCGGTGACGCACGCTCTGCCTTTCGGCGGCAGAGCCGGGGACGCCGTGCCGGCCGAGGTCGTTCCCAGCAACCGCCCCTTGCCGCCTCCGCCCATCGTCTCCCCAGCCCTGAAAGCCTCCCCTCCCGATGCCATGGCGGACTTTGGGTCGCTCAGGGCTCTGCTTCGCCGCACGATCGAGCGGGAGGCGGCCGGGCCCGAGACGGCGGGGCAGCCGGTCGACGGGGCGGACTCCGAGAGGAGACGGCATCGGCGCAAGCACCGCAGGCACAGCCGTCGCTCGGACGACGACGGGCAGGAGGGGAGTGGGAGCGGGAGGCACGGTCGGCGCCGGCGGAAGCATCATCGCGATTGAATGTATGCCATAAATGTGCGACGGTGTGCCATGTGGCTCACACGACCGACCGTCGTGTCAACGCGTCAGCTGCGATCCATGCCGCGCACTTCCGCCGGCGCCGCAGCATTGCGTTGTCTGTCTCGCACAAGTACCCGTCGTCACGGGTGGGCAGCGCTGCCTCACAGGCGGGCACCTCCTGGTCGAGCCGTGCCGCTGCCCCTGCAGCCGCTGCCGCGCGGGCACGAGCGATGATTGCGTCACGTTGCATCGATGGGTTGCGTCACGTTGCATCGATGGGTTGCGTCTCGTTGTATCGGCCGAACAAGCACCCGCAACGGCTCAATCCTGGCACACTCCCCGCGGCGTAGCGTTCTCGTGCCGCTCGCCTCTCAGTCGGACGGCACTGCCGCGGCCACGGCGAGCGCCACGCACAGGCCGGCGTCGATGCGACGCATCGTCCCCTCGAGCGTGCGTGCCCGGCTCATCTCGCGATCGCCGCGGAGGATCGCCGCGGACAGAGGCCGGTGCGCCCCGCCCCGCCTCCGCCCCCGGCCCGACGGCTCGAACTCCGGCCCCTGCTCCGGGTGCTCTACCAGCCGGATGGCGGCTCTGCTCGAGTCGGCCTCGAGCGACGCGGCCGCGCGGCGGCGGGCGTACGACAGGCAGAGCGCGGCGGCAGAGCCCATGAGGGCGACGTCGGGCCCCGCGGCCTCGGGCGGGGCGTCCTTGCACGCCACCGCGGCTACCGCCGCGGCCACGCCGCACGCGGTCACTGCCCGCTCAAGCGCCGTGGACGACACCCCCACCAGCGCCAGGGCCAGGGACGGCGGCACCGCCTCGTCCGGCGTGAAGCGGAACGACGTCGTCAGTAGAGCCGCTCGCTGGAGGAGCCGGAACGACGTCAGCAGGGCCGCCGACCCGGCGGCTCTGCCGTGCAGGGTCACCATCGTGTCAACGGCGCTGCCCCTCGACTCCACCCGCCCGGGCCCCGCGCGCCTGGCTCTGCCCGCCCTCGCGAGCTCTGCCGCCTCGTCGTCGAGCCCCGTGGCGGGGACGTAGCGAAGTGCCTCTGCCGCTGCCTCCGCGCAGCGCCTGCCGGCCGCCTCCAGCAGCCCCGCCGCCGACGTCGCCAGGCGCATGGCAGAGCCGGTGAGCGGCGCGGAGGGGTCGGCCCCGGGGCCCGAGGCGGCGGCGTCGGCGGCGGCGAGGAGATCCCTGGCCACTGCCTCCGCCACGCACGCGTTCCGCACCGCGGAGGGGACGGCAGAGCCGGGGACGGTGGCGTCGGCGTCCATCTGGGTGAGAGACGCCTCGACGAGGGCGACGCCGAGGCCCCCGCCGCACGCCAGCGGCCGCCAGCAGTGGACGAGGGACCCCCGCCGCGCGGCCTCGAACGACGGCGCGGGGAAGCAGCGATCGACCAGCGACGGCGCGCCGGCAGTGCCTGTCCCGGCTCTGCCGCGCCCGGGCGCCGCGTCGCGGGAGGGCGGCCCCCGCGCCTCGCCGATCCGGGACGACGTCCGGAAGGCAACTGCCCGCCCCTCGTCGAAGGCCCTGCCCTCCTGCGTCGGCTCGCGCGGCAGGGGGAGACCCCCGCCGTACCCGGCCACGAGCACTTCGTCCTGCGCCGCCTGCCGCGCTCTGCCTCCGGCTCTGCCTCCGGCTCTGCCTGCCCTGCCGCCGGCTCTGCCGTTGGCGTCGGCGGGCGGGAGCGACGCGGAGTCGTCGTCGTCCCCGTCCGGCTCCGCCGAGGCAAGCGGCGCGGCGGCGGCCTCCGGCTCTGCCGGCTCTGCCGACCCTGCCGAGCGGTGGTCTTCGTCCGCCTTGGCCTCCTCCGCGGCGGCGGCTGCCTCCTTCCCCTCGTCCTCGCCCTCCTCGTCCTCCTCGTCGTCCCCCCTCAGGAACGCCTCGTCGACGCTGTCGAGCGACGCCATGCTGCTCACCTTGGACCGCTGACCCCCGCGACGGAACGACATCGTCTTGGACATCGGAACGTCTCGGCGGGCCCCCGTTTCGCCGCCGCCGGCCCGCG
>Ga0136560_1000174_pt1 | contig 28375 bp, 12 predicted proteins | sample AntRauMeHopE1497_FD_104925 | JGI IMG/M metagenome (GOLD analysis project Ga0136560, IMG submission 104925) | Saline lake microbial communities from Rauer Islands, Antarctica - Metagenome Hop E1 #497 | ecosystem: Environmental > Aquatic > Non-marine Saline and Alkaline > Saline | place... | reverse complement strand
GCCGCCCCGTCGTCCTCCTCGTCCGCGTCGCTCCCCTCCTCCGAGTCTGAGAAGATGGGCGACGGCCCGTCCCACCTGTCCCCCGAGAACCGCCCCCCGGCGTCGCCTGGCACCCTGTCCGTGAGGTCGAGGACCGACGCGCGCGCCCCGCTGTCCGCCGCTGCCATATGCGGGCTGAGAGGGGCGGCCGCCGCGGGGGGGGGGCGGCCATCCTCGAGCCCGACGCCGAGCGGCGCGGCCCGGGCGCTGTCGGTGTCGCCCGGGGCGCTGCGTCCCGGCGACAACATCGTGACACCGCCACGCGCGGGTCCGATGCCCGCCACGCGGCCGGCCGCCGCCGATGACGACGTCGCCTGGCGCCTCCGGAGCTGCTGCATCATCTGCGCCGGGGACAGGGTGACGCGCGGGGACAGGGCGGCCTGTGGCGACCGCTGGGAGCGGTCCGCGGGCCCGATGACGTCAAACGGGCCCTCGCTCCCCGCCACAGACGAGCCGGTGGAGATCGCCGAGGGCGGCCGGCCAAGGAGGAGCAGCGACGCCCTCCCGGGTGCAGGCCCTCTCGCCGGCGCCGCCGTCGAGTCCTGACCTCCCAGGAGGGGCGGGTCGGCCACGGCCCCCGTCCCGGCGCCGTCGGAGGCTTCCGAGGGCGGCGGGGTGGCCCCGGACTCGGTGTGGCCGGAGCCGCCCTTGGAGCCAACGGAGGGGAGGCTGCCCATGGACGGCTGCGCGGGCCGCGGGGTTTCGGACGAGCGGCGGGCGGTGCCGGCGAGGGCGGCGCGGATGGATTCGAGGCCCGAGGAGCCGCGCTTGCGGCGGCCGATTTCGCTGTGCGAGGACGAGCGGAGGACTGGGGGCGACGAGCCGACGTTGGCGGGGTCGGCCAGGGCCGAACGCCGGTGCATGGGGAGGGGGGGGTGGACCGGGGACGGTGCCACCACGAGCGCCGGGTCCAGCATGCCCAGGTCCGTCGCCCTGCGGACCACGAGGGTGGCCAGGGCGTGGACGAGCCACTCTCGCTCCCGGAAGCGGAGCGGTGCCACGGCCGCGGCGGCGTGCCGCAGCACCGCCGGCCGCAGGTCCTCCGGCTCGAACACGCGGGCCGCGGTGGCGCAGGCGTCGAGGGCCACGGAGTCGAGGAGGAGGACGTCGACCGACCAGGACGTCGACCCGACCGGGTCGCGCACCGTCACGGCGAGCGACGTCCCGTCGTCCGCGCACCGCGCGTGGGCGACCGTTGCGCCGCACGCCACCATCCACCCGGCGTCGTCGCCGTCCGACCCGGTCCCGCTCCCGGCCGAGGTGCGCCGCGCGCCCGGGTCCTCGGCCGCGCCCAGCGCGGACGACGCCAACGCCCCGCCGGCGGCGCCCCACCTGCGCTCGCTCGCCGCCTCGGCGTCAGCGTCCTCCAGCCGGTCCAGGAGGGCCTGGCAGAGCTCCAGCATGGACGTCACCAGGGTGAGCTGCTCTGCCGCGAACCCGGCGTCGAGGGACCGTCCCATGGCCGCTGCCACGGCCTGCTGCCGGTCGACGCTGCCGCCGCGGACCGTGGGGGAGGACCCGCCCGAGGCCGGGGTGGACGGGCCCCGCCGCGCGCGCCTGTCGTCCTTGGGCGACGCGACACCCGCGCGGCCGACGTTGGCTCCGGCCGAGGGCCCCGGTGTGGCGGCGGCGAGCGAGGGCGGGCCGGCGTGCTTGGGCGTGCCCGACGCGGACGACGACGCCGCGGGAGGGGAGGACAGCGCTGCCAGCGCCGCGGCCGCCGCGTCGAGGACGGGGAGGGCTAGGCCGCCCAGGAAGGCCCGGAGGGCCCCGGACAGGCCGTCGTCCCGCGCCGCCCGGCCGGCAGCGGCCGCGAGGAGTGCCGCGAGGGCGCGCTGCGCCGTGGCGGCGACGTGGAGCGCCACCTCCCTCTGATGAAGGTTGATGGCATCGACGGAGAGCGTGGCGTCGGTGTGCATGGAGGCAGCCTCGACGGGCGGGGAGCCGGGGGGGAGCATGGTGGGGCAGGCGCCGTCGAAGGGGGGGCGGCCGGACCCGCCACCCGCGGGGTCCGGCGGCGGGACGGAGAGGACGGCGGTCGGCCGGACGACGTCGGCGTGGACGGTGCTGGTGGTGTCGGCGACGGGGGCGGCCGGCGCCACGTCGCTGACGAGGGCGAGGAGTACCTCGGCGACGGCGACGAGGAGGGGGGGCGTGCCAAGGATGCCGACGGGGTCGCGGGAGGGGGTCTCGGCGCAGGTGCCGCCGATGGCTGCCTCCAGGACATCGTCGTAGTCGGGCGGGCGCGGGCCGCAGTCGCCGCGCGTCGCGGGGTCAAGCTCGAGAAGGACGAGGTCAGAGAGGAGGCCGACGATGGGGAGCTGGGCCTCGGCGAGGAGGAGGCGCGACACGGGGGCGGAGCTGCGGACGGCGCGGCGACCCTGGGCGTGGGGGGAGGTCGCGGCGCCCGGCCCGGCCGCGTGACCGCCAGAGGCGCCGTTGTGTGTGCCGGTCGCGCCGCCGCCGCCGCCGCCGCCGTCGGCCGCCGCGCCGTGCTGCCTGCCGTGCCCGAGCGCGCTCAGCTGCCGCGTCTGCGCGACGGGCGTTGCCGTGTCGGCGTCCGGGAGCCTGAGGTGCAGCCAGCGGTGGACCGGCCACAGGAGGTGGGGCTCCGGCGCGAGCCGACACCACAGGGCCGCGAGGGCGAGCTTGCAGGAGGCCACGAGGCCGCCCACTGCCGAGGAGGTGTGCCTCGGGAACGAGTGGGCGATGAGCGACGCGGTAGAGCACGCGTTGCTCAGGATGGTGGTGAGGGCCCGGGCGTCCCTCCTCTTCATGGCGGCGGCGGGGCTGAGCTGCACCTCGGCCGTGGAACGGCGGGCCCTGGCGCTGTCGGTGTCGCCGCTGCCGTCGGGCGCAAGCGGGCCGGGGGCGGGTCCCGTCGCGCCGGTGAGCCAGGGGGAGCTGGGCGCGGACGGCTGGGGCGTCGAGATGGGCCTGGGCCTGCCGGGCGCCGGCCTCCCGGCAAGCGACGCGGTCGTCGAGGCCGAGCCGGGGACGGCGGCCGTCGTCGAGCCGGCAAGGCTTCGAACGGACGACGGCGGGCTGACGCGCGGGCCGCGTGTGTCCTGCCTCGCGGGCGCGTGCCCCGGCCGGCCGCCGTGCGCCGCGGCCCCGGCCCGCTGCCTGCCGTCGTCGGCGGAGGGGAGGCTGAAGACGACCATCCCGGCGTAGCGGATGGCAGCCACGGCCGCGGTGGCGCCCGACACGCGCACCCGCACCGCGCGCACGGCTTGGGTGGACGCGAGGCGCAGCAGGTGCGTCCCGGCGCACAGGACGTCGAGCTGGGTGACGTCGGCGCGGCGGGCGGAGCGCGGAGCCCGGCCCAGGACGGAGCGGGCGGCGCCCCCGCCCTCGGCCAGCGCCGACGCCGTCTGCTGCGCGGTGTCGTGCGGGACCACGGGGGAGCCGCCCCCGGCGCTGCCTGCGGCGCTGCTGACCGCCTCGAGCCCGTCGATACGCGGCGACGACGACCCGGCGCCGCTCCGGCTGTTGGCGGCCCCTGACCCCGGGCTGGCGGCCCGACGGGCGGAGGCCACGCGTATCCGGGCCTTTCGCGCGGCGTCGAGCGTCGCGTCGGCCGCCGAGGCCGCACGTCGCCCCCTCGTCCGACCGGCCGTCCGCGCCAGCCGCGGCGGCCGCGGCCCCACCAGCGTCCCGTCGTCGATCTGGGCCTGCTCCGCCCCCTGCGCGCGGCCCTCTTTCGACCCCGCGAGGCTCGAGGGCAGGGCCACGGTCCCGGAGGAGCGGAAGAGACGAGCGAGGCCGAGCCGCGCGTCGTCGCTCACCGCGGGGAGCCCACCACGGCCGGCCGGCCCCGGAGCCGCCACGGGCCCCGACGGGGCCGCCAAGCCGGACAGCGCGGCCCTCCGGCCCCCGGCCCAGCCGCTCAGGTCGCCCAGCCCGTCCTCGTGGGTGCCGCCCGCGACCACGCTCTGCGCCGCGCTGGTGAGCCCGCTCCCGGGGTGCCTGCCCGCGCCGGCGCGGCTGGCGCTGCCGTGCACCATGGTCGGGTCGGCAGCGCCCGCCGCCACCCGCCCCGCGCGTCTCCTGGCGTCGGCGTCGGCGTGGGCAGGGTCGTGGTGTGCCGCCGCCGCCGCGCCTCCACCCGACGTCCCGGCTCCCGCGACGACCTGCGACCCGAAGGACGCCGTGGCCACGGCGTGGAAGAGGAGGTTCCCCAGGGGCGTGATGGGGACGGGGAGAAAGGCGACGCCGTTGGAGAGCATGGAGGCGACGCAGTCGACGAGGGAGAAGAAGGCCCAAGGGTTGCGCTCCACCTGCAGCTGGGCGATGAGCGACTCCGCAAGCTCCCACATGGGGGCGACGCGGCGGCCGGGGCGGGAGCGCTGCAAGTGCGCGCACCGGGCGAGGGCGGCGGCCTCGGCGCCGGCGCCGCGGGCCGAGGCCTCAAGGGCGGCGAGGGAGAGGGCAAGGTCGTCAACGTCTCTCGTGAAGCACGACGGCGACACCACGGCGCGGCGGCCTTCCCAGTCCACGATGAGGAGGGCGCCGGACGGGGACGCGGAGAGGCGGCGGGCCGAGGCCAGGCCCACGGCCCGGACGTCGCCGTCGCGGCGGGCGGAGACGCAGTTTGCCACAGCAGGGAGGACGCGGGAGACGGTTTCGCCGCCGTGGTCGGCGATGGAGGCGGCGAGGAGGCGAGCGGTGAGGGCGGCGGCGAGGACCGCGGCGTCGTTGCAGCCGCCGGGGCACGCCGAGGCGGCGAGGAGGGCCTCAGCCCGGGGCATGGCCCCGTCCGTGTCCCTGGGGATGTCGGTCAGGGGGGCCCGGGACGGCGAGAGGAACCATGAGTTGTCGGAGGAGAGGATTGCGGGGCGGCGGGGCCTGGCGCTCGCGCCCCAGGGGTCCCGGGTGGACGTGCGGTGCGGCCGCGGGGACGGGGGCGCGGAGCCGTCGGCGAGGGCCGCGGCGTCCTCGGCCGCCCGCCTCGCCGACGCCAGCCTCGGGCTCCACTGCTGCCGTGCGACGACGAGGTGGAGGAGAGACGCCAGGTCCGGCCCCACGGTCCGCTGCAGCCTCCCGTCCGCCGCCATGCCGCCCAGGGCCAGCAGGCCCCGGCGGCGCACCCTCTCGTCGGCGTCGAGCGGCACGTGCGTCAGGCTGGGCAGGACCACGCCCCTGGTGAGCAGCTCGAGCCCCATGGGGCCGTACGATGACGTCACCACCGTGCCCTCCGACCGGAAGGCGCCCTCGAGGCCGCCCGCCGGCTCCACGGCGGACGCCCCGCCGCCCCGGTCCCGCTTGCCCGCCCCCCCGGCAGTCCGCGCCGCGTCCCATGCTTCCACCAGGCACGACAGCGCCTCCTCGCGGACCTCCGCGACCGTCTCGCCGAGGTAGAAGCCTGCCATGAGGCGCCCCATCGCCGCCTCCGCCGACCCCGCAGGCCGCTCCTGTGTCAGCGCCGACGTCCCCGCGCGGCCGCCCTCCGTGCCCGGCCGTACCTCCACGACCGACGTCGCGTGCCCCACCACCGCCCTGGTGCGGCAGCGCAGCGCCTCGATGCGGCAGTGCGTGTCGACGTCGGCAAAGGCCGCGAAGAGCCGCTGCGCCCTGGCCTCCTCCCCGGCGAAGCAGCCCCTCTGCCGCAGCACGAGGATGCGGGCCACGGTGCGGAGGGTCAGCTGCCGCGCGCGGGCCGCCCCGGGCGACCCAGACCTCGGGGTGGACCTCGCGGACCGGCCGCTCCCCGCCCCCGCACCACCAGCCCCCGGCGTCCTCGGCCCGCCGCACCAGACGCGCAGGCGGACGCACGCCTCCAGGACCAGCCTCCACGAGTGGCACAGGGACTCGCCGTGCGCGGCGACGAGCTTCCACACCGCAGCGGCCACGTTTGCCGCGACCACGGGCTCCGCGGCGGCCAGGCAGCGGACGATGGGGGGCAGGGCGATCTCCGCGAGACGGGGGCGGAGCACCGAGCGGCGCCGGGACGACGACGTTGCCCTCGCCGCCCCAGGGGCCGCGCCGGCAGCCGCGCCGGGGCGGGCCCCGCTGGCAGGAGCGCGAGCCGGCAGAGGCTGCGCCCCGGGCGGCCGGCCGGTACCGCCGGCCTCGTCCCCGCGCACCGCCCCTGCATCCACGCCGGCGTCCTCCTCGTCCAGCGCCTGCACGCGCACCGACGCAGGGCTCCACGCGGCCGTCGCGAGTGCCTTGACGGCGCCCGCCACGACGATGGGGTGCCAGCTCGCCGCCTTGTCCGGGATGGCGAGAACCGCGCCAAGCGCAAAGGCGCCCCGCGGGCCGCGCAGAAGCCGGGAGAGGATCTGCCAGGCCTCCCCGTGGTCCGCAGCCAGGAGCAATGCCAGGCTGGGGATGACAAACCGCGCGAGGAGCGCCGAGGGGAGCCCGTACGGGTCACGCGTGCCCGCGTCGAACACCGTCAGGGCCGCCCGTGCCGTCAGCCCGCCCTGCGCGCCGGCCTCTTCCCGGCTCCCCGAGGGCCCGCGCCTGGGGTCGGAGCGCCCGAGGAGCACGGCACGCGTCGCGCGCCGGCACACGTCCCTCACAACCTGGCGCAGCGAGGCCTCCGGCAGACTGTGGCGCGCTGAGAGCACCAGCCTTGCCACGAGCTGGATCCAGCCGGCCTCATCGGTCGTGTGCTTCCGAAGCGAGTCCAGCGCGGAGGCCACCTCCGATCCCAGCGGGTCCAGGCGCCGGCCGTCGCGAATCAAGGACCGCAGGGCCACCTGTCGCAGCGAATAGTCCGCCCGTGCGGCCGCTGGCGGGTCGCTGACGGCGGAAAGCAGCTCCCAGCGCAGCAGCCCGAGCCGCTCGTAGTTTGAGCTCGCCAGCGCGCTCACTGCGTTCCATGCCACGGCCCGAGCCTCCTCCATCGGCGAATCTAGCAGCCCGGCGACGCATGTCCACGTTGCCAGGAGCCGCGCGCGCCCGTAGGTATGCTTGGCAATGCCTTTCAGCTTCGCCTTGCCTTCAGATAGCCTCACGCGGCCTGGCGCGTCCTTCCCAGTCCTGAGCGCCGCTGAGCGGGAGTGGGGCGCGCTGTAGTCGGCGCTCAGCGTGTCGAACAGCCGAAGCATCTCCCTCGTGGCAAGAAGCTGCGGCAGCCCGCGGCCGCGGTGCTCCCTTTGGCCGTCCATGGCCGGCCGCAGCCAGTGGTCGCCAGCCGATACGTGGCAAGATCAAGGCCTTGGGCGCCTACGCGCTCGGATCTTGGCAGCCTGCCGCGTGGGGGCCGCACCGCGCGGTGTGCCAGCTCCGTCCCGCTCGTGTGCGACAGAGTCTTTTGGCTCGCTGCACTAGCGCCCCGCCAACGCGCACGGGCACTGCCTGTGCCATTATTAGGTCGTATCACCCATGATCGCGTGTGCATGCGTTCTCGGCTCAAGCTGACGGGGCGGCGCGGGCACGTGGGCAGCAGGCTCGTCTCTCGCCCGCTGCCCAGGCGCAAGCAGCGCCGGAAAGCGCCGCATGCATCCCGCGCGCCCGCTGGTGAGCGGACGAAGTCATCCTTGATCGCTCCCGGGCTCAGCATCAGAGGGTGGCTGGCCGGCCTTCAGAGCAGGGCGCGTCAGATTTGCCGTGGTGGCCCCGTGCCAGGAGCGGAAGCCCTGCGCTCACAGATCCTTGGGATCACTCGCATGGGGTAGTGGCTGGGGGCCTCCTGGGACGCCGCTCGGAGGCCGGCCGTGTACTCGGCCGCGGTCGACCAGCCTTCGGATCGACGCCTTACAGAGGCTTGCAAGCCCGCCCCGCTCCAAAAATGGCTCGCGGGAGCACCGAGCAGGGCCTCCATGGCAGGCCGGCGTGAGAAGCAAGCCGGCCTCTGCGGGCAGCGGCGAGCTCCTCCAAGCGCCGCCCTCGGGCTGCCACTGCGACTTGGCGGGTGGACGGCCCAAGCTGCATGGCTGAGAGTGATGCTACTGGTGGTCTTGCCGGGGTGGCCGCGCAGCCATCGGAACCGCCAGCCCTGAAACGGACGCAAGGGCCAGCACGCCTCCGCTTCGGCCCCCTTGAGCTACCTCCCCAAGCCACCCCTCAGAGTGTGCTGGATGCTCTCAATAGCAGCCTAGATGGTTTGGCAGAGTCACGGCTGGTGCCCCTCCGCGCGGTGGTTCCAGGCGCAGGCGGCCCATGGAACCGCGCCGTGAGCTCATCACAGCTGCTTCGCGCCGTCGCTTCAAGGAATGAGGTTGTGCTTCGTGAGGTTTTGGGCGGCTGCCCCGATTCACCGCGGCTTCCGGTGTCCCGGGCGCCGTTGGCCGAGCTGGTGAGCACCGACGATCGCGGCCGGACACCGCTGGACTGGGCGCGGCTCATGGGCTGGGAAGAAGGAACGGTCCTGATCAGCGCTGCCGTCAGGCGGGCGCGCGATGAGGTTGCGGTCCTCGTGGAAGCAGAGGCCACGCTCCGAGCTGCCGCCGTCACAGCAGCAAAGAACAGCAGCCTCGCACGAGGCATGGCCGCAGCCGTTGCCATGCCCCTGGAGGACGACTGGGCCGCCGCATGCGCCCGCGTCGTGGGCCGTGCAGAGGGGCTTGGCACCGCCCCCGAGGACGTCCACGAGGCGGTGAGACGGGTGCACCAAGCCGACCACGCAGCGCTGGTGAGGGCCGTTCGCCACAGCCCACCCGGCCACGACGCTTCCCTGCTACGCTTTGACACGCTGAAGGGCATAGCGTCGGCGAGCTTCTTCGCCGATGCGCTGGTCTCGGACGGCCGTGGCCAGCTGACGTCCCTCATTCGGGCGTGCAGGAACGGCCGGGCTGATGTGGCCCACATGCTACTCAGGGCAGGCGCGGATGTTTCATGCCCCGCCGGCGACGGCACCCGGCCGCTGGCCGAAGCGTGCGGAGCCGGCCATGACACTCTTGCCAAGCTGCTTGCGGCTGCAGGCGCCGACCCGTTCGAAGCGGACGCGGACGGCCGCACACCGCTGATGGCGGCGGCTATGTCAGACAAGCACGGCCTGGTTCGCTGGCTCCTGGATCGGGCAAAGGCGACCACGCTGGCCCCCACTGTCGGAGCCGGACGGTCCGGCATCGACCCTTTTGTGGCGCCCCGCCACTGGTGCCAGGACCTTCTGGCTCTCATCGGAGCAGGCAACAAGCATGGAGCGACGGCCCTCGGCCTCGCGCCTGTTGGAAGCCTGTCGTCGAAAGCCATTGCTGCCACGACGGCGCGGGCTGAGGCCCGGATTCGGGCGTGGAAGGCGGCACGATTCCAGCGCACGTGGGCGGCTTGCACAGCTTGTGGAGAGCGGATGGCAAACGAGGACATGCCGCGCCATGTTGCACGGTTTTGTGAGGCAAGGGCAGTGGTGACTCCGCGACGCCGCTCGCTAGGGGAGGGGTGCCCCCCGCCGCTGACGTCGCTCATCAGTGAAGGCGATATTGCAGCAGTGCTTCGACGTGTCAAACTGACGGCGTACCACCGGCGCTCCAAGAGCGGCCCGGAGCCACCTAGCGGGTCGATGGCAGACGTCAGTGGGGCGCAGGATCGAGGCAATGGTGCAGCCGAGCGTCTCGCGGGCAGCGTGCCGCCTCCGGCACTTCGGCTGCCGCCCAACCAGGCTGTCCTGGCTCGGGCGCTGGTGGCTCGGCAGGCGATGAAAGCCGGCCGCCACCAGCCGCTCCCGGAGCCAAGCGCTGCCCCGACTCTGCGCAAAATTCGCAGCCTGGTGCCGCCGCCCGCGGCAGGGGCGGCTCCGTCGTGGCGACGGCGCCAGTCGTCAGAGGCTTCACAGCAGCTCTCGCCTCTGGTTCCGTCCTCTTCGAAGGAGTCAGAGGCAACGATGTGCCCGCTGGGGTGTGGCCAGGCGATATCAGGCGGAGGCAGAGTGGTGGACGCGCACGTCGTGTCACGCTGCCTGATGCGGATGGTTCCGTGCAGGCTGGGCTGCGGTGAAACCGTTCGGGCCGGAGACTCCCAGAGCCACGAGGGCACCGACTGTGCTGCCAGGGAGTCGCCGTGCAGTCGGTGTGGTGAGGCAGTCAGGCCAGGCAAGGCTGCAACACACGAGCAGCAGAGGTGCGACCGCCGCATGGTGGCCTGCACGAACCTTTGTGGCCAGCGAGTGGAGGCTGGTCAGCTGGTGCACCACATCGGGACCGACTGCGCGTGCAGACTGCTTCCGTGCCCGCGGAACTGCGGCGCCCACGTCGCCGCGTGGAGGCAAAGCGAGCACCTCGCCTCTCTGTGCCCGAGGCGGACCGTTGCCTGCCAGTTCGACGGCTGCGGTGCTGGAGTTGTCGCAGAGCAGGCTCCTGCCCACGAGGTTGAGTGCCCGCACCGGCCGGTTGGATGCCCGCACTGTGGCGAGACGGTGTCTCACCACGAGGCCGCAGATCATGCTGCGCTCTGCGACGAGCGGCCGAGGCAGTGCCCTCTCGGCTGCGGGGACTCGCTGCCGCACGGCGAGGTCGAGCGACACACGGCACTGCACTGCCGCCACAGGCTGGTTGCATGCAAGCGTGGCTGCGGCGCTGAGGTGAGCTTCGTCAGGACATCGGCCCATGATGCGGACGAGTGCCCCCTGCGCGCCGTTGACTGCCCCTTGGGCTGTGGTGACGTGCTTCATGCCGGGGCCCTGGACTTTCACACCCCCGTCTGCCCGAGGCGCCTGCTCACTTGCGAGCTCGACTGCGTCTCGTGCTCCCGGCGGGCCAGCTCATGGCTCATTGGGGCGCGGGGGCAGGCTCGCCTGCAGCTATGTGCTCTCCACGGCAGCTCTCCACTTCATGCTTCGGCTGCCAGCGGTGACCTCGTCGTGCTCCAGCGCCTTGCTGACAGCTGTGATCCGGACGAGCTTGAGAGGGCGAATGGCACCGGCCGGGTGCCTCTCTCTGTGGCGTGCGCCCACGGACAGGTCAGTGCGGTGCAGCTGCTCATGGAGCTTGGCGCTGACCCGGTGCTGGCGTCAGAGCGGGGGAGCATGCCGCTGCTTGAGGCCGTGCAGGCAAACAGCCGGGCGTGCGCCAAGCTGTTGCTCGAAGCAGGCGCGAGCCCGCTGGCCAAGAATAGCCGAGGAATGACACCCTTCAGGCTTGCAGCGGCAAGGGGGCTCAGGGGGATCCTTGACCTGTTCAAGCGCCACCTTCTGGAAAAGCAAGAGCTTGCAAGCATGCACAGGGCGGTGCTCAAGCACGACATGCTCTCGCTTGGCGTTCTGCTAGGCGATGCAGCGTGCAAGCGCGCCAAGAGGCAGCAGCAGAGCGACTCGAGGGTCCCGCGGCAGGTCGTGACTGCAACACGGACCGAGGGTGAAGAGTGGTCCGACACGTGGGGCCTCCAACGGAAGATCATCAGAGCTCGTCGGGCAGTCGAGGCGGCCGCACGAGGTGCATGCAGGCTTGTCGCATCAGAGGCGGCCTGGGAGGTGCAAACAAAGCAAGCGGCACGCTCTGCAGCACCAGACAAGTCTGCTCCTGAGGCCGACCGCCTGATGCCCGAGGTACAGCTCGGCGAGGCTGACGAAGCACTGACGCCGGAAGGGCCGCCAACGAGGACTGCTCGCCGTGTGAGCCTGGTAAAGTCCGCTGCCGTGCTAATGGCTGAGCGCTCTCACGCGTTCGGAGCCGCCGTCCTCGGCCTGAGCAGAGCCGAGGCGGCTCTCGCGGTGTCCGACGCTCTGCACGCCAAGACGACCCTGAGGCACACGCTGCTGTCGTTCGCGGCGGCTTGCGGCTCCGCTGACTGCGTCGGGCTGCTGCTGAGGCTGGGAGCCTCCCCGAACTTTTCCAGGCGGGCATGGCATGCGGCCGCATCCATGATCCAGACCGCCTGGCGCTGCATCCTTGGGAAGCGCTGGAGCCCCGCGGAGCGCCTGACTGGTCGGACCAGGCTGGAGCGTCGGCTGGAGCGATTCCGCGATTGGTATCAAGTCGTGCGCGCCGGACGGCGTCTTCGCCTTGCACTGGACCAGGAGCGTCTGCCTTTGCACGAAGCAGCATTCAGCGGCCACGTAGGTGTTGTTGAGACACTTCTGGCATGTCGTGCGAGGCCATGGCTGCGCTCCAGGGTGCTCGCTGAGCCTCCGCCGCCGTTCGGCATGCAGAGGCCGGTCAGGCTGCTGATCACCCGCTCCGTGGTATCGACGCAGGAGTCGCAGACGTCCGACTTGCTGGTGCGGGTGCCAAGGCTGGACGCAGTGGGTGACGTGCTCGCAGCGGACGATGTTCACGCAACTCGCGACCGTCGAGTGCCAGCACTACGCCTGCAAGGTGCTGCTTCGGGAGGGGTGTCCAGCCTGAGTGGTCCAGCCGGCTCTGCCCTGTGGCAGCAGCCTTCGGACGTCATCGGCGACGGCCGGGATGGCGCCGCCGTCGTCACGGATCGTGAGTACGACGTTCCGTCCGAAGCTCGGCCAGCGACGTCCCGCTGGTACCGTGACAGCGCGACGGGACGATTGACGTTGTTTAAGGACGAGGGGAACCTCAGCCCCCAAAAGGCTCGTCTCGCGATGCCCGACGATGCGCTGGTCGGGTGCAGAGTGCTTCCGCGCCCGGCGTTCCTCGTGGAGACAGCGGCCCTTGGGTACGAGCGGCTCGGTCACCGGACGTTCTCTGAGGACCGCGGCTGGGTCAAGAACGACGGCCATGCCGCAACGCTCCGCGCGTGTAAGGACGTGACTGCCGCGGCCGCTGTGTCACGACGTCGAATGGCCGACGCGGGCCGAACAGCCATGAACCTTCGGCGGACGGTGGCGGGCCGCCAGAAACTGGCCGCAGCGATGTCGCATGCGCTGCTGCACGACGACTCTCAAGCACTTGCCGACTGCTTGAGCGCGGGCCTCCCTGCCGAGCACGTCGACAGAGCGTCAGGCCACAACTTTGCCACGGGAGCCGCGTGGCTCGGAGGCTTCGCCAGAGACCCGATGCGCCGACAGCAGCGGCTCCTTGTTGACATCGTGGTGGACTGCTTCGCAATAGAGGGGCGTCAGCTACTTTCTGTGCAGGCACCGTGTGCTGCGACGCCGCTGATGGCTGCAGCCGCCCGGGGAAACCTTGAGGTCCTTTCAGCTGTCCTTGCGAGGGGGGTCAGCGTGGACGCCAAGCTCTCGCCCAGCGAGACTGCCTCTGGCAGCATGCTGCACCCGCTGGTGTCCAGCGTTTCCTCCGACCGCTTGATAGGTGCCACGGCACTGCACTTCGCAGCGGCATGCGGCCGGACGGCGGCGCTGCATCACTTGATTGTGGCAGGCGCTGACGCCTCCGCTGCCACGCACCGGGGTGAAACCCCGGGGGACCTTGCCGTTGCCCTTGGTCACGGTGCGCTCCTTGCCGGCCTTGTGGCAGCAGCAGGCGGTTCTTCCCTGAGCGGGAACACAGCCCGCCTTGTCGGGAACGGGGAGCTGCAGCTCGCCCCGTGCGAGTGGGGGTGCGGCGCCCGTGTGCTAGCGCGAGCCCGCGCCGAGCACGCCTCCCTGTGTCCGCGCCGTGTCGTGGCTTGCCCACTGGGGTGTGGCGTGGCGGAGCTCTTTGCGGCTGATGTCGACGAGCACTGCTTGAGGGCCTGCGCAAGCCGACGCTGCCGCTGCCCGTTCGGATGCCCCGACGTCCTGTCGGGTGCTGAGCTGGAGCATCACATGGTCCGGTGCCCGGGGAAGCTTGAGACCCCGCCTGCGCTGCGGGACGCAGTGATCAGGGCCGTGCCTACGAAAAGGCATGCAAATGCCGAAGCTGATCTGCAGGACGCCGTGGTGCTGCGGAGGGCGCCGCCTCGAGGCAGGAGACCAGCCGTCACCCTGTCACCGGGCGGCCTGCGACTGCTCCGGTGAACGAGCGGCTCTCATGACCTTGCTCGCACGGTGCATGACAGAGAGAGAGGCAGATGCCAGTGAGAGCCTTGCTCGGGCGATGTGGGAACGCCGCCCAGACGGAGGCACTTTCGGTCGCGGTGGGCAGTGATCTCTGTGAAGCCGAGCAGCCGACCGCTGCCCCGCATCACACGACCTGGGTTGCAAGAGCCGGCGCCATCACGCAAAGTGCAGCACATGCAGCCGCGTCGCCTGCTTCTCGTCGTCGGATGCGACGGTAAGCACGTCCAGCGTAGGATGCCACGCCGGCGCCACTGAGGGTGCCTCGGTGCCCTGCACCTCGCGCACTGTAACCCCGTCGGCGACGCGGACCACGCGGAGGGCGGCCCCGCGCGTGGCGATTGCGAGGTACCTTCCGTCGCGGCTGAACTCCACGGCCGTGACGGCGCCAACCCCGGCGTCGATTGCCCTGATGCACGCGTCCGACGTCGAGTCCATGATTGCGACGCAAGAGTCCACGCCGCCCACGGCGTAGACAGCCCCGGTCGGGCACTCGCCGAGCACGCGAGCAGACCCGGCGAGCACTGGCGTCTCCCTCGCCACCTCCAGCCCGCAAGCTGCCGCCCCGAGCCTGACCGATGCCACGCCCGCCTTGGGGACGGTGCACGGCCGCTGCCGGAACCGCACGACCATCCCGCCGTCGGAGCCCTTCTTCCCGCAGGCGAGCATCAGCGTGCCGTCCGGCATCCAGGCCTGCGCGTTTGTCTCGTACGGCATGGTCGTGCGGCTGATGAGGGCCAGAGACACGGCGTCGTAGACGCTCACCACGTTGCTGATGGTGCTTGCGCTGAAGAAGCGCCCGTCCGAGCTCGCCGCGAGGTGAATGACGCGCGGAGTCGTCGCGATGTTCCGGATACACTTCCCCACTGCGAGGTCCCAGACGCGGAGCGAGTCGTCCCGCCCCGCGGTGTAGCAGATCTGGCCTCGATGAGCCGGACCCCATGCCACGGCCTGGGCGGATTCCTTGTGGCCGGTCAGCACGCCCCAGTGCTCCAGCCTCTGCGGAGCAAGAGCAATTCAGCAAGCGCAAGCCGCAGGCGTCGGGAGCGGGCGCTAGCGAAACGGTAGGAGCGCGGCGGAGCCGGGACGACGCCTCATCCTCGCGCAGCCCAGGCTCCCGACGGCGGGATTGGGCTCACACCGTCGGCCCCTAGTTTGGAGACGCGAACCCGGACCTCATCGCTGGCAGTGGCGAGCAGCTTGCCGTCGGGGGACCACTTTGCCATTCTTGGCCGCTTGAGTTTTGCGTCCTCGGACACCCGGGAGCCAGCCCTTGCCAGTCCCGCGTCGGATCCGGCACCATCGTCGGCAGCAGGCCACATCGCCGGGGTCCAGGCATAGCCAAAGGCTGAGCCTGGCACCGCTGAAGCAGGGCTCCCAATCCCCGTAGCCGTCGCGGACGACGACGCCATCCTCGGCTGTCAACCGGCGCGGGTGTGCCCGAGCAACGGGTCGCACACCTACGATGCCTCTGCGCGTTCCGGTAGCGTTACAGGAGCGTCGGCGGCGGCGGGCAGAGCGCAGACCATCGATGGCAACAGCCGCCCCGCTCGTGTGGCCCTGCGAGTCCACCTTCCGTCGGGTGAAAACCCAAGCCGCATAGGCGGAGAAGGGTACGGCAGGTTGGGATGGCCTACTCTCGCCAAAAGCTCAGGTACATGGTCTGTCAGTACCATCTTGAGCCGGACACGCCTCGGCCTCCGGCAGACTTTTTCGAGCCTTCCGATTTTGCCATTGCATTGCGGGTGAGCAACGGGCTCGCGAGCCACCGCGAAGATGACTGCGCAGCGCTGGGTGTCAAGCCCCAGCACTCTTGCCAATGTTGCTCTCTTTTGCCCCGACTGGGCCCGCAGGAGACATTGGAGAACGAGTTTGGCCTGGTCGGAATGGGAACCGCCATGGCAGGCATGCAGGGTGAGCGTACCCGCCACGTCAGGGGCTCTGGGGCTGCCTGGAACCATCCTCAAGGCACGCCGTCATGCCCGCCCGTATTCCACGTGCCCCCGCAGTGCTTCACGTCTGTCCAGTCACCCAGCTGTTCGTGATGCGTGTGGCGCGCAAGCGTGCCCACACAGTGTGGGGAGCGATGGCGATGGTCCGCGCCGTCAAGCGCGTTCGCGTCGGCCTGCGGGTCCTCCAGCTCCTGGGCTCGCAGCGCACGATGCGCGCCAGCATCATGAGCTGGTTCCGGAGGGCCGCGTCCCTTGTTGCGCCCCAGGACGGAGGCGAGAAGGCAGGGGTGGTGGCGCTCGCGGCGGCGGAGGCCACTCTGCGCTCAGACCTCAAGCCGGGGCCCGACTCGTCCAGGCGAGCGGTCCTCCGCAAGGCCGCGGCGGCTGGCTCTCAAGTGCCGTCGTCGTCGTCGTCGTCGTCAAGAGCAGCGCTCAGGAGCGGCTCCGCGCCAGGGGCGCCGGCATCGAGCGATTCGGCAGCGGGGCAGCTGCCGCAGGCAGCAGCCCCCCCGGCCGCCCCAGGAGGTGCCGAAGGATCGACGGACGGGCGAGCGGGAGCCCCGGCTGCAGCCCCCGCCACGTCATCGGCAGCGGCCGCCGGGGGGCCGGCCGCAAGCCGCTCCAGCGGCAGCAGCAGCCGCCGTAGGCGCAGGGATGCTCGCCGTGGCCGCGTCGTGGCAGCGGCCGCGGCCAGAGGGGTGGGGGCGGCCGATGTGACGCGGGGCCGGGCACTGGCCGCCGCGGCGCGCCTGTCTGCGCCCGACCCAGCCCTCGCCGCTCTGTGGCAAGCGGCTGGCACAAGCAGCGCCGAGTGACCCGAATGAGCACTGTCGGCCACGCCCGGAATGACGGTCAAATGCTGCCGCAGCGCGCACGGGCACAACGGTACGGCTGCCCAAGGAGCCCGCCGGCTGCGAGCGCGAATCAGCGAGGGCTTGTCACAGGGCCGACAATGCGGCCTGTAGCACAGCTCGCAATGGGGCATAACCCAGGTTGCTCGCTTGCAAGGGCTGAGTGCTCTGCCGATGCCGGGACAGGTCGCAGCTGACCCGCACACCGTCCCCAGGGCGAAAGATGGCCGCATCCGGTTCCTCCTCGGCGAGCGCAAAGTCGGTTGACAGCGTCATCTCCGACGCGGCAGACTGGCTTACGGATGAGGAGCGAGCGCTGGCCGAGACCCTGCTTTCGGCCGACCAGTCTCACCTCTTCTCCAAGTGGTCCGCTGGCAGCGACGAGGACAAGAAGCACGCCTTCTTCGAGGTGGTGAGTGCCGCATCACGCCCGTCGCGAAGGCTTCGCGTGCGGATGCTGACTCTGTTCTCTGCAAGCATGGCTGGACGACGAGGCTGATTGTTCCGGATCGTTGTTCGTGGGCGCCTTGCCAATCGCTCGCAGATCGCCAAGCTCGAGCAGGGTTACCCCGGCGGCATCAATGCATACGTGGAGAAGGCGAAGGAGCTCCTGGCGGCCAGCGCGTCGGGGGTCAACCCGTTCGACGGCTTCAAGCCCGAGGTGAGTCGAACCTTGCGCAGGCGGCGCCTTCCCGGGCGCGTTCGCGCCGACCGGCTGGGCTGTGAGTTTTTGGCAGCGTTCTCCGCCGCTTTGACCCGCTGTTCGGTCGCTTGCGTGCCCGCAGGTCCCTACCGGTGTCCGCTGCGACGTGGGTGACGCTGATTTCGTCAAGTACGAGTCGGCGGGCATGGAGAACTTCCAGAAGTCGGCGTTCGTGCTTGTGGCGGGCGGGCTCGGCGAGCGCCTGGGCTACGGCGGCATCAAGGTGTCGCTGCCCACGGAGACGACGACGGGGCGGTCGTACATGCAGCTGTACGTGGAGCAGATCCTCGCGAGGCAGCGGGCCGCCAACGCCAGGAACGGCACGAGCGACGTCGTGCCCCTGGCCATCATGACGAGCGGGGACACACACGACGCGACGGTGAAGCTGCTCGAAGAGCACGCCAACTTTGGCGCCGCGGACGGCCAGATCACGCTGATGAAGCAGGAGAAGGTGGCGGCCATCATCGACAACGACGGGCACATCGCCCCCGACGCGGAGGACGCCTACGCCGTGCAGACCAAGCCCCACGGGCACGGCGACGTCCACGCCATGCTCCTGACCTCGGGCCTGGCGCGGCGCTGGGCCGACGAGGGCCGGTCCCACATCGTCTTCTTCCAGGACACTAACTCGCTGTGCTTCACCGTGTCCGTTGCCGCGCTCGGCGTCTCCCAGCTCGAGGGCTACGCCTTCAACTCCATCGCCGTGCCGCGCAAGGCCAAGGACGCGGTGGGCGCGGTGACCAAGCTGGTCCGCGACGACGGCACGTCCCTCACCATCAACGTGGAGTACAACCAGCTGGAGCCGATGCTCATGGCCTCGGGCTTCCCCGACGGCGACGTCAACGACGACACCGGGTTCTCCCCCTTCCCCGGCAACATCAACCAGCTCGTGGTCCGCGTGGACCGGTACGTCGCCGTCCTCGAGGCCTCTCGCGGCCTCGTCCCCGAGTTCGTCAACCCCAAGTACAAGGACGACACCAAGACGACGTTCAAGAAGCCTACCCGCCTCGAGTGCATGATGCAGGACTTCCCCCGGAACCTCGCCGCCGACGATCTCGTGGGCTTCACGCAGTTCCCCGACTGGACCTACTCCCCCGTCAAGAACGCCATGGCCGACGCCAAGGGCAAGCTCGACGACGGCGTGCCCGGCCGCTCCGCCGCCGAGGGCGAGTTCGAGTTCTACGAGGCAGCGGCCAGGCAGCTCCGCGCAATCGGGTGCTCGGTGGCGGAGGCCAGCGACTTTGTGCTCCCCACCGAGGTGGGCGACCTCAAGCTCCGCGCCGGCCCCCGCGTCGTCCTCGCCCCGAGCTTCGCGACCAGCTGGGCGGAGCTCGTCTCCCGCTTCCCGGCCCCCGCCGCCGTCAAGGTCGCGGCCGGCTCGACCCTCGTCATCGAGGGAGACGTTGAGGTGCGCTCCCTCGAGCTCGACGGCGCCCTCACCATCCGCGCCACCGGCGGCGCCAAGGTCATCGTCGACGGCCTCAAGGTCTCCAACGCCGGCCACTCCATCCGCCCCCTCAGCGCGGCCGAGGTGGAGACCGTCCCCGAGTCCATCCGCATCCGCGGTTTCACCGTCGTCACCGACGAGACCAGGGAGGTGGCCTTTGACGGCGAGGGCACCCACACCGTGTCAGAGTGAAGCGTGGCCTTGTGCCGCCAGCGCGCGCGCGCAGGCCGCCCCTGAGCTTGCGCCGTGTGTGGTCCGCCCGCCCGCATTAAATCAGGTCAATCCGTGTGCACGCTCGCGCGCCCCGGCCGCGCTGACCTCTTTTTGCCAGCGACTTTCGGCGCCCTCTCACTCCACCACGGACACGCTGAGGCCGGTGCGCGCGATCGCCACCTCGTGCATGGTCCACTCCACGTCCGAGGTGCGGGCGTCCGCCAGCAGGGCGCCGCGGATTTCATCCAGCGATGCCTCGTCGCGCTTCACGCCGACGAGGAAGCCGCCGCCGCCCGCGCCGCAGAGGCTGGAGCCGTGGACGAAGGGCCGGAGGACCTCGCGCATGCGCGCCACGCGCTCTGGCTCTGCCTGGGGCGCCATCTGCTGCTTCTGCTGCCAGTAGCGCTCGAGGCAGCGGCCGACGCCCTCCGCGTCCCGGGCCGCGAGGCGGCTGGACATGGCCACGGCGTTGGCCCGGAGCATGGCCACGGTGGAGGTGACGCCGTTCTCGCGGAGCGCCCACTGCCGGAGCACGCGCTGGAGGAGGTTCTTGGCCAGGCGGGAGATGCCCGTGTACATCACGAAGAGGCGGCCGTCGAGGAAGGAGGCGAGGCGGTCGCGGGAGGCGGGGGAGGCCACCGCGGAGGCGCCCTCCCCGTCGGCGGGGTCGTCGGCGCCCTCGTCGTCGTCGTCGGCCCCGAGGGGGAACATGCGAACGCCGACGGGGAGGCCGGGCGCGCACACGCTGGCGTGGACACCGCCGCAGAGGCCGCCGACCTGGTCCTGGTAGCCGCCCCCCGTGCTGAGGAGCTGCTCCAGGGAGAGAACGAGGTGCGTGAGGGCGGTGTTGGAGAAGGAGACGCCGGCGCAGCGCGCCACTGCGGCGAGGACGGTTCCGGCGAGGATGCTGCTGACGCCGAGGCCGGAGCCCTGGGGCAGGTCGGACCAGGTTTCGATCTCGAGGCCGCCGCCCCCGAGGCTGCGGCGGAGCTGGGCCTCGAGCCGCTCGCTGTGCTCGGCCCTGGCCGCGGCCTCTGCCGAGTCCTCGTGCAGGCGGCGCCGGGGCAGGGAGAGCAGGCCGAGGCAGAGCAGGGCGCTCTTCACGAGGCTGCCCTGCGCCGTCGGCTTGAAGTAGTCGGCGACGTCGGCGAGGGACGCGCACGTCACCTCGGAGAGGACGAAGCCGGGGACCCCCGCGGCGGCGGCGTCAGCGTCCTCGCTGAGGCCCGAGGCCGGTGCGCCGCGGAACGCCGCCGTGGCCTCGTCGGGGCGGACGCTGGAGCGGGTGCGGATGACGATGTGCGCGGCCTCGCAGCGGCGGGCGCGGGTGCCGACGGGCCGGCGGCCGTCGATGAGGATGCCGGCGTTGACCACCACTCCGCCCCCGCGGCCCGCGCAGTCGGCCACGCGGCGGACGCTCGACCAGGCGGAGCGGGCGGCCTCGGACGCCGCGGCTACGTCGGCAGCGGCCCGTGCCTCCTCGGCGCACGCGGCGTCGGCGGCAGACGCCGCGGCAGCAGCACCACCGGCCGCCCCCGGCACGGGCCCGGCCTCGAAGTGGATGGGGGGTGTGTCGCTCCACCCGCCGGCGAGGTCGACACGGGCGGGGCACGTCGCGACGGCCCAGGCTCCGACGGGGAGGGGAGACGCCCCCGCCACGAGGGACGCCAGGGGGCCGGCCGCGCCGCCGGACGACGCCGCCGGGGCCGCCTCCTCCCGCGCGGCGGCGGCCGCCGCTCCGTCGCCGGGCCCGCCCTCCACCGGCAGCGGCGGCTCGATGGGGCCCGTGTAGACGCACTGGGCGGTGAGCAGCTGGCTCGCCCGCTCCACGTGGCGCGCCGCGCGCCCGGCGAGGTGGCCCTGCGCCAGCCAGGAGTCGCGAACCGTCGCCAGGAGGCGGACACCCTGCCGCCTCGCGCGCCCGTCCTCGTCCGAGGGGGACTCGGCCGCGGGGACCGCGAGGCCCCGGCCCGCCAGCCCGGGCTGCGTGCCCTCGAGCAGAGCCAGCGCCAGAGCCCACTCGCGGTTGGCAGCGGGGCCCGACCGCTGGTCGTGGCCGCCCCACCCCGCAACGGCCCATAGCAGCGCGCTCTGCACCGCGAGGGCTCTACCGGCGACGTCGAGGCGGTCCCCCTTGGCGAGGCGGTCGAGGCCCCGGAGCGCGCGGCGCACGAGCTCGAGGCCGGCCGCGCCGCCCGCGGGCCCCACGGGCCTGGACCGGGACCCCGCGGACGCGCTGGCGCCGCCCAGGCGGGTGAGGAGGCCGGCGAGCGGCACGTCCGACTGCCGCCGCACCGCCTCTACCACGAGCCGCGCGTCCACCTCCCCGCGGAGGCGCCGCCGCCACGCAAACTCGGCCCGCGCGTCTGCCCTCTGCAGCACGTCGCGCAGGCTGAGGCGCTCGGTGCGCCGCCAGAGCTCCACCGCGGCGGGGCTGGCCACGGCGCAGTCGTCCCACCGGCCCTCCGCGACGGCCGCCGCGTCCTGAATCCAGAGCGACGCGACGTCGGTCAGCGGCATCCGGCCGCCGGACGGAGAGGCACCCCCCGCCTCGTCCCCGTCCCCGTCCCCGGCCAGCGCCCCGCCGCCGTCCGCCACGCCGGCGGGCCGCACCACGGGGAAGAGCCTCGCGGTCCAGAGCGTGCGGGAGGCCTCGGGCACGTGATCGGGCCAGACTTCGGCGTCGGTCACACCGGCCGCCCGGAAGAAAGCCTCCCATGTGGCGCCGCAGACGCGGGCGGCGTCGGAGCGCCACTGCGTCTTGATGGGGTCCTCCGCAGCGAGGACGGTGATTACGCGGAGCGCCGAGGGAACCAGAGCCGGGCCCGAGTCGGACCGCACTGCGGCCAGCGGCGTGCCTTCCGCGCCCCCCCCGGCGTGGTCCGCGGACGACGCGAGCGACCCGTCGCGGGCCTCGCCGCGGGGCGTGGCGGCGTGGGCGGGGCGGAGGCCCACGGCGACGGCTGCCGCGCCGAGCGCCGCCCTGGCCGGCGACTCGAACGACGCCCCCGTTGCCATCGTCTCGCCGTCCGCGTCCAGGCCCGCGCTCTCCTCCGGGACGAGGGACTCCTGAGCCGCGATGCCGGGGAGGAGGCGGAGGTGCGCCACGGTGCGGACGCCGCTCGCGACGGCGCCCGCGCCCAGGGACCAGTCCCCGCGCAAGACGCAGTGCTCGGCTACCGCGCCCTCGCCCCTGGCGCCCTCGGACTCGAAGACCGTGTTGAGGCTGGTGAACCAGACGGAGGGCATGCCGGCGCTCGCGGCCGAGGCGGCGGCGGCGCCCTCGGCCACGCTGTCGACCGACGCGTGCGTGGTGCGGTCGAAGCAGGCCGCGGACGGGCGCAGGGAGTAGAAGGAGCGGGCCTCCGAGGGCCGCGTGAGCAGGGCACGGTACTCGGGCGTCGTGCCGACGTGGAGGAAACGCCCGCCCGTGGCCACCGCGGCGTAGAAAGGGACCGGGCTGAGGCGCTGCCAGAGCAGCCCACGGCCGGCCACCAGCCGCTCCGGGTTGAGGTCCGACGTCCCCATGTCGCGGTAGGACGCGAACGGCTGCCCGAGGCCGTCCTGCATCGCCAGCATCATGTCCGAGTAGAGCTCCACGCGCAGCGGGGCGGTGGCCGTGTCGAGGCCCAGGTACGTGCAGGACAGGAGCGGGGCGGTCCTTGCCAGGTCCAGAAGCGTGGACGTGGTGGAGGGGGAGAAGTAGATCACGCCGGTGTCGAGCAGGACCTCGTCCGCGGGGCTCACGGCCCCGGCGGCAGCCAGCTCGGGGACGGACGCCTTTTGGAAAAAGCGTGACACTGGGGCGTGCGCCGATGCGGCGCCCGGTGACGGCAGCTCGTCAACCTGGTAGACGCCGTGGTTCGGCCCGATCTCCTTGGGCGATGGGATCGCGAGACCTGTCGCGCCATCCTGAGGCCAGTCAACCCGGAACGTGTCCGGGACCAGCAGGAGGACATCTGACGACGCCACGACCAGGCCGGCGCGAACGGTGGAGAACAGCCGCGTCATGGTGGTGATCAGGAGGTCAATGGGCGCCTGTAGGTCCAGGGACGGGGACAACGTCGGGAGCGCAGACCACGCCTTGCCGCAGACGCTCTGGAGAGGCAGGCGCTGCGAGTCGCCTCCGGAGTGGATCATGAACACCAGGCAGTCCGCGAAGTTGCAGTCGGGCCTGCGCAGCGGGATGGGGCGGACGCGAGACGAGGATCGAGCCTCGTCTCGGCGCTTTGCGCGGCTGCAACCTCGCCGGTGCTCTCACTGCTCTGAGACCAGCTCCTCCACGGTGATGAGCGCGTTGAACGTTGCGCCGCCGGAGCCCACACGAGCGCTGGACGGGTCCGGGCACGCGAACAGCAGCGTTGGCGAATCGTCAAACGCGCCAGCTGCCGCGCGGGCGTGAAGCTCAGACTCGACGGCCTCGGCCTGCCGCTCCGTGCTGCATGTCACGATGATAATCCTGCGGATATCTCCCGGCAGCCGGGACCGTGAGGGACCGGAGCTCATGCTCCTGCGCGAGAGTGAGAGGGTCTTGGTGGATGCGCAACAGAGGCGCGGAGCCGCACCGTCGGGTGCGCTTCTGCGGCACCCACAGCGGCAGTTGCTGGACTTTTGGACGGTCTGTTTGAGGGGCGGCAGCGCTCGTGGCTTCAGGCAGGACGCAATGGGGCGGCGGCCTCGCTCACATCCAGGCGCGCTTCAGCATGGACTGGTGCAGGAAGAAGCGGGCAACGACGACCGCAACGGCCCCGACGAGGAGGAGCCCGACAACGGTGAGGAAGGAGAAGTCTGGGTCGAGGGAGTCGAACATGGCCGAGGGTGTGGCGCGAGTGACGACGACGTCGAGGCCGGTGGCGACGACCACGCTCGCCGACTCCATGTGGGTGGGCTCGGCGTCGATGCGGCGGAGGCGGGCGACCTCCCGGGCGTGGGTGATGATCTGGGTGTGGGCGAGGGGCAGGGCGGGGTCGAAGGGCATGAGGCCCTCGGCCTGGTCGTTGGCTGAGGGGGTGCCGACGGGTCGTCGCGGGTCGATGAGCTTGCGGTCGATGGCGAGGACGCCTCCGGAGCCGAGGCCGACGAGGAGGGCGTGTGCGGTCACGCCGTGTCGCGTGGCCGTGGTGGCGAGGCGAGCGACGCTGACGGGGAGGATGAAGGTCTGCTGGCGGACGAGCGGGGCCATGTCGGGGCCGGAGGGGAGGCCGCCGAGCGCGGGGGCGGGGGCGCTGAGGGGGTTGAGGTCGAAGGAGTCGATGCCGCCGGCGAAGAGGCTGAGGACAGCGAGCTCGAATCGGTGCGCCTCGTCGTTCCAGAAGGAGTATGCGACGGTGTCGCTCAGCCAGGCGAGGCGCACGGGGCCCTTGGCGCGGAGGTGCGACTGGGCGTGGGAGACGCGGCCGGTGGCGGCGTCCAGGAGGCGGAGGGAGACCGAGGGGATGTCCTCCTCGGCGTCGGCGTCGTCGGCGGGCGCCGCGACGCGCTGGACGGTTCCGGTGACGAGGGCGACGAGCTCTGCCTTGTGCTCGAGGAGGAGGGAGCCGTCGGCGAGGGCCTTCGCCTGCTGCAGCTCGCTCGCCTGCGTGGCCTGCCAGGCCTCGGGGGCCGGGAGGGACAAGGCGAGGACCTCCTCGCCCGCGGCGGCCGAGGCCTGCCACACGCGCTCCCCGCGCAGGGTGCCGTCCGGCCGGGCGGCGAGGCGGAAGCCGGCGACGCCGGTGGTGGTGCCGGCCGCGTCGCGGAGCGGGAGGGTGAGGACGGTGGAGCGAGAGCGGAGGGCCGCGAGGGCTGCGTCCAGGGCGGGGCCGGGAGCCTGGTCGGGCACGAAGCGGGCCGCCACGCCGTCGCCGTCGGTGCCCGGTGCGGCCACGGCGAGGAAGACGGCGGAGCCCGAGTCGTCGAGGTGGCCCGTCTCCGAGAGGAAGGCGGGGGCGGGGTCGTGGGCCTTGACGGCCGAGGTCACAAGGCCGGTCCACGCGTCCACCTCGACGGTGACGGAGCCGCCGGGGCAGGCGAGGACGACGAGGATGGTCGGGTTTCCCGCGGGGGTGCGGGCCTCGCGGCGCACCGCGACGTGGAGGGAGGGGTCCGCGCAGGCGGCGGCGGGCACGCGGATGGCGTCGCCGTCACGGCGGGCGAAGGGGAGGGCGCGGCGCCACACGGCATCGTCCGAGCCGGAGGGGAGGGCGAGGGCGGCGGAGATGACAGGGCGCATGCCGCGGCCCGGCTTGCTGGTGAAGATCAGTGTGCGGTCGAAGGCCTGGCCGCCCGTGCGGTCGGTCAGGGTCGGGAAGGCTCTGCCGATGACGGCTCTGCCGCGGACTGGGTCGATGAGGTGCTCGGGGTTGGCGGCAAAGGCCGCGGCGGCGTCGGCGAGGCCGGCCGCGAAGTGCCTCGCCTCCTCAATCTGCCCGGCGAGGCGCGAGGAGAGGGTGAGGGAGCCTGCGGTGAGCCGGTCCGCCTCCGGGAGGGGGGGCTCCACGCTGACGACGCTGCGGACCGAGGCCCTGGACTCGTCGCGGGACCAGAGGGGCTCGTTGCCGTCCCGCCCCGTGGAGGTGACGGCGGCGTCGTCGGAGACGAGGACGGCGCGGAGGCGGGCGTCGGTTCTCGAGGCGCGGGAGACGGCGACGACGGGGAGGAGGCGGAGGACACGGCCCTCGCCGGCGGCCGCCACCACGGCGCTGGTCTGGCTCTGGCCGCCGAGCGTGATGCCGTGGAAGGCGGCGGCGACGGTGAGGGTCACGGTGCCGGCGGCGGACCGGGGCCCGGCAAGGATGACGGCGACGCCAGCCGCGGCGTCCTCGGGGCGGCAGGCGACCGCGGCCGCCGTGTACTTGCCCTTCCCCTTGGGGAGCGGAGCGGCGGTGCCGTCGGGGCCGAGGAGGACGGCCGTCACCGCGCCGTCTGCGTCGGTGACCACGGCGGCCCAGGCAGCGGCGCCGCCCTCGGGCGCCCGGGCCGACGTGAGGGACGCGGCCACGGAGGCCGCCGCGGAGGGGAGGGTGATGGCAGTCGCCGCACCGGACGCCGGGATGGCAGCGGCGGTCCGGGTGCCGCGGCAAGCGACGATCACTCCGTCCGGGCCGGCGGCCACCGCGACGTCGGCACAGCCCGCCTCCGGCCAGCCGGGGAGCTCAACGGCGCCGAAGCTTGCCGCAGACGTCGCCGCGGCAAGGGGCGAGGAGCGCGTCGCGGAGACCACGGCGCCGTCACCGCCAGAGGCGAGGCCGACGGCGACGGGGCCGGCGGCCGAGCGCACGAGAGCCACGGCCGCGCCGCCGTCGAGGCCGACCACCGACGGCTTCCCGGCGGTGGAGCCGTCCACCGGGACGGACGACACGAGGCCGTCGCAGCTGACCAGCACGCGGCCCGACGTCACGTCGTGAGCGATGCCAAACCCGAGAGCCGAGCCGGCCTCCGCGGGGGCTGATGCGGCGCGAAGCGCCTCAAGCGCCGGCGAAGGGCTGCCGGACTTCACAAGAACGTCCCAGATGGCCGCGCCCCCGTCGGCGTCAACACGGCGAAGCAGGCAGCCCGAGGCCGTGCTCGACAGCACGTCAACCACAGACCCACTGGCCTGCGGCCCCGCAGCCACAGACACCAAGCTTTCGCCTGCGGAAATGATGCAAGAGCAAGCATGCGTGGCGGAGCGCACGACAGACCAAGGGAAGCGGCGAGCAATGCCAACAAGGGCGCTAATCGGCTCGGCTCACCCTCCGGGAGCACGAAGCGCCAGTCCAACCGCCCAGATCGGGTCGCTACACCTGCGACGACATCCTGGTCCGTCGCCCAAACCTGACGCTTGGCGCTCAGGGCAATCGACGTGTGCGGGGCGCCCGTCTGCTTCCACTGCCAGTCGATCACGCCGACTGATGCCGCATCCAAGGCCGCCGCGGCATGAATCAACCCCAGAACGAGGCCCACCACCAGCATGGCAGCCGGAAGCGGTGCTGGCTCGGCGGCACAGCGGGGAAAACCTCGGCTCAAGCAGCTGAAGCTCTGCCGGGAGCTCATGGCCGATTCCTGCAAGCCATGAGGCCTTTGCCGAAAATTTAAAGGTGTCCATTGATGATATGCATACACAGGCACTAAATGATACGAGAATCGCAGCTATTGTGGCCTGCTGAATCGTCATCTGGGGAGTTGGGGTGCAAGCTGCGCCTTACAGCGACACGTCGCACATCTTGGCCAGTAAGAATGATATGGAGCTCTGAAAGCGTTGTGTGCTCGTGACATGGGGGTGAATGGCCGCGCAGGTCGCCGATAACAAGACTTTGGCCGAAACGGCCAACCTCCGGTTTGGCCTGGTCAGTGCGAACCCAACCCATCGCAAACAGGCTCAGCGGTGCTGGCCGAACAAAGATGGGCGACTGGTGGAGCGAGAATGCCGCACCGGAATGGCTGGCGCTGACGACGGTGCCTGTGGGCTCCGCCACAGCTCGCGCCCGAGAGCCGGCGACTGTGGCGGGGAGGCTGCCTGGGGCGGCTCAGCCGGCCTCGTCACAAACTGTGATCTTAGCCGGCGAGTCCTGCTCCCGGCGAGCGCTACCTCTGCTGACGCTCGACGGCCGACAGGGGGCCCGGTCAAAGGACGGGCCGCTGCCCTGTCAATGTCGGCAATCAATCGCCTGGATGCCTCCAAGGCTTCATCTTCAGGTGTTGGTGAGGCTGCTCGAGAAGGCAATGGGGCCAGGGCGGGCCGGCTGCCGCCGGACGCAGGAGAGAGAGACTTGCGGAACGATCGCAGCATGATTAGCGCGGACCGCTGGCGGGCTCGGCGACGGAAGGGAGCGGCTGGCATCGGCCCGGCCGCTGGTGGGTCGCCTCCACCCGGCAAAAAGCAAAGCAGGTGGCCAGTGACACGGTGTGACAGCCCCCTCCAAGCTGCCAGGGCCGCGGCCTGGGCCCTCGCGTCTGCACGCGCCGCGCAGCGAAGCAAGGTCTCGGCAACGACGTATACTTGAGATGCCTTCCAGTCCTGGCTGTGTCCATCCGTGAGAGACAGCGCCGGCTCCCAGGCGAGGCCGGACGACTCGCGCTGCGCGGCAGCGAGCAGGGCTTCGGTCGTCGCAGCCATGGCGTCGGCTCGCCGCAGAAGCTGGCCATGATGATCATTGGTGGCAAGCACCCACTGCTGTAGCGCGCCTGAGAGCTTGACACTCCGGCTCCTAAGAGCGAGAATGCCGACGACGAGGCCAAGCCTAGCGGCAGCCCTTTCGCGCCGCGACCGGGAGAGCGTTGCAACCGATGATGCCTCGAAGGCAGCCGCTTGTGCCGACTCACGAGCCGACTCCGCCGCCGACCACGACCGCCACATGCCCAGCGCCCGCCTCAGCGACTCAGATCGACGACCCGACGACACCCGATCAAGCACCG
>Ga0136560_1000173_pt1 | contig 28416 bp, 25 predicted proteins | sample AntRauMeHopE1497_FD_104925 | JGI IMG/M metagenome (GOLD analysis project Ga0136560, IMG submission 104925) | Saline lake microbial communities from Rauer Islands, Antarctica - Metagenome Hop E1 #497 | ecosystem: Environmental > Aquatic > Non-marine Saline and Alkaline > Saline | place... | reverse complement strand
GCCATCGGTTAGTTTGTAACTATCCAGTACGCGGTAATTTTTACGCAGACGGTTGTTGATGTTGCGTATTAGGTTTTTACTGTCCTTGTTTACACGGTTGTTATAGGCATTACGGCAATAATCGTTGCAGAACTTTTTGTCTACCCTGCCCATGATGATCGTGTCGCATTCCAGACATTTTCGCTTTTCCACTTAGTTTCTTTTGTAGTTGAACTTCATTTCTTCGGCAGACCCATCCTCATTTTCAATAAGTCCGTAGATATTGATCTCCTGATCGCTGATATGTTCAAAGGTAAACCCTTCAAAATACATTCTCTTTTCTTCGGCTTTTATGAATTTAAAGCTTTGTACCTCGTCTTTTTCTTCCCACCCTTTTAGGTCCGGGCCAAAATGTTTGAGTTCAAACACCAAGGAATTTTCCAATTCCCTTATGTGGCCAATTTCGTAGAAGCCTATCTCGTTTTCCACTATCAATCTGAAAACGAACATCATGGAACCTGCCGCGGGCGGACTCCAAATTTCTTCGGTACTACCGCCAAAAGCTTCGCCTTGCCAATGACCCGTCATCCATTCTATTTGATTAATATCGGCTGGCGGAGCGCTTTCGCCTTCTTCTAAGGATAGCGTGTTTTCAGCCATTAGACTTGTGATTGATGCCATAAAAATGACAAAAAAATACTTCATGGTGGTTATTTGTATGGCATAAGATACAAATTAAACTAACTTATTTACTTTATCGGGTAGCTAAAACACTTAAGGTATGATGCTAACATATCTTTTTAGTAAATCACGTCTGTATACACAAAAAACTTGTTGATTTACTTTTTAATCGGAAAGCTGTTATGTCGCTTTAACTAATATATTTCTCTGTTTTTTGAACACTATGAGTTTCCTTCCTAATAAGCAACGCTGCGACAGCAGTGGGCGAGTTGATGCGTTGGCAGTGAGGTGTGGATTTTATTTATAATTTTCAATTGATGTACCATTATGCGTTTTCTTTCTAGGATGGACAAATACGTTTTTGCTCTTTATACCCTATTCTTAGTGGTAAGGGAAGTGTCCATTTGTGTTTTTTTGATTTTTATCTGCATTACGAAAATCTGTATGTCTATAAAATACGCTTTTATCCGTTACCTTGTTATGCTTTGTATATTTTCGGTTCGCTATTTTTTCTAGTATAGTATTCAATAATTTTAAAGAGTAATATCTCTAATTATCTAATAGTATTTTGAATAGAGGTCTCAACTCTTTTATAATTTTTTGACTTTTCGCAAAAGATAATATCCCCAATGTTCCAATACAATTTACACCAAAGTTCTCGGCGATAGTTCTGGCCTTTTTGTCATCAATAAGTAAAAAATAAGCGTTTAGTTCTTTGTGCAAAATAAGAGATTCGGATTCGCCGTAATCCATGACAAATGTAAGTTCATTAAAGCCTTCAAGGTTTTACACTTTTGGATGGAAGTATTGCGTTATAGATGGGTAAAATTTAGTGGTTTTTATCAATGTTATTTCCTCCCAGACTGCATTTGGTATCTTGATATCGTCAAAGAGTTGGTCTAATAGTTCTAATTTATCAATGGTTGCTAATGAAAATATAGGTCCTGCATCGGCAATGACAAGTCCATTTTTCATCACTTTAATTTTTCGCTATCGTTTAAAACATCCTCTTTGGTCAAATTGGAAATCGAAATCTTGTTTTTTGAAAGTTCTTTTTCAAATTCAAACCGTGACAATCCAGAAAGTTGACTTGCTTTGCCGATTGTCAACTTCCGTAATGTATATAGTTGGATTGCCAATGTAATTTTAATACGACTTTTCAGCTCTTTCTCCGACTCATTAATGGCCAAAAGAATATCTTTTGATGGGCCATCCAATACATATAAAACTGGGTATTTGATCTTATACAATGAGCTGTCTTTGGCACTCTCCGGTATATGTATCCATACTTCACGGGATTCATCCAAGATATTGGAATACAAACTGTCTATCTGTCCAATTACTATCTGGTTTGTTGGTTTTTTCGTTGTTGCAAGATTTTCTCCTTGTTTACAGGAAATCAAATTGAAAGTAAGTAATACAGGCAATAAGAAGTTTTTCATAATGCTAAGGTTGAGACACCCAATTTGGGCGTCTGATTATTGAGGGTTTTGGTAAAGGCCCCCAGCGCAGTCGAGACGCCCAATTCGGGGTTCAGGTCGAGACGCCCAATTTGGGCGTCTTTACGGGCCACTTATCGGTTAAAAGTATCTTCTGTCCATTTCTTGGGATTGTCTGTAATATAATTGAAAATATTATGATAGGCTTTTTGGTCTCGTATCACGTGGTCGTGATAATTGGGTTGCCATGCGAAATCAGGATTAATTTTTCGGGCGTTTATTGTGCATATTCGTTTGTATTGGTTAATGATGACGCCCAAGATACCTGGTTTCCATTTTTGGGATGCGTTTTTGGTCGAGACGCCCAGATTGGGCGCCTGTACGTCGGTATTGGTTGAGACACCCAATTTGGGCGTCTCAATTTCAATAATTCCGTGCATGTGATTGGGCATTACAATGTGATTGTGTAAAATAACGAACGGAAAATGTTTCGGAATATCCAGCCAATATTTCTCGGCAATTTTTCCAATTTCAGAGAAACTCATTTTTTTATCTGAAACAGTTCCGAAAAAAAACGCCCTATTTTTACAGCAAATGGTAATAAAATATAGCGCATTAGAACTATAATCCCATCCTTTTAATCTATTGGATTCTATGCGATATTTGTTTTTGAATTTCGTCATTTAAATCGTTTAGACTTCTATAAATTGCTTAGATGTGGACTGAATAAAATCCCCCTCTATGCTAAGGGCTTCTTAGGGTTGGACAAACAAACGACTCAACGGTTTTACAACTTTTTCCAATGAACTTTATCTTTTCGTAAGATGTTTTTTTGGGTATTCGGAAGCCATATAGGTCAAAATAACTACAAGGACGGTATTATTGCCAATAGCATTTTGAACTATGATTTTGATTCATTTTCGTCAATGCCATCATTGTCCATATTATTAAAAAGTTCATCCAAAGAGATTGTGTTTGCTTTCTTCTCTTCGTCCGTCATATTTTTATAATCTTCTATATTATTTTCGATACTGTTGAGCTCGTTTTGTATTTCTTTTTCTTCAAAACCTATAAAGGTCATTTCATATAGGCAGTGTGCCAAAATTTCCAGTTCAGAAAAATGGTTTAAACTTTCTTGATTTATTTCCATACCCAACCATTGCTTCCAAGGGGTGAACTCTATGGCTTGTGAATAATTTTCTTCTTCATTCTTTGGGTTCTTATATTTTCCGGAAACATCTATATATTCTTCGCCATCAAAATCATCTTTTTGAGGTACTATAACAATCTCAATATCCGAATCTTCGGCAGCCGTGAAAAAAAGTTTTTGAAACACTTCGTTGTACCCAGAAATGTTGCCTACTTCATCAGGATATAATTGTTCTAAAATTTTCGCTACGCTTAGCCAAGAATGATTTTGTATAAGTTTTTTGAATGTCATACGTTTTCTAATTTGAGTGCCATTTCTTCAACAAACTCTTTCATCAGGCCAGTATAAATTACCTAATATTTCCTAAAACTGCCATTTGATGCGTTTGTGGGTTTCCAGTAGTGATACGAAGCCGCCCTAGTCCATTCCCCCTTTTCTATCAGGCGTCCTAGGGGAAGGCCAGATTGCCTGCTCGCCAGTCCGCGGATTGATACCCAGTACCGACTTTTCCCTAGATGTTCTTTCGGGATCTTCCGAAGCCATATAGGTTAGGATGGCCGTAAGGATGGCGTTGTTCCTGACATCGTCAAACACAATCTTGTCGTAGGTATCCAAGTTGGTATGCCAGGTATAGTTCCAGTAGCTCCAGCTTAGGGAGCTGAGGGAAAATCCGGGAGCGCCGGCCGCCACAAATGAGGCATAGTCAGATCCGCCGCCCGCGGGAGCGCCGGGAAAGGTCGTTTCTATATGTTTTTTAATATCCTCTGGAACGGGCTGCAACCATTTGCCCAGGTAATCATAGGCATGTAAAAAACCTTGTCCTGTTAAACGCACCACGCGTCCCGTACCATTATCCTGATTAAAAAGCGCCTGCATATTTCCAACAATTTCCGGGTGGTCTTCCACATAGGCCGCTGACCCGTTTAGTCCCTGCTCTTCCCCGCCCCAAAGACCTACGATAATGGTGCGTTTTGGGTTGGGATATATTTTTTTTAGTATTCTTGCCGCTTCCATCATGGTAATAACACCCGTACCATTGTCCGTTGCCCCGGTACCACCGTCCCAGGAGTCAAAATGAGCGGAAAGGATAATATACTCATCGGGAAATTCAGTTCCAGGCAGTGTAGCAATAGTATTGAATGTAGGTACTTCACCCAATTCCTTGGATTCCGCAACGATTTTTAATTCGGGATTGTCTCCGTTTTGAGCTATGCGGTACAACATCCCATAATCTTCTAAAGCGATATCTACCACAGGGATTTTCTTGGTTCCCGCACTAAATATTTTATTAGCTCCAAATCCGTCTGACCAACGTGATTGGGCAATACCCACCGCTCCTGCTTTCTCCAATGCTGCGTTGATATTTCTGCTGGAGTAGCCTGTATTGTCCATGTTTTCGCTCCAGGCCTTCTCTAGCGCCGCGCGTTCTTTTTTCATTTTTTTAAAAGATTCTTCGGTGGCCCATTCTTTCCAGTTATAATCTGGTCGTCCAGCGGGTTGTAGCATACTTACCATCACTATTTTACCCTTTGCGTTTGGTAACCAGCTAGCGAAAGCAATGGAGTCGGATACCTTCGGCAACAAAATCACGGCTGCCGTTACCCCTTTTTTGCCGGTGCTTGGGCTCCAAGCCAGTTGGGTGGCCCGTAGGGACACAATCCTGGGCGAAATCATATCGACATGGGAAATGCCACGGTCCCAACCGCGCCAAGTTCCGTAGGCTTCGTTTTCTGCGGAGATGCCCCATTTGGCAAATTCGCTTACCGCCCAGTCGTGCGCGGTTTTCATTTGAGGGGTACCTACCAATCTAGGCCCGTTGAGATCTAAAACCTCGTAGGCCAAACGTTCCAATTGCGAATTTTCATTGGCCTCTTTTTCTATGGCCGATACGATATCTGCCGTCGTCTGCGACCAAGAAACGGTGCTGATAAACAATAGTAGAAGGACTAAGGGATTGACTATTTTTTTCATTTTCTTATGATATTTGTTCCAACCGAACAAGGTAAGGAATAAAGCGTATAAATGAAATTATTTTGATGTTGGATTTTTATGGAAAATCCCCAAAGCCGTCCTATTAAAAAGCAATTGGCCACAACCTGTTTCCCACATAAAAACGCCAAGGTGTTTTCTAAAGATTCGGCCCGCATACAGTCATAGATGCCTAAATTCATGGAATTTCAATTAGGTTTTTTTTATTTTTTGAAAAGAAAATTGAAAAAGGGGAAATTGACTATTGGAGATGTTGGATTATGTGGAGATCAACAGGTTGTGTTGTTGTGCCATACCTTTTATTATGGTTTCATTTAGTGATGAGTCTTAGCGAAAATATAGTGCTTAAAGTAATTCAGAACGAACAAGACGATAATCAGAATTGTAAAAGAGTCGAAGTCAACAAATCCAATATGCTTTCCTGTTTTATACGCCTTATACAGCTTGATTGTTTGAATATTTTTTGGTAGCTGTGATGTTTTAAATTTTGATTTAAGATAAGGATAATTCATAGAAAGGAGACGAATATTACCCAGCGTTCGTCATTTTATTTTGATGGATTTTCACTTTTAAATTTAAAAACGAAAAAAAGTGAATAATTTTTTTCAAATCCCTTGAATTCTAATTAACTGGTAATCAATATATAAAACGTTTTCAAACGACAACAAACGATAACAAACGAAAGTAAGTATTTCATAACCGAATCTTTTTAGGATGTGCTTCTATGTTTGCAGTGTCGAGTCAAGGAGGCTTGATATCACAAATTGTTTAACATATAAATTTACTAGTATGAACGCATTAAAAAACAAAGTACAGTTGATTGGTTACCTAGGTCAAGACCCAGAAATAGTAACCTTGGAAAAAGGGAGCAAACTCGCTAAGTTTTCAATCGCCACCAGCGATAGTTATAAGAACGCCGCTGGCGAAAAAGTAGAGGATACCCAATGGCATAATGTAGTTGCCTGGGGCAAAACCGCAGATATCGTAGAAAGCTACCTGACCAAGGGGAAACAAGTAGCGGTAGAAGGAAAATTGACCCATCGCTCGTATGAAACCAAGGAAGGAGAGAAAAGATACATCACGGAAATACGCTGCAATGAATTGCTGATGTTGGGGAAGTAGGGTACATATCAAGTCCTTCGATTTCAGTCTGTTTTGCGGGTTGGTTCAAGTGTTCACAACAAGCATTTCTAAATTGTCATCCTGAGCGCAATCGAAGGACTTAGGATGACAATTTTAATACCTTGAACTATATATCCCCAAGCGCGTTTCGGAAGAAGACCCTCGCATGTCAGTATTATAAAAAACGCTAAGAACCATGAAATCCTATATTGTTTATATTTTACTATGCTCTGATGGTTCTTTTTATACACACATCACAGGAAATTTTGATCAACGTTGGCAGCAACATAGGGAGGGATATTTTAAATCATGCTATACCTATTCAAGGAGGCCGCTATCACTTCAATATCATTTGATATTTGGAAATGTAATCGAGGCTATACTTTTTGAAAAACAAATTAAGGGCTGGTCAAGGGCCAAGAAAAGGGCACTTATTCAAAATGATTTCGATACCATACAGATATTGGCCGAGTGCAGAAACGCTTCCCATTTTAAGTACAAACCAGATTCGTGTCCCTAAGCGCTTCGACTGCGCTCAGCGTGACACCATGCTATGTTGCGCCTAGTTTATCTGTAAACGGCTCAGGATGATAACTTCAAAAACAATCATCCCAGAGATGTTACAAAAAATAATAGATAGCACTAAGGACTTAACACGGCTAAAATGTTGATCTAATCTCAGACCATTTTTTTACTGAATAAGGCTGCAATAGAAGAAACTTCTCAATAATTAAAATAAATATGATAAATCAAAATTACTATGTTAGTATGAGCGCAGTCGAAGACCTGTGTTGGTAAAATTGTGCTTCCCCCGAAGCGGGGACGCTCAGCATGACACTAGGATTATATCATTCCAAACTATAAACAAACAATAAACAATCCTTATTTTTACACCCATGACAACCACCGTAGAAGAAAATTTACTGCCCCTGTTAAAAACCCATTTTGGTTATGATTCGTTTAAACTTAACCAGTTGGCCGTTATTGAAGACGTGCTGGCTAAAAAGGACGTGCTGACCATCATGCCCACGGGTGGAGGGAAATCACTTTGCTATCAGCTATCCGCATTGGCGTTGGAGGGTACGGCCATTGTGGTTTCGCCCTTGATCGCCTTGATGAAAGACCAAGTAGATGTGTTAAAGGCGAACGGGATTGCAGCGGCGTATTACAACAGTTCCCAATCCCAAGAGGAACAGCAAGAAATTTTTTCAAGTTTAAAACAAGGAGAGCTTAAACTCTTTTATGTGGCACCGGAAAGTTTGGGTGCTTTTCATGCGGTGTTCGAGAATATTAACATTAGTCTGTTCGCGATAGACGAGGCGCATTGTATTTCTTCGTGGGGACACGATTTTAGACCCGCCTACACACAATTGGGCAATCTAAAGGAGCGTTTCCCAGAGGTGCCGATTATTGCCTTAACAGCAACAGCGGATGATACCACCCAAGAGGATATTGCCGACCAGCTGAAAATTACCGATGGGGCGCGACACTTGGCGTCCTTCAACCGACCCAATTTATTTTTGGAAGTACGACCTGCGCAAAACCGCATCAAACATATTCTGGAATTTCTGGAAGAAAGACCCAATGAGAGCGGTATTATTTACTGCCTTAGTCGTAAAAGCACCGAGAAACTGGCGGAAAAATTGCATTCCGCCGGATATGGCGCAAAGGCCTATCATGCGGGACTAGCTCCACAGGAGCGCACAAAAGTACAAGAAGAATTTATTACGGATAAGGTGCCCATTATTGCGGCTACCATTGCTTTTGGCATGGGTATCGATAAGAGTAATGTCCGTTGGGTCATTCACTATAATCTGCCCAAGAATGTGGAAGGCTACTATCAGGAAATTGGTCGTGGTGGTAGGGACGGACTTCCCGCCAATGCGCTGCTGTTCTATAGTTTTGGCGATGTGGCTCAGTTACGCCGATTTATATCCGAAAGTGAAAATGCCGAAGTGGAATATGCCAAACTAGAACGCATGCAGCAATTTGCCGAGGCCTTGAGTTGCAGGCGTATCGCACTTTTGAACTATTTTGGCGAGCATGTGACCGAGGGCTGCGGCAATTGCGATATATGTCAACGCCCGCCCGCTTATTTTGATGGTACTGTCCTTGCCCAAAAAATATGTTCCGCAGTAGCACGCTTAAAGGAAAGTGAACCGATGGGTACGGTTATCGATGTGCTGCGGGGCGCAAAAAATGCCCAAGTGTTCGATAAAGGCTATCAGCATGTAAAAACCTACGGAGCGGTTAGGGATATTTCATGGTTGGATGTGCAGCAGTACGTGGTGCAACTGCTAAACCAAGGCGTGCTGAGCATCAATTTTAGGGAAGGCGCCCGTTTGGGACTTACGCCTTTGGCCAAAGATGTGCTGTTCTCCAAGAAGCCGATACAATTGGCTATATTGGAAAAGGCGGCGGACCGTAAAAAATCGGAGCGCAGCCCAAGGGTAAGCAAAACCGGACTGTTTGAAAAACTTCGTTTACTGCGCCAACAACTGGCAACGGAACAAAACGTACCCGCTTATGTTATTTTCGGCGATGCCAGTTTAAAGGACATGGAAGCCAAACTTCCGCAGAATGAGGCCGAGTTTATGAACATCACGGGCGTAGGTCAGGCGAAACTTGAAAAATATGCCAAAGTTTTCCTAAGGGAGATTACCGCATACAAACCTGTCAAACCCAAAAGTAAGATACCAACGCACAAGCAATCCCATGGTTTGTTTCAGGAAGGGTTTACGGTACAGGAAATAGCAGAGAAAAGAGAGCTGTCGGAAAACACCATTTACGGTCATCTGATGAAAATACATGCCGAGGGAGCGGAGCTCGATCTGCAACAATTTATAAGCAAGTCCGAACAGGACAGCATTGTCAAGGCCAAGGAAGCACTACCCCATGCGGAAGGTCTGCGCGAATATTTCGAGTTTTTTGAGGAAAAAGTCCCGTATTGGAAGATTAAGCTTGGCCTGTATTTAATGGATGGATAAGGTTTCAGTTGGTAGTTTGTAGATGCTAGACGTTAGAGGGTAAAGGGTAGTAAATTAGAGAGCAAAGAGAAGAGAAAAGAGAAGGATTTTTATATTTTCTCTTGGCTCTTGGTTGGCTGCTTCGGAGGCCAGACTCAACCCTTCGACTACTAAGAATTAAATAGATTGCTTCGCCTAAAAACGGCCTCACAAAGACGGTTGATTTATATATTTTGAATTTGAACTTGACACTTGAACGTAACTCTTCATCAATCATCCACCGCTGCAAACACCATCTGCCTAAACTTCCAGCCGGTCTCATCTTTTACCGGGCCACGTGTCTGTTTTAGAAGTACGCCAATGATCTGTTCTTTAGGATCTGCAAAATATTGGGTGTTGAAATAGCCTCCCCAATCAAAGGTGCCTTCACTGCCTTCGCCACCGGCCGCCGCTCCTTTTTCATTGATCAATCCAAAAGCAAGTCCGTAATGCTTGTTACCGTCCCAAATGGTGCCTAACTGGTTGCTCATCATACTGTTTACCGTTGTTCTGCTCAACAACCTAACCCCGTTAAGTTCCCCGTGGTTGAGGTATAGCTGTAAAAAGGTAGCATAATCCTTTGCGGTACTAGAGAGTCCGGCGCCACCGGAAAAAAAAGTTCTGGCTCCTTTTATGGGGTAGTCCGGATCATAAAAGGTCACGGGATATTTTATCCATTTGTTTTCTTCTTTGGTCTGTAAAGTAACCAAACGACCGTGTTTTTCCTTTGGTAGATAGAACCAGGTATCTTCCATGCCCAAAGGCTCAAAAATGCGGGTTTTCAGGAAATTGTCAAACGGGATGCCGGAAATCACTTCCACAAAATAGGCCAATACATCCAAGCCTTCGCTATAGGTATAGGCCTCGCCCGGCTCATGGTGCAGCGGTAGTTTTGCCAGTTTCTTTACACTTTCGCCGATGGTAGTATTCTCCGTGGTAAAGAGGTCTGTAATTCCTGCCTTGGCATACATCTTCTTAAATCGCGCATCACCATCAATAACGCCATAGCCAATTCCGGAAGTATGCGTAATCAGATCGCGAATGGTAATCTGGTTTTTTGCCGGTTTGGTGGTGTAGGTGCCATCGGCTTCGTTAAAAGTATCCAGTAGCTGTGATTCGCCAAATTCCGGAATGTACTTGGATATTGGGTCGTCCAATTTAAATTTGCCTTCTTCCCACAACATGAGTACAGCCGTGGAGGTAATGGCCTTGGTCTGGGAGGCTATTCGGAAAATAGCATCTTTCTCCATGGTTTTTTTACTTTTTACATCGGCCATGCCATACGCCTTGTGAAATACAATTTTCCCGTTTCGGGCAATGAGGGCCACCGCTCCGGGAAGTTCATTTTTCGTGATATGCTCTTGTAACATGGCGTCTATCTTAGACAATCTTTCGGGAGACATTCCCTGTGATGCTGCCAAAGCTTCGGACAGGGCGGGCGATTGCTTTGCGGAGGGCGTTTGGGCGAAGATGCCTACAGAAAGGAACAAGGATAAAAGAAACACAATTTTTGTCATGGCGGCGATTATTTGGTTGCTGTTTTAAAAGTAGGGAAAGTTTTTATTTTATGGCCTAAAAATAGAAATTGATATGAACTGGTAATTTTTGCAGTTCGGATTTCGGACGCTATTATTATTCAAATGAAAATTGGTCTGCTTCTTTGGGATGTGTTATATTAGTCCATCTTAATTACTCCGGCAAATACTTCTTATACAGATGGATGTTGTTCAGGGTCATTGAAAATTTTCAATATACAATAAGCCAATAACCAAATAACCAACGTTTTATGGACTTTTTAGCTATATTTTCTTTTGTGGGCTTTACCGCTTTGGTGGCCATTATTGCATGGTACGCCACGCGCACTACGGATGAAAAATCATCGGACGGGTATTTTTTAGGCGGTAGAAGCCTTACCGCCGGGGTCATAGCGGGTTCACTTTTGTTGACGAATCTTTCTACAGAGCAGATTGTGGGCCTCAACGGAAGCGCCTATAAGGACGGCCTCTCCGTTATGGCATGGGAAACCTTGGCCGCCATTGCCATGGTAATTACTGCTGTATTGTTGCTGCCCCGATATCTAAAAGGCGGACTCACAACCGTACCACAGTTTTTGGCGGATCGGTTTGATGTGACTACAAAAACCCTCACTTCCGGTCTATTTTTAACCGGTTATGTGGTTGTGCTGCTTCCGGTCATTTTATACTCCGGCTCCGTGGCCATTAGTGGCATGTTCGATATTCCGGGCATGTTCGGTATATCGGAGAAGACCGCCCTGGTGTCCTGTATTTGGGGTATTGGAGTCATTGGCTCTATTTATGCCGTTTTTGGCGGATTGAAGGCCGTAGTGGTATCGGACAGTATCAATGCCATTGGTCTGCTTACTGGAGGTCTTTTAATTCCCGTTTTTGGTTTGATGGCCATTGGCGATGGTAGTGTCATGGCAGGTTTAGACAACTTAATGACTGCCAATCCAGAGCGATTCGATTCCACCGGAGAGCATGGTCAGGAAGTGCCTTTTGCCACTATTTTCACGGGTATGATGCTCGTACAGCTCTTTTATTGGGGCACCAACCAACAAATTATACAACGGGCCTTGGGAGCCAAGAACTTGGCCGAAGGGCAGAAAGGACTACTATTGGCCGCTTTTTTAAAGATTTTAGGGCCAGTTATCCTAGTACTACCGGGAATGATAGCCTACCATTATTTTGAAGGGGGTCTGGCCTCCAGTGATCTTGCCTATCCAGAATTGGTGAGGGCAGTATTGCCAAAACCCATGATCGGTTTCTTTGCTGCGGTATTGTTCGGTGCCATATTAAGTTCTTTTAATAGTGTGCTTAACAGTTCTGTGACCTTGTTCGGCATCGATATTTATAAACAGCACATCAACAAGGATGCACCTGAGGCTACCGTGGTAAAATACGGAAAGATTTTTGGCGTATGTTTGGCCTTGGCAGCGATGTTCATTGCGCCTTTGATCGCCAATGCGGGTAGTTTGTTCAACTACCTACAAGAAATCAACGGAATCTATAGTATTCCCATTTTTACGATTATTGTGGTAGGGTATCTTACGAAAAGAGTACCGGCAATTGCTGCTAAAATCGGGATTGTAACGGGTTCCGCCCTGTATATTTTGAGTCAGTTTTTCCTAAAGCCCAAGTTTGTTGGTACGGCGTTGGATCAAGCAAAGGCGTCCGGCATAACGGATGCTTCTGAATTGGCCACGGTAGAAGCCGATGCATATCCGCACTTTTTACATATAATGGCGATTCTTTTTGTTTCCAATATCATCATCATGCTCATCATCGGGTACTTTAAGCCTAGAAAAGAACCGTTTGAACTTCAGTACACAAAGCAGGTGAATATTGAACCCTATAAGTATGTGAAACAGGCAGGTTTAACTATTGTGTTCATTGTGGTGGGTATCTATATTTATTTTGCGAAGTAGAGTACGCATGGTGTTCTATTGAGGATACCGTTCTTAACCTTTATCATTGGTTCGTTCTTTGCACATAGCTAGAGTTGGAATCTCTCCTACGTCGGAATGACAGTACCGCCGAAATACGTTGATATCGCCCTTACAAATTTGATAAAGTCTCAAATTTTGCCATGTTTAAAAATAGCTAAAAATAAAGCTGCTGCGCTACCCTAAACGTATTGGCATGCGCATCTACAATCGTCTTGATGTCCGGGGAATACCCACCGCCCATACTGCATTGTACTGGAATTTGAAGTTTATGACAGGTTTCCAGCACAACCGCATCCCGTTGTTTACAACCATCGACCGTAAGTCCCAAGGTGCCTAATTTGTCGCTTGCGATGACATCCACACCACAGAGATAAAAGATAAAGTCGGGCTGTTCTTGGTCAATCAGTTTTGGCAGTGTTTTTTTAAGGATGGATAAATATGCTGAATCCGATATGTCTCTCTCCAACGGAATATCCAAATCCGATTTTTCTTTTTTAAACGGATAATTCGCTGTCCCGTGCATGGAAAAGGTAAACACGGAAGCATCATCCTGAAAAATTTCCGCAGTACCATTGCCCTGATGCACGTCCAAATCCACAATTAATATCTTTTTCGCTAAACCCCTTGTTTGAAGATACCGCGCACCAATGGCTTGGTCGTTCAGCATACAAAACGCTTCCCCGTGATCGGTATACGCATGGTGGGTGCCGCCTGCAATATTCATGGCCACACCGTGCTGCAAGGCAAATTCGCAGGCCTTCATGGTGCCGTCGGCGATGATGCGCTCACGCTCTACCAAGGCTTCCGTAAGCGGGAATCCTATTTTACGGGCTTCTTTTGGCGGAATTTTAATGTTCAGCAGGTCATAAAAATATTCCGGTTCGTGTACCGCTACAATGTATTTGTCATTGGGAATTGCTGGCTCAAAAAAGTTGGCGTCCTCACAAGTGCCTTCGTGTAACAACTGCTTGGGTAACAGTTCATATTTAAGCATTGGAAACCGATGTCCTTCTGGCAACGGATGTTTGTAAATAGGATGAAAGGCAATTTTGAGCATAGGGCACAAAGATAAAACTAATCGTCTTTATTGGCAGGCATAATGAAGTAACCTGTTAGTCCCGTTAACTATATTCGAAAATCCTACACTACCTTTGCATTCATGCAGAACGCTATTACCACAGATATCGCTTTTTGCCAACAATTGTTGAAAGACCATAAGTTGGTCGCCATACCCACCGAAACCGTATATGGGTTGGCAGCGGATGCTTTTGATGAAGAGGCGGTGAAGCAAATTTTTGAAATGAAAGGCCGACCACTCTTTAACCCATTGATCGTGCACATTCATCAATTAGAACAATTGCGGCAATTGGTAACCACTATTCCTGATAAAGCCATGCAATTGGCAAAGGAATTTTGGCCTGGCCCCTTGACATTGATCTTGCCAAAAAGCGATACCGTACCTGATATTCTTACGGCAGGTAAACCTACGGTTGGCGTTCGTATGCCCAATCATCCGTTAACATTGGAGCTTTTAAAAGGACTGCCTTTTCCCTTGGCGGCACCCAGTGCCAATCCGTTCACCAAAGTCAGTCCCACATCGGCCGAGCATGTAGCCCATTATTTCGGCGACCTTATTCCCGCTATCTTGGACGGTGGTCCTTGTGAAGTGGGTCTGGAATCTACTATTGTAGGTTTTGATGGAGCAAACCCTGTGGTTTACCGAAAAGGGGGAATTTCCATTGAGGCTATCGAAGCTGTTGTTGGAAAAGTGACCTTGCTGACCGAAAATGAAACCGCTCCCCAAGCGCCCGGTATGTTATTGAAGCACTATGCTCCGCGCACGCCACTGATGATTAGTGGTGATATTCAAAAAAGTCTGAAAATGCATGCCGATAAGCGTATTGGAATACTTTCCTTCTATTCCAACGATTTTTCACAAGCCGAAATTATCAAAGTTTTGTCTCCATCTAGGAATTTGGAAGAAGCCGCAAAAACCCTATTTGCTACCTTGCATGAACTTGACACATTAAATCTTGATTTAATTATCGCCGAGCGTTTCCCCGAAGAGGGTTTGGGCCGGAGTATCAATGATCGTTTGTTTCGGGCGCAGAATTGACTGCTGTACGCCCTGCGCTGTTTTCTTTGCGCTTTAGGTTTTGCGCTTAACGTTATTTTAATTGCTGTGCGATTATGCTATACGCTTTGCGTTGATTTGACCTCTGCGAGCACTTCGTAATAGGCTGGACTCTTTGCCTTTTAAGTTTTTTTATAACATCTTAGGAATTAGATACCACAAAAAAATATGGAAAGAATCTTTCAATTTTCGGATGTCAAGGCGTATAGCGTACAGCGCAAAGCGAATGGCGCAAAACGCACAGCTACTTCCTATGCATAGCCAATTGAATCCTCTTCCTTGAAATATCCACCGCCAGTACTTTTACTATAATTTGCTGATGTAAATTGACATGGGCGCTTACATCCTTAACAAAGCCTTCCGCCAGATTGGAAATATGGATGAGTCCACTTTCCTTGATGCCAATATCTACAAAACAGCCAAAATTGGTAATATTGTTGACAATTCCAGGCAGTAATTGCCCTTCCCGTAGGTCTTCAATAGAACGTATGTTTTGGTCAAAGGTAAACACCTTTGCCTTTTCGCGCTTGTCTAGTCCCGGTTTTTCCAGCTCTTGCAAAATGTCTTCCAAGGTAGGAAGTCCCAAGTCATCGGTGCAATATTTTTTAAGGTCGATTTCCTTTAGGACGGATCTGTTTCCTATGAGTTGTAGAACATCCGATTTTTGGTCTTTCGCCATTTTTTGTACTACGGAATAGCGTTCCGGGTGCACGGCGGAATCGTCCAAGGGATTTCCTCCGTCTTTTATGCGTAAAAAACCAGCTCCTTGTTCAAAGGCTTTACTGCCCAATCTAGCGACTTGTTTTATGTCATTTCGATTAGAAAACGCGCCATTTTCTTTTCGGTGCGCTACAATATTCTCCGCCAGTTTGGGGCCAATTCCGCTGACATAACTGAGCAAGGGAACGCTTGCGGTGTTGATGTTTACACCAACGGAATTCACACAACTTTCCACTACCCTGTCCAAGGAATTCTTTAACTTGGTTTGGTCCACATCATGCTGATATTGTCCCACGCCTATGGATTTTGGGTCTATTTTTACCAATTCCGCCAAAGGGTCGGAAAGCCTTCTACCAATGGATACTGCACCTCTTACGGTAACATCATAATTTGGAAATTCGTCACGGGCAATTTTTGATGCGGAATATATAGATGCTCCGGCTTCACTTACCACGAAAACTTCCATGGGATTATTGAAAATCACTTTTTTGACCAAACGTTCCGTTTCGCGGGAAGCAGTGCCGTTGCCAATTGCAATCGCTTCAATCTTATAGGCATTGGCCAATGAACTCAGTTTTTTTATCGCTCCCGAAACATCGTTTTGGGGTGCATGTGGATATATGGTTTCGTTGTGCACCAAATTTCCTTGGGCATCCAAACAAACTAATTTACAACCCGATTTAAAACCTGGGTCTAAAGCCAAGATGCGCTTTTCGCCCAAAGGTGCGCCCAGTAATAATTGCCTTAAATTATTGGCAAAAACGGCAATAGCATCCTCATCTGCCTTTTCTTTGGCACTTTTTAGTAGTTCGTTGCTCAAAGAGGGGAATAACAATCTTTTGTAGGCGTCGGAAATAGCTAGTTGTAAATGTGATGCCGAGGTAGAATTACGGTTTTTGATGATGCGCTGTTCCATTCGGTGCAATGCGTGTTGCTCATCGATTTCTATTTTAATCCGGATAAATTTTTCCGATTCTGCCCGTGCAATCGCTAAAAACCGATGCGAGGGACAACGGTTCAAGGCCTCGCTCCAGTCAAAATAATCTCTATATTTTTGGGCTTTTTCACTTGTGCTGAGCGCAGTCGAAGCATTATCTTTTTTGGTGGATATGACCTTTGTTGTAATCAGGGCGAAACGTTCCAATTGGTTTCTAAGTTGGTTACGGATATCGGTACGTTCGTTTATCCATTCCGCGATAATGTGTCGGGCACCTTCCATGGCCTCGTCCTCGTTTAGCACTTGGTTGTTCACGTACTGGCTGGCGATGTGCTCAATCTCCTCCGAACATTGCGCCATAATGATCTTTGCCAAGGGTTGCAATCCGTTTTTCCGTGCCACTTCCGCCTTGGTCTTTTTACTTTTCTTAAACGGAAGGTAGAGGTCTTCCAACTGCACCAAATCCTCGGCCGATTCGAATTTAGTTTTAAGTTCCGGAGTAAGCGCGTCTTGTTCTTCTACCGACTTTATAACCCCTTTCTTTCGCTTTTCCAACGCCTCGAATTGCTCTTTGAACTGCACAATGGCGCCAATCTGCACCTCGTCCAGATTCCCCGTGCGTTCTTTTCTATAACGGGATATAAAAGGCACCGTACAGTCCTCGTTGAGGAGTTCCACCGTGTTCTGGATGCTTTTTTCGGGGAGTTGGGTGTGTTTTAAGATGTAGGGGAGTAATTTCATTTGATTATATGGGACTATTTATAGTGTAGAAATTTATAAATCGAAACTCAATTGATTCTCTATCTTAGGATAAAAAACTCCAATAATTACAAATGGGTTAGTCCACCTTCTTAGATGACCTTGTTTTGTTGTTCCCAAAAAGAGATAAATCTCATTATTTTTTTTAAAAGTGTCAAAATACTTGTTCTTAACTTTTTGCAGTGCCTCTTTTTCCGTTTTAGAATTCTTTACACAATTTTTGTAAAGTTCAAAAATTTCCCAATCTTCTATCATTAATCTACTTGATACTCCTTCGTCATCTTCAAAAACATAGAAAAATTTGTAGGGAATTTTTGGTATGAGTTTTTCAGGATTACTTTCGATATCTGCGAAAAGGTCTTTTTGTTTCCTTAGCTCCACCCATTCATTTTTCCATTGCCGCGAATCTTCTTCAATCTCAAAGCCTAATATATTAGATGGTTTAAATGTTGCAAGAGATTTATTTTGAGGTGCATAGCTATCTTCAATCAATCTCCTTTTGTTGGTATAAACATTTGGTAAGCAAATTTCTTTTCGATCCCTCCAATAATTTCTAGTATCAAGTGTGTTTAAGATTTTAATATTGTAGTCAATGGGAGAATAGCTTTCTGGTCTAAAATCTTCTGGGCTAGATTTTTTTACGTTAATTTCAATCCAAGTGTATTTTTTAAAACCTGTATCGTTCTTTACTTGGTTGAGCCAGCTCAGCGGTACAGGATAAATTCTAATCCAAGAACCGTCCTCTAATATGCCGGCAGTACAAACTAATTCATCGTAACTCCTAGAAGGCAAGGGATAGGTAGTAACAGCAATTAGAATCTTTTTTAAAGCCATAATTATAAGTGCTCAACATCAAATTTATCCAAATTAGAGATTGCCTCTGCCAGATGTGTTCTATGGCATTGGCATTTATTGGCTTCAAAGCAAGTCAGCGCTATTCTTTTATGTTTATGAAGTAATTTTAAAATATCTTCCTGAGCTTTGGTGGTTTTCGTAAGATTGTTCGATTTATATTCTTCAAATAGAAGATCGTAGTCTTTTTGAGAATTGAGCTGTTTTCGTTTATCCGAATCAATTCCTACTTCTGGAATATGAATGTATTCGATCCCCACACCTGAACACGCATTTTGCAATTGTTTTTTGTTAAAACCATATTTCATGCTAGCGGCATTCTTTCGAACGTCACAGAGTAATTTAACATTGTTTCGCAATAATTTGTTTAAATAGCTTTCCAAAGAAATACCTTCATAACCAATGGTAAAGAGTGTGATGTCCTCTTCTTTAGACCTATACGTTTCTAATTGTGCTAATTCGGTTGCATTTAGATATTTATGTGCGACAGTGCTATTTATCGCATAATATGGAAATTTCTTGTAGGTCAATTTAATTAGGTCGTCACTGGATTTGTTTTTATAAATAATCTTGAAATCTGAAACTATCTTCTGATGTTCTTTATCTAATTGAATCAAATAATTTGTTGAATCCAATTTCTTCCATGTTGTGTTTGTTTCGGCAACAATACCGTACTTTTTTAGGGTATTTAAATCGGCATTTGCTTGAAATGAAAAACTCCCAAATTTATACGGGACAAAATCGTAAGTTTTTTTCTTTGTTTGGTGTCTGCTCAGTAGAAAGAGAAGTTTATGTACTTGAATCTTGTCAAGCTCGTTTTGAAAAACTTGAAGTAAGGATAAAGCTATTTTTCTTCTGTAGTACATATCCCAAATATAGTCAACTTATCCCTTCCCCATTACGAACCCCAACAGAACCCATACTAAGCGCAGCCGAAGTATCAGGATTCACAAAAACCAATTTCCCATCGCTATTTTCGGTCATGAGAATCATGCCCTCGCTTTCCACACCTCTAAGGGCGCGCGGCGCTAAATTGACCAATACCGTTACTTGCTTGCCCACAATTTCTTCTGGACTAAAACTTTCTGCAATACCGGAAACAATAGTACGAACGTCCAGACCTGTATCTACCTTTAAGACCAATAATTTATTCGCTTTTGGCATTTTCTCGGCCTCTATAATTGTGCCTACACGTATATCCAGTTTGCTAAAATCATCAAAAGTAATGGTGTCTTTTTGGGGTGTTACAGCTTTGTTCATTTGCTCGTTTTCTCTTTTAGTGGCTTCCAATTTTGCCAGTTGTGCTTCAATTTCCTCGTCTTCTACTTTTCTAAAAAGCAGTTCGGCTTGGTTTATTATGTGTCCGGCGGGCAACAGCACATCGTTGGCACTTACGTGTTCCCAACGCATCTCGACTGCGCTCGATGTGACATTCAACATTGATTTGAGTTTGTTAGACGTAAACGGTAAAAATGGCTCGCTCAGGACCGCCAAGCCAGTTGCGATTTGTAGCGCGACGTACATAATGGTCTTTACGCGTTCCTCGTCTTGTTTGATCACTTTCCAAGGTTCTTCATCGGCCAAGTATTTATTGCCCAAACGTGCCAAGTTCATGAACTCCTGGCTCGCTTCCCTAAACCTGTAGCGCTCCAGGGAGCTACCCAGTTTCTCGGGAAAGGTCTTTAATTCCGCCAAGGTTTCGGTGTCAACGGCTGTGAAAGCGTTAGGGATTGGTACCTCGCCTTCATAATATTTTTGGGTAAGTACGGCTACCCTGTTTATGAAATTACCAAAAATGGCAACCAGTTCGTTATTGTTACGCGCCTGAAAATCCTTCCACGTAAAATCGTTATCCTTGGTTTCCGGGGCATTGGACGTTAAGGCGTAGCGCAGCGTATCTTGCATATCTGGAAAATCGACTAAGTATTCGTGCAGCCAAACGGCCCAGTTCTTGGAGGTGGACAGTTTGTTTCCTTCCAAATTCAAGAATTCGTTGGCAGGTACGTTGTCCGGCAGGATAAAATCGCCATGGGCCTTCAATACGGATGGAAAAATGATGCAATGAAAAACAATATTGTCCTTGCCAATGAAATGTACTAGTTTGGTGTTTTTGTCCTTCCAATATAGTTGCCAGTCCTTTCCTTCGCGCAATGCCCACTCCTTGGTGGAGGAAATATATCCTATAGGCGCATCGAACCACACATAAAGCACTTTTCCCGCGCCACCTTTTACAGGTACGGGAATGCCCCAATCCAAGTCGCGCGTTACGGCCCTAGGTTCCAGTCCGCCATCGATCCACGATTTACATTGTCCGTAAACATTTGGTTTCCAATCTCTTGCATGTTCTTCTAAAATCCATTTCCGTAAAAAGTCCTCATATCGGTTTAACGGTAAAAACCAATGGGTAGTTTCCTTTGTGGTGGGCACCGAACCGGAGAGGGTTGATTTTGGATTAATGAGATCTGTGGCGTTCAAGGAAGAACCGCATTTTTCGCATTGATCTCCGTACGCTTCCTCGTTACCGCATTTGGGGCAGGTGCCGGTTACAAAACGATCGGCCAAAAACTGCCGGGCTTCATCATCATAGAGTTGCTCCGTAGTCTCTTCAATAAAATCGCCCTGCTCGTATAGCTTAATAAAAATATCGGAGGCGGTCTTGTGATGTATGGGCGCGGAAGTTCTGGAATAGTTATCAAAAGTAATTCCAAAATCGGCAAAAGACTGTTTTATGATGCCGTGGTATTTATCTACCACCTGTTGGGGCGTAATGCCCTCTTTTTTGGCTTTCATGGAAATAGCCACGCCGTGTTCATCGCTACCGCAGATAAATGCGACATCCTTGCCTATGCCTCGTAGATAGCGCGCATAAATATCCGCTGGCACATATACACCCGCCAAGTGGCCAATATGAATGGGGCCGTTGGTGTAGGGCAGGGCTGCGGTTATGGTATAACGCTCTGTTTGATCGTTAGTTCTTTTGGATGTGGCTATTGTGGACATGTATTCTAATTATGCCACAAAAATACTGAAATTGTTGCTGTAAATGGGACGATGTGCGGTATCAAAAAAAAGTCCCTCTCTCTGGGAGATGGGGTTTAGTGCAGCCGTTCAAAAGAAAACCTTCGGCATATCCAAAAAATATGACCGAAGGTTAAGCACATAGTGGGGAAAAAGGTTACGCTACCATCACGGATTTGCTCATTCTCTGATTTTGTACGCTTATACGATAAATGTACTTTCCTGTAGATAGATGTTCGGGCAGGCGCTCCCGTATATTTATTTCTGTAGCACCTTCCAGCATCATTTCATTGAAGACCGTTCCCACATTTTGCCCTAGAATGTTAAACAATTGGATGTCTACATGGGCCGTAAAGGGCATTTCCAAGTAAATATGCGGGGTACTGCCTGTAGGATAATAGGGTTTATGCACAATGGCATTGAGTAGATTTGGGTCCATAGGGTTCGGGTCGGTACCAACCGGGTCTATCGGTGTTGGCGGTGTCACTTCCCCATCGTTATAGACAATATCCGGGAATGCGGTACCGCTGCAATTGAAGCCCAGGTTTACGGGGACATAGGGGTGGTCCAATAAATGTTGTTCCACTAGGGGTACATCTACGCAGAGCCATTCTGCCAACACAGTCGCGTAAAGATCTCTAAAGTCCATCGTGTACTTCAAGTTTCCCCTGCCATCCGGATCTTCCAGTGTGGGGTGGTCTCCCACAAAAGCACTGCCGTTAAGTCCGGAACCAAAGAAAAGGGTAGGTGCCGCCTTTCCATGGTCCGTGCCGTTGGAGCCGTTTTCGAATATTCGGCGGCCAAATTCGGAGAACGTCATGCTCAATACCTTATCATCTTGCTGTGTAAAAGCGATATCTTCATAAAAATTGTTAATGGCTACGGACAGATTGGTCATCAGACGCTCATGTGCCAAAGGCTGATTACCGTGGGTGTCAAAGCCGCCCATGGAAATCATGTACACTTTTGTTCCCAAATTCCCTTTGATCAATTTTGCCAATAATTTCATCTGACGGGCAAAACCGTTGTTCTGATATTCCACTTGGTTTTGGCCTCTTTCGTAAGCAGCGTGAATGATGCCGGAATATTCATAGGTAGTATTGGCAATACCTCTTAAGAACTTCAATTGATCTCCATACATACAGTCGTTGAAAAGTTCATCCCCAAGACCATAAACTACGCCCGATTCCGCAATTTCTTCCAATTGGCTGATGTTGGAGGTGGTGAACGCATAATTGGTTTCTTCGCCCTGAAATACCAAATTGCCAAACTGACCAATTTGAATGGCCGCAGGCGCTGGGGGCGGATTGATGAGGTAATCTGGATAGGTGTTCTCAAAATGACGGCCCATCCAACCGGTATTCAAACCACTGAAGCCGGAAGTGGTCAAGTCGGTATTGGCAAAAATATCTGAACCGGTAAAGTGTGATAAGCTCTGGTTTTCATAGCCTACGCCATGGACGGCCTTAAACTGGCCGTTGCCCCATAAAGCTTCCAAAGAACTCATGTAGGAAGGTACACCAAAGTCATCGGTAAGTTTTAGGACTTTACTTTCAGGGATGTAAATATTGGGCCTGGCTTGGGCATACATGTCATATTGATTGATGGGGATAACGGTACTTAGTCCGTCATTTCCTCCGGAGAGTCGGATTAAAATAAGAATGTTGTCCGTTTCTGCCGCTGCGATACCTGCCGATAGGGCTGACGGAGCATTTGCGGTAAGCATGTTGGAACCGAGCATCATAGAGCCGGATCCGGCTATTCCCAAGGCTTGTAAAAAGGAACGACGGCTCCAGAATTTGTGTTCGTCGTCGTGTCCTTCGTGTTGTAATCCTTTATGGGGGGTGTGGTGTGTATAGCACATAGTAGTAGGTGTTATTTTAGTTGAAACTCGGGTTGTCTTGCTAGATATTGAAGTAATAGAAATACTTGGAACGAGGCTTGTGGCCAACCGTACAAAGTCCAAGATTCTTGGTTTCCTCCTTCAAAATACACTTCTTCTACATCGCTCCTAAAAATAGCGAATGCCTTAGTGTACTCGCCTTCGTCCAAAAGGCCTTTCGGGAGTATAAAATCTATTATCAACCTAGCGATAACATCCGGATTATACGTAGATAAACCAACACTACCGGAAATGGCCAGCCCAAGATCCCTGAACTGTTCGTTGTTTTGTTGGTAGAAAACTTCATAAATGCTCTCCATGGTCAGCCATCTTCCAATAATAAAATTGGTATTGATCCACGACCGATCTCTTTGCCACCCGGCTACATCGTAGGGGTCGAACAGATCTTGGCTCAACATTCTGGTATAATTGACAACCTCGCTTACGTTGGTATCGGTATAGGCGAAACTGGATTCGTTCAGGGCATTCAGGTATAGGTCATACGGACTTTTAATAATAACACCAATAGCCTCATCATCAAAGAAATGTGCGCTTCTAAATAATTGTCTTAGGACAGGTGCCAGTTCAAAATCATTGGCCATAAGGGTAGCGGCCATACCGTTGAGTATGGGTTGTGCCTCATCTGCCAGAGCGTCCGGGTGCACAAAGAACATGTACAGTTTTTTGGAAACAAAAAATGCTATTTGGTCGGTTCTTTCATTGAACAGGATATTAATAACATCATCATATCCCCAATTTCCCGTTTGGCCCATGATGGTTTTTGCATCGGTATCAAAAAGGGTGGGGTCAAAAGTTATTTTTGTACATCCTACTTCGCCTCGGTTAACATAGCCCGTTAAGGCTCGGGAAGTCTCAATGATATCTTCCTCGGTATACCCTATTCCCTCGCCCAGGGTAAACAGCTCATAAAGTTCACGGGCATAATTTTCGTTGGGTCTGTTCTTGGTGTTGAAAGCACCGTCCAGATAACGGAGCATGGCACAGGTGAGGCCCATTTCGCTAACAAAGGTCTTGAAATTCCCTAGGGAATTTCGCTGCAGACACTCCACATATTCATAGAGGAACGAATTACAATCGTACACATCGTATTCCGTAACAAAGTGGTTGCTCCAGAAAAAACTCAGGCGATCTCTAAGATTGTTGTTCAGTAGGCCATTGGCGTAGGTTAATCGGAACTCGCTAAACTGTTGGTTCCTCAACTGCCTGCGTGCATCGTCATCATCGGGATAATTGGCATTGGTCCAATCTGCCCATATGGGGGGCGCTATTACTGGCAGGTTCAAAGCTTGGTCAACCAAGTTATCTACAAGGACACCTGCGTTTTGACCAATTGCCTGCTGTACAGTTTCTACAGATGCGCTAAATCCTAACCTTCTATATAGGTGAAGCACCCTTTGTTGGTCCAAGGGTACAGTGTAGGGCGCAAGAGTAGAAGTATTGCAATTAATGAAATATTCCATAGTCTCAAAAAGGCGTTAGTAAATTACGTTCATAGAGTTGGGGCTTCTACTTAAACGTAACGAAATTTGGGTTAGTACATGAAACCTCTTATTTTCGTTAACTGACACTCGAAAGTACATTCTAAATGTGAAAAACACGCCGAAGGGTTTATATTTTCGATGAAATACAGTTTTTTTATACAATTTTATGGGAAAACACAACGAATTTGGAAAGGAAGGCGAAGAAATCGCGGTCGATTTTTTGTTGAAAAAGGGCTACACAATTTTATTTACAAATTATAGGTACCTAAAAGCAGAGATAGATATTATAGCAAAAAAAGACGTTGTGGTCGCCATTGTAGAAGTGCGCTCCAGGAGTTCCGATTTTTTTGAAAATATTGCTGAAACGGTCACGCCTAAAAAAATCAAACTTTTGGTGTCGGCGGCAAATCACTACATTATTAGGGCAGATTTGGACGTGGAAGTGCGTTTTGACATTATTACCATTCTAAAGAACAAGCACCGTTTTGAGATAGAACATTTGGAAGATGCGTTCTACCATTTTTAAAGTTTGGTACGCCTGCAGACCGAATTTACCAAACATATTGTTTAATTTGTAACAAGTTGTTATATTTGCCGACAACCGAACCGACATGAAAACAATTTCTTCTGTAGTAGAGCAGTACATCAAGAAAAAGCCTTTTTTACAAAGTGCCTTAGCCCAAGGAATCATTAACCTTACATCCCTTTCTAGAATAGTTAAACCGGAGATCGAGGAAGAATTGGGGAAGGACATCCGAAACGGTGCCATTGTTATGGCATTAAAGCGCCTATCGGACGATTTGGAGTTTAGGGCTACCCATAAAATCATCAAGGTTTTGAAGAATATTGGGGAAATTACGGTACGTTCCTCTTTAACCGATTATACATTCTTGGCTTCCAATACTATTTTGGTGCAACAGGCCAAGTTATTGGAGGAAATCAACGTCAATCAAGATGTTTTCTACACTTCGTCCAGGGGCGTAAACGAAATCAATATCGTCATCAGTAATATCATGGACAGAACCGTTGAGCGTTTGTTCGCATCCGAAAAGTGTACACAAAAGACAGCCGAACTTTCCTCCATAACGGTAAAGCTTCCGGCAGAAAATGTTTCGGTTCCCGGCATCTATTATTTTATATTTCAGCGTTTGGCCTGGGAAGGCATTATCCTGTACGAAGTGATTTCTACCACCAATGAGTTCACTATTCTGGTAAACGATGAGCAGGTAGACATTGCCTTTAAGACCATTAAAGACCTTAAAATGCTTTAATCCTTACCATTTTTCCTTTGTTCCCTTAAAAAGATAACCACTTCTTTATCGTCCGTTGGCTTTGCCACAAAACGCTTTTCCATATCCAGAACAAAATAGGTCCGCGTTTGCTGAACATCAAAAACTTCAGCATACTCACTTTCCCATATTCCTAAGGCCAAGGCATGTTTAAAATTGGGAAGCTTTTTAATTTCTAGTTCCCAAGCTATTTTATCGTCCTCTAAACCTACGGCTACTACAGTTGTATTTTTATAGTTTGCGAGTTCCTGATATAGGGCAGGTAGCTCTTCCAAGCAATGGGAACAGGTACTGCTCCAGAATATCAATATATACCGTGCTGCTCCGGACAGCTCGGAAAGCGATACTATTTTGTCGTTCTCCGTCCAACTGATTTCGGGGGCAACGGCGTCCATGCGCAAACGGGAGGCTGATTTGGGCCTGCGCTTTGCAAATCAAGCTAAATTACTGCAGTTTTATGACGATGAATCTTCTTTTGTAGAAGTTGATACCCTAAAGAATACAGTGCCTGAGGAATAGATCTAATCCGTAGTAACAACAGAAAAAACACCTTCCAATAAAACGGTTTCATTTAAATGCACAAAACCATCAGATTGGGCTAAATCTTTTAAGATTTGTCCCAGCCTATCTTTCTTGGATTCTGTCATTTTGCTAACAATAGCGGTAGCCTGTTCATGTTCAAGGTTTTGTGCTACTTGCATATGGTGGCTATCAAAATCCAGGATGTGCATGAACTTACTTACGGCTTCTATTTCCAAAGGATGTACTATACCGTCTGCCTGTACCATGGTGTAGATCATTTTTACAATGGATAATTTTTCGGCTAGATTAAGTTGCATTATCAGGGTGCATTAATTAGTTTTCGTTTAGATACTCGGGTGTATCCTATCGATGCTAACGCAAATATTTAGTTTTTATTTTAGCTTGATACGCGCCTAATTTTTACCTGTAGCTTACCATCTGCCTAATTTTAACGAGTAAAACAACCTCTAGGACAACCGTTGGAAGCTGGGTAAATAGACCTACCAAGGCCAAAATCACGGTTAGAAAGCAGATGGCCGTAAAAATCTCAAAAGCACCGGCAACATAGCCCAAAGTGCCCCATTTCTTGGCCGATTTGATAATTGAAATACCGAACAACAGCCCCAAAGTGCCTAATATAATGGATTCTGCCACAAGCACACCTTCTACTGGAAAGGTAGCTTCGTAAAATAATGAATTGATGTCATAAACATAAAAAAGGAAAAGGACAACAATGATGAGGACGGAAGCTATTTTCATCAAATAATTTTGTGCCAGCTTACCCACGATAAGGAAGCCATAGATGAAAAATGCATACGTTAGATAGGATACTATTTTGATGGTTATGTGCATGGGAATGCTGAAAATGAGTTCTTGCTCCCAAAACCGATAATAATCGGCAAAACCTTCAAATGTGCTAACAATCAGGTATAAAATTCCGGCGATAGCGGCCAGTCCCAATAAAAAACGAACGGACTTGGCCTCGTTTTGGGAATCTAAGATTATCTCGTTTTCCTGCGTGTTGTTTTCTTGCCCGTACAGTTCCTCATACTCGTGGTCTAGTGCGGAAAGTATGGTCTTTATGGTATAGCTTCTTGGGGAAACCTCGCCGCTCTCTATGCGTTGTAAGGTACGCACATTAATGTTGCAGCGCTCTACCAGTTCCTCTTGGGTATATCCTTTTTGCTTGCGTAACTCGGTAATCTTGTTACCTAATGCCGGTTGTTTCATAACGATTGAATTTTAAATTGTTCCGCAATGTTACGCTCAAGATAAAATGAATCCAACGAACTTTACGAAATTTGACCCGACATTCGCACGGCATTGCCCTATAGACGGAGTTTTGCAGGCTTTTGTGTTTTGTTTAAATCACGAATATGACAAAAATAAACGTATTAGACTTAGGACTAAAAGATTTAGGACATAAGACTAAAAGGTATCACGCAAAGAAATAAGTACAATGTATCTGAAGAAGTATTAAAAATTTGAATCTAAAAAAGTCCTACCTCTTATGCCTTATTATCTTACATCAACTTTCAAAAACTATATTTTATGCTGATATAAAAATAGCAACCTTTATTTTGATGGGTAGTAAAGATAAAACCCTAGACTTTCACGCTATCAGAACTCTCCATCTTCAAAGGCTGCAAGGCCAAAAACGCCCTATCTACACTCCTTATGTTATCAAAAACCAAGAGCAAGCGCAATCCGTTGCGGGTTTTCTTTTCTTTCATGGTACATAGTTGTGGATACTTCTGCACAAATTGAAGGACTTTGGTAAAAACAGCGGTCTGGTAAAATTCCGATTGTTGGTCGGCAATAAAGTAACCGATGAGTTTCCCCTGCTTCATTACAATTTTCTCGATTCCAATACCGTTCGCGATCCATTTGATTCGGACCGAGTTCAATAAATCGCCCGCCTCCGTAGGGAGTTCGCCAAAACGATCTACCAAATCTGACTCAAATTTTTG
>Ga0136560_1000172_pt1 | contig 28569 bp, 15 predicted proteins | sample AntRauMeHopE1497_FD_104925 | JGI IMG/M metagenome (GOLD analysis project Ga0136560, IMG submission 104925) | Saline lake microbial communities from Rauer Islands, Antarctica - Metagenome Hop E1 #497 | ecosystem: Environmental > Aquatic > Non-marine Saline and Alkaline > Saline | place... | reverse complement strand
TAAGCAAAAGAACCGCCAAGAAGAAGGCGACCATTTATTTCGGGGACGAGACGGGCTATAGTAACACCCATCAGGCGGGAAGAAGCTATGCGCCCAATGGAGAAGCGCCCGTTATCATGGCAACGGGAAGGCGCTTTACCGTCCACTTGATTTCCGCGATAAGCAACAGGGGGCATCTGCAGTTCATGCTGATGGAGACCGGGTTCAACAGGGAGGTCTTCATAAAGTTCCTTGCCCAGATGATAAAGTACAGCAAGAGGAAGGTCTTTTTCATAACGGACAACCACCCCTCCCACAAGACCAAAAAGCTGAACGCTTGGCTGGAAGACTATAAGGACTGTATAGAGGTGTTCTTCATCCCGCCATATTCACCGGAACTGAATCCGCAGGAATACGCGAACCAGTACCTACCGACGAACATCCTAGGTGAAAAAAGAGCGATCAACAAAGAACAGCTAAAGCAAAATATCAGCGATTTCATGAACAAAAGGAAAAAGGACAGACCGCAGGTGAAAAAGTTTTTACACCATAGGCACACACAGTATGCCGCCTAGCGATTTTATAAAACTAATTTGCCTAAGGATTAATAAACCCAAAATACACCCTATAAACCCTTTCAACTTCAATCGTAAATATCTTTAGTAGAAAAATCGTTTCCGTTATTCTGTAAACGCATCTTTTTCAAATCTTCTATACTAACAGATTTGGAAGGCGCAAAGGCGTCACTTTCCATATATTGTAATAAACTGTGACGCAACTGCCGTGCTGCTGGTCTATTTTTTAAGTCCGAAAATAAATCCATAGAAGAAAACATCAGCTTTCCTTCGCCCACCTTGGCCTCGAAGACCGCACTTAGACTGCGATTGGTCACGAAATTATCGATGACCCTAACAATAGGTTCCACGGTAACAGAATCTATGGAGACGGACTTGGAATTAATGACCAAATCCCACCATTGCCAATCGGTATGGGTGCTTGTGGGGAATTTCGCTAAAGCGGGATGCTTGTTGTTCATCAAAAGCCCCATTGTAGAAGGTTGGTTGGGAAAATGTACCGGACTCCAAAATACGGGCACAAAACGCCCTTCAATGCCGTTAAGTGATCTATAATCGGGATTTAGCAACACTTTTCGCCCTTGCTTTAGAGCCTGAGCAGCTTTTTCTATGGAAGACGTAATAAAAACTTCGTTGGAGTTCGTCAACACATCTTTTGGATACACCCAAACCGACCAATTGTTCTCATATTCCGTGCCGTCCAATGACACTATAATGGTTAATTTTTGAGCTGTCGCTGTTTGGATGGGAAAATTGATATTACCTAATTCTAGATTGTTACCGATTTTCAAATTAATGTTTTCAAAATTCCCTTTTTTAAGGTTTGTCCCATCAGCAGCATCAATAGACCAACTGATATTTTGAGCTGGCATTTCTTTAAAAAAATTCGCTACTTCCACCGATGCGGTAAAGTTCTCTCCCGCCACGTAAACCGCCTTTTCAAAACGGATAAGCGGCACCACTTCACTATTAAATTTTCGGAACTCTTTAGCGGAAATCGCTCCTTTAGATTCCCAAAAAGCGTTTAACAAACCGACCAAAGCCGTTCCCTGTCCCGGAAAATCCTGTAATTGAAGCAACTGAAAACCATCAAAACTAGGTGTTTTTAAGGCCCGTTCTATTTCTTCTTTATATAACAACGCAGCCAATTTCCCCGAGGCATTCGTAAAATCATCGGCCAAATCCAAAAGTCCCTTTTTCTCCAAATCGTTACGTATCGCTATAAAATTCAGAGGGGTTAAAACGCCGGTATATTTAGGGATTTCCGACATATCTGGATATACGGCATACTGCCCAATTTCATGGGAAATCAAGGGAATTTCAATATGCTCGCTGTTCCCCGAATAATCGGCATTAAAATGGGGTGCCTTATCGTTAAAAATACCCTGCCCGCGGATCCAGCCCTTGTCCGTCCATTGGGTAATGAAATATTCGTCCTCAGGTTCGGGAAGTTCGCCAGTGGGCTTTTGAAAAGAAAAAGCCGTGGTGGCATACAAATGCCTATCATCCTTTTTCTTGAGCTCCGTCGTCATTTCGTTTAACAGGCCAATATCGCCTTGCAATTCGTTGCCCAAGGCAAAAAAGATAAACGAAGGATGGTTGCCATAATCGCGGAGCAACTTATCCGCTTCCTCCCTTAAATATTGAGTGGTGTTCTCGTCCTCTCCCACGCGAAGGCTCCAATGCGCCAGCTCAACTTGCAAGTAAAACCCTGCTTCATCGGCCGCTTCAAAAGCGGCCTTTGGTGGACACCATGAATGGAAGCGCAAATGGTTTAATCCATAAGCCTTGGCCTGCCCTATCAATTCCGCCCAACCTTGTTTCTGCATGGGCGGATGACCTGTTAACGGAAAAATGGAACATTCCAAATTTCCCCTCAGGTAAATTCGGTTACCGTTCAAGGTTAGATCACCATTTTCTTTAGCCACTTTTTGGTACCCAAAGCTGGTTTTTAAGGTATCAGTTCCGGTAATAACCCTTGCCTCATATACATTGGGATTAAACTCGTCCCAAAGTGCCAAAGTGTCGGGTCTCGCTATTTGAAAGCTTACGGTGCTACCTGCACTTTTTGTATTTTCAATGGGTGCTTGGTAGACAGCAGTTCCCTTACCGTCCAAAATTTCTAAACGGGACGTATTGGCCGCTGCACTTTCCTGCTCATAGGTAATTCGCAATGCATTATTTTTTAAATCCGGATAAACTTGTAGGTTTTTAGGGGTGTTCTGTTCGGTTGCTTTTAAAAGTATATCGCCCAAAATACCGTTCCATTTGATCTGTGTGTGATTGGTGTAGCCGTGCGCCATATCTTGATTGATGGGATCAGGATATTTAGTGCCCGCCACATTGATTAAGGGATATTTATTTCCATTATCAATGCGAATCGTCAGCAGATGTTTACCTGCGGATAATGCATCCGTCAAATCATATTCATGGCTACCGATCAAACTTCCCGCTTTCCCGCTTTCTATACCATCGACAAAAACGGTGGACTCCCAAATCACACGCTCCAAAATCAGTTTAATTTCTTTTTCGTTCCAATTACTGGGAATCTCCACCTCCCTTTGATACCATGCCTTACCTATATATTGGTGTTTCCGTGCCAAATTGGAAAGCACATAGTTATTCAATTCGGGTTTTAGTTTGTTTGGTGTGCCTATTCCGGCATCGTCCAAAGTACTTGGCAATTGTATCGCTGTACCCTCAAAAATGGCCGCTGCCCAGTTTTCCTTCTCCCCAATATTTAGCGAATCCAGTTTTACCGTCCATCGGCCTTCTAGGGAAAGGGTGTTCTTCAGGGGCGAATTACAACTAAAAAATAGGGGACTTAAACCTATACAAAGAAAAATATTAAAAATTCGTTTCATAAATGTAGTATTTTGATGCGTTTTACTGTTTATTTGGATAGTACTGCTCATTCTCCGGTACATTGGCAATCAATCCCATCAACCCGAGATAATCCATACAGGCTGCCTTTACATTATAATTGCGGTCAGGTATTTCGTGTACCTTTTTTATGGTTTCCAAAAAAGGTGCTTTGTTCTCAAAATAAAGGATTTCATTTACGGCTAAAAGTGCAAGATTCATATTATCATTTTCAGCAAAGGCTGTTAGTTTGTCCTCTGCTATGTTACTTTTAAATTGATTGTAGGCCAACGAAGATGCCAAAAGTGAAACTGGAGGATAGGTGTCGTTCATAGCGGTAAAAATTAATTTTTTAAACGGTTTTATACTTTTTTCAGGATGACTTTTGAGTCCCATCAGCGCCCAATACCGCACTATGGGGTTTTCGTTTTTCAAAAATGTTATTTGTTTTTTTAAGGTGGACGCATCGCGTTTTCCCGAAAGCGAGGCCGCAGCATAAATAGTATCAAAAGGAAATTTGGCCTCGTTTTGGCGGAATTCGTAAGGTGTGCCGGATTTGGCAATCTCGCCCAGCTCACATTCTGGTAAAAAATGGATGTCCCTTGCCTTTTTTAGCTTCTCATCCAAAGCTTGACGCATTTGTTCGTGGATAGTCTGATGCTCTTTGCTCGCCACCAAGTTTTTAGTTTCCCATGCATCGTTTTGTAAATCGAACAGGTACTCGGCAGGGCGTTCCAACAGCACACTTTTCTGAAGGGAATCCAGTTGATCCTTTTTAAAGTCCGCACGCATTTGCTTGGCGATATCCGAAATTTCAATATAGCGGATATAGCGCAAGGCGGGCACAAAAGGCATATAGTTTCGGGAATATGTATAGCGGCCATGGGTAATGGTTCGTACCATATCAGGGCCATTGTCCGCCCTATCGGAAGACAGTAACAAATGATCTGCAGGTTTGGAGAGGTCTTCGCCCAATAAAATACGACCTTTTAAATGTTCCGGAATGTTTCCGCCCGTCAGGGAAATCATCGTCGGCGCAAGGTCTTCAAAATTGACCAGTTCTTCGGTTACCACGCCAGCTGTTCCCAAAGGGGACCACTGTTTGTACTTTTCAGGAAACCAAATCACAAAAGGTACCCGATATCCATAATCGATGCCATTGGTCTTACCACGCGGCATACCTTCGCCATGATCGGCAAAAAAGAAGATAATGGTATCGTCACATAGGCCGTCATCTTCCAGTTTCTGTAAGAGTTCGCCAATGCTGATATCGGTCAAGGCTATAGAATTGTAAACCCGCGCCATCTGCTTTAGCATTTCGGGCGAATCGCGATAAAAAGGGGGCATTTCAAAATCGGTATCGGCGAACCTGCCGCCTTCGGGTAAATGCTCCCATACATTTTTTACGTACCAATCATAGGACATGGACATGGTGCGCGACTGGTGGGAGTCGTTAAAATTAAAGACCGAGAAAAAAGGTTGTCCTTCCTTTTTGTTCCACCAACCAGCAGCATCGGAACTTTCATGCCAAGCGGTTTGAATGAATTCTTTTTCGTTGGCTATATTATAATCGGTTTTTGAGTTGTTGGAGGTATAGTAGTCCTGCTGTTTCAAAAAATAGGGAAAGCCTTTTATGAAGTCCGGAACGGGAACGCTACTCCGATGATGGCCTGTACCAATTTTGTAGCTAGGCAATCCGGTAATGATGGTAGAGCGACTGGCCGAACAAACTGTTCCGGTTGAAAATGCATTGGTAAACCGCACGCCTTCCCTGGCCAATTCGTCAATTACGGGTGTTTTGGCGTTCGCGTTGCCATAAGCCCCAATGAACTGGGGGGAAGTATCTTCGATCGTAATGCATAGGATATTGGGAGACTCTTGCGCGTTTAGTCCGCCCAAGAAAGTCATCCCTATCACTATACTATTGAAAATATTTCCCATACCCTATTTATTTTGTAAATGAAGTGCTCCGGATAGTGCCATAGTACGGTGCAACTGCGCCGATAAATGATAGTTGTCCTTCATTAAGACCGAATCCAAAGCCTGCACGGCTTTATCCATTCGCCCTAAACCTAATTCGCCCAGTCCTATTAAATAGTTACAATGTGCCTCGTTCCTATCATTTAGATTCTCCTCCCAAATCAACAAATCTGGCAATGAAATAGCAAAATAATCCAATTTTACATCATCATTTTGATGTTGCGCACCGTAGGCTACAAAACTTTTGAAACGCTTTTCGGCTTCTGTATTTCGGTTTAGTTTTAACAAGGCCAGACCTTGGTAAAAAATATTATCGGGCTGTTGATCGTTGTAGAACATGGCAGCACCCAATTCACTTAGACCAGTGGCGGATTGCTCCCAATATTCTTTTGCCTTACCTAGCTTGCCCAATTGTTCATGAACGCAGCCTAGCCAATAGAAAATATCGTTTTCCTGAGCGCCGTAGAGTTTGCCTTCGCCCAGATTGTGTGGATAGGTTTGGGCGGCCTCCAAGTGGGTTATCGCCTTTTTGGGATGCCCTTCCAAGAGCAATTGTTTAGCGCGTTCTATATGTGCGGTCAAATACTGAAAAGGCACTTTGCCCTCGCCGCCTTCCCAAGGATGAAACTGTCGTTTTTCAATCAGTTCCAAAGCTTTTTCATGTTCGCCCTTAAAGTTGTAAAGCGATACGCGTTCCAAGTACAGATCGTCCCGCATTTCCGTCAGCTTCAAGTGTTTTTCCAAAAGAGCCAAGCGTTCGGCAACGGAAACATTCAGCTTTTTATACAACTGATCCAGTTCCATAAAGACCCGTGAATTATCGGGAGACAGTTCAAAGGCTTTTTCAAGATGTTTACGGGCCTTTTGTTTTTCGTTCCGCTTATTAAAATACAAAAGCGAAAGATTCCGCTGGCAAATTGCATTTTCTGGTTCTATATTCACCGCAGCTTCCCAGCAGTGTTGTGCTTCATCATATTGGCGGTGGGCATACCAAAAATTACCTAGATAATAAGATGCACGCGCATCATTAGCATTGTGGAAGATGCCATTTTTAAGCACTACTACTTCTTCCAATCGGTTCGGAAAACAATAATCCATGGGCATGGTCGATGCTTTGTCATAATTGAATTTGGCCGCTTTAGTTTCGCCCAATTGTTCGTTGAACGCTCCTAAGAAATAATAGGCCATGGGGTAGACAGCATCCGTTGTGTTCGTATAGCATTCCAAGATCGCGATCGCTTCTTTGTATTGTCCCCCTTGGGCGTAATCCAAAGCGTACTCGATGTAATTATGTACCTCATCGCGCAATAGCGATTTAAATTCGGCAAACTGGTCTTCCGTGGGACGCATGAGATATTTTTCGAACACTACCCCCATATTAAAATGGTCTATGGCCAATGAATCGTTGACCAAGTTCATGGCGGCTGCCGTCTTGCCCAATTTCCGCAACAAAATAACTTTTAGGTGCCGCGCTTTGTGATTGTGCCAATTTCGAATCAATGCTTTGTCTACCAATTCCAAGGCCTTTTCATAATTGCCTTTTAAACAGTCCAATTGCGCCAAGTTAAAATAGCCGGCATCTTGCCAAGCAGCGTTCCAACAGGCCTTAAAAAATACAGGGTAAGATTCGTCGTTTCTACCCAAATAACGCAAGGTAATCCCCTTATTGAAATATGCTTCGCCGTCATAGGGATTGGGATTGCGATCCGTTAAAGTTGTAATGGCTGCGTCAAAATAAGGCAATGCCTTTTCAAATTGGCCACGCTTTAAATACCATTGCCCCATGGCGTTGTTGCAGCGCATATCTTTGGGCTCACGGGAAAGTGCTTCCAAATAGTAGGCGGAGGCATCATAGGTGGCATGGCGGTATTGCTCCAAATGCAGGCCGTTTAGGAAGAGCTCCTCCACGCTTTCAATATCCCTAGGGAACTTTGCTGCTTTTGCCGCTTGGGGTATACTATCGGATTTTGGGCCATCGGGCATCCAACTTACCAATACAATTCCTTTACCATCCAATACCGCTGCTTTTATAGTTTTTTGATCGGAATTCCCAATGGGAATGCTTTGTTCAAATCCGTTCGCAGGGTCTAGGTTCACCTCCGTTTGAAACAGTTCTTGATTTCCGTTGGATAATTTAATCCTAGCCTTGGGATAACTTCCAGTCACATGGACTTTTACGATAGCATTTTCATTTTCAAATTCCAAGTTCAACAAGGCTTCCTTAGTAGCATTTTTGACTACGCCCACATTATAGTAAGGCATAAAATACTGCTTGAAACTTTTTTCCTCATACGGATGCATCCAAGAGAAATCGGGCTGATTATCTGTAAACATGCCACACATCAACTCTATGTAAGGACCGTCTTCATCTGTAAGGTTTCTATCCCATGCTTGTCCAAAATCGCCATTGCCCCAAGTCCATTGTTTTTTTCCGGGAGATACATTATGGTCGGCCACATGCAAGAGACCTCCTTTGGTATCGTTCTCATAACCGCCCACAAAATCATAATCGGAATGTATAGCCATATAGGACGTAGGAACAGGAATGTTCTTATATCTTGAGATATCGGTTCCGGGGGAATAATCCACTTTATAATACTCGCCCTTGGCAATAGGGAACTCGGAAACATCACGTTTTCCGTGGTCAAAAACGGCATTTACATCCGGCGGAAAAACAGATTGATAGTGATCGTTCACGGCAACCGCAGGGTTCGCCCACCATAAAAAGGTCTGCGGATGCGGCGTGCGGTTATACAATTGCGCCTTTATTTCCAAATAAGCCTTATCTGGATGTAAGGTAAAACCTGCCATGCCCTTGGTACGGAACATGCGCTCCACTTCGCTGACCCAAATAGTCTTGCTGCCATCCTCATTTTCTTCTATATAGGAATCAATAGCACTATAGGTACTGGGTCTATGGTGCTGTGGCCAGTTGAATTCGATACCGCCGGAAATCCATGGGCCTGTTAAACCCACCAATGCCGGTTTAATAACCTGATTGTAATACACAAAATGGCGCTCACGGATTTTATCATAAGCCATTTGAATACGACCGCCCAAGGCTGGCAATACCATAATTTTAATATAATCGTTTTCGATAAAGATGGCATCCCATTCCTTATCCACCTTTTCATCACTTATGTGTTCTACCACGGGATTGGGATAGACCGATCCGCTACTCGCCTGATAGACCCTTTTTTCTAAAAAAACAGGGTGTTTTTCAGCCTCCCCTATTTCATACGTGGGGATGGTTACTTTTTCTTTCCAAGCTTTTACTGTACTCATAATTTTATTCAATTATTCTAAGTATATCTAAATATATGTTGCTAGTGTCAGTTCTACTTAAATTCAACTCCTCAAACATCTTCAACTTAGCTGTCATTATTCAACAAATAAATTCTGAACCGCCACACCGCTCAAGCTAATTTTTGGATTAAACCGATCGCCTGCCATGTATTTCGTTAAGCTATACCGCAATTGTACTGCTTCAGGACGATTTTCTAAATTGGAATGTAGGTCTACTCCTGATATTAATAAACTGCCCTTACCTACCTTCACTTCAAAAATCAAGGCCGTTCTGCGGTTTTCGAACCAATCGTCTATAATACGGACAATGGGTTGTAGATCGGCCGTAAATTCATCCAATATGATGGCGTTGGAATTGCTCATGGCATCCCACCATTGCCAGTTGCTGTGATACTCCGTTGGAAAATCTGCCAAAGCAGGATGTTCCGGGTTGGTAAGAATACCGAGAGTATGGGGTTTTTGGCCCCTTGTCCATGCCGTGTTCCAGAAAATACTGGAAAAACCAACACCAATGTCACCGCCTTTTTCGGGTTTTACATCGCCTTTTGAAATATTGAGCAAGACCTTGCCCCCGTTCTCCAAATAGTTCAGGGTTGTTTTATCTAGCCTATTTACGACCTTGATTTCATTTTCATTGGCTAATTTTTCCTTTTTCTTAGGATACACCCACAAATCCCAACTATTCTGAAATTCATTGACGTTAACGGTCAATGTTAACTTTCTTGGCTTTTCTATTTCGCTCAGCCCTACGGAGATTTCACCCAAATTGATGGTATTGTCTATGGCAATCTCCTTCTTCGAAAATTGTCCTTGTGCAATGCTCTTATCAGCATCGGCCAGTCTCCAAGAAACTGAAGGATCCACTAGTGTCTTTGCACCAAAGTGGGCTACTTCGATGTTCGCTTGTAGGAGTTCGTTGTTAAAGAAAATCCGTTTTTTGAATCGTGCCAATGGAACCGTTTCATTACAAAATCGACTGTATTCTTCGGGCGAAATATATCCTTTTTCATCCCAAAAAGCATCTAACACCCCCACCAAAGCAGTGCCTTGTCCAGGAAAATCGTGCAAATCCAATAACTGAAAACCAGCCATATCCTTAGTGCGTAAAGCTGCTTCAATGTCGGCCTTATAACACAGGGCCTGTAATTTTCCAGAAGCTAAGAGTAGACTGTCCGCAAGGTGTCCCATATGGTTATCCTTTAATGTTTCTTGAAAGATTTCAAAGTTCATGGCTTTTAAGACCCCAGTGTATTTTTTGATTTCCTTGAAATTTGGGTAAACACACCATTGTCCTACTTCGTGGCTCACATAGGGCATCGGGGTTTTCTGAATGGTATCGTTGAAGTCGAACATGGTCTGGGGCGGTTGACTATTTATAATACTGTTCAATTCTTGGCCCCAGCCTTGTATTCGTCCACCGTGATTGTTATAATAGTCCAAATTATCCAGAAAAGGCCAGCCAGCACCTCCCGTATATACCCTTCTGTTATCCTTTCCTTTTAAATAATCGACATATTTTGTCAAGTATTCCTCTTGATTTTCGCCTCCTGGCTCATTTCCATAGGCCATCATCACGAACGATGGGTGGTTGCCATAGGCATTCAATATGTCCTCGGCTTCTTTGTACAACCATTCATCGATAGCATTGCCATCTCCAAGGTTAGAACCTTTACCGTTGGCCCAACTAGAAGCCTCAACCTGTAGATATACTCCCAATTCATCGGCAGCTCTAAATGCGGCTTCAGGCGGACACCAAGAGTGGAAGCGCATATGGTTCAATCCGTGGTCTTTACAGATATTTAAAATCCGTTTCCATTCCCCAATATCGGTTGCAGGATATCCGGTTTTGGGGAAAATGGCACTTTCGAGAGTGCCGCGGAGAAAAACAGGCCTGCCGTTGACGGCAAAGCGTTTACCCTCTGCCTTAAACTCCCTCATACCAAAAACAACCTTTTCATTATAAGTTCCTGATGGGGACTTTAAAAGTAGCTCCATGGTATATAAATTAGGATTGAACTCGTCCCAGAGCAATGGGGATTCCCCCATTGGATAGTCTATTTCAAATTGCCCGTCAGCATCCACTTCAATTTCCTGCACTACTTGATCCAATACCTGATTGTTTTCGCCCGATGCCTTTACCCTGGCCACCAGTTGGCACTTTTGTATCTTGCCCGTAAAATTCTTGACCTGTGCAATCACGGTTACTTTTTTGTTTGCTATATCTGGGTACAGTTTAACATTTTCAATGATAACCAGGGCGGTGGCATTCAATTTAATTTCCCCTACTATCCCGTTCCAATTACTTTGTGTATGGTCCGAAATGCTGTGAGAGTTTTCTCCCGGATTAACGTCCTTTACGCGATTATCGACCCTTATTGAAATGATGTTCTTTCCCGGTTTTAGGTAATCGGTCAAATCATAAATATGGGCCGTTCCCAAGCTGTTTTGTATCCCTAAATGCCGATCATCGACCCAGACCTGTGTTTCCCAATGAGGACGCTCAAGTGTTAGTTCAATATGCTTTCCACTCCACCCAGATGGAATTTCAACTTCTTTTTGATACCATGCAGCCCCGATATAGTGCTTTTCGGGTTGTAACCAAAACGGAATTTTTACATTGCCCGGTTTTCTATATTTGGTATATTTTTTATCATAAAACCAGGTGCTGTCTACAATTGTTCCAGTCCATTTGCTGTTTACCGTGCTTTCGTTCCCCTTGCCGTTTTCAGCCATGGAACCCGGCAAATGAACAGTATCGAGTAAATCTTCGGCATACCATTGCTCTGACAATCCCTGATCGAGCGAATCAATTTTAAATTGCCACAATCCTGAAAGATCAATTTCCTTTGTTTCCTCCTTCCCACAGGAAAAGAGAACTATGCATAAAACAGACAGTAAGAGATGTTGGAGCTTCATTGTTTTTTATTTACATGTTGTTATTAAAATCTTTTTTTAATTTCTCGAATCCTGTATGGCACCCCTAAAGTCCCCTGAAGGGGACAATCTGTCAACGGATATTTTGATAATATTACCTCCTTAGCGAAGTTATACTATTACAGAATCAATTCAATCCCATTTTAATGGAACCCAAATAAGTGGCCACATTGCTACTGTCTTGGGTATAAGACCAATGGGAAGCAAACATTATCACCAGAACGAATATGTAGTATGGTTTCATTTCTCTTTCGTTAATTCCATTTCAATTTCTTCAAGGGTTTTTCCTTTGGTTTCGGGGAGTTTGTTTTTTATGAACCAAAAACCTATAATACTGATACCGCTGTACACCCAAAACGTGCCATAAGCGCCCAAGGCCTCATTCAACAGCGGGAAGGTAAACGTTAATATAAACGAGGCGACCCATAGCGAAAATGTGGCGATGGACATGGCGATACCGCGAATACGGTTGGGAAAAATTTCGGAAAGAACAACCCAAGTAATCGGCGCGAGCGACATGGAATATATGGCGATGGCCGTAATAACCAAAACCAATACAGGCAGACCGGTAAACTCAAAGAAATAGGCGCCACCTAGAATCGCATATACCACAGCCAGGCCCAAAGACCCCAATAGCATCAATTTTCGGCGGCCCCAACTGTCTACTGTGCGCATGGCCAAAAATGTAAATATGAGGTTAACGCTTCCGGTAATAATAATATTAAAGAGCATATCGCCCACGGAATAGCCTGCAGCCGTAAAAATCTCATCGGCATAATTAAAGATAATGTTGATGCCGCACCATTGCTGAAATATGGCTAAAACTATACCTAAAATCAATATTGGACGGACGTTTTTGCTCTTCAATTCTGAGGTCGAAACTTTACTCCCTGTTTCTTTTTGTAAGGTCACCTGCATGTTCTGAAGTTCCTGTTGCGCATATTCTGTTCCTCCAATTTTCTCAAGAACAAGACGTGCAGCTTCCGGATTGCCAATCTTGGCCAAAAATCGTGGACTTTTAGGCACTACGAACATCAATCCGAAAAACAAGAACGCAGGAATCAGTTCGGCCCAGAACATCCACCGCCATCCAGTTTGACCGTTCCAAGAAGACAAGATCTGTTCTCCGCCAAAATTTTCTGGAATCGCCTCTGCAATTCCCCAATTGGCAATTTGTGCAGCCAAGATACCTACTACGATCGTCAATTGATTAATGGCCACAAACTGACCCCGATATTTCGCCGGTGCTATCTCGGCAATGTACATGGGCGATAAGGTAGACGCCAACCCGATTCCCAAACCGCCCAATATGCGATACACTATAAACGGGGTAAAATCATCCGAAAATCCCGTACCAAAAGCGGAGGCTATAAAAAGTGCAGCAGATAAGATCAAGGCGTTCTTCCTCCCCCATTTATCAGCCAAAAGGCCAGAAAGTACGGCGCCAAAAACGCAACCTATCAAAGCACTGCTCATTGCCCAACCTTCTAGGGTAGGTGCATCGGCAATATCAAAAAAGAGCTCGTAAAAAGGCTTGGCCCCACCAATTACCACCCAATCATAGCCGAATAAAAACCCGCCCATTGCGGAAACAAAGGCTAGAAACAGAACGTATGTGAAATTGAATTTTGTATTCATGGGCGGGGTTCAGGTTTCTTTTGTTTTCTGATCATCGTATTCCGTTTCAGGCTTAGGTCTCTTCGGCCTTGTCTGCCATCTGCTCGGTTTAGTACCTTTTGTTTTTTTTGGCGAATCAACTTCTTTGAGTTCCCTAATGGCAATATATCTTTTCAATTCCCCTCGTCTTAATTCTTGGCTCTTGAATCTAGACTCTTCTCACTTTACTTAAACAACTCAGTCCTTCGTCACCTTACTTCCCCACCAATCTTCATTGCGTTGATAGTCTTTGGATAGAAATTCCATTCGCTCCGCTTCTAAGCCCGGCAGCATCACATCAATTTTTTCTTGGTGCATCTGTTTGGCCAATCCAGGATTAAACTCGGTATCCTGTTGGGGCATATTGGCGTTTACTTTTTTAAGAAAATCCATAAGTTTGGCCGCCAGCATTTCTCCTTGCTCGATATTTTGCGCCAATACGCTATTTTGTTCTTTGGGGTCGCTGGCCAAATTGTATAATTCGTTTCTGCCGTCTTCCCAATAATGAATGAGTTTCCAATCGCCATCGAGCACTATAGATGACGGCTCACCGCCTTGGTTACCGTAATGTGGATAATGCCAAAACAATGGTCTTTCCGCCAATTGTTGTCCTTCCAATAGTGGTTTTAGACTTACGCCGTCTATATGCTGGTTTGGTTTCAGGGGAATGCCGGCCAGATCCAACAGTGTAGGATAGAAATCACTCCCCATAGCGGGATACTCCACTTCTCTTAGCTCTTTTACCCAAGGCACTTTAATTAAATACGGTTCACGGATGCCACCTTCCCATTGATAGCCTTTTCCACCTCGCAGTGGATAATTGGTAGTGGAAAACGCATCACCGGAAGCCACACCACCGTTATCGGAGGTAAAAACAATAATCGTGTTATCTTCAAGTCCCAATTCCTTTAGTTTATCCAAAACGATACCTACGGCATCATCCATTTGAGCCACTAGTCCCGCATATACAGGATTATCCTGCACGGTACGGATAGGCAATACCCGTTCCATTTCATAACCGGAATCCTTTATGCCTTGCCGCTCTGCCTTATTCCTATACTTTGCCCAAGTTTCCTCGGTCGTCTGAATGGGGCCGTGAACGGCATAAAAGGAGAGGTAGGCCAAAAAGGTGGAATCCTTGTTTTTTTCAATAAAATCGGCCGTTTCCTTGCCCAAACGATGGGAAAGGTTCTCACCATCGTAAGCGTTCTCTAAATTAGGGTTTTCCCAAGGGGAGAAAAAGCCACCTTTAGGACTACCAACATCCCAACCCCCTTTATTGATTTCAAAACCATGATCGGTGGGCCAAGAACCTTCTGTTCCCAAATGCCACTTTCCGGCAAAAAAAGTTTTGTAGCCGTTGGCGGCCAAAGCTTCGGCCAAAGTGGTGTCGCTCTTTGGCAGCACGTGGTTGTAATCTGCTGGAAGTATTTTGTCGTTGCGATTTAACGTGCGCCAGTCCGCACCCGACTTTGCGCCTATCCAATCTGTAATTTGGTGGCGTGCCGTAAATTGACCCAACATAATACTGGCCCGTGAAGGGCTGCAAACACGACTGGCAGCATAGCCTTGGGTAAAGACCGTTCCTTCATTTGCAATGCGATCTACATTGGGCGTTTCGTAAAAAGTGCTGCCGGTAACGCTAAGATCATGGAGGCCCAAATCATCTACCAATATAAAAACGATATTAGGCTTCTTTTTAACCGGGACTTCTTTATCAGCATTACAGCCACCCAAAAAGGTGGCCGTAACACTCATAAAAAAAACTAACTCAAACAACTTTTTTGATTTCATTTTCTTTCAATAGTATCAAAATTAATTTCACAAGTCATTAAAGTCGTCTTGAATAATCTTTACTTGGGGAGTAACGTGACAACTACAAATTGAACAAATGTTTAATTTAAGAAAGTTTGGCAGCAACACCAATCTTATATTCAATTATTAATTATTCAATATTAAGGAATTAAGGCGCTTAAAAACATAGACATTAAATCAAAATTTATGGATGAATTTACTTTTTAAAGAGGTATCTGAAGATTCAGGAGAAAAGAAAGGATTAAAACTCAATTCATCTGCTCCGCCTTATACTCTTTATCATATAATTCCAACTGGTTCTTCTTGCGTTCCTCGCCTTCCAAGAATATCGGATGCGGCAAAGTAACATTCTAGTCGCCCAATTTTTTGAGCAATTCTTGTGCCTTTTTCAAATTTTGAAGGCTCAAGTTTTTCTTTTCAGAAATATCCGTAGGCAAATGGAACAATAAAGGCAATCTGTCCGGTGGCGAATCAATTTCCAGTCGCCTTCCCTAATTGCGGCACCAATAGTAAATCGCCATTTTAAGTTGGCACTTGGGGCATCTCTTTCTTCGCCCAAAATAAAGGGCAAAAGGTTTTTTCCGCTAAAGGTAATATCCTCCCTCTCCTTAGCATTTGCCATTGCTAAAAAGGTGGGTGCCAAATCCAATGCAGACACCTCATGTTCATAAATAGTTCCTTTGGGCAGCACACTCGGCCAGCTCATAATAAACGGAACGTGCACCCCGCCTTCCAACAAGATACCTTTGCTCCCGTTATAAGGGGCATTTAAAGAAGCGTTTGAAAATACAGGGCCGCCATTATCACTAAGAAAAACAACAAGTGTGTTATTGCTCAAGCCCTCTTCTTTAAGCGTGTTTATGATTTTTCCAACATTAACATCCAACCGATACACCATTGCGGCATAGGTATTTCTCTTTTTATCGGTAATATGATCAAAAAGGGCTAAGTCCTTTTCAGGCGCTTGCATTGGCGTGTGAGGCGCATTAAAAGAAGCAAAGAGAAAAAATGGCTCTTCTTTACACCGTTTAATAAAAGAGACACATTCATTGCCTTTATCATCGGTTAAATACGTGATTTTTTGCGGTGTTTTAAAGTTGCTTTCCAAAGGAGCTAAATAGCCCTTTGCGCCGGGCTGCGATTTAAAGTAGCCATGACCGCCGCCGGTATAACCCCAAAATTCTTGAAATCCTCTTTTTAAGGGATGAAACTAGGCTGCATCGCCTAAATGCCATTTTCCTATCAATCCGTTTACATAACCTGTAGCGGAAAGGTAATCTGCAATGGTATTTTGGTCTAAGGGCAAACCCATAAAGTTAGCATCAAAACCAGGTTGATTACCGCCTATATTATTGTCATGCCCAAATTCTACTTGGTTTACCCCAGTAATCAAACCAGCTCTGGAGGGACTACAGACCGGTGCTGAAACATAGGCTTGCGTAAAAAATATCCCATTTTTAGTCAAGGCATCAATATGGGGCGTTTTTAGTTGCCTACTTCCGGTTATTCCCAAATCGCCATAGCCAAGATCATCGGCCAAAATCAATATAACATTAGGTTTTTTGTAGGGAGAAGATGAATTGGACTGGGCATATCCAGAAAAGAATCCACCCATAAAAACTAGAAATAAAAAACAACGAAAAAATACCATAAAATAAATTATCAATTAGATTTTACATGGATTATTGCATAATAAGCCTAAGCTACATGAACAGCCTTACTTTAACCCACTCCAAACTTTTAAAATTTAACATAATGCTCAAAATCAAATCTATTGTTAGACAACAGCTAAAGAGAGATTAATATTGCGTAATTTTAATCTCGCAGAGCATAGATAAAAGAAAGTTAAACATGGATGATTCCCTTTTAAAACAAGGTTTTTTAGGACAAAGGATGATTGTACTTCCGAAAGCGGTAAAAAATGCATTGCAAAAAAACGTCATCACCAGTTCTTTTTTTGTAACCGATATTGGCTACTACCCCAATGCAAGTAAACACCATAGAACACGACAACAGGGTTCAAAAGAGTTCATATTTATTTATTGCACCCAAGGAAACGGCTTTTTAAAAATTGCGGACCACACTTATAAGGTAGGACCAAATCAATTTTTCATCATACCCAAGGATACCAAACATGAATATTGGGCAGACGACAATAGCCCTTGGAGTATTTACTGGATGCATTTTGATGGCACTGCAGCACAGAGTATCTATGAGCGCTATAGTAATGGAACCAATAAAAATGGCACTACCGCTTTTGATAGTACACGTATACATCTATTTGATCAGATCTTCAAGTTATTTAAAAGCGACTATGTTGCCCCAAAGATGGAATATGCCACCATATTGGCGCAAGGGCTTTTAGGTTCTTTTGTTTATGCCGATATAGATGATGATGTGAGTACCAATACAACCAATGATATTCTTAACCAAATCATGGAGTTTCTAAACGACAATCTTGACAAATCCTTCAAATCTGAGGATATTTCTAAAAAATTCAACTATTCCGTATCCTATCTCTATACCATTTTTAAGAAAAGGACAGGCTATTCCCTTGTTCACTTTATCAATTTAAAAAAAATACAAAGAGCATGCGAGTATCTTAAGTATACAGACTTAAGCATAAAAGAGATTGGTTATAGCTTGGGATTTCAAGACCCCTTATACTTTTCTAGATTATTTAAAAAATACATGGATCATTCGCCCAGAGCCTACAGAAAAAAGCAGCGCAATTAAGGATCACAACCTTCGTTTTACATCATTTAATTAGGGAATTCAAGTAAAACATATTCTAAATGAACAACTTATAAATTTCAACATCACAAAAACCAATACCGCTCATTAAGCTATAAATAATTAACAAGTTCATAAAATAAAGTCATAAAACTGAATAATCCATAAAAAAAATATTATTGTCCATGGTTGTCTTGTCAAAAATAACTAAAATTGTGTTAAATCCACTTAACTCTAAATTTTAGTATATGAAAACCAAAAAACTCAGTTTTTTTACCCAATTTTGTACCTTTTTGTTTGTTGTGATGGTTTCTGCGGTAAGTGCCCAGACCACCGTTACGGGAACTATTATAGATACCGATAGCAACTCGCCCCTGCCAGGGGTTAATGTGGTTGCCGGGACACAAGGGGCGATTTCGGATTTTGACGGAAATTATGAAATACAAATTCCCTCTGGTGTTACCAGCATCACATTTTCCTCCATTGGATATGCAACACAGGAAATTTCTATCAACGGACGCAGCACCATAGATTTGTCCATGATTGGACAATCTGAAGCTTTGGACGAAGTGGTTATTATCGGTTACGGTTCTGTAAAAAAGAGCGACTTAACCGGCTCGGTATCCAGTATAAAGGGAGCAGCTATTAAAGAATTCCCTGTAGTTTCCTTAGATCAGGCCATACAGGCCAGGGCACCGGGAGTACAGGTTATTAATACTTCGGCCGCACCTGGTGGTGGAGTATCCGTTCGTATACGGGGTTCAAATTCGGTAAACAGTGGTAGTGAGCCCTTATATGTCATAGATGGCTTTCCATTTTATCCGGATAACGCTGCCTTTGGCGCCGGCGGCGACAGGCAGCCCATTAATGCTTTAGCCTCCATTAACCCCAATGATATCGAGTCTATAGAGGTTTTGAAAGATGCATCGGCGACTGCAATCTATGGATCTAGGGGCTCCAACGGCGTGGTGTTGGTGACCACCAAAAGGGGGAAAGCAGGCGTAAATAAAATTAATTATGATGGTTCTTTCTCTACCCAGACAATTTCCAATTCCGTAGACATGCTTAATGGCAGCGGCTTTGCAAATTACCTGAACATTTTAGAGGTAAGCCAAGGCGGGGCACCCATATATACACAAGCAGAAATAGATGCTATTGGACAAGGCACCAACTGGTTGGACGAAGTTACCCGTACCGGTATCGTAAACAGCCACCAACTTACCTTCTCCGGTGGTAACGAATCTACACGATATGCAGTGTCCGGCAACTACTTTGAAAATGAGGGTATCATTAAGGAGACAGGGTTTGAACGCTACGGTATCCGATTGAATTTGGACAATACCGCCTTAAACGGCTTCTTGGACGTGAGTTCTAGTTGGTCCTTTAACAGAACGGTCAATACCGCCGCGCCTACTGACAACGGTGGCCCAGGCGGCCTTCTTATTACTGCTTTGGGATTAGACCCCACCATTCCTGTGCGCGATGCGGAAGGTCAATACGCACTGGCATCCTATGATGGCCGCTTTTTTGTAAACCCGCTACAGGAGCTAGAAAACGTAAGCGATCAGGATTTTACCAATAGGGTGCTCGGAAATACAACGTTTACGTTTAATCTAATGGAAGGCCTTAAATTTAGGACCAGCATTGGGACAGATATTATAAGTGTTAACCGCACCACTTTTCAACCCGTTGGAAGTAGCCGATTTGGGCGTGACAATACGGGACAGCTTGTCTTAGCGAATAGAAACTCGACCAATATCCTTAACGAGAACATCCTTACCTATTCCAAACAATTTGGGGAAAAACATTTTTTTGATGCCTTCGTAGGATACAACTACCAAAAAGAGTCAAACAATTTCTTTGCCACTACCACAAGGGGCATAACCGCTGCTAATGTAGAGCAGGCGCAACTGCAAGGTGGTCCGGTGCTATTAAACTCCAACTCCAACAGAAGGGAATGGGAACTTGCCTCTGTATTAGGAAGGATCAACTATATATTTGATGACCGTTATTTGGCCACCGTAACCTTTAGACGGGATGGTTCCTCCCGCTTTGGTGCAGAGAACAAATGGGCCAATTTCCCATCTGTCGCCTTGGGATGGCGCTTGTCCAACGAGGCCTTCTTTAAAAATTCAGGAATTACGGAAACGATAAACAACGTAAAATTAAGGGCTAGCTGGGGCTTGACCGGCAACTCGGAAATACCCGTATTTAACTCCTTAGCCAATCTTAACGAATTTAACTACATCATAGGCGGAAATTTAAGACTTGGGCTTGCGGACGCACGTTTGGAGAATCCTGACCTGAAATGGGAATCTACCACTATGGCCAACATAGGTTTGGACATGTCCTTTTTCAATAGCCGCATGAATTTGACTTTGGATTACTTTTCCAACCAAACAGATGACCTGTTGTTGCAAGTATCCCTACCCAGTAGTTTGGGCTTTAATTCCATCTTAAAAAACTCTGGATCCTTGACCAATAGAGGTTTTGAAGTTGGTCTGGACGGTTTTGTCATTGACAATACCGATTTTAAATGGAACGTTGCCGGTAACTTTTCTATACTTCGCAATGAGCTTACAGATCTTGGCAGCAGCACGCCATTTTTTGCGGGATCTCCTAGTGGTCACTTAGGGGTTACCGGAAGTTGGGTAGAAGCGGGAAACCCAATAGGGGTTTGGCGGGGTTATGACTATGTAGGTATTTTTCAGTCCCAAGAAGAAATTGATAGCAATCCTTCCCGTTCGGGAGATTTACCGGGCTATCCTCAATACAGGGACGCTAACGGCGACGGTGAGATTACCCCAGACGATTTTGTAATCATCGGCGACCCCAACCCGGATTTTACCTGGGGCCTTAATTCTACCTTTAACTATAAGGGTTTTGATATGAGTCTCTTTTTTAGAGGGGTACATGGTTTTGATATTCGGAACCTTCAAGCTTCCGAAATTGGCGATGGGGTACAAAAAATAAACCAGATCAGTACGATTATAAGTGATTCTTGGCGACCGGATAATACAGGTGCGACAAGGCCTATACTTAATGGCAACCGTGATTTTGCGAATTCCTATAGGGACTCCGATTATTTTATCGAGGATGGATCCTTCATCAGGCTTCAGAATGTTGCCATTGGTTATACGATACCTAATGTTGCCTTTATGACCAGGACCCGTGTATCTATTAGCGGCCAAAACCTGCTTACCTTTACAAAATATACCGGATTTGACCCGGAAGTGAACAATAGCGGTCAAGGTAACCTTAACCGTGGGGATGATTACGATGCCTATCCAAGAGCTACGACACTTACTTTAGGAATTAATCTAGAATTTTAATATCTTTAATAAAAATAAACCTATGAAAACATTGAAAATTAAACACTTAAGAGTACTATGGGGTATTGCCGCGGCAATGGTCATGGGCTGCACAAATCTGGACGAAAACCCGGATTTTACTACGCAGGACAATTTTTTTGAGAATGCAGAACAACTGGAACTTGGCGTTAACGCCGTCTATGATGGTGTAGGTTATGGAACCGAATGGTTCAACCACTTCTATAACAGGTATGTATTTGAGAGCCGTGTGGGCTACCAAGTAGGATGGGAAAAAGGACCTTTGGATTTTCAGAACGGAAATGTAAATTCAAACGATGAATACATTGAGGCCTACTGGACTCTTTCATATGACCACATCAACCGGGCCAATTCTGTTATACAAAAAGCCGATGAATTAAAGGAAGAAGGTGTACCCGACCAAGCGTTGGTGGATAGGGTTAAAGCCGAAGCCATGTTCTTGAGGGCATTCTATTATTTTAACCTTGTACGTTATTTTGATGATATCCCCGTGACCACGACACGGACAGAAAGTGAACAGGATTTACCTTCTAACGAGAATGGAAAACAAGTTGCCTTGGATCTGATTATTGCAGATCTTACCATGGCCGCTGCCGTATTGCCGGATTCCTATGCTGAATCGGATACAGGAAGGGCTACCAAATGGGCTGCCATGGCGCTTTTGGTTAAGGGATACCTGCAAGCCGAACAATGGGACGAAGCCAGAACAACAGCGGAGACCATTGTGAACCAAAGCGGTGCAACGCTTTTTGAGGATTTTGCCGATAATTTTGCGGTAGCAACAGAAAATACTGGCGAGCGTTTGTTTGAAGGTTCCGTGTCAGGAGGGCTTCTGCCCGGCGAAGCCCAAAATGCACACCAGCATTTTATACCTGGCGATTTGCCCAACTCCCAAGGCGGTGTGGGATGGCACTGGTTGAATGGTACGCAAGCCTATAGAAATAGGTTTGACCCAACCGATAAACGCATACCGGGCACTTTCATAGATGAATATACCACTACCCGTGTAGGCGAAAACGCGGCAGGCGAGCTTCCTGTTGTAAAATGGAGCGGCGAGGCACCTTATAATCTTAGCCGTTTTGGTGGAATGGTTTCTGCGGATGCAGATCCGAACAATCCAGCGGATTTGATATTTACAAGTGCTTGGGCGGCCAAATATACCGAAGTGGGCATTTCTAATGCTACCTTATCTGAAAAGAACACTGTATACCTTAGACTTGCAGATGTGCTTTTAGGCCATTCAGAAGCGGCCAATGAAAGTGGTACGGGCGATGCTTTTTTTGGAATAAATTTGGTGCGCGAACGTGCTGGTATTGCTGCCTTATCAGGCTTAAGTCAAGAGCAGTTGCGACGTGCTATCGTTGATGAGAGAGTGCTTGAATTTGGCTTTGAAGCGGAAGTGTATCCAGAATTAAAACGTAAAAGTACATTTGGAGGTTCTCCCGATTACTTAGGAGAATATATTCAAGAATTTATAGATACCTACGATGTAGACAGAGTGCTTTCCGCCAAGGATTATGTTCTTCCCATTCCATTGACCGAGGTACTAGGAAACCCTAACGTAACACAAAACCCGCTATATTAAACGCGAGAAATTAAAAATAGTTGAGTTAGTTTTATTATTGAAAAGCCTGTCTAAAATTAGACAGGCTTTTCTTTAAATAAACTATATTGAAACACCATACGCTCAAACCAGCGTAATATGTAAAATTTGTAAATTAAATTTCAGAAATAGGACCAAATGCAGCGCACTTATTTTTTCATCATCGCTCTATCAGTTTTACTGACATCTTCCTCCTGCTTAAACAACGCGCCTACAGAAGAAAAGAACAAACAAAATACACCCTTATTCCGTTTATTACCCAAAGACAGTACAAACATAAGTTTCAATAACGAAATCATAGAAAATGATTCCTTTAACATGGTAGACTTCTTCTATGTCTACAATGGCGGAGGCGTAGCAATAGCGGATATAAACAATGACTCTTTACCAGATATTTTCTTTACCGGAAATATGACGGACGACAAGTTATACTTAAACGAAGGGGCACTTAAGTTCAAGGACATCACAGCATCCGCTGGAGTACAACTACCAGGTTGGTCTACTGGGGTTACCACGGTAGATATAAATAATGATGGTTTTCTAGACATATACGTTTGTAGGTCTGGCAATTATCCAAAAGAACAACGTAAAAATCTCTTATACATTAACCAAAAAAACGGGACGTTTAAAGAAGAAGCAGAAATTTTTGGCATTGCAGACACCTCCTATTCTACACAAGCAGCTTTTTTTGATTATGATAAGGATGGCGACCTAGACCTTTACCTACTAAACCACACAAACACTGTACGAGACCCTAATAATGTTAGAGCTCCGATAAGCGATGGAAACGGCCCGGCAAATGACCGTTTTTACCGCAATAACGGCACAGGAACAAGCCCAATGTTTACAGACATCACCAAAGAAGCAGGCATACTATATGATGGTCTAGGACTTGGAATCAGCATATCCGACATTAACAATGACGGATGGGAAGATGTTTTTGTCACCAATGATTTTCTTGCAAATGATTATATCTATATCAATCAAAAAAATGGCACTTTTCTTGAAATGTCCAAATCATACTTAGACCATTCAAGCCATTTTAGTATGGGAAATGATATGGCAGACTTTAACAATGATGGCTTCGTAGATCTTGTAGTTTTAGATATGCTACCACCAGATAATTTTCATAAAAAGAAAATGGCTGGGCCTTTAAATTATGACCTTTTTGAACAAACACTAAAACAAGGATATTACCCGCAGTATATGCGTAATACCCTTCAGCTAAATAATGGTAATAGTAACGGCGCCAACACCTTTTCAGAAATAGGGCAACTCGCTGGTATAGCTGCAACCGACTGGTCTTGGTCTCCCCTCTTCGCAGATTTTGATAATGACGGTAAAAAAGACCTCTACATTACAAACGGATACTTAAGAGATGTAACAGATTTAGACTTTATAAATTATTCGGGTACCTTATCCCAAACACTAGCTCCGGACAGTCTTGACCTTTTTATAAAAGAAAAAGCCCGTACGATGCCCTCTATTGCTCCTGCAAACCATATGTTTAAAAATAATGGAGACCTCACTTTTGAGGATACTTCACATACATGGGGCTTAGACCAACCCTCCCTTTCCAATGGCTCCGCTTACGGTGATTTAGATAATGATGGCGATCTAGATATTGTAGTTAGCACCATTAATAGCTATCCCCTTGTTTATGAAAACCTAACACAACAAGAAGGAAACCACAATTATTTAAGTATTAACCTTATTGGGGATGCCATGAACCTTGGAGCAATAGGCAGCAAAGTTTCTACGTATGCAAACGGGGAAACACAAACCCTATGGAACAATAGTACAAGAGGATACCAGTCTGCTATGGAACCCAAACTTCATTTTGGATTAGGAAACACTGGTGAAATAGATAGCTTGGTGGTTCACTGGTCTTCTGGTGAGACTTCCGCGCTCTATAATCCGGAAATAAACACAACATTAAGCATCCAGAAAACTAATAGTTTATTAAGGAAACCAAGAGCTAAGGATAGTGAACAAGTTACTTTATTTAAGGACAACAGTAACAGCGTTAATTTTTCATACACGCATAAAGAACTTCCCTATAGAGATTTCGACCGTCAATTCCTACTGCCCCACAAGCACTCGCAACAAGGCCCAGGAATTGCCGTAGCCGATGTTAACGGAGACGGACGGGATGACTTTTTTGTAGGTGGCAGCTATGAAAAAAGTGGTGTTTTATTCTATCAAACACCCACTGGCACTTTTATAGAAAAACCTTTATTGACTGCTTCAGAAGATATATACGCAGAAGATATTGGCGCGCTATTCTTTGATTTTGATACAGATGGTGATGTAGACCTTTACGTGACCAGTGGTAGCAATGAATTTTTAGAAAATTCTCTCTATTATCAAGATCGCTTATACAAGAACGATGGTAAAGGGAATTTTACGTTAACCAGTGGCGTATTGCCAAAATTAACATCTAGCACCTCATGCGTTAGGGCTTCAGATTTTGACCAAGATGGCGACCTAGACCTTTTTATTGGAGGTAGACTTACCCCTCTAAAATATCCATTGGCAGGGAATAGTTATCTCCTTATAAATGAAAATGGCAAATTTAAAGAGGCTACAGGTTCTTTAGCTCCTGGACTTAAAAAAACTGGAATGGTAACAGATGCCCTTTGGACGGACTGGGATAATGATTTGGACACAGATCTCATTGTAGTCGGAGAATTTATGGCGATTCAATTTTTTGAAAATCAGGATGGAAAATTCAAAAACGTATCCGATACCGCCGCACCACCATTTACGGCTGGGTGGTGGAACAGCATCAATGGGGCTGACCTAGATAATGATGGTGATATAGATTATATTGTTGGCAACCTAGGTACAAATACAAAGTATAAAGTATCTAAAGACGAACCACTGACGGTTTATGCCTTAGATTTTGACACCAATGGAAATATAGACCCTTTGTTATCCTACTTTATAAATGGGGTAGAATATCCGTCCAATTCTAGGGACGATATCCTGAAACAGATTCCTATGTTGAAAAAGCAGTTTCCAGACTATGCCAGTTTTGCGAATGCTACCATGAACGATCTTCTTCCGAAAAACAAAAGAAGTAGTAGTTTTATTGCCAAAGCATTTGAATTTAGATCATCCCAATTACAAAATAATGGAAATGGCACTTTCACACTTAAACCACTTCCACTAGTAGCACAAACGGCGCCTATAAAAGGGATTATTACAGAAGATTTTGATGCCGATGGTAATATAGATCTTCTACTAACGGGTAACGATTTTGGCTCAGAAGTTGGCGTTGGAAGATATAATGCCCTTAAAGGTTTGTACCTTGAGGGAGATGGGAACGGCAACTTTAATCCAATAAACAATAGTAAGACAGGACTCCTAGTGGATGGTGACACAAGGGCCGCTGCGAAAATTATTATTCAAGGAAAACCTAGCTATATTTTTAGTAGACATTTGAGCACTTTTAAGGTCTACTCACAAAAGGAAACTAAGAAACACATTGATGTACCAAAAGATATTGCGAAGGTCATTATACAATACAGCGATGGCGGGACAACAATTAGAGAGTTCTATTATGGAGCGTCGTACCTATCTCAATCAACACGAAAACTTACATTGAGTGGAAAAGAATCTCAGTTACATTTTTTTGATTTCAAAGGCAAAGAAACAATTATACATCCCATTGAAGCCAAGTAAAAGAGCTTCATTAGGAAATCTTGAATAGCCTTAACTCAAAATTAACACTAAAATTGCACCCTCTGTTTGGCTGGAGTTCTCTGTGATTAGTCCTCTAATCCATTTCCAAAAATTATACCTCAATATTTAAAGGGTCGCGTTGAAAGGTTAGCGATAGTATTTATTAAAGTAAAAAGTGATTCTTTGAAAATTCAATACGGTAATCAGTATAATGTTTAAATGTCACTATAACGAAGATTCATTATCCCAGTCCTTTTAGACTACTCCCATAAGATGAAGGTTTATTTAATGCTTAAGTCTTTATTACAATTGCTGTAACAGTTTTAACATAACATAAATTATTGAAAACCAATGACAACGAACTTAAAAAATTATCCGACCAGAATTAAAGTAAAGCATAACGGAAAAAAAGGAATGGTTGCAGTCGACCAAATTCGGACAATTGACAAATCTCGAATTATAAAAAAGTTTGACCAATTATCGAAATCTGAAATACAGAAATGCAAAGATATTATCAGTGAAACTTTTGTAGATTAAAACTGATTTTGAACAAAAAACGAAAAGTACTAATGGCAGTCGAGTAGGTAAAGGGGAGTTTCACCCCTAAACCTCTCACAGAACCGTACGTGAACCTCTCGATTCATACGGCTCTTGTTATACAGTCGATAAAGTCTAAATAAATTTAGACCAATTTGTATCCCAGTTCCCAATGATAGAACAGATTTGGATATGACCTTCTAATAAACCGAAGCCATTTTACGGCTTTGACCTTGCTTCCTTTTGAAGCTTTTGTACTTGTTCAATATCCATCCGATCATACGATTGTGCAGGTAATAGAACACTGGTTGCAGGCTCCTACGACTTATTTTTCCATAATACCGGATCCAACCACGGATCTTGGGGTTCAGCAGATTTGCCAGATCCTGTATCCCACGTTGGGTTTTGTTATGGAAAGCAAGTTTACGGAGTTCTCCCGTGATTCGAGCTTTGGACTTTCGGCCCATTTTACAATCGAACTGAAGGAAGCTTCCGCCCTTTTTCAATCTGAACCTTATCGGCTGAAAACTGAAACCCAAGAAATCGAACTGTACAGGGTACCCTTTGAGGTCTCTGCCATCCTTCTTACAGTACACTATTTTGGTCTTTTCAGGATGTGCGGTCAGGCCGCATTCTGTCAGACGTTCTTTTAGGACTGCAAGTGTATGGACAGCTTCCCCATGGCTACTGCAATGCACGATCAAGTCATCTGCATAACGCACCATCTTTACCAACGGATAGTATTTCTCCAACCATTTGTCCACACAGTAATGCAGATATAGATTGGACAGCAATGGGCTGATCACCCCTCCTTGAGGTGTTCCTTTGCCCGTGGATATTTTAACCGTTCCATCTTCTAGTATTACTGGAGCTTCCAGCCTCCGTTTGATGTAGAGCAACACCCACTTCTCCGAAACATGGCGTTCCAAAGCTTTCAACAGAAGGCTATGATCAACATTCTCAAAGAATTCCTGTATGTCCAGATCTATCACCCAACTATATCGCAGTACGTTTCGACGTACGATCTCAATAGCTGTATGTGCACTCCTATTGGGACGGTATCCATAAGAGTTTTCTGAAAATATGGATTCCAACCTAGGTTCAAGGTACTGCTTCACCACTTGTTGTGCTATACTATCGCTTACCGTTGGAATACCCAAAGGTCGGGTCTTGCCCCCTGCCTTTGGAATATTGACCCGCTTTACCGCAGGTGCAAAATAACTTCCCGATGCCAGTCTGTTCCATACCTTGTACAGTTCCTTGGAACGTACACTATCGAATTCCGATAGGGTTTGATGGTCTATCCCGGCACTTCCTCTGTTACTTTTTACCTTCTTGTAGGATTCCCACACCATCTCCTTGGTTATGGGGATCGACTTTGTTCGTTCTTTAAAAATCATCCTTACAATTTTAAGTTGTTCTTAAATTTAAACTGTATAACTGAAGTCCTTCGCTCCGCTCCCATTACAGGAGTTTCAACACTACTACAACTTCATCCGCAACCTATGCGCTCATTAGTAATCGACTCACAGGTATTTCCTGCTTGTGTTTT
>Ga0136560_1000171_pt1 | contig 28785 bp, 15 predicted proteins | sample AntRauMeHopE1497_FD_104925 | JGI IMG/M metagenome (GOLD analysis project Ga0136560, IMG submission 104925) | Saline lake microbial communities from Rauer Islands, Antarctica - Metagenome Hop E1 #497 | ecosystem: Environmental > Aquatic > Non-marine Saline and Alkaline > Saline | place... | reverse complement strand
GGTCGCCGACGCGAACCGTCCGATGCTCCTGGCCATGGCGGAGGCCGAGGGGGCCAGGGTGGTAGACCTGGGCGTGGTGCGGGACGACCGCGGGGCGGTGGACGCGGCGCTGCGTGACGCGGCGTCTCGCTGCGACGTGGTGGTGACGACGGGCGGCGTGTCGATGGGGGACCGGGACTTCGTGAAGCCGGCGCTGGAGGGCATGGGGCGGGTGCTCTTCGGCCGGCTGCGGATGAAGCCCGGCAAGCCGACGACGGTGGCGGTCGTCCCGGCCGGACCCGACGGCGCGACCAGCCTCTGCTTCGGCCTCCCCGGGAACCCGGTCTCGGCGCGCGTCACGTTCCTCCTCCTCGTCCGCCCCGCGCTCGCGGCCATGGTCGCCGGCGCCGTCGCACCCGGCGAGGTGAGGGCGGCGGCCGCCCACCGCCGCGTCGTCGTCTCCCTCGCTCATGACGTCCCCCTCGACAAGGTGCGCTGCGAGTACCGCCGCGCCCGGGTGTGGATGCGGTTCCCGGGAGCCGCGCCGTCCGCCGGCCTCGAGCCGACTCTCCCGCCGTCGGACCCCACCGGCTCGCCGACGCTCGTGGCCGCGGACACGGGATCGCAGCGCTCGAGCCGTCTGCTCAGCACCAAGGGTGCCAACGCTCTGCTCTGCCTCCCGGAGGGCGGCAAGCTCGTCGCCGGAACGAGGGTGGCGGCCATCCTGACCGGACCGCTGCTGGACCCGCCCGAGGCGGAGGAGGCAGAGGCAGAGGTCTCGCGCAGGCTGGCGGCACCGGCCGGCCGCCACCAGCCTCATGCCTGCGCATGCGAGCCGAGGGCGGGGGACGCAGGCCGAGGCACCGCAACATCCGCCGCTTCCACCCACGCCCCGTCCACGGGCGGAGGGCGCTCCCGCCAGGTCGAGGCCCGGTGTCTGGTGCTGACCGTTTCGGACTCGTGCTCACGCGGGAAAGCGGAGGATCGTTCTGGCCCCGCGATCGCCACGGCGCTGCTCGCTGATGCCGGTCCGCTCGGCGGGGTCCGGCCGCAAGACGGGGCATGTCCCGTCGTTGTGGTGCCGGACGAAGCGGAGGCGGTGCGAGCGGCACTGCGGCGTGCGGTGGCGGACTGCCCCGACGGCGTTCCGCAGCTGATCCTTACCACGGGCGGGACAGGCTTTACTGCTCGCGACGTCACTCCTGAGGCGACCCGCGATGTCATCGAAAGGCCGTGCCCGGGCCTCGTGCACGCGATGCTGCGTGCAGGCTTCGATGCGACTCCCATGGCGGCGCTCTCGCGCTACGAGGCCGGCATCACCCAGACCACCCTCATCGTCAACATGCCGGGCAGTGTCAAGGCCGTCCGGGAGTGCTTGGAGGCGATCGGCGAGTGCCTGCCCCACGCGCTCGCCCTTCTAGTGCGAGACTGAACTCCGAGCAACTTTCAGTGTGACGGGGGCGGCCATGACTCCCGCTTTCACGCCACATGCGCCGTGCGTTGATACGCGCGCTAGCCCTTGCGCGCGCACCCCCGCGGCTGAGCACTGGTGTCCAAACCTGACGCCTCACCGTGCCCCGCGGCGCCATGGGAAATGCTGCGGAGCGCACGGAGCTGTGGGCTCCAACTCTGCCGTCCTCGATCGACCAAACCGCATCAAACCAACCTGCCTGCCCGTTTTCCGCACAAGGCGCGCTACACGGAGCTTGAGAGCTTCACCCAGCGCCACTGCGTGCCCTATCATGGGCCTTTGTGCGGCTAAGCCGCATGCCCCGGCCCTGGAAGTCCCCCAAGCGGGCGGCGTGGCAAAGACTGCTGAACTGGGAGACCGCAAATCGCCGCGGCGCTCCGACGCCCGCCCGAGGCCCGGAGACGCCGCGCCTGACGGCGGCAAGGACAAAAGCAAGTCAGGCAAGAAAAAGAGGGTCAAGTCCCGCCACGCGCGGGGCTTCGAGGACCTCAAGCCCGCCCCGGCGTTGCTGGAAGCCTACGTGCTTGGTCCTCAGGTGAGACACCACCGCGGCCGCCCGAGTCGACCCGCCCGCATGAACTCGCATCTATCGTACCGTGGCTTGGGCCGGGAGAGACAATGGCCGTTGCTAGGCGGCTCCCTGGGGTGCTGGGGGGAGGCACGTTGCACGTCGGCTGGTCGTTGTGATGACTGCTCAGCTGAGCCGCCTGACGATTGCGCCCCCGCCTTTGCTCCCCCTGCCCCTGACCTTGACCGCGTCCCCCATGAGCACCCGCCGCAGATCGGAAAGGGGCACTACGGCCGGGTCTACTCGGCAACGTCCAAGGCATGCGGGCTCCAGGTCGCTGTCAAGCTGCTCGACCGACAGAGGTCAAAGCCTCACAGGCTTGAGCTTGAGGTGAGCCGTTTCCGCCCTGATCCCCGCTCGCCGGCGCGCTTCCCTCCCGAGCCACGGGCCGAATGCGGTCTGGCCTGCAGGCGTCTGCGTCGACGTCACCCGGCCTTGCCCCGTGCGTACCTTGCTCGTCTCGTGAAGAGCGACGAGCCCCAGTTTGTTTGAGCCGAGTCCTCACTGCTCTTTTTTCTGCCGACCTCACCTCGCAGGTGCGCGTCCTGCGCAAGCTTCGCGGTCACCCCATCGTGGTGGATGTCCTGGACGTCTTTGAGACGGAAGACTCGGTGCAGATCGTGTTCGAGATGTGCAGCGGGGGCGAGCTGTTCGAGCGGATCGTCGCCCACGGCGCTTACCCCGAGGCCGAGGCTGCCTACGTCGCGGGCCAGCTGATCGAGGGCATCGTTCACTGCCACAGCACAGGGATCGCACACCGTGATCTGAAGCCCGAGAACATCCTTCTCAAGGATCAGCACTCGTCCGAGATCAGGATTGCAGACTTTGGCCTCGCCTGCCAGCGGGTCAAGTCTGAGATGATCCACACGGTCTGGTGAGACGCTTTTGTCGATGCTGGCATCGTTGTGATTCCCCCCCAACCTGCCCCGCTGATTGGCCTGCACGCGCATGGATCTCCTTCCCCGCTCCACCCCGCCGTGCCCCACCCCCCCCGCCTTCCCTTCGCAGCGGCACGTGGGCCTACTCCGCCCCCGAGGTGCGCGCCATCCGCGCCCCCTACACCCGCGCCTGCGACATCTGGTCGTTCGGCGTGATCCTCTACATCCTCCTCGCCGGCTACCACCCCTTCGACCCCACCGGCGACGCGCCCGATGATGAGGTCTCGGACAACGTGCGCCGCCTGATCTTCGACTTCGACGACCCCAACTGGGACGCCGTCTCCGAGGCGGGCAGGAACCTCGTCCGCCGCTGCCTCGCATACGAGAAGCACCGCATCTCGACCGACGACGTCCTGCGTCACCCGTGGATCAGGGCACACTGCCCGCGCGGCTTTGCCTCGTCGAGGTACCACCGCCCGGCGTCGGGACAGGCCCGCCAGTTCGCCTCGGAGACGGCGGCGCACGCGGCCGCCCTGCAGCCCTCGAGCGCCATCGCCGTGCGCGGCCAGGGCGCCGTGGCGCTCTCGCCGGCGCGGTTCGCGGAAGCCGCGGCCGTGCTGGGCCTCGAGTGCCCGAACCTGCACTCCGGGGCCCCTTCGACGAACGGGGCGGCGACGTCGCAGATCGCCGCATCCTTGGCGTCAGCGGACGGCGAAGGCAGGGAGGCGACCGAGCAGCACGGCTCAGGCGTCCCCGACGGCTCAGAGAGGACAGGCTCCACCGCCGCGGAGATCTCGGAGCCCGGGTCGGGCATGACGGCCACGGGTGGGGTCCGCCCGGCCTTCCCCTCGCTGACGGTCGGGCCGGGCGCGCCCCCCGCCCGGCCCAAGGGGGCCGCCGCCGCGGAGCGCGAGCGCAGGAGAAGGAGCCTCGCGCGGGTCGAGGCCACCTCCCACTACGGCACGTCCGCTGCGGGCTCGCCGCACCACACCGGGGGGGGGGGGGCGACGTCCATCGGCGAGTCGCGCGAGATCAGCCCCAAGAGCCCGTCGACCGCCGGCGCCTACAACTTGCCCGCCACGCCTGGCGGCATCTTCTTCACGGGGCGGGACACCGGGCTGCCGCTGTCCCCTGGCCTCGGGCACGGCGGGCGCTCGGCCGTGGTGGTGGGCAGGCCGCCGTCCGGCGCAGCAGTGGCCTTCCCCGACGGCCCCGCTCCCTTTCCCGCACAGCGGGCCGGCATGTCGACATCCACCTCGGGCAGGTCCAACGCCGGGCACGCCTGCAGCACCGTGACATCATCCAGCGTCTCCCACTGGGAGGCGGCGCGACCGCAAGCGGGGGCCGCGCCGTCCCTCCCAGCTCCCGCCCAGCTCGCCCCTCGTGACCTCACCACCAGACGACGATCCTTTGCGAAGGGGCCGCCACCGCCCGGCGCTCCCCCCACCGCGGCGCGGGCTGCCGTCTCCTCGCTCCCCTCTGGCACACCTGCACAGCACCGCGGCGTCCCCGCCGCCGCCAGCCTGGGTACCGCCGCCGACGCCGCCCCCGACGCCGACACCGACGACGTGGACGGGCCCGCCAGGCACTCCCCCGGCGCCCTTCCCAGCTTCTCCTTCGGCGAGCGCGTGTCCGCCTCGACGAGGCCGTCGGTCTCGACCAGCCACCGCCGAGCCAGGGACAGCGTCCGCCGCCGTGCCGACTCCGCGGTCCAGGCGAACGCTTGCGCGGGCGGCAGCGACTCCCGTGCCGGGTGCGACCAGTCGGCCCGTCCGGCATCCGCCACGGAGCCGGGAGCGGACGACTTCGACCGCGACGAGATCCAGAGCCGCTGCAGCAGCGGCCTGGACGAGGACGACGCGGACTCCGGCGCTCGCCGCCGTGGCCGCCGCGACGACGCGACAGGGGACCGGACCCCGGGGCGCCGCGAGCGAGGAGGGCCGCCCGGCCTCGCCTCGCCCATGCAGGCTTCAGGGGCGGACTCGATGGTCGGCGCCGACATGACCAGCCCTCGGGGCACGTCCGAGGTGGTCCGCATGCCCAGGTCCCCCGCGGACGTGCCTGACCTGGAACTCGAGACGGCCGCGGCTGCGGTGGCCCGCGAGTACGCGCCGGCCGAGGGCGGCTCGTGGATGCAGCAGCGCGCGGCCTCCGCCCAGACGTGGGCCGCCGGGCCGTCGATGCCGCGCGACACCGGCGCCGCCAAGTCGGCTCTGGAGCCGTTCAGCGGCGCTGTGCGGCGGGGGGGGAGCCCTGCGGCGTCCGCCCGTCAGTTCGAAGCCTCCGTTCGCGTCAGCATGACCGGCTCTGCCAACGCCAAGTCCAGGACGTCCGAGCGCTGGCTTTCCGGCCGGCAGCCCGGCAGCCAGCGCATTATGGTGGCCGGCTCGGGCGAGCGCAACGTCTCCAGCGTCATTTCCTTCGGCAACGGGAGCGACAGGGCCATGTCCGCGGCCGGGAGCTCCGAGGCGGAGGGCTCCGTCAGCGTCAGGCACTCCCGCCGCCCGTCCTCCCGCCTCCGCCTGGCCTCCGTCGTCCCAGCCCCGGCCCCCGTCGCCATGGCATAGATGGGTGTCGTTGATTCATCCTCAACGGCACCCTGCAAGCCGCTGTGGTTCATGGCTTCCTGCACGGCCCCCTTTCGGGGACGTCAGCCACCACCTCTGTGCTTTTCCCTCACCCGCCGCACCTCGTCATGCCTGTCTCCTGGCGAGCAGCGGCCGTTCGTGTTCCATCGTGTCTCACCCCGTCCCGACTTGTGAGGTCTCCGGACAAGCGCGCCGCGGAGGCGCCCAGCCACAGGTCTGCCACCCGTGGCGGACCTGGAGGCAGGGCAGCCCCCTCCGCGACTTTGCATCCCTCCCGGGTGCTGCTGCTGTCAGATTCCTCTGGCGCGCCGGCGGCGACCCTTGCGTGGCACTGGCTGCGCGTCGCTGTCCTCGCCACGAGGGCAGCGCCTGCGGTCCAGGCGCTGCACGCGCGGGGCCTCGTCGCCGGCGATAGCTCGGAGCGGAACTTGGAGCTGCGCCCGCATGCGGCCAGTTATTGGCCGCGCGGCGCGCGCTCGTGTGTGATGCTTGCTGCGCCCTCGCGGGCGCTGCCAATGCACCCACCATCATCCGGCCCCCGGCCACTCACTCACGCATCACTCACTCGCGTGCACACTCAACCGCTGGCCGTTTGCCTGGGACGATCACAGCGCCCGCTTGGAGGCCTCGTCAAGCACGCGCAGGGCCTCGCTGAGCTCCAGGATGCGACCCTGCACGCTGGTGAGCGGAAGGACGGGCACCGTGGCGCGGGCCCCCGCGTCGAACACTGGCCTAGGGAGGCTCGCCGAGGAGGCCTGGCTGAAAGGGGGCGACGGGCTGGGCGCCGGGTCGTGCATCGGCCAGCGTCTCGGCGGGGTCGCGGCCTGGATGCCGGCCGGGCCGCGGGGGAGCGGGACGGTCCGCGCCCGAGGCACCGTGCGGGCGCTCAGGGGTGGCGGCTGGGCCTCGTTCCGCTCGAGCTGGGGCGGGTCGACACCCCAGAGCGACGCGGAGGAGCCGGGGCCGGCCACGGCGAGGAGACGGTCCAGCAGCTCTGCCACGGTTGGCTCCGCGGCGGCGGGCTCGGGCATCACGGCGGTGTTGGCGTGCTCCCACGAGCCGCTCCGCGGTGGCGGAGGAGCCTGGTGCCGGGGGGACCCGGCCGCGGACGACGCGGTGAGACCAGCCGCGCGATCGAGGCAGGCCTGCACGGCGGAGGGCGGTGACGCCACGAGCCGGCCGGTGCTCGTCCTCAGGGCGGGGAGTGGGGGCGGTGACGTCTCGGCGCTCGCAGGAGGCCTGGTGGCCCTTGCGCGGCCGGCAGCGTGCGGAGGGGATGCCTGGTGCCCGTTCCACGGCCGGGGGGGCAGGCCTGTCCCGGCCGGCGACGGTGGTAGCCACTGGCTCGCATCCCCGGCAGCGGCACCGCCGCGGCTCGGAGCTCCGTGAATGCCTGGCGTGCGAGTCCGTTCGGCCTCGTCAACGTCCGGCGTTTTGCCGCGCCCAGAAGCCGGGCCTCTCGTGCCAGACGGCATGGCCCGAGATGGGCTCCCTGAAGCAACCCCAGGGCTGTGAAAGACCTCACCGGATGTCTGCGGGTCCTCCTCCCGCTCCCTCGCACCTGCAGCTACGTCTGCTGACGGGGCCATCCCTACAGCAGGAGGCTCCAGCGAAGCGACCACTCCGGGCTCAGGACCCGGGCTCCGGTCGCTGTCGCTGCCGGCTGCGCATGGCTCCTCGGCCTCTGATGCTGAGTCCCTGAACCCCGCGTCCTGCTCCGTCGGGGTGCTCGTCGTCAGGGCGGTGTCTGCCGAAGCCCTCGCAGCCGCCGGCAGGCCACCCACGAGCGACCAGCGGGCGAGGTCCCTCGCCGGGGATCGCTCCGACCACGGGGCACGACGGCCGGCCGGGGTCGAACCCTCCGACCCGCCGGGCGTGCCGGCTCCGCCGAGCAGCCGCAGTCCTGCCGGCGACGCCATTCCCAGCTGCGGGGATGCCGGCGAGGTCTCCAGGTGCCAATCCGCCGGGCGCGTCGGGGTGCGCGATGCCTGGTCCTGGGCAGCCCGGGCGGCGGAGGTCCCTTCCGGCTCTGGGCCGGGCTCTGGCGACTCGCCGACCTCCACGCTCGGCCGCCGCACTCTGCCTCGCGCCAGGTCGCCTGGGGACGCCACAGAGTCGCCTTCTTCACGCGGGGTGGAATCCCTTGACAGCGACGGCCGCTCCCCGCCACGGCCGCTCCGGTCCTCGTCGGCAGCCGAGCCAGCCTGCTCGGTTGCGCCCAGCCGTTCGCCCGGACTCGACGCCTCGGCCTGGGAGCGACTGAGCCCGGGGCTGGCGTCCCGACCGGACGGCGAGCCAGGTGACGAAGGACCTCCACTCGGGAGCAGCGGCGTCACGGGGCGTCCGTCGCGCCTGGCCTCGCTCGCCGACTTCGCGGGCACACCCGGTGCGTCGCCCGACGGAGCAACGGGCTCAGAAGCAGCATGTGCTGCCACCTCCGGGACAGCCCTGTCTCGGCCATCGGTTTGCGGCGGGCGGGCGTCAAGGTTTCGGGCCTCTGCCGAGCCAGTGGGCTGCTCGGGCGCCGCGCCGTCGCCGGCCGCGCCTGCGCGATGGGGGACGTCACCGTGCACGTCGGCGGAGTGGCGATGCGGCGCGCTGTCCTCTCGAGCGTCATCGTCACCGCTGCCCCCTTGGCTGCCCCCTTCGCCATGCTGCCTCTCGGGCTCCTCCTGTCCGTGCTCTGCGCCGTGATCTTCCCCGCCGTGCTCCTCCTCCTCTTCCTCTGCGTCCTCTCCGCTATGCTCCTCCTCCTCGTCCCCCTCTGGCTCCTCGTTCGTCTCTGCTCCGGCATCATCATCGGTTTCAATGCCAGGCTTGTCATGCGCCCGAGGCTCCTCGCAGGCTTCCTCACCCCCAGAGGCCGTAGCCTGGGGCGAGCCGTCGCCGCTGTCGCCTGCCATCTCTGCGCCGTGCCGGCCCGGAGCCTCCTCGTCATCCTCGGCCCCCCGATCAGGCACGCCACCGCCACGCCATGGCAAGCCCCCGAGAGACCGCTGGCCCGACAGGCGGGAGCGCCCATCCGTCCCGCCCTCATGGTCTGCCGCGTGCGAGCCTGCGGCCCTCTCATCGGCGCTCGAAGTTTGCGCATGGCGCCCACTGGACGGTGACTCGGCACGAGGGCTCAGGCGATGGCGCCGCCCGGCCGATGCGGAGCGACCGGCGCCGTGGGCACCGCCGTCGTCCAGCGCACCCTCGCCCGCTAGCTCACGGGGGCTCCACCCGCCGTCCTCGTCAGACTCGCTCCCGCTGCTGCTCGCTTCGTCCCCGTCGCGCTGCCTCCGCCCCAGGCTCCGCGGGCGCTGACGCTGGGACGCTGCACGGCCGGATGGAGACCGTGCTGTGCCCCTCGCCGCCCCTCTGCCGCTCTCGCGCGGGCTTCGGCCGCGGCGCCCGCCGGACCCGCGAGCCCTGGCTCGTCCAGGCGACTCCTGCCCGCCGCGTCTCTTGCTGCGCCATGCCTCGAGGGCGCCCGATCCTCGGGGCGTCCTGCGCTCCGTGGTCACGCCCAGGCGCCTCCTCAGGCGCGCAATGGTGGCCTCCGGATCTTCCATGTCGATGTCCGCCGCTAGAGCGTACAGAGAGGCGGCGCCAGGGGTCAGGCTCGTCGCGTCCAGCGGTCTCGGCGCCAGGGCCGAGCCGTCAAGGCCCGGCCAGAGCGCGTCGGCCGCTTGTGCGGCCTGCGCTCGGCGAAGGGTCATACCCAGCACAGCCCGCCGCGAGCCGAGGCCTGACGCTGGTGCTTCGCGCATCCGCCGAGGGGCGGCATGGACCACCCTGCGGGCCGGGCCAGAAGCGGGCGACGATGCGCGACCGGCCCTGGGCGGCCCGTGGGACGGGCCGAGCTCCAAGCGCTCCGCCATTCGTGCGACCCACTCATCCTCGTAGCCGTCATCGTGCTCCGCCTCTTCCGGCTCCTCTGCCGCCGCTGACGGTCGAGCCGGCCTCCCCGGCGGAGCACGGTGGCCGGGCTCCGTGTCCGCGGCCGTGGCCCATGAGGTCGCCTGGCCGGCCCCGGCCAGTCGGCCAAAGCGGTGGTGGTGCTCCACTGCCCCTGCCGCGGTACCGCTGGAACGGCCACACGCGGGGGCCTCCTCGGTCGGGGCGGCTGCGGGGGAAGCCGCCCCGGGCGCCAGCGAGCGGCTCGCCCTCCATGCCTCCAGGGCGTCACCAGGGCCTGCTGACGAGGCTGACGGGGCAGGGGAAGCCTGCGGAGCCGGTGAGCCCGTCGCCTTGAATCCGGGGGACGCGGGGTGAGGCCGAGCCCGGGTGGGAGTCGTCTCGGCCGTGCGGGACACGGCCGGCCGGGCGACGCGAGCCTCCGGAGAGACGGGAACCGAGGCCTGACGGACGATGAGGCCGTGGTCCCGTGGAGGGGACGTGCTACCGGCATCAGAGGCCGGCGACAGGGGGCGCAAGCTCGGGGCCCCGCCGTCGCCACCGCCCGGCGAGCCCGGGCGGATGGCCGGGCTCCCCTGCGACGAATGGACGCGCCGCTCCGGAGACCGGGCAGGCATGTCCGCCTGCCGAATCCGCGTCACCGGCTCTGCGGGCCGCGACCGAGGGGGCGGTGACCCGCTCACCGGAGGGGTTCGCGGCTCATCACCGCGACCCCAGGCGGAGCCCTGCGCCGACTCGGGGTCCTCGGACCGCGGCACGTAGCAGCCCAGGACGTCGTCGTAGACGAGGGCGACGGGTCCGGCCATGATGGACGCGGACGGCTCCGCCCAGCCGTCCGAGGGCTCTGCCGCGTCGCCGTGCCCCGCGCCCCACTGCCGCCCGCTGCTCCCGCGTCCTCCGCCCCGGTACTGCTGTGCCCCCTCCGCCTCGGCCGCGGCGCGCTCGAGCGCCTCGAGCATGGTGTCGGTGTCTGCCGTGTCATCCAGCCCGCCTCCTGAGTCCCACGCGCCGTTGCCGCCAGCGCGGACCCCAGCCACCGTGCCCGGCCCGGCCCCCCCTCTGCCGCTAGGCGCGCTGGCTGTGCCTTGGCCTCCGGGCCCCTCGCTCGGTGGCGACGGCCTTCGCCCGAGGGCGCCGCCTCGTGCAGGGGAGCGAGAGCCCGCCCGTGCTGGGCTGCCCGCGCCACTTCTGCCGGTCCCGTCGCGCGACCGCGCCGGTGAGGTGGCTCTCACGCCCCAGCCCCGCGGACCGGACCTCGCCTCGCCGGCAGACCGCGCCATGACCTTCAGTGCGCGAGTCATGACCGCCTGGCGCGACGGCGGGGCAACCTTGCTCCCCGCATCCCTTGCCAGCGGGCGGTGAAGGCCGTCCCCGATGGGCCCGTCACCGGGGGGGACTGCGCCGGGCCTGCCGACGGCCCGGCCGTGGATCTGAAGCTCATCTTCCGTGCCGGGGGACCACCACACGTTCGATGATGAGTCTCGCCGCCGCCTGTCCCTTGGGCTTCGCGGTGGTGCGGTCCTGCGCAGCGGCAGGGGCGGCAACGTCGGTCGCGAGCACTCGCGCGCTGGCCACGAGCCCTCTCACCGAGGGGCTGCCTCCCCCGCCGTGCGCCCTCACCTGAAACGCGCAATCATAGAGCCGATCACAGTGCCTCGAGGCAAGGGTTGCTCCATAGCACTTGCGCTCGCGTTGGTGCCGCTCAAACGGCGGGACCTTGGGCCAGCCGACCCGGTAGGTCACACCGCGGCTCAGTGCTCGCGGGCAGCTTTAAGCGGCTTTCCCACGCACGCTTTGGGCGCGAGCTTGCTGTGAGGTTGCCACCGTGGCGCAAGAAACAGCCGATGACATCCGCTCTGCAAAAAAATTCAGCCACGAGCTAGCTTGCCGTCCGTGGCCCCTGTCACCGGAAACACCGTCCGAAACGCTGTGAATCCGTTGGGTGCGACATACCGCGGCCGACCTGGGGCGAGGCACTGGCTAAGCCCGGCGGGTGGACGCTTGCCACAGTTGCCAGAGGATGGACCCGCTCTTGGCCGAGTTTCTGACCCTTGACCCCACAGACCCGGAGCATGTCGAGCGAATCAAGGAGATCCAGACGCTAATGCGAGCCTCAAGGCGGCCGAAGGCCTCTGCTTCTGCCACCCCGGATGCGCAGCCGGCCGAGCCCGCAGCGCCAGAGCAAAGGCGTCAGGCGAGCGCCGCGCCGGCGATTCCCTTGGAACAGGGGCAAGCGACCGGAGCTGCCGCGCCGCTGCTCGTCACCACGGCCCCTGGGCCGCCAAGCGATCTGGTGCCCGCGTCTCTCTCAGCAAAGCCGGCAGCTCGCCCGCTGGACATCCTCTTCGTCGAGGCTGCACCCCTGGTGGTGCACCGCTCAGCAGGTGTGGGGCGGCCTGCCACGCTCGTTCCAGTGGACCGCCTGGAGCAGGCCGAGGAGCGGGCGGCCATCGTCGCAGCTGCCAACGACGCGGGGCAGCCAGTCGTGCTCCAGGCTCTGCCCGGGACGCTGGACGGGCTTGTGGCGGCGCTGACCCCTCGGTCCCGGACGGCAGCTGCGCGAGGCCACGGCTCGGCAGCCGCCCTCCCCGCCGACAGCGCGACCGCTGGCCAGCCGTCCCGGGGCTTCGGCGCTCGCGTGCTCCACATCACCGGGCACGGCGGCGAGGTGCAGGGCACGGCCGGGCCGGCGCGGGGCTTCCTGCTGCTCGAGGGCCCCGGGGGGGAGGGCCACACGGTGTTCGCGGACACGCTCCGTGCGATGCTGCCGGCGGCACGGTCGGGGGCCGGGGCGCGCGGGCCGTGCCCGTGCGACCTCGCGGTGGTTGCGTCCTGCAGCTCCGAGGCGGTGGGGCGGGCGCTGCTGGAGGCCGGGGTGGCCCCAGCCGTCGTGGCGGTGCGACAGTCGACGCGCGTGGCGGACCGAATCACGATCCGGTTCGTGCGCTCCCTGTACGAGGCCCTCGCGCAAGGAGAGGCCGTGACCTCGGCGTTCTCCAGGGCAAGCGCCAGGGCACGGGCGGAGACGGAGCGAAACGCGCTCGCCGGTCAGGCCAGGGTGCCGACGTCCATGGCAGAGCCGTACGTCATCTTGTGGCCCAGGCACGCGCACGACGTGCGAGCCTCGGCCCCGGCAGGCCCGTGGGTGCCGTCCGACGTGGTGCTGGCCACAGGCCTGGACACTGACCTGCTCGCCGGAGCGCCGGCCGCGGTCAGCGGCCCTGTGTTTGACCCGGCACCGGCCCCCGGGCCCGACTGCTCCGGGCTCGCGGGCCGCCTGGAGCGCGGTGGGACGTCGGGCCTGGCGATCCGGCGGCCATGGTTCAGCTCGGCAGTGCACGGGGACGACGGAAGGAGCGACGCCGCCGCGACCCTCTCACTGGGCGGGGGCCTTCACACCAGTGCGGCAGGATATTTTGCATCCCTTGATGCCGATGAACGGGCCGATGCGGAAGGGCTCGCCGGTGCGGCGGGGCGGCAGCGGTCGCTCCGCGGCCCCGAGGCTGTGGACGTCACGCCCGTCCCGCTGTTCCGGCGGCTGCCCCGTCCGCCCTGGAAGCTGGTCGGCCGCATGGTGGACATGTACGCGGTCGTGGCGACGGTCCGAAAGGCGCGGGTGACCTGCCTGCGCGGCTCGCCGGGCGTCGGCAAGTCCGCGGTCGCCCTCGCCGCAGCCCAGTTCCTCGTCCCGCGGCACGGCATTCCGGGAAACTTTGCCGACGGCGTGGTGGTCGTGAAGCTACGCAGCGTGAGGTCCTGGCTTGGGCTCCACGAGGCGCTCTGGAGCGCCATTCTTGCCGCGGGTGGCGGTGACACGAGGCGGGCCGGCAAGCCGAGGCGCCGCAGGACGGCGAGCGGTGGAGCCGGCACGGCAATCGCTGGAACGGCGAGCGGTGCCGACGGGCCCGCCTCTGAGACTCCGACGAGCGCCGGACTGCCCACGAGACCGCATGCCAGGTCGGCCTCGGGTTTCGGGGAGCTCAGGGGTGCGCTGGTGCTGCCGTCCTCCTCCCCTGGCGCAGTGGCGGGACACACGGACACGACGGCAGCGCTCGAGCAGGCGGCCGCCGGGGCCGGCGCGGCCGGGCCGTACGCACGGTGGGCCGCTGCCGGAGCCGCGCATCTGCAGCGACAGTTCTCATCGGAATCTGAAGCCATCTCCCCGCCGAGCACGACTCAGCGCGACCCAAGGGACTCCTGTGACTCCCCGTGCGTTCCAGACGCCGTGGGGGCGGGCTGGGACCGTCCTGCTTCGCCGAGGGAGGTCAGGGCTGACAGCGCACCCCCCAGCCGGAGCCCCGGCCGCCAACCGCGCCTTAAGGCGGATGGCTCTGCTGACTACCACGCAGCTCCGGTACCAAGGGTCGCCGATGGGTCGTCGCCGCCACGCACCGCGGCGGTTGCGGCACACTGTGCGCTCGCGCCTCCTCCTCCGCCGCGCACCCCGGAGCGCTGTCTTCCAGCCCCTGCAGCAGCTATGGATGACGGCTTCATCCAGTCGGGAGAAGGGCGCGCCGGCTTCCCAGCGCAAAGCGGGGCGATAGCCGCCGCTGCCGCCGCCGCCGACCTGGACGCTCGCTCCCTGGCGGACGCATCCCTTCCCTCAATGTCCGCGGCCGGCAGCGTGGTGAGCATGGGCTCGATGCTGTCCGCCGTCACCCCGCTCCGTGCGCCGAGGCGCTCCTCCGCCCTGCCGTCTGCGTCACCCGATGATGCGATCCGGCGTGCCCGGTCCGGGCAGCATGGAAGCGCCGCTGGGCGCGGCAGCCTGGCCGCGTTCGGTCACGTCGGGCCGATGGACTCGGACGCGGAGCGCAGCCAGCGGGCAAGGGACCGCTGCCGTGCGCTGCGGCGTCGTATCGTTTCTGCCCTGAACGGGCGGTCCGTCCTGCTCCTCCTCGATGACGTGGACGAGCCCCTGATGTTCCTGCCTCGGCGCCTTCGGGCTCTGCTCACGCGCCTTCTGGACTGTGCCCCTGGAGTGTCGGTCCTTGCCACGTCACGCTCGCCCCTGGGCATGGGCGGCGGCGTGGCGGGGGAGGAGAAGGACCACGTGCTGCCTCCCCTGGGCGACTCCGCGGCGGCGGATCTGCTCGTGCAGGTCAGCCCCGCGGGCGAGCGGCTGCTGCGCGCCGTGACGCAAGAGCAGCTGCGTGCCGCGATGACGCGGCGCGGGGCGGTGACGCACGCGGCTTTCGAGACGCGGGCAACCACAGCGCGTGCCCAGCGCCTCGCCGCGCTGGCGATGCACCCCGTGATCAGGCAGCTGTGCGGCCACCCGCAGGCAGTGTGCCTCGCAGCACGTATGGTGGGGTCAGGGCAGCAGTCGCTTGACGAGCTGCAGGCCATCACCACGCCGCAGCAGCACAGGCGGCGGGCCGGGAGCGGCCAAAGCCGGAAGGCAGGCACCGGGGCTGGGTCGCCGCCCGACTGCTCGGACCTCTGGCCGGTCGCCGCTGGCTTTGACATGTGGGGAGGCGCGGCCCGCGCAGAGGGGGCTTACCCGGCCGCAGCCGCGAGCCGCCAGGGCAGCGGGGCGTTGGTTCGCGGGGACAGCCACGAGCACGAACGCTCTGACTCTGTCAGGGGCGGCGATGCCACGCTGGTGGGGCTCGCGATGGCGTCGGGCCACGGGCCCGCGCTGCTCACAGCGGGCGGGGACGACCCGATGCGAGCGTGTCTGCCGGTGCTGCTTCCTACTGGCTCCTCCTCACCGGACGTGTCGCCTCCGGCGCGCAGCAGCCCTGGCGGTGAAGGCACATACGACAGCAAAGGGCCGGACGGCACGAGCACGCCCTCCACGAGGGCACCACTGTCCCAGGGGCACGGCGGCAACTACGGCGGAAGCTACGCGGGAATGGCGCCCGCGGGGCGCGCCGCGCTGCTCTCCATGGAGCTGCTGGTGGCATCGGTCGCGTCGAGCGACGGGCGGTCCCTCGCGCTGCTCACGCTTGTTTCGATGTTCCCCGCAGGCCTGAGTCACCTTGACCTCGACCTGATTTGGGGGTGCCACGGCCCGGTGTTCGCGTCTGCTCCCGCCGAGGCGGTCAGGGAGCTCGCCGAGCGCAACGCGGAGGCGCTTCGAGCGGCCGGTGTCGCCATGGGTGGCGGCGGCTGGGCCGGCCACGGGATCACCGACAGGGATGAGCTGACGGCTACGGACGGAGCCTTGACTGACGGCTCTGATGTGATGTATGGCAGCCGCGCGGTCCCGGCCTGGGACGGCTACAGCGACAGCGACGCCGGGGACCGAATGTCGCTCAACAGCTACGCGATGGCAGGCCAGCACAGCCAGTCACGCCAAACTGAACCATTTGCGGGGGCATCAAGCGTCGCAGGCGCAAGCCTGGCGTCGGAGATGCTGTCGGCGTCGATCGACGGGGGCGCCACGGCCCGCTCGTCCACCGGCGGGGCCGGTCGCCAAGGAGCCGGCCGTCGGCCTCCTAAGGCAGGGCTGGGAGGGACTGCAGGCACGCTTGCTTCGTCTATGGTGTCGGTTGATGCGCCCGTGAGCGCCAGCTGGGCAGTGACTGCGAAGGGCGTCCTGGCGAGCTACCGGGGCGGCACCACTGCTCGCCGGGACTGGGCCGGCCGGCTGCGCTCGCTCGTCGACACGTCCGCCGTGAGGCGGCGGACGCTGAGCGCTCGCTCGCCGCTGGCAGAGGCGCTGGACTGCTGGGTCACGTGGGTCGAGGGCGGAGAAACCATCGAGGAGGCCGAGCGCCGGCGGACTAGAGCCGGCCTCGGCACTTCCGCAACTGCAGCAGAGTCCTCTGTGCGGGACCACGTCGACGGGTCCGGCGGGCTCGCGGACGCGGCGGTGGCAGCCGAGGCCGAGGCCGCGGCAGAACGGGCTCGCAGGACGGCAAGGCGACGCGTGCGCGAGCGCTCTCGACACGGAGCCACTGCCTCCCGCCCCCCGGCCTTTCTTGTCCAGCCGAGGGAGCCCGGCGCGGTTCCAAACTCCCCCGGCCGATCGGGCGCCTGGGAGCAGGGCTTGTCCTCGGCCGGGTCGGAGGGTCGCGCCTCAGCGCAGCGGCAAGGCTTGGCCACGGTTCGGGTCGTCGTGGACACGTTTCCGCTGTTCGGCAACGCGCTTGAGGCGATCCTGAGGCAGGTCGAGGCGGCCCATGAGGTGGGTGACGGCGAGCGCAGTCGGCGCTCGGCCTCGCCGCGGCGCCGGACTCGGGTGAGGACTCCAGCGGCGGCAGCAGCGCCGAGGATGACACAGACGCCCGGACGGAGGCCACGGCGGTCTCGGGCCTCGCCACGCCGGCGGTCAGCCTCGGTCGGCGGTCGTCCGCCGACACGGAAGGCACTGCAGACACCGGCAGCCTGCTTCAGCTGGGCATTCCCTTGGCTACGGTCGCGCTCCCGTCGCCCGTTGCCGCCTCCTTCTCCGCTCCGCTAGCTGCGACCGTATCGGGCTCAGGTGAGGCCTGTCTGGCTGAGCCCGGCCCCGTGAGCCAGCCAGCATCCTGCGTCGTATCCCAGCCCCACGCGGCAGAGCTGCGCCGTCGAGGGAGCCACGACTCGGAGTCGACGGCAGGATCCAAACGATCGACGCCACCGCGTTCCAAGCTGCCAACCAGCCTCGGCGGTAGCTCATCCCCTCGGCGAACGGCCGCAGCAAAGGCCTACGCTGCCCGGCAACAGCGTTCCGTCGCCGCTCCTCCCAGCCCGAGCTCCGAGCCTGCCGCGCTGTCGTCGAGACGGAGGCACACTGTCGGTGAGGCGTCCGCCAGCGCCTTGCCCCTGCAGAGGAGGAGCGGGCTCAAGCAACCGCAGGCGGGTGTGCCGTCAGCAGTCGCCGGAGCCGACGGACGGGAAGGCCGGGGCGGGCTGGAAGCCGAGGCTGGCGCCGAGACTCTTGCCCTTGGCGACCGCAACTCGGGCCCTGGAGCCAGCACTGTGGCGGCGTCGAGGACCGGCGTCAGCCGGGCTGACCTGGGCCCGGCGCCCCTGAGCGCGCGAAGCTTCCACGCCCGCTCGTCCCGAGCCAGCTCGAGGGGTCTGGGCGGCGCTCCCGGGCCCGGGCACGCAGCAGAGAGGAGGCTGCGCCTCCGGGCGGCTCCCGGCCCCCGCTCGCTAAAGGGCAGCAGTGGCAGCGTCGATGCGGGTGCTGCCAGCCCGGCACCGTCCCTGCCGCGCAGCCTCGCTCCGCCCGCGGCGCCGCCCCCTTCCATCCCCCTCGTCTGGGTCTTCGCTTCCAAGCGTGACCTGCAGGCCGTGGCTGACAGCGCATCCCACGTCGACTCTGCACCGATGCTCGCCTACGCGCGGCTGGCAGGGCTCAGCCCTGACCCCGACCCGCGAGCATCGGCCATCGCAGGCCTTGCGGCCCTGCGACTCGACCGCCGGGTGTCTGCCCGGCAGGTTGCCCGCTGCCTCGCGGCGGCACAGCTCAACCCCGCGTGCGTCCCCTCGGTGTACCCTCGCACCCGCGCGCTGCGCCTGGAGCTGCTGCTCCGAGCCTGTGTACACTTTCATGCCTCGGCAGAGTTCGTCCAGGCGGCAGTGGCGGCGGACACGGCGGCGTCAAAGCGGCACGCAGGTGCCCTGGCGCGAGCCATCCTTCCCAGCGTCACGAACATTTTGCAGATGGCCTCAGCCCTGACGCGCATCTGCATGGCCGCGGAGGAGCAGCGGGTGGCCCGCGCCGACGGGTCCTCCGGCCCGGAAGGCCTGCTTCTCGACGACCGCTTCGTCGCGTGCTGCCGCGAGGGACTGCACCACGCGGTGCTCGCAGGCGCTTCGCTGTCGTCGTCCATGCTCGAGATGGGGAGCCCCCCAGCCCAACCGTTGCAGCTGGCGACGACATCGCTCCGCCTCTTCGGGCTCGCGACCCCGTGGGGCGACGGAGTGGGCGCACCACCCGCGGATGCGAGACGAGGCCGGTCCCGGCGGCAGGCCGGCGTGCGGGACGCTCTGCGACTGGACTTTGCGCTCGCGTGCGCGCGAAAGGCGGCAGGCCTTGCGCTGATTGCGACCGGACGGCTGCGGCACGGCAAGCAGCAGCTCCTCGGAGCCCGGATGCTGTTTCAGGCTCCCACCTCGTCAGCGTACAGCCCCGTCGCCACCGCCAGCGTATTGACCGCCTTAGGACTCGTCGCAGCATCGGAGGGCCGCCGCGGCGAGGCTCTCAAGTGCCTGCGGAGCGCAATGGACGGCTTCCGGACCGGGTCGTCACGCCAGGCAGACCCAGGGCCCGCCACCGCGTCGGCATCCGAATCGGCACACCGGGCTGAGGGCGGCGACGGGGCGGGTTCGATGCCGGGGGCGGCGGCTGCGCTGGCGTACGAGCTGGCAGCGGCGCAAGGCAGCGGAAGGGAACGCTCCGCGCGCCGCACGGGCTTGCTGACGGAGTCACGACGCTGGCAGGGCGAGGTCCGCAAGCTGCAATCCCGGCTGGTCAGGGCCCTTGGGGCTACGACAGTCGTGGCTGCAGCCGTAACCGCCCACGCGTCTCGTGCGCCTGGCACCGCGGGCAGCACTTCCGCACGCCATCATCATGCGGCTCTCTCTTCCCGCGCGGGGTCTGCACCGAGCGACCCGCCTGCTGGGGAAAGCACCCCCACGCCACCTCTGACGGCTCCAGTCCCAGGGCTGGCGCACTCGGACGCTTCCCATTCCGCTGCTGCGAGACACGTTGCCCTCTGGATACCGCCCGGTATGGCGCCCGCCGGTAACATTGCGCTCATACCTCTTCCCGTGCCCCGATCTGGTCGGAGATCAGTCGAAGAGCTGCCGCAGGCCTCTATGGGGGCGGCACAGACGGCTCGGGGCGCTCTGGCAGGGGGGCACCCCCTGCACGCTTCGGCTAGCCGCCTGCGAAACGCGTCTCCCAGGCCCGGGGTTCTTGCCCACGCCGCCGTGCGAGCCCGAGTGCCTGCCCTAGACGCAGCGGCGGCTGGCTCTGGCACCCTGCCCCTCACAGTCGCTGATGGCGCAGCCACGAAAGCGCTTTCGTCCACCGAAGCAGCAGTGCGGAACGCGGGACGGAGCGGCGTCGGAGGTGACCACCGATCATTGCAGCTCGACAACCAGCGTCGACTGAACGCGCAGCAAAGAAGAAGCCGGTACGCCGAGCAGGTCCGCGCGCTGAGGAAATCGACGGACACCGACGCGTCGCTTCACAAGCGATCCTGACCCGGCACGCCCGTGCGCTTTGTCGTCCTTGCGCATGCGTGCGTGTGCTAATGCTGCACGTGCCATGCTGCCTGCTCCGCAGCGTCAGAGCTTCGGCCACCAGCGCCCTGCAGGATGCTTTGTCACACTCACACGTTCGGGCACGAGACCATGGCGGATCGCCGCAGTTCCGCGGCGGCTGGTGTCTCCTGGCGCGGCTCAGGACAGGACGCGAGGACCAGCCAGGCTGCTTCCAGGGTTTCGAAGCGCGGCTCGACAGCATCTGCTAAGACCCCGACAGGGATTGCTCCAGCTCGCGTCGAATCCATGGCAAAGCTTCCGTCCAAGGATGAACGAAGGAAGGAGGGGCGGGCCGCGAACAGGGCCGTGGCCAAGCGGGGTGGTGCTGAGAGCGGCGCCGCCAGCGGCTCGGGCAAGGGCTTGGGCGGGTTCCTCTCCCAGCATTACCACTCAAGCATGGCCCATATCACAACACCAAAGCTTCGGGAGCTCCCGAAGATTCGGGACATCTTTCGGCGCGCCCCGGACCCGCTCTCGGAGTTGCAAGGCCTGGAAACGGACTCGGACGACGACGAGCCACAAGCGGCCGCGGTCAGCGACATGCAGTACAAGGCCACGGAGACACTCGCCGAGATGGCAGGCCTGGGCGGTTCGGCGGCTGCTGACGGCTGGGGGACGCCCGGCACGCCTGCAAAGCGCTCTGCTAAGAGGTCCGAAACAATTCACGTGAAGCATGAGCGAGCGGGCGAGGGCTCCTTCGTTGTGGAGCACCGCCGCACTGCGCCCAGCGGCCGGGATGGGAAACTGTCCCCCGCGTCAGAGTCGGAGCGCAACGCCGTCGCCGAGACTGATCGGCGCGCAAGGAGCAAGCAGGCACAAGCAGATGCCACGACGAGCGCTGCACCAACTGCATTCCGACCGTCGACGTCGTCGGCGTTTGGGAGGAATCCTGGCCTTGCGACGTCCATGGCCGAGATGCCATGGCTTCCGCCCAACCCGACACTGGTGAGAACCTTCGCCCTGCGCCGCCAGGCCCAGCTGCATATCGCGCGCGCGTCTTGAGATGAGTGCGCGCGTGTGACTGCTGGCCGCGATGCGACCTTCGCAGGCTGAACTCAAGAACAGGGCGCTGCTCTTTCGGCAGGGCGGAGCCCCGCTATGGACTCCGCTCGTTGACATCGAGGGGCATTTCGGACCCGACGTGTCCCTGTACCTGCGCTTCATTTCCTTGGCAGCCTTGGCACTGGCAGTGCTTGCGGTCCTGTCAACTCCTGCTTTGGTGCTGGCGCTCCTTGGCTCGCGTGTGCCTCCACTCCTGCTTGATGTGTCTGCCATTGCCCGCTCATCGGTGGCGAACGTCGGGCCACCCTACGAGCTGCTCCGGATCTGGTCCAGGGCGTCAGCAGAAACAGTGCCGCCTCAGGCACCCCTCCCAGGGGGCACTGAGGCGCCCTTGCATGTCCTTGCGGTGTCGCTGTCGGTCCTTGATGCGGTAGGTGTGCTTTCCGTGCTGCTGGTAATCCACCAGTTCAAGATCTCCGTCCAGAAGGCGATGCTGCGTCACCTGCCGACGTCCTCATCGCCCGGAGACTGGTCGGTTGTCGTGACAAACCTGCCGGCGAATGTGGACGAGAGTGATGTCGGCAGGCACTTCAGCCAGTTGTTCGCAGGGGACGAAGGGCGTGCGGATTCTCGCTCTTGCTGCCGACGCCGGGCCGCCGTGCCCTCATATACTGCGTCAGTGGCGCCCGACGATTCGGGCAGGCTGACCATGGCCGGCGAGGCAGTCAAAGCCGCAGCGAGAACCACAAGCACCGAAGCCGAAAGCTCTAGCACGGTGGGGAACACCCCTGCCATGGGGCCTGTGACTGACACTTCATGCAGCGGCAAGGCATGGACGCAGGGACTGTGGGTGGCAGACACGACGCTCGCGTACGACGTGTCGGACGCGATCCACAAGGCCGTTGCCGTGACTCATGGCCGAGAGCGCATGGTCAAGCTGGACCACCTGCTGGCGAAGCACTCTCCGTCATCGCCCTGGCACGATCCAGACCTCCTAGCCAAGCTTGAGTCGGAGCGGGCGACCCTCAAGGTGGAGCTGGGAGCCTGGAAGGCGGTGCTGCCACATTTTTCGGGGGTCCCTCGGGCTGCGTTTGTGACCTTCAATCACAAGGTTTCGCGAGACCAGGCCCTGGCCGCGTACGGATCCTGCAGGGGCTGCTGCCCTTCAGCGTGCTGCACCCCGTTCCAGCATCCCCGGCTGCGTATGCGCATCCCTGAATCATCGAGCGATGGTGACAAGCGCCCGACGGAGGGAATAGACGGCTGCTGTTGCTGGGGCCCGGCGCTGTGCTGCCCGGCCACGCAGCCGGTAGCGGTTGACCCGACACCTGCCCCTTCGCTTGTGCGATGGGAGCATGTCGGGGCGCCGTGGGTGGGCAAGGCATGCTGCGCCATCGTCATGTTTGGGATGTTCGTCATTATGCTGGCAGTTGGGCTCGGCTTCGTTGGCGCATCTGCGGCCGCCGTCCGTGCAGCAGGGCTGACCCGAGCGTCCATGGACGTCTGCACTGTTGAGGTCCCGTCATCTGCGCTGAACAACCCAAGGGACCTTCCCGGGCCGTTTCGCTTCAGGGGCAACGCCACGATTGATGCCAGGGCTTGCAGCTCTGCGCTTGGCGGCGGGGCTTCCATGTACCAGCTCGAGGCCGAGCTGTCCCCGTCGCTCGGGTGGGAGACGAGGTTGACCGGCAACCTGAGCGTCGTGCTCGCCCCTGCCAGCAGGGGAGTGGCATCGTACGCGGCGGCGCTTCTCAACCGCAGCCAGCCTTCTGGGCTGCTCGGACCGAGCGCTTTCTGGATGACAGCCGCGGCTCAGCGCCGGGACGCACAATCCAGCCGCCGGCTTGTCGTCCACCCGACGTGCACCGGAAAGTGTCAGCTCCATACTTTGCCACCGACGTCGAGAGTCTGCGCCTCGCCGCTGTCCGGCGGTGCTGTGTCGCCAGCAATGATCTTCGAGTGCTTCTGTCGCTCTCAGCTGGAGGCCCAGATCACGGCGCTTGGTCCCGTAGACGGGCCCGTGGCATTCTTTGCAGCCGCTGCAACGACGTCTTCCCAAACCGCACGGACGGACTGGACACCGACCGGCTGCGCTCCGGTCGTGCAGAGCCTGCTCTTGGCCCAAGGATCGACGTGGGCGGTCTCCGTCGCATCGACGCTGCTCAGCGCGCTGATCCCGCTCGCCGTGCGTGCCATCGTCAAGGTCGGGAACGCCGCACTGTTCAGCGAGGAGGACGACCGCTCGCTGTCCTTCGGGCTCCAAGCCTTTGCGCAGGCGTGGACGACGTGGGGAGCATTGCTGGTGGTGAACGCAAAGGTTCCTGTCTTGCACGTGCTCCTGCCGGACGAGTCTGGCGTGTTCACGTTTGGTTCCCCGAGCGTTGAGTGGCATGCCTTCGTTGGGGCCGTCGTAGTACAGACCATGCTGCTCACGGCAGTGGTCCCCCACATCCTCGGGGTCCTCGACATGTGCGTCAGAGGACCGCTCTCGCGGGCTGTGGCAACTCAGACCGCCACGGACCAGGCCGTGCTCGAGGCCAAGCTTATGCCACCCCTGTTCCGCACCGAGGCACGACTCCCGGCCGTGCTCAACATCTTTGCTTCATGCGTGATCTTCGCTCCGAGCTTTCCGGTCCTGCCCCTCGTCGGGGCGTTGTCGTTGGGGTTGCTCTACTTCGTCGAGAAGCTGGTGCTCCTTCGGTCGTTCCGCCGTCCTGACATCCATGCCCCGCTGATAACGGCCAAAAGCACGTCTCAGGTGCTGCCCTTGGTCTTCATCCTTCACTGCGCGTTTTCCCTATGGCTGTACACCGACCCAGAGCTGTGGCCGACGAAGCCTGCACACAAGGATCCTTCTTCTGTCGGGCTGGAAGCAAGGGCTCTGGTTCCGGCAGCATGGCCGCAGCTGGCCGCCATCGGCGTGGCATTGGCGTGCTGGGCCTGGGTGAGGCTCGCGCCCCAGGGAGCGGCGTGCCTGACGCGGTGGGTGGCTGTCGAGTGGCTGTCTGGACCGTTCACGGCCAAGGCCTCCGGCCTCTGGTCGGCGTTCACGACGGAGCTCCCGCCGTTTACCGAGCCCGTGCGGTACACCATTGACCCAGCCATCGATGTGATGGCGAATATCGAAGTGCCTCCAGCACTGGCGAGGCTTGGCTGGCGGCACGAGCGGCCCAAGCAGAGCCGAAAGCCACGCGGGTCAGGCAGCTCTCAAAGCCACGACGAGCCCCCCGGCACGAGCACAGCACGATCGGCAAGCTCTACAGCGCCCCAGGGCCGAAAGCCCAAAGCGCTTACCCGCGTGTGGACGGACCGGGGCCCCGGAGCGGAGCCCGGCGACCCCATGACGACATGGCAGTCTCTGTTGGACCGAGACTCGCACGTGTACAACATGGGCTCGGCATCAGAGTACCAGGATGCCTTCGCAATGCTGCTGCCAGCCATGCGGAAGGCCGCCTCTCGCAAAGATAGGGGCTCTGCATCGGTCCCACCGTCGGCAGGGGGTGCGCTGAAGGAAGTGACGACCTTTTCCCACGCCGTCGGCCGCGGCGGAACGGCCTCCCCTGGCGCAGGCGCCCTCGGTCGCTCGTCGAAGGCCAGCCGGGTCTCGTTCGCCGACGACGTGGTGACGAGTGCAGCACGGCCTGGCAAAGACAGCGGGGGAACGCAGGCTGACTTCGGCGCCCTGGAGGACCAGCTGGGCATCGCCTCGGTGAGCACCTCGCCGTCGGAATCGTCGGCCATCGCCTCGCCCGTGCGGGGTGCCTGGCTGTCCAGGGATGGCTCACGGCAAAGCTCACGGGGCGGCTCACGAGACGCGACAGGCACCGGCGCGCCGGGTCCGCGAGCACTGGCAACGAAGGGCCACAAGCCGACCTTGGCCTTGGGTCACATCACGGCGCCGTTGAGTCCCCCCCCCCCTGCGGGGCAGCCGCCTTCAGCGGAGACTTCCGCTGCGTTGTCGCCAAGCGGGGCGGAGCCTCGAATCGTGTCGCGCCGGGTGCTGAGCTCTCGGCTGCTCGGCTCGACAGCCCTTGCGCCGCCTCCGGACTACGCACGCGTGTGACCGCCCCCGTCAAGCACGAAGAAAGCGGCCTGAGCGTTCACAAAGCCCTGCCAAGGTGTGCTGAGTCGCGGAGATGTCAGTGCAGCGCCTCCTTGAGGACGCGCTGCATCCCGACAGGGTCCTCAACATGAACCCAGTGGCCAGTAGGAAGCGGCAGCACCGACACTCCTCCCTCATGCTTCAGGCTGTCCAGTTGGTCGAGCACCGCCGGAGTGTGCCATCGTCCCCCATTCTCGCCAACGACGAGGGTCGCGTCGACCCACTCGGGTAGCTCTCGCATGCGCTTCCAGGCATCGGCTGCCGGCAGTGAGTACTCGTCCAGCATGGACCGAATCGTGGCGGGGTCAAACATCAGGCTTACGCGGCCTTGGCCCGCCGATCGCACGCTCGTGGCGATCCAGGACCCCAGCATTTCAGAGAACCCGGCGTCCAGGAAAAGCTGTTTGACAGTCCGCCAGTCGCCGTCAATCGTAGGCGGCAGTCCCTCGGCAAAGCCAAGCACGTTGCGAACGTCAGCGGTCGCTGGCAGCGAGCCCGGCGACGTGTCCACCAGCACCAGACGAAGCCGCCCCGTGGACGTGGGACACAGGCCTGGCCATCCCCGATCCTGAGCGTTGAGCACCGCCTGCAGCGCGAGACGCCCTCCGAGGGAGTGCCCAACCAGAGCGGCCAGGGGCTCGCCGCTCTCGTCCAGGTGCGCCGCGAGGCGCAGCACATCGTCCCCGCCGGCTGCCAGAGTATGCGGGCCGGGGAAGCCTTGGCTGTCCCCGTGGTTGCGCAGGTCTGCCACCCGGGCGCCCCACCCGGGGTTGCTATTGCAGAACTTGGCCGCCACGCCTCGCCAGTTCGAGCCGCGCCCCATGGCCCCGTGGAGGAACAGCGCGTTGTAGTGCTTGGCCTGCCGCACCACATGGCTGGTGAGGATTTTCATGCCTTGAGCGGTGGGTGGCGTCCACGGCTCACGCCACAACCCGCGTCAGCAGGTAGAGCCGCACGAGGTGAAGCAGAGCCGGAAGCGGAGCGCGACATGCACTCAGCCAACTTTGCGAAGATGGACGCTTCGCCTCGCAAGGAGAAGAAGGAGAAGAAGGAGAAGAAGGAGAAGAAGGAGAAGAAGGAGAAGAAGGAGAAGAAGGACACGCCTACGGCGACCCGCAAGCGCCGTCTTTCAGAGGTTGACAAGCTCGCTGAGGCTGCTGGCGACGCTGCCGATGCTGTCAAGGCTGGCATGAAGGCCGCATCCAGCAGCGGCGGCCGCCCGCGCACGCGCTCGTTCGACGCCTCGACGTGGGGCGACGCTGCCGCCGCGTCCTCTTCGTCGGCCTCTTCGTCGAAGGCCGCCCCCAAGCGTGGAAAGCCCGCGGTGGAGGAGGCCGATGAGGACGAGGATGACAGCACCATCGTCAGCAAGTCCGTCGACGAGTTCCGCCTGAGCGCCGAGACGAAGGCCGCCCTCGCCAAGCGGAACATCAAGGGGCTCTTCCCCATCCAGGTGAGAACGAAAAGAACTGCGCGTTTGTGTTGGGTGCAGGCGCGCGGGGCGGCGGCGGGGCGAAGCCCCGCAAGCCGGGGGGTTTGTCGAGTCGGTTGTTCCGCGCCGACTTCGCTGCCAAATGCGCCGCGGCAACCGTGCTTGACACTGCGGCCAAGCTCGCCCCATTCTCGCGTTTGCCCACTGTTTCGTGTTCGCTCTTGGTTCCCCTGTCGCAGGCGATGACGTTCGACCCCATCTTCGACGGCAAGGACCTGATCGGCCGCGCCCTCACCGGCATGGGCAAGACCCTCGCCTTTGCGCTCCCCACGATCGAGCGCCTCCTGCTCACCCGCGGCGGCGCCCGCCCCCGCCGCGGCCGCGCCCCGTCCGTGATCTGCATGGCGCCGACGCGCGAGCTCGCCAAGCAGGTGGCCGAGGACTTCGTGCTCTGCGCACCGGGCCTCGAGACCCTCACCGTGTACGGCGGCACCCCCATGGGCCCGCAGCGCAGCGCGCTGTCCCGCGGCGTGGACGTTGTCGTCGGCACCCCCGGCCGCATCAACGACCTGATCCAGCAGGGCGTGCTCAACCTCGCCGAGGTGACCCACGCCATCCTCGACGAGGCCGACCGCATGCTCGACATGGGCTTCGCCGACGAGGTGGCCAACATCCTCGACACCTGCCCCGCGCTTCTCGCGCGCCGCCTTTCGTCGGACAAGCGGTCCGGCCGCTCCGCCAAGCGCATGCGCTTCGACGACGACGGCCACGCGGGCGCCTCGGAGGACGTCCACTCCGGAACCTCCTCCACGGCCGCCGCCGACGGCGCCGACGTGAACAGCGTGCAGGTGCTCCTCTTCAGCGCCACGCTCCCGGGCTGGGTCAAGGACGTCGCGGCCAAGTACATGATCGACCCGGCCAACGTGGACCTCGTCGGCGACACCGACGCCAGGATGACGGCGTCCAAGCACGTGGAGCACCTCATCATCCAGTGCCCGTGGCAGACCAAGGCCGCCACCATAGGCGACCTCGTCACCGCGTACGGCGGGCCCGGCGGCCGCGCCATCGTGTTCTGCGGCACCAAGCGCGACGTCAACGACCTCTGCGTCAGCCCCGACATCAACATGGAGTGCAAGCCCCTCCACGGCGACGTGGCGCAGTCCCAGCGCGAGTCCACCCTCAAGGCCTTCAAGTCCGGCCGCATCCGCTGCATCATCGCCACCGACGTGGCGGCCCGCGGCCTCGACGTCAAGGGCGTCGACCTCGTCATCATGGAGCGCCCCCCCTCCAAGATGAGCGGGCGCGCCGACGTCGAGGCGTACGTGCACCGCAGCGGCCGCACCGGCCGCGCCGGCCGCAAGGGCACCTGCGTGACCCTCTACACCCGCTCCCAGGAGTCCACCATCCGCGAGATCGAGCACGCCACCGGCAACACCTTCACCCGCGTCGGGGCCCCCCAGCCCAAGGACCTCGCCCGCGCCGCCGCCAAGGAGCAGACCTCGCGCCTCGAGGACGTCGACGAGGAGGCCTCGAAGATGTTCAAGGGCCCCGCCGAGGCCGCCACCGAGCAGTACGGCGCGGAGGAGGCCCTCCGCCGCGCCCTCGCCGTCATGTCCGGCTTCACCTCGGCCCTCCCCGACCGCTCCCTCCTCTCCTCCTCCGAGGGCTTCACCACCGTCGCCTGGCGCGCGCCCCCGGGCGTCGACATCCGCGCCCCCTCGTACGTCTGGAACGGCCTCCGCGCCGTCCTCAGCCCCGAGGCGTGCGACGCCTTCCGCGGCCTCCGCATCACGGCGGACAGCCGCTCGGCCGTCTTTGACGTGCCCACGGCCAACATGCCCGAGGTCAAGTCCCTCATCGAGGGCGGCAGCAAGGCCGTCGAGGTCTGCAAGACCCTGCCCGAGTTCCGCGAGAGGAGCGACGGCGGCGGCGGGCGCGGCGGCGGCTTCGGCGGGCGTGGCGGTGGCCGCGGCGGCTTCGGCGGGCGCGGCGGCGGCGGGCGCGGCGGCAGCCGCGGGCGCTTCGGCGGCGGTGGCCGTGGCGGCGGGCGCGGGCGCGGGCGCGGGCGCTTCCATGGCTGAGCTCGTTGACAGGGCATGGCGCGGCGAAGGCCGGGCATGGGGCTTCGGATGGCTGTTGCCCCAAAGGCGTCTCCGGCCCAGCGTCTTCATGGGCCTGGGGCTCGGTGTTCTGCCCTGCCCCGGGGTCGCCCCGACTGTGTCTGCACCCAGACGAGATGCATGTCTCTCTCTGCCTGCCTGCCTGCCTCTGGTTCCGATGTGTGCCGCGCCGTGTCATGCCCCGCGCAACTCAGCACCTGCATGCACGCGCGAGACCACCCGGCTTACCCAGCGCGCGTCACGGACACCGAATTGCGAGGCGGGCGTGAGTTCCTTGGCCTGCACCTGCCTTCACCAGTCATCGTCGTCGGCTGCAGCCGCGGGGACCGGCGCCGCTGCGTCACCGAAAGCATCGTCACCAAAGCCGTCGTCCCCCTCCACCGCGGCGGGCACAGGCGACCCGGCCGGGGCGTCGCCAAAGTCGTCGCCGAAGCCGTCGTCCCCCTCCACCGCGGCGGGCACAGGCGACCCGGCCGGGGCGTCGCCAAAGTCGTCGCCGAAGCCGTCGTCCCCCTCCACCGCGGCGGGCACAGGCG
>Ga0136560_1000169_pt1 | contig 28858 bp, 11 predicted proteins | sample AntRauMeHopE1497_FD_104925 | JGI IMG/M metagenome (GOLD analysis project Ga0136560, IMG submission 104925) | Saline lake microbial communities from Rauer Islands, Antarctica - Metagenome Hop E1 #497 | ecosystem: Environmental > Aquatic > Non-marine Saline and Alkaline > Saline | place... | reverse complement strand
GGCTGCGATCGCGGAGCCCTGTGGCTGCATTCTCACGCATGGCCGCCGGGAGACGGCGTCGCCGCTCCTGTGGCATCGCCTCCTCGCGAACCGATGTTCCAGAGATTCACCGGCCAAAGAATGTAGACTGCTTGCGCGGTCAGCGAGCCGGATGGTTTGCCCGGCCTCGCGTGAGCCCGTCGGCAACGCTCTCGACGCATGGCCACGGCCTTGGCTCTGCATCACGCTTGGCTACTGCGAGGGTCACATTGTGAGAGTCTGCACCCCCCGAATGGCGGCCAGCTCCGAGAGGCTGCTCGGGAAGCTCGTTCTCCCGGCAGATCCTGGCCTGGCGCCGGACCAGAACGCGCTTCGGGCCGATGTTAGCTCCTTTCTCGGCGGCATCGGCAGAGCGATCGACGCAAGCGGTCCGGCGGCAATTCCTCGCGATGAGGCGTTCCGAGCGTCAAGAGTTCTGACGGAAATTGTTCGGGGTCGTGCGTTTGCCAACGGACCGGCAGATCTCAACCTGTCAACGCTCGGGACGGTGAGCGAGCAAGTGCCCGGCTGAGGCCAATTTGAGTCCAAACGCCCGCCGGACGGCTGCGCCATTCAAATTCTACCACTCGTGTAACGCGGCTCGCAGGCAGTGCCGTGGCTTGTCAGGCTAGTGCGGCTGGCGGCGTGGTGGGGGTCCAGGGGCTCCGGGGGCCAGCGAGTCGCTGCCGCATGCGTGGATGCGCTCGCCGCACTGGGCCTGCTTGTCGCCATGAACGACCTGGAGGGATTTCAGGTGCTTGTCGATGACCTGGTCATCGCCGCATGCGACGCCCGGACGGCCTGGGACCTGCTCAGACACAGGAGGTCGTCGCCAGGCCCCCCGCTGTCGCTGGACGTGATGCCGACCGCATTTGCCGCGGCTGCTGGCACGTCAGGTCCAGAGGCAGCTTTGGGCCCCAGCGAAGACACGCGGCAGCGGACACGGGCTCCGCTCGATAGCCCTCGGGCTGCGGAGAGCATCCTCGTGAGCCCCGCAGTCTTGCTGCGCGCCCGGTGCACGGGCAGCCGAGGTAAATGGTGCTAGAGTCTGCAATTGGCGCCCGCCCGCCCACGCTGGCAGCTTGTAAGCGGGGGGGAGGGGGGGGCTGGCCCGCGCAGCCTCCGTGGCCGGCTCCAAGATTGCCGTCCGACGACCGTGCCGCCATCGTCCCCTTCTCTGGGTCCCTTTCGCAGTACTCGATACTCCGCGTCCTTCAGAGGCTGCTCCGGCGGCACAGCCGCGCGCTTGACGGCAGGCCAGCCCTCGACGCTCTGTGGGCACTCTGCCTCGGTGCCTCGGCGGCGGAGACGGCGGGCTGCCTGCCGATGCCGATCGCGTGCAAGGCGCTCTCCCTCGCCAGGCACATGGCCGTCCTTCGAGCCGGACCGTGCGGCTCGCGTCCGCACGCCGCGTCGGCAGGGCTGTGGGCGGCGAGCCGCGCGCTGTCTGCGCGAGGCACGGCCGCCGGCCCGGGGCTGACGCAGCGCCGGCAAGGCAACGCGAGCGAGGTGACCGGCGCGGAGGAGTGGCTGCCGCTCGGCACGGAGGCGTCACAGGCACAGGCCCAGGCCGCCGCAGGTCTCAGGGCCGCGCGCTCGTTGGCACTCGATGACGGCCCGGCAGCTGCGGCAGAGCTGGACCGTGACATGGCGACGTGGGCACCAGAGCTCCTTGCCTCGGCCTCGTCCGCCGCCCTCCGGGCCGTTGCCGTGCGCTCTCTCGCCGACGAGCTCCGGGCAGCGGGCCGGCCCCCGGCGCCACGGTCCGCGCTGCTGGCCGTCGCGTCGCTCACCTCGTGCCCCACGGCGTGCGCGCGGCCGCCCATCCCTGACCCGGCGGCACGGAGCGGCACCTCGACGCTGCGCGAGTCCCGGCAGGGCGCCGACGGCGGGCTCCGTGCCGAGCTGGAGGCCGGCGTGGCCGCACTGCTCGCGCGTCACGCCGACATGGTATGCCTCGCCGCAGCGCAGACACAGGCCTCCCGTGCCGTGGCGTCCGCGGACCCGCGCCGCAGGGGCGGGCCGAGGCCGAGGGAGCTCAGGGCGGTGTTTGACCGCGAGGCGGCAGACCCGTCGTCGCCCACGGGCAGGGACTCCGGCTCCCCCTCCTCCCCGAACCCCCCCTCCTCCTCGGTCGCACCCCGGCGCGGCACCGGCAACGGGGCACCGCCCGGCGCCGGGGACCCTGATGCCGCCATCCGCCTTCTCGAGGCCATGTGCCCGCACGGCGAGCGGGGCGCCGCGCTCGAGGCGGCCCGGCGCCTCCTCTCCCTCGCCCTCGGCGCCTCGGGGCCGGACCTCGTGGCGTCCCTCGCGGCCGGTGCGGACCGTCCCCGCCGCATTGCGGCTAGCGCGGCGGAGCTCGCTGATGGGGCCCTGCGCCCCGCTCCGGCGGCCGTCACCACGCGCACCCTGCTCACCTCCCCACCCCCCGACATCTTGGCGGCCCCGGCCTCGGGCCCTGCCAGGCCGGACGGCGCGTCGTCGTCGTCATCGTCCGCCGTTGCCTCGTCCATGTCTCCGGCTCTCCGCGCAGCGTCGGCCCTCCGCACCGCGCTGCAGGACACCACCGGCTCCCCGCGACAGTCCCTCCTCGACGCCCTCGCCGCCCCGGCGTGGCAGGTACACCTCTCGACAGTCGCCGCGTGGGGCGCGCCCCCGCCCCCGCCGGCCGAGCCGGCGGCCTGCCTCGCCGCCCTCGGCTTCGCGGTCAGGCACCTGGTCCCCCTCCCCTCGTCCGCCATGGCGGCCTGCGGCGGGCCGCTCGCCGACGACGGCGTCCAGGCCGCCCTCATGGGGCGCTGGACCGACCTCCGGGGCGTGCTGATCCGCAGAGCCGCGCGGCTCTGCTCACACTGCCTCGAGGCAGCAGTGGGCGCCATCACCGCCGGCCCCTCGCCGCCCCGCGACGCCGACCCCTCCCAGCGGCTGCCCCTGCCTGCCGCCGTGGCACTCGCCGCCGCCTGCGCCCGCCTCGGGCTGGACCTCCACGCGTCGGTCGCGTCGCTCAGCGTCCCCGAGAGCATCGGTGCGAGCGTCGCCCCCCTCGCGGCGGCGGCGCCCGCCTTCGCGGCCGAGGCGGCGGCGGCGGCTCCTGCCGGGGAGGGCGCGGCCGCCGCCGGCGGGGTGGAGGAGACCGCCGCCTCTGGGCCCGAGCGGGCGATCTTCGATGACGTGGCAAGGGACCTGGGGCGGTGGGGCGGCCCTGTGCCGGCACGGGGCTCGCAGGCCCACGCATCCGCCTCCCTGGCAGAGCTCGCGGTGTCGTGCGCGGCGCAGGCGGCCGTGTCCGAGGCGTGGGATCTCCCGGAGGACGGCGACGCGGCGGCCGAGGCCGCGGCGCTGGGAGCGTGGGCGGACTCGCTCGAGGCTGCTGCCCGCGGCCACACGGACGCCGGCCGGGCGTCGTCCCGGTTCGGAATCACGGCCCCTGGCGCGGCCCGTGACACCGGAGCGACACCCGCGTCGGGGCCGCTGCCCCTTTCCGCGTCGCTCACCCCAGCCCTGGAGGCCGGCATCCTCGCGGGTCGCTCGTGCCTCGGCGCGGGCGACCCCGGCCTCCGCTCCGCCGGCGGGGCGGCCCTCGAGGCCTGCTCTTGCGTCCTCATGCGGCGGGCGGCGATGCTCTGCTGCGACGCCTCCGGCGGCAGGGACGCCCTGTCACACCTCGACGCTGCCCTGGGGCACATTTGCCGCGTCGCCGGCGACGGTGCGTCGGCCGTGCGGCTTGCCGAGGTGGCTCTGTCGCTCGGCGAGTGCGCTGACGTGGCCGTGGCCATGGAGCCGGCTCGCCACGCACTAGCAGAGCGATTCGCTCGGCCGAGAGGCGCGACAGCGGACTCGGGCGGTGCCGCGTCGGGCGACGTCGTCCTGCTTGACGACGACGACGACGACGATGACGACGACGATGACGAGGAGGAGGAGGCGGAGGAGGAGGTCGATGACACGCAGCCGCCAACGCCCGAGCCGCGGGCCGCGAAGCGCCGGCGCCAGCGGCCTCCCGAGGGGCGAGCACCGAAGCGCAGCGGCGTCGGCGGCAGCCCCGCCGCCGCGGCCCTCCCCGGCCCCGTGGCGGCCATCCTCTCGACGCCGGTGAGGCTGGGTGACGTCCTCGCCCTGGCGGCGGCGGACCGCGCCACGTCCGGGGGCTGGCTCGCCGCCCGGTCCGACCCGTCGGCCCCGTCAGCGGGCAGCGTCCGCTCCTCGGGGCTCGACGCCGTCGTCGCCACGGTGGGCCCCGCGGCGCGGACCCTGGCCTCGATGCCCCGGGAGTCGCTCCGTCTCTTCGCTGTCATCGCGTGCGTGCGCGTCGCGGGGTCGGGCCCCGAGGCCCCCGCTACGGCCCTCTCCCGTCCCTCAAGGGCTCTCGCCCGCCTCGCGGCCACGCTGTGCGGCGACCCCTCGGTCATCCCCCTCCTCGACCACGTCCTCGCCCTGGCCGACGCGGAGGTCACGCCAAAGCGCGCCGCGGCCCCGCTCGGCGCCGGTCGGGGCCGGCGTCGCCCCGGCGGCGACGGCGACGCTACGTCCGACACCGGGCGCTGGTCGCTCCACTCGCACCTCGCCCGCGCCATGGCGGGGGCCTCGGCCGCCGCGGACGCCATGACCGCCGTCGTCCTCCCCCTTCACCCGGCACTGCACCCCAGCGGCGCCACGGCCAGGCTGGTCCCCGCCATCGCCGCGCACGCGCGCTGGCTCGATCGGGCCGCGGGGGCCTGGGCCGGCGCGGCGTCCGCGGCCTTTGACCGGGCCTGCGGCAGGGGGGCGGCCGCCGCGAGGGCCTCAGCCGTCATCGCCGCCCTCGCCCCCTCCATCACCGGGCGGGCCCCCACCACCGCCGCCGGCCTCCACACCGCCGCCGCCGCCTTCCGCCTCCTCGTTCGCGCCCGCTGCGGCGAGGAGGCCTTCTCGCCGGGGCTCGCAGCCGCCGTCGTCGACCTTGCCGCGCCCAGGCCCGCGGCCGGCAGAGCCCCGCACGCGCGTGCCGCATCCTCGCCCGACAACGGGCGCCCCGCGCAGCAGTCCCCCCCGGACCGTGAGCGCAGCGCTGCGGCCGCGGCCGCCGCCACGCCGGCCGCGAGGCCACAGGGCCGCGCCGTGTCCGCAGCCGACGCCTTTTCCGCCGTGGCGGCCGGCGGCACTGCCTCCGATGTGCGGTCCAGCAGGAGCCGCCTCGGGTCGGCGTCCAGGCGGGCGAGGAGGGAGCGGGAGGCGGACGCCGCCGAGGCCAGGAGCGAGGGCGGGAGCTCCGCGTCGTCGGGGGGCAGCAAGCCGGCGGCGGCTCGGCCGCACGAATCGCCCCCGTCGGCCCCCGGCCTGGCCGTCGCGGCGGCGTGCATGTCCTGGGCGATGGAGTGCCTCGAGGGCGACGACGCCGACGCCGGCAGAGCCGCCGGACCGCTGCTGGAGGTGTGCCTTGCCTGGACGGGGGCGGCGGCGTGGAGGCGGCGGCTCGACGGCAACGCCGCGGTCGCCGAGGCCACGGCGGCGTGGGTGTCCGGCACCCGCCGGCACAGGGCCGACCGCGACAGGAGGCCGCCCCGGTGGGAGAGCGCCGCCGCCGCCACGGTCGCGGCGGCCCTTCGCCTGACCTCGCGCCGACTCGGCATCACCGCCGCGGAGGCCGACGCCTCTGCCGCGCTCGCCGGACCCCCCGCCGAGACGCGCCCCGGCGCGGCTCTGCTGCTCTGCCACTTCCTGGTCCAGCGCGCGGCCCTGTGGAGCTCCCGCTCGGACTGGTCCCCCGCCAGCGTGAGGTCCCTCTCCCGCTCCTGCGCCACCGCGCACGCCAGGGTCGCGGCCGCCGACGCCGCCTCCTCCCCGTCCCGCCGCGACGCCCCGCTCCAGCCCCGCTCCGAGGCCCTCCGCGCCGTCGCCGCGGTGAGCCTCGCCCAGATCCGCGCCGTCGCGGTCCCTACCAGCCTCCGCGCCGCCGCGTGGCACCGCGCCGACCGCGGCCTCCCGGTCGGCCTCCCCGTCTCTGCCGCGGACGAGGCCGCCGCTGACGCCCCGTGGCCCGCCTGCGTCGACGGCGACGACGCCCTCCTCCTCGGCCCGGCGTCCCCGCCCGACCCGGCCGTGGAGCACGGCCAGGCCGCAGCGGCGCTCGTCACCGCCGCGCACCGCACGGCCCGAGCCCTGTCCTCGGCGGGAGGCGCCGCCGGCTCGGACCGGTCGTCGTCGTCGGCCGCCGCTGCCGCCGCCGCGTCGTCGTCGCTTGCGTCGTCGGGCCGGCCGGCCTTCCTTGCCGCGCCGGTCCTCGCGGGCGCGGCCGCCGCCGTCTCCCTCGCGCCGGCCGTCGCCCGCCGCCTCCTCGCCGCCGTCGAGCGCCTCGCGGCCATGGACGCGCCCCCGCCGTCCCTCGCCGCGCCCCCGCCCTCGGGCCTCGCTCCCCTCCCGCCCCCCCCGCTGCCCTCCGGCGTGGCCAGCGGCGACGCCCTGTCCGCCCCCTGCCCCGACGCCGCGGAGGACGAGGCCTTCTGGCCCCGCCCTCTCCTCACCGCCGCCCTCGTCACCCTCCTCCGCGCATGGTGCGCCTCCCCCTCCGGCTCTGCCGCGCGCACCGCCGTCCGCGACGCCCTCCTGCGCGTCGGGGACGCGGCCACGCGTCCCTCCGCCTCCCCCGTCGAGCCGCGCGGCCGCCGCCTCCTCCGCCTCCTCCTCGCCCTCGAGGCCTCCGTCCTCCCCGCCGTCGCCACGTCGCTCTTCCACCCCGCGCGCCCCGGCGTCATCGCCGCCCTCTTCCGTGACGTCATCGGCACCTCCGGCGACGCCACGTGGCCCGGCCTCGCCGCGGCCGCCGTCGCCGACGACGACGGCGCCCTCCCCTCCCCCGAGGGCTTCGCTGCCCGGGCCGTCCCCATCGTCGTCCCGCACCTCGTCTGGCTCGGCTCGCCGCACGCAGCCGCGTGCCTCGACGTCGTCGCCCACCTCGTCCGCCACCTCTCGCAGGACGTCGACCCGGTGGCAGAGCTCGAGCGGCTCGAGCAGACGGTCGGGCTCTCCCGCCCCGCCCCGTCGCCGCCACCCGGCTCGGCCGACGCCGCGGACTCGTCCCCCGCGGCCCCCGCTCCCGCGTCGGCCGACGTCACGGGCGACGAGCGGTCCCTCATGGGCTTCGAGTCGGCCACCCGCCCGGCCCGCGCGGCGCAGGTCGGCCGCCTCCTGGCCAGGGCCCGCTTCCGCGCCGCCGCGCACTGCGCCGCCCGCCTCCTCCTCGGCTCCGCCTCGGTCGAGCGCCAGCAGGCCTCATGGGCCCTCCTCCTCTCCCTCCTCCCCTTCGCCTCCGCCCCCGCCCTCCTCCGGGTCACCGCGAGCCGGTCCTTCGTCCTCGCCGCCGTCGCCGCCGGCCGCTCCCCGCACGAGGCCAGGGCGGGGCGGCTCACGCTCGGCCTCCGCGCGCTCTCCCTCGGCCTCCTCGGCACCGACCGCCTCCCCGCGAGCCCCGACATGCGCGTGGCCGACGTCCTGGAGGCTTTCGGGGACACGGACCCGCGGTCCGCGGCGCGCCGCGCCGCCGTGCCGTCCTCCCAGCCGGGGGCGGGCCGGCGCTCGACCCTCGACGCCTTCGTGGCGCGCGGCACCGCTGCCCCGGCCGCCGACGCCGACGCCGCGGAGGTGCCGCGGGCTGACGCCTTCGCCCAGCCGGCGGTGCTCGCCACGCTCGTCGCCGACGCCGACGAGTGGAGGCGAGTCGAGGGCAGGGCGTCCGCCGACGAGCCCACGACGCACCTCCTCGCCTCGGCCTTTGGTCTTCAGCCAGGCGGCCCCAAACGGGCCGGGGGGCCAGGCGCCTCCTCCTCCCAATCATCAGCCCGGGGCGGTGCCCAGGCCCCGCGGCCCACCGCCGATGCCGCGCGGCGGTCCCTTCCGGCCCGCGGTTTCGTGAGCATCCGGTTCTTCTCCCACTTCAACCGCATCGCGGGGCTCTGCATCGACCGGCGCGTGCCCCCCGGCGCCAAGCTCGCCTCCATCCGCTCCCTCCGCCGCCTGGTCCCCCTCCTCTCCCCCTCCCTCGCCGCCCGCACCGTCACCCAGCTCTCTGCCCTCCTCAAGTCCGCCCTGGCGCAGCCCGTGCTCGCCGCCGAGGCCTGCCGCCTCCTCCTCGCCTTCCTCGCCCGCCTCCCCGACGACGCCGTCGCGCCGGCTCTGCCGTCCGTGTACGTCCTCCTCCTCCACGTGGCGGAGGGCGGCGCGGCGGCCGACGCGGCCAGGTCCGACGCAGGAGGCGCCGCCTCCCTCTCCGACGCCGAGACGTGGGGCGTGACGCCCGGCGACGCGCGGGCCGTGGCCGAGGCCGCGTCGGCGCTGGAGGAGGACGAGCCCCTGGCCGGCACCGCCGCCGCCGCAGCGCCCCGCCCGTCGGGGGCCGGCGGCACCGGTCGCACCGGCGGGGCGGCGGCGGCGGCGGCGGCGGCGGCGGCGGCGGGAGCGGCTTGGCCGTCGTCTGCGTACGCCTGGGTTCACGCCCACCCTTCCCTCACCGCGACCAGCCCCCTCCCGACGCTGGCGCAGGCGGAGTGGCTCCTGAGCTGGCACCCGCCCCGCGGCACGGCGGGCTGGGGGGGCGGGCAGGACGGCGACGAGGCCGGGGCCGGGGCGGAGGACGGCGACGGCACCCCTCGGCGGAGCGTCGACGCGGTGGCGATGCTCGGGCGGCGGCGGGACGACAGGGACCGGCCGCGGTGGGCGAGCCACGAGGTGCCGAGGTCCGGCGACGGCCCGGGGCCCGCATGCGGCAGGGCGCCGCCCGCCGTGTGGTGGGGCCGCGACCCCGACGACGACTGGCACCCCGCCACGGGCTCCGTCGCGGCCCGCGCCGCCCGCGCGTGGCACGGTCTCCCGCAGCGCGGCCTTGCAGCCCTCGCGGCGTGGGCGGAGGCCAGCGCGTCGCCCCGCATGCTCGCGGCTGGTGCCCTCCGCCTCCTCCTCCTAGCCCGCCAGCGCGCCGCCGCGTCAGCCCTCCTCTCCCTCCCCCTCGGGCCCAGGTCCCTCGCCCTCGCCGACGTCGCCCTCGCGATCCGGGGCCGCGACGCCCGCCCCGCCGACGCGGAGGCGGCGGACCCCGCCCCCGCCCCCGGCGGCGGCAGCCTCTCCGCCCGCCTCTCCCGCCTCGTCCCCCTGCTCCGCAACGACATCGAGGGCGTGGTGGCCCTCGCGCTCTCCGCCGCGCTCTCGGCGCTTCGCGAGGACAGCACCGCGTTCCTCGACCTCGTGGGCGCGGCGGGGGCCTCGGAGGACGGCGTCGTCTCGGAGCTCCTCGGCGCCCTCCTCTCCGTTGCCCGCCGCACCACCACGCAGCGCACGCGGGACCTCTGCGCGCGCTGCCTGGGCGAGGTCGGGGCCATCGACCCCGCGAGGCTGAGCCTTCCCACGGTGCACGGCGGCACGCGGCTCGACGACGAGCTTGAGCCCCTTGCCTTCCTCCCCCGCTTCGTCCGCTCCCACGTCGCGCGCGCCCTCCGCACGGCGTCGGGATCCCGGGACCAGCAGGCCGTCGCCCTCACTGCCCAGAGGCTGCTCGAGGAGGCGGCGGCGCTCCTCGGCGTCGCCAAGCCACGGCTCACCGTCCGCCAGCGCGTCCGGCACGCCGTCGTCACCGCGTCGCACCCGGGCTCCTCCGACCAGTCCTCCTCCTCCTCCTCATCGTCATCATCGTCATCGTCATCGGCGGCATCCGGCTCCTCCCCATCGGCGGCTTCCAGCCACGAGCTCCCCCAGCCCCTCTCGGAGCTCCTCGGCCCCGACGTCGCGGAGATCGTCGCGCCCTACTGGGAGACGAGGCTGACCCTCCGCCGCGCGGCGCCCGCCGCCGCGCCCCGACACGACGCCCCCGCCGGGGCGCTCTCCCCCAACACGGCCGCCGCCTCGTCCGGGGCTCGGTCTGCGGACGCCGCGCCGCGCAGCATCACTGCATCACAGTCCGTCGCCATCGTCCCGGCATCCCAGCTCGGCGACGGCCCGCCGTCGCCCGACGCGCCTCGCCGCCGCGGCGCCTCGCCGCCCTCCCACGGCTACCGCCGCACAGCCGGCCGCGGCGCCGCCCTCCTGACTGCCGACGCCGCCACGGCCCGGCCCGGCCTCCCCGGCACCCCGCGCACGGGCGGCCTCGTCGTGGGCCCGGGGGATGCCGACCCGCCCCCCGACCCGTCCCGCCGCGTCTTCCTCCTCGCCCGTGCCTCTGCCAACCGCTCCCGCTTCGCCGACTGGCTCTGCCAGTGGACGCACCGGCTCCTCCGCCTCATCGCCGCGACGCACGGCGACTCGCCCGCCGCCGGGGCCGCCGCCGAGCCCGCCCCGAGCCCCGCGGGCAACCCCTGGCCCGGGATCCTGCTCGCCTGCGAGACGGCGGTGTGGGTGGACGCCGAGGTGGCGGCCGCCGTCCTGCCCTACGCCATCGCCTGCGTGGCCTCGGGCTCCGAGGGGCGGGAGGACGTGCTGGGCGAGGTCCGGGGCGAGCTGGCCACCGTGCTCTCCACGGCGGCGGGGACGCCGGAGGAGGCGGCGGGCCACGAGCTCCTCGCCGCGGCGCGCGCCGCCTCGGGCTCAGGCCGCGTCGACGCCGACACGGCCCGCTGCGCCCACGCCGTCTTTGACGTCCTCGACACCCTCGCTGCATGGGCCAAGCGCAACACCTCCCGCTCCGGTGCGCCCTCGTCCTCCACCTCCCGGCGCCGCCGCAGCCCCCCCTCCAAGCTCATGGGCGGCGGCGAGAGCGTGACGGGCCTCCTCGGCTCGGTGCCTCGCGACCTCCTCGCCGTGGCGGCCCACCGCGTCGGCGCCGGCCCCAGGGCGCTGCAGTACTTCGAGGCCCACCTGCGCCGCAAGCACAGCCGCGAGTACTCCAACGGCATCCTTGACCCCGAGCTGGAGCGACGCACCCGTCTCAAGATCAGGGGCTCCGAGCCCGCGCAGGACGGCGGGTGGGGGAACGCCCTCGGCGGCCTCATCTTCGGCCCGGTGCCGTACGGGAGGGAGGAGCTCGCGCTGCTGCAGGAGCTGCAGGCGGGGACGGAGGACCCCGACGGGATCCACGGCGTGGCGGCGATGAGAGCGAAGCTACTCTTCGCAGGGCAGGGGCAGGGGGACGGGGAGGCCCGCAAGGTGCTGCGCGGGACGGCGGAGGAGGAAGACGACGACGACAACGCGGCCGACGACGATGACGTCATCGAGCTGGACGCCCCGGACGCCCCGGAGGGCGCGGCCGGCGGGGCCGCAGCCCGCCGCTCGGCGTCGCTGGGCCGGTCAGCGCCCGGCGGGGACGCCTGGCTCGCGCTGCGTGAGCGGCTGCTCGACGCCGAGCACGACGGCAGGTGGGGGGACGCCCTCGTGTGCTACGAGCAGGCGCTGTCCGCCTCCACGGCCTCCCAGGAGGTGGCTGCGGCGGCGGCGGAGGCTCCCGCGCCGCCCTCGTCCTTCCCCGCGACCGCCACGCCACGGCGCGACGGTGCCCCCGAGCTGGGCGCCGCGCTGCAGGTCGGGGTCCTGCGGTGCCTGCAGCGCACCGGACACCTCGAGACGGCTCTGGTCAGGGCGCGGGGCATCGCCGCCGGCTCTCCGTCCCTGGCCGCGGCGCTCCGCCCCCTGGCATGCGAGGCCGCGTGGCGCCTCGGCCGGTGGAAGGAGCTGGCGGAGCTGTTGCGGCCCGACGGAGAGGCCACCGCCGCGGCCGGGAGCTCCTTGACCACGTCTCCCTCGCACCCGTCGTCGTCGTCGCCCTTCGAGGCGGAGATGGGCAGAGCCCTCCTCGAGCTGCGCCGCCTGGAGCGGCACTCCAAGCGGGCCGCGGAGTCGGCGGCCCGCGTCGTCCGCCTCGGCATCGCCCCGTCCGCCCGCATCGCCGCGCCCAGCCCCGGCCAGGCGGGGAACCACCGGCTCTCACAGTGGGGGGACGTGGCCGCCGGCGGCGCGTCGCTCCGCCCCGGCCCCCACGGCTGGCTCTGGACCGCGGTGCGCCAGCCGGCATCGGTCCTGCCGGCCGGCGGCCCCTCGGACCATTCGCCCCCGTGGCCCGGTGCCGCCGCGGCCGTGGCCCGCGTCGTCCGCGCGCACGCCCGCGGCATGGCCGGCCTCCTCGACCGGCACGCTCCAGCTGCCCTTCACCTCGCCCTCCGCGCCGCCGCCGACTCCGTGCCCCGCCCCTCGTCGCTCCCCGCCTGCCTGTCCGCCCCGCGCGGCTTCGCCCGCCTTGCGCACCCCGCCGCCGTCTCGCTCGCGGCGTCCGTCGCGGGCGGCGCGCCGCCAGATCACACCCGGCCCTCCTCGCCGCGCTCCGGCCCCGCCGACGCCACACCCCTCCTCGGCCGGTCGGGGGCGCTCGGCTCCGCCCTCCGCTCCGCGCGCGGCGTGGCGATGCGCGCCCTCGCCGCGTCGTCCTCCGACGGCTACGGCAGGGCCTACCCGCACCTGGTGCGCCTGCAGGCCCTTGCCGAGGTGGAGCGGGCGACCGAGGCCGCCGCCGCCGTGGTCACGGCGTCCTCGGACCCGCGGAGGCGGCTCGCGGCGTCGTGGCGCCTGGACGAGCGGCTCGCGCTGTCGCAGCCCAGCGTCGCGGCGCGGGAGCCCATCCTCGCGGCGAGGCGGACGGTGGCCCGCGTCCTGGGGCTGGAGGAGGCGGAGGCCGCCACGTGGACGGAGCTCGCGCGCACGGCGAGGGCGGAGGGGGCCTTCGAGACGGCGGCCACGGCGCTGCTGCAGGCCCGCGCGATGGGCGCCCCCTCCGCGAGCCTCGAGACTGCCCGGCTGCTGCGCGCACAGGGCCGCGTGCGGGACGCGCTGGCCGAGATCGAGCCGGTGCCCCGCGACTCGCGGGTGATCGAGTCGCGGATGCGGTCCATGAGCGCGCGGGAGCAGCTCGAGGAGGCGCGGCGGCTTCTCCTGGCCACGGACTGGCAGCTCGAGGCGCAGTGCGCGGACCGCAGCGTGGCGGCGCGGTACCGCCTGGCCATCGCGCTGGGCGACAAGTGGGAGGAAGGGTTCTACCACCTCGGGCGGTACTTCGACTCGGTGCTGCACGACCTGCTGGAGGCGGTGTCGGCGGGGGGCCGGCAGCGCGCCCTGCTCGAGTCCCGGGACAAGCACGTCACCCTGGTCCTCCTCCACTACGTCAAGGGCCTCAAGGCCGCACGCCACTCGGCCAGGCACGTCTACGAGATGCTCCCCCGCGTCCTCACCCTCTTCTGCGACTACGGCGCGGCCTGCGAGCGGGCGAGGGGGCGAGGTGCCGACTCGTCGTCGGCCTCGGCGGCGTCCTCGGCCGCGGCCGCCCGGGCCACTGGCCTGCGGTCCGCCGACCCCGACGCCCACTTTGCCCAGCCGTCCGAGACGGTCCTGCTCGGCCTTGCCGACCGCCTCGACTCCCTCCTCGCCACCATGACCGCCAACCGCTGGATGACCGTCCTCCCCCAGCTCGCCTCGCGCATCTGCCACCGCCACCCCCGCGTCGCCTCCTACCTCGCCCGCGCCCTCCAGGTCGTCCTCGTGCTGTTCCCGCGGCAGAGCAGCTGGACCCTCGTCAGCCTGGCGCGCAGCTCCGTCCGCCTCAGGGCGGAGCGCTCCCAGCTTGTCCTCGACCACGTCCGCTCCCTCTCCGGCGCCGGCCCGCTCCGGCAGCAGCTCAAGCTCTACGACGCCACCATCCAGGCCCTCGTGCGGTGCGCCCGCGCCCAGCCCAAGCCGGAGAAGGCTCGGGAGATGACGATGACGTGGGGCGTCAGCAGGCGCGCCCTCGACGCCGCCGGGCACTTCGGCGTCCTCGTCCCCACCCTCCGGCAGCTCACCGTGGACATCCCCGAGGGATCCAGCCCCCTGGACGGGTCGTCGGCCGCGTCGTCCTCCGGCTTCGCCGCCGCCGCCGCCGCCGCCGCGGCGGCCCAGGCCGAGCCACCCGGCCCCGTGGCGACCGGCGCCGCGGCGACCGCCGCCGCCCTCGCCATCAGCGGCGGGGCCCCCTCTGACGTCAGCCCGGCCTCCCTGTGCGTCGCGGGCTTCGGCGCCGACTTTGACCAGGTGGTCGTCACAGAGGTGGAGAGCAAGGTCGTGGTGATGTCCTCCAAGGAGAAGCCCAAGCGCGTCACCTTCCTCGGCTCCGACGGCCGGTCGCACCCCTTCCTCTGCAAGACCGAGCGGCGGGGCGACCTGCGCAAGGACGCGCGCGTGATGGAGTTCGCCACAACGGTCAACCGCCTGCTCCGGCGCGACACCGAGGGCCGGAAGCGCGCCCTGGCCCTGCGCGCCTACGCGGTGACGGTGCTGAACGAGGACACGGGGCTTGCTGAGTGGGTTCGGAACACAAGCACGTTCCGCGCCGAGGTCACCCGCGTGTACCAGTCCAACGGCCTCAAGGACCCCATGGAGGTGGTCACCAAGACCTTTCAGGCCTACCAGAAGGAGCAGGAGCTGTACCGCCACGACCCGAAGACCATGGCGACGCGCTTCCGCTTCCGCTGGCTCCCGCTCTTCCCCGCGCTGTTCCACCAGTGGTTCCCCCTCACGTTCCAGGGCCCGGCCGAGTGGCTCGCCGCCCGCACCGCCTTCACGCGGTCCGCGGCGGCCTGGAGCATCGCCGGCCACGTCATCGGGCTGGGCGACCGCCACGGGGAGAACCTTCTGATCGACAAGGGCAACGGGGAGTGCGTGCACGTCGACTTTGACTGCATCTTCGACAAGGGCCTGCGCCTCAGGCAGCCCGAGGTCGTCCCGTTCCGGCTCACCACCAACATGCTCGACGGCATGGGCCTCGCGGGCTACGAGGGGGGCTTCCGGCGCAGCGCCGAGGCCTGCCTCCGCGTCTTCCGGGACGAGAGGGCGGTCCTCCTCTCCGTCCTGGAGCCGTTCGTGCACGACCCGCTGGTGGAGTGGGACCGCAAGGCCAAGCGCGACCGGGAGCGGAGGCCGGGGCAGCGGAGGGACGACGAGGCTGTCGGGGACGACGGTGTGATGCTCCCGTCCACGGGCGTGGGCGGGGAGACGGTGCAGACGGAGGGCCTAGAGGTCATGCGGCGCACCGCGGAGCGCATCGCCGGCTTCTACAACTACGGCCACACCGAGGGGGACGTGGCGCTCGCCAGCGGGAGGGCCACGGGGAACCCCGGGGCGGGGGGCACCCCGCTCTCCGTCGAGGGACAGGCCCACCGCCTCATCGCGGAGGCCACCAGCCACGCAAACCTGTGCCGGCTCTACGTGGGCTGGCTCCCGTGGCTCTGATTGATGTGCGTGGGGGTCGTGACGCCCGCAGCCCGAACGCAGCGCTCGTAACGCCGCCGGATCGCCCACACGACACCCCTTTGCCCCGGCCATTCTCGCGGGGGTGGTCCCGGTACGGGCCGTCGTTGCCGCGCGGCGCCGCGTCGCGCGAAAGCGGCGTGCGCCCGCGCCTACGCCCCAAGCCTGGAGGGGTCATGTGAAGGAGGAGCAGCCACAGCCCCGCAATGTGCTGCTGCCATCGAAGCCACGCCAACGCCCTGGGTCCAGCCCCCCCGGTGACGGGCTTTGCGACAGCTTGCGGAGTGATTGTCGCGACAGCTGCTCGGCCTTCGCTCACGCACTCCAGCGCGCCGCGCACACGGCAGGTCCATATCATATGTACTCGCTCCAGTCCTCGGCCAGACATAGCCCCCGCCTCCCCCCCGTTGTAGCCCTGGCTGGGAAGTTCAACGTCGCAGAGCTTTCGCAGGGCCGTGGACGACACACACGTTGCGCGAAAGGTCCGCGCCCCGGGAGACGAAGGCCTTCCAAGCATGGCTGCTGCCGACAGCTCGGCCCGGACAAGCATCGCCATCAAGCGCGGCGCGGCCTGGCTCGGGCTCATTGTGCCCGCGGGGGTTGCCGGCCACTGGTTCGCCCCCCGCCTGACCGTGGCGCTCTGGGAGGCCGCGTCGGCTTTCGCGTCTGCCATTTCTGACCCTTCCTTGGATGGCGAGGCCTCATGGGCTGCCACGGGCGCGGTCCACACGATCATCGCTTTGACTTTCGTTGTCGCGTCACTGGCCTGGCTGGGCCAGACACAGCCCCTCGATCGGGTCGGTCCGCCGCCGATGCTCGATTCAGAGAGCAAGGCGTCGTCTGGTGGCGCGTGGTCGGAGGAGCAGGGCGCCTCTGGGACGTTTGCGGTGCGCGAGGTGGGCAAGCCCGGCCGGGAGTACTGCGACGGGGCCGAGCTCATGGACGACGCTGAGCACGGGAAGCTGGACCCGCTGAAGCCTGCCGTGGTGATGGGCGGGTCAGGTCGCGTGGTTGCGGGCGTGGCGGGGGGCGACTCGACTCCGCGGGTCGCCGCCGAGTCTCTGGTGCCCCTGTACAGCGCTCACGGGCTCGGCCCCGCCCGCAGCGGGGCGCCCCAGGAGCTGTACGAGGACATGGTCCGGCGCGTGGTGTCCGGCTGCGTGTACCAGGACCCGTCCCGCATCGCGTACGGCGCCGACGGCCGCCTCTACCCGTGCGGCGGGTTCAGCCTCGCGCACCGCACCGTGGGGGCGGACGAGCCCCGGGACGCCATGTCGTGGGTGGGGATCCGCCGGCTGACCGCCCTCCAGGAGAGCGTGAGGGCGGTCCTGGACGAGGGGGTCGCCGGCGACGTGCTGGAGTGCGGGGTCCTGTACGGCGGCGCGGCGGCCGCGGCCAAGGCGGTGCTCCGGGCCAGGGGGGCGGACGCCGGGGCCGGGGCGCGGCGCGTCCTGTGCGCGGACACCTTCGTGCCCACGGACCCGACGGACCGGGTGCCGGAGGCGGAGCGCCCGGCGGCGAGGCGCGCCGTGGAGTGGGTCGCTGTCCACGTGGCGCGCGCGCTGGCTCTCTTCCTGCCGGACGGGGCCATGCGTTGGGTCACCCGCACCGCCGACGCGATCCTGCCCGACGGCGCCCGCTCCTTCCCCCGCATGAGCGCCGACGCGGACCTGGACCCCACGATCGTCCGCTGGGTGCGCTGCGTCATGCGATCCGCCGGGAGCCCCGACGTGCCCGGCCGCCGCACGATCGGGCCAGGCCTCCACCGCGTCCGGTCCCACTTCGCCCGCCTGGGCCTCCTCGACGACAACGTCGTGTTCCTGCGAGGCTTCTTCAGCGCGTCACTCCCCGGCGCGGCGTGGGGGGGCAAGCACCCGGTGCTGGGGCGCCTTGCCGTGCTCAGGCTCGACGGCGACACGTTCGAGTCCACGTGGACGGCCCTGGAGGGCGCGTACGCGCGCCTGTCCGTGGGCGGCTTTTGCATCATCGATGACTACGACAGCTTCCCGGGATGCAAGCGCGCGGTCGACACGTTCCGTGAGGAGCGCGGCATCACCGCGCCGCTCATGCCGATCGACGCGCACGCAGTGCAGTGGCGCAAGGGCAAGGCAGAGCCGGTGGAGGGTTGAAGCGGAGACGGCGAAGGCCCAGCCGAGCCGCGGTCTGGGCGCAGGACGACTCCACTGTCGCGCGCGCGCGCGCGCTGTTCCCCCCGTTCTGGCTGCTGCGCCAGGCTGCGGCCCCGCCGCACCGCATCCATGCTGCGGGCGCCGCGGGCCAGTGACAAGGATACCCCGTGTGTGGCGCGTCTCAAGCTCCTTGCGTTGTGCTGGCGTGATGGCTCGCACCAGCCGCTCTGGCGCAACCTGGGGCACGAATGTACTTGTTTCGCAAGCTGGTTTTACCTCACATCACGACCGCGCGCGTGTCCGTGGGCATTCAGCTCCTGGCCACAACAAGCCTCAATCTCAGAACTCGCGCTCCGCGGCCGAAGCCTGCCGAGGCAGCAAATCGGCATCGAAACACCACACTTCACCCGCTGGCCTTGCCCGAGCACACGAGACGGGGAGCTGAGCACCCCGAGCGCTATGCAGGCCAGCACCACGAGTTCTGCCGGCGAACGCGACTGTCCAGCGGGCTTCGCCGGCACCGCCCCACCCCCTGCGCGGAGGATCAGTCGCAGTCGCCTAGTTGCCGGAATCGCACGACCCAGGGCACCAATGAGCGGGGAGTCGGGGGACGTGGTCGTGATGTTGGGCAGCTCGGATGACGAGCCGCCGAGCCCAGCCTCGAAGCGCACCCGTGACGACGACGACATGGAGGATGAGCTGGCTATGGATGCCGAAGAAGCCGAGCTCATGGCTCGCATGGCGAAGCGAAGGCCAAGGCCGACGACAATCGCAGCCGCGGCTCGACCTCCCCGCGCTGCAGCAGCCCCCGGTCAACCACAGCCCCACTTGGCCCCAAGGACCGTGGCACGTGCTGCCTCGGCTCCGACAGTGGCTCCGCCGAGGGCGGGCGATGCCGTGCCCAGTCAGCTCGGACGCGCCGCCTCGGCCCGCCAGGCTTCAGCCGCGGACAAGAGAACCCAGAAGCACTGGGCGAGGCAGGAAGCGGGAGCATTTGCCAGCCGGGAGGTCACGTGCGTGCTCCCGGCAATCCTGGCCGACCGAGCGTTGGCGCTTGCCGAAGGCGTGGACGGCGTGGCGGCGGCGGTCGCCAAAGCCTTCGATGAGGACCCAAAGGGTCACAGGTTTGCGGCATCTGGGGCAGCGGGTGCAAGGATCGCGGGGGTCCCAGGGCTTGTGGCATGGACGCGGCGGTGAGCACACCACAGTCCTGTACACCGACCGTAGTTGCCCGCTGCCGCTGGGTTGGTCACGCGATTCTTCTCCCGCGTTTCGCTCGCAGGAAGTGGCTGCCGAGCGGCGTCCTGTCGGACGAGCGGGCGCTCGAGCCGCTGGGCGCGCTGTTTGTTCGAGACCACACAATCGCCGACGCGCTCGCGCATGACGGAGCGGCCCCGCTCGCAGCTCTTGTGCACGCGGCAAAGGCAGCGCTCCCGCCCAGCGTCCGGCTCCTGCTGCTTTCAGTGGGGGTCGGTGCAGAGGTGGCACGGCGGCAGCGTCTTGCAGCGGGGGCTGCGGCGTCCTCCTCGGCGCACGGGGTGCTGATGCCGGGCACACCGCTGGCGCATGAGATCAGCCCGGCGCGGCTGCGCGACGTGCTAGCAGACCTTCTGGTGTGGGAGGACGTCGACAGCCTGCTGGTGGACACACCGTCACAGCTTGGGGCAGAGCTCGTGGGGCTAACGCGGGCAGCAGCGGAGGCACCGGCAAAGCAGCGGTCCACCGCTCTTGCCGCCGGGCATAAGGTAAGGGTGCCACCACTGGCGAGCGTCCTAGCCGGCATGGGCGTGGACCCGTCGTCGCTTCCAGCCATGCCAGCGTGCGGATCCGGGGAGCTCGTTCGCATGCAAGCACCCGCTGCAGCCGTGGCAGACGGCGGTGATGGGGAGGATGATAACGACGAGGGCGATGACGACGACGACGACGGCGGTGGTGGTGGCTTAGCAGGCGGAAGCAGAGTCACAGCTGCATCCTCCGCTGGCAGAGGCCGAGGGGCACGGGGTAGCGGCCGGGGACGCGGGAGGGTGAGAGGCCGGGGCCGGGCTGGCGGTGGGCCGGCTCGTGACCGTGATGTGCGGGAAGTCTTCTACTCGATGCTGCAAACTGTGCCCCTGGTCAGCGCGAAGCGGGCCGCAGGGATCGTCCAGCAGTTTCCGACACTGGCTTCCCTGGCGGATGCCTACGAGGCTGACCCCGCCGGCGCCCCAACGATGAACCTCGATGCTTCAGGTTCGGCAGGGGTCGCTGTCTCGCGCCGGGTGCATGCCCTGCTGACGTCGGATGATCCAGGCAGACTGATTGAATGAGCTCAGATTCGTTGACCTTGGGCCAGGGCTTGGACCAAATGCTCACAAGTGCATGCCAGGGCAAGCAGGCGTGGTGGATCACCACTTGAGCCGCAGGCTGCGCTCGGGGAGGATAGGAAGGCCCTGCGGGGGGTTGCCAGCTGCCGTTCCTCTGAGCCTGCCGGTCACCACTGCCATCGCTATCACGCGCGGAAAGCCAGCCCGCATGGCATCGATCGAGCGTGGTCCGTGCGTGTGCGCGCATCGACCGGCTGCCAGGTGAGAATGGAGACGGGCTCGACCGGCCTTGGTTTGCGCGGCATGAGCCCGGGCCCATTCTGCCCGACTCCATGATCAGGCAATGCACTTCTAGCCAAGCAGCGCAAAACCGCCCGGCGGAACCTTCCAAGAGTGGCCTGCAGGAAGAGCCGGAAGCTCCAGACTTGTTTGGAGATCGCCGTGAGGGGATCGGGTCGAGGCACCGGCCTCCACGCCCGGGCTTGATTTGTTCAGCGAGAGTTTGCATAATAGTGGTAGGGTATTCGTGTGCGGCGACGACGGGGGTGGTGCGCGCCGGCCCTAAGTGGGCAGAGTCCGTGCCGAAGCCTCGCCCCCAGCTGCATCACTCCTGGGGACCGCGCCCCACACAGCTGAGCCATGCCAACCAGAGCAGGGCAGACGGAGGGCAAGCAGCGACGTGCAAAGGAGCGAAAGGAGCGAAAGGATGCTGCGAAGCGGTCCAGGCGGCTGGCAGACGTCGGCGCGGTCGACCGGGCCGCCGTCCGCGCAGTGGAGGCATCCATGGACTCATCTGCACTGAGGGGCTCGTCCTTCATCAGACAGCGGCGGGAGCTGGCCGAACGCGCCGCTGCCAAAGAGGCGGCAGAGCATGCCAAGGATGGCGGCGTTGCGGGGCTCACGGAAGGCGGGAGGGACGCGCAGGACGCGGATGCGTTCGGAAGCTTGGTCGCCATGCTGTCGGCGGGGGCAAAGCGCGGTGGGGCAAGCAAGCGCCCAAGAGCGGCAGCAAGCAGGCCGGCCTTGCCCGGCCCAGCAGCTGGCAGCAGCGAGGCTGCCGGCACGGAGGATGTTGAAGCTGCGCACGCTGACCCACTGCCGGAGCTACCAGCGCTAGAGTGCGCCTGGGAAGAGGTTTTCGGCGGAGGCGGCGGCGAGCACGACGCCGCTGCGATTCGCAAAGCCGGCCAGTCGGCCGCGTCCCGGCGTCCGGCAAGGACTGTCCGTCTTTGCGAGGAGTTGATGCCGTGCGCGGTGCTCGGAGGCAAGGTGTCGGGTTCGCGTGCGGTTGGCGCCGTGCTGACGTCATCCGATGCGGTTCCTGACCCGGCAGCCGGTATGGCAGAGCTTCTGACGATGGCGTCAGCACGGTCTGCAGCCACGCGCGGGCGGTCCGCGGCGGGCCCGCTGGGCCTAGCGGGTCGGCTCGTCGACGTCTCGTCCCCGGCCGAGGGGGGAGTGCGTCCCCGCGTCGCCGCGCTGTGGGCGGGCAAGAATCCTGTGCCGGACCCCGAGGAGGCGGACGAGGTGCTCAGGTCAGCGGGCGGAGAGGACGAGGCCGGCGCGGCGGCGCGCCAGAAGGCATGGCGCCGTCGTCGGAAGCGAGTCGAGGCCGAAGCCGCGGCCGAAGCCGGCCCTGGAGCGGGTGGGGAGTCAGCGCCCCGGGGCTACATGGGAGAGGCACAGCAGCTGCTGTGGCGTCACCTGCGTCAGTACCGGGACATCTCGCACACGGCGTGGACGTGGGAGGCCGACTCCGCGATCCGCTCGGTGATCGCGCTGCACGTGGCAGACCACGCGGTGAGGGCGCGGGAGCGTGTGCGGCGGCACAACACGGCCATGCACGCGAGGGTGGCGCGTCGGAGGGCCGAGCGCCAGGCGGAGAGGGCGGAAAAGGGGGCGGCGGCCGGGCGGGCGATGGAGTCAGCGGCGGCGGACGGCAGCACGATGACGCTGCTGGAGCAGCGGGCGGCGGAGCTGGCCGAGGGCGAGGCCGGAAGTGATGGCCAGGACAGCGAGGAGGACGACGAATGCGACGCCAACCCTGGTGAGAAGGCCGACGACGACGACGACGACGACGACGAGAATGAGGAGGCTCCGGCGGCCAAGCGTGGCAAGCGCTCCCGCCCGGCCCTGGAGGCGGCTGGGGACGAGGAGGCGTACCGCGACCAGGGCTTCACGCGGCCGCGGGTGCTGCTGGTGTGCCCCACGCGGCACCGCGCGCTTGTGATGGTGCGCCAGATCCTCGCCCTGCTGCCGGGTCGCGAGGTGACGAACCTACGGCGCTTCCTGCGCGAGTTTGCGGACGAAGGCGCCGATCCTGCGACGCCCGCCGCCCCGCGGGCGGAGCACGACGCCGACTGGCGCTTCCGTCGCGTCGACCGCACGAGCATCGACGCCGTGGCCGCATCGCTGGCGCCTCCGCCCGCGCCGCTGGTGGAGGAGTCGGCGCTCAGGGCAGCGAGGGCGGCGGGCGGGGGTCACGGCGGGGCCGCGCGGCAGGGCGCTGGGGAGGGGGCCGAGGACGGTGACGAGGCAGAGGACGGCGACGGGGAGGAGGACGGGAGCAGGGGGAAGGCACGCGTGCTGGTCCCGCTGCCAATGGACGCGCTCGGGCGCCTGGACCTGGAAGGCATCGACGTGGACGCCCTGCCGCCCCGGGACCGCCGTCGCGTGGACCGGCACCGCGTGGCTCCGGCGGACCACCGGCTTGCCTTCACGGGGAACGTCGACGACGCCTTCCGCCTGGGGGTGCAGGTGGGGCGGAAGCAGACGCGGCTGTACGCGAACTTCTACGCCTCGGACATCCTGGTGGCAAGCCCACTGGGTCTGCGCCTGGCGATCGCCAAGGCCGCGGGGGAGGACGGGGCCAAGCCGGGCGCGCGGGACTTCCTGAGCTCGGTGGAGGTATGCGTGCTCGACGGGTGCCACGAGCTGCTGCAGCAGAACTGGGAGCACGTCGACCAGCTCGGGCGGCTTCTCAACGAGCGGCCGGAGGCGACGAGGGAGACGGACGTGGGCCGAGTGAGGCTGGCCGACCTGGACGGCCTGGGGAGGCACCGGCGGCAGACCGTGGTCCTGTCGGAGCGCGACGACCCGGAGCTGCGAGCGTGGCTCCGGCAGCGGTGCTCCAACGCTCGTGGGTGGGTCGGGATCGCGTGGGAGAGCGCGGGCGCCGTCGGCCGCATCGTGCCCGTGGTCCGCCAGGTCTTCCAGCGCGTGCCTGCGCCTTCGCTCGCCGCGAGGGCGGACGCCCGCCTCGCCTTCTTCGACCGGGTCATCCTGCCCCGGCTCCGCGCCGCGGCCACGCGGGAGGCGGGGACTCAGCAGTACACGCTTGTGGTGGCCGCGTCGTCGCTCGAGTACGTGCGGCTCCGCAACTACCTCGACCGCGAGGACGTGGAATTTGCCCCCGTGTCGGAGCATACCCCGAGCCGGGACACGGTCCGCGCGCGGGGGCTCTTCCGCATGGGCGAGGCGCCGATCCTGCTGACGACGGAGCGCTGGTTCCACTACAACCGGCTCACGCTGCGAGGAACGCGGCACATCATCTTCTACGGCGCGCCGAGAGTGGAGGAGACGTACGTGGAGCCGCTCAACTCCTTGGCTAAGGCGCTGGCCGCGGACCAGCCCGTGTCGAGCCTGCTGCTGTACGACAGGTACGAAGCGGCGGCGGTCGAGCGCCTCGTCGGCACGGAGCGCGCGGCAGCGCTGCTGGCCCGGGAAGACTCGTCGTCGTCGAGCGCCTCGTCATCCGTAGCGAGGCTCCGCGCGGCCAAGGGAGGGACGATGCAGCGGTCGACGTTTGTATTTGTCAACGATCCTGCGGCGTGAGGCGGCGTGAGCCAGCAGCGTTGGGACCCACCCGCGCGCGCGGAGCAGCGATGTGTGGAGCGGTCACGAGCACCAGCCTGGCAGCGAATGGGGCATTCGCTCGCACGCCGCGGCCGACGCAGCTGAGCCCCGCCGAGCGTGACACACAGCTGCCGTCGCTGAGCACAGTCCCTGCTAGCCAATGAAGCTGGGCCAGCATCGGGGACGGGCAAGCAGCAGCTTTGCTGGCGAAGTCAGCGTCCGCTGCGGTCGGCGTGAGGCAAGGGACTGCTGTCCGTGAGCTCTAGGCGTGCTCGTGAAGGTGCGTGTCGCGTGGCGCGTGCCTGATGCGGAAGCACCACGAGCCTTGCGCGGCTGGCCCGAAACTGCACGGTTTCGACTCCGCCAGCGCTCGTCCCGCTTGCTCGACCACGACCGCTATGCGCCCGCTGACTGATCCTGCTGCTCGCAGGTGCATGCATGCAGCGTCCGTGTCATGACGGGAGCCTGCTCAACGGGTTTCGGTGGCTTGCGCTCAGCGCAGCCGGGGCTGATTCCGGCGCGCAAGCACCATCGTCGGCGGCCGCGGCTGCACTCGGACAAGCGACCCACGGACCGACACGCACCAACTAGCCGCACGCCGCGGACGGCGACCGCGAGGGCGCGGGCGGCACATCAGCCAGCGGCGGCTGTAGCGGCGACGACTCGGAAGATCGCAGCGGGACTGAGGCAGGGTTTGATGCGAAGAACGATGCCCGGGTGCCATCTGACGAGTTTGGATCCGAAGTCGAAGACAAGCTGGATAAACTGACCAAAGTGACAACCATGCTCTTGAGTGGCTTCGACAAGGATCCCCCCGAAGTTGTCGCGGCGAATGCGACCTCTGAGGTCGCTGACATCCTTGAGACCTTGCTCATATCTGGCATGCGAGAGCAGCCCACTGGCCAGGCACCAGTGCACAAGCAATGCAAGTGGGTGCAGGAGGGCCTGCTCAGCTCCCGCCTGGCCGTCGAGTGGCTCTGGAGCACCCTGGGAGAAGACGTCGCTGATGCCCTGGGTCTGGTCCAGGAGCCGCACCATGGCGACGGCCGCTTCGTCTTGGTGAGTACCACGGCCGACTCACCACTGCGCAGAGGTTCAAGGCTACATGCCAGAGAGTGAGCCGACCAGTGCGCTGCTGGTCCTGGTCCGAGGTGGCGATATCAAAGGACCGTCGTGAATGTGTGGCCCGCTCGCGTAGGTCGCGTTCCGAGAGTGATCCCTTGCTCATCGGCACCATCTCACACGCCCGCTGCACGGCTCACGCTCCGGGCCGAATGTCATGCGGGTGGGCGGCCCTCGCACAGCCGCGGCTGCGAGTGCTGCGAGGCGCCAAGAATGAGCTCGCAGGTGCCAGCGTAGACCGTCCATGTGACGTAGTCCCAGCTGTGCGCGCCGCTGCCCCGACGTGGCGGAGCATCGTGCACTGGTCGTCCTCCCCGGGCCTGTCGGGGCCGGGTCAGCCCAGCGGGCTTGCCAGCAGTTTGGAGCAGGCGACTCCGACAAGAAGCCGACGCGACCGTAGCCGCTCGGCCATCTCCGGCGAGACGTCCCGGGACACCGGTCGTGCGACCTGAGCCCACGGCTTGAGCACGATCCAGGGCGGCCCAAGGCACCGCCTGCCAGGCGGCATCGCATGATCGCTCAGGCCACGCCTCCGGGGCCCGGCTCCGCCGCTGAGGGCAGCGCGAGGGCCGTTGCCCACTGTGCCGCTGGCCGACGATTGTGGACGCCGTTTTGGACCTCACGACCGTCCGTGGCGACAAGGACAGCTACGCGATACCGGCCTCCCACGCGATCTCCAAACCAAGCGGGTCTCTCGGCATCGACGTCCGGACTCACGCTCAGCCGAGTCCTCTGGAGCGCACTCGCTCACGACAGCGGCACTGACCCTGCACGTCCGCCGGCGCTGTGACTGGTGACCCATGCAATCACCGACGGGGGTGGAGATCCCGGCGGTGCCTGAGCCGGTCGGAGGGCCGGAGGAGGCTGACGCAGCGAACGCTCCGGCCGCAGCTGCGTCTCTGGATGCCGTGATCGCATGGCTGAGTGGCAGCAGGGGTGCAATTGGCTTTGCTTTGTACGTTTGCATCATGCTTGCGGTGTTCTGGACCCCGATTTCGCGCGTCGTCGGGTGCATGTTCCGAGCTGCCGCTCCTCGTGCAGCCCGGGTCGGCGACGCGCTCGAGTCCGGTGGCCCGGCAGACGGAGAGCTGAGACAGCTGCGCGCGGAGGCCATGGGCCGGAGGGAGGCGGAGCTGAAGGCGGAAGCCAAGGCCAAATCCGACGCCGCAATGAGCAAGCGCCTGGCGGCGCGCCAGGATGACGAGCGAAGGACCAGTGGCCGCCGCCCCCTCGGTGCGGATGGCCAGCGGGTGTCGTCGTTTGTCGGGCTCAGCATGCAGCAGGAGCTCGTGAGGAGCGCGTCAGCCGCAGCCACAGTGGCCGACGATGGTGCTTCGGTCCGCCGCGAGCAGGACGCCCGGTATGCGGCCAACAAGGCCAAGGATGAGAAGGCTGCTGCAGACACGGAGGGTCGAGTCCGGCGGCGCTCAGCCCGGGTGGCGGCGGCGCGGGCGAGGGCGACGGCTGCCGGAGCATCGCACCACGGCACCCCGTTCGAGCTGCTTGTCCGCCTGCAGGGGGGCAGCGGGGGCCGCCTTGTCATGCGCGCGGAGCCTGGGACGCGGCTGCAGGAGGTGATGGACTGGCTCGAGCTCGAGTCGTCGACCGGAGGCGGAGACAGTGCTTCTGCCATGCAGCGCCTCGTGATTCACCGCGGCCTGCCTTCGGGGATGGAGGGCTGGCGGCTGTGCACCTTTCGACCACGAGAGCAGCTGTGCTCATGGCGAGACTTCGAGGATGGGGTTGGCCGTGCGAGTGGCGGCTTTGCCGCACGCGCGCGACGGACGCTGGCGGAGGTCGGCATCGAGGGCAGGACGACGCTTGTGCTTGAGCTGGAGGGCACAGGTGCCGCGCCTGGCTGACTGTTGTTCACCTTTGAGCAGCAGGGGCACCAGATACTGCCCAGTCACAGGAACGTGGTTGAAGCAGAGAACGCCACGATGCCACGAACTTCATCGCTTTGCGCGAGGCGAAGCAGGCAACGAACAGCCATCAAACGCTCTCTTGGCCGCAGGGCGTCGAACGGGAGGCCGGGACCGCCCGTGCCTTCATTCAACCCCCTCAATGTGCACCATGGCCTGACTCCACGGCCTCGTGCGTCTCTGTCATTTGCTGCCGCGCGCCTGGCACCGCTTCCACCCCGTAGTGCTCGGGGTGCAGGAACGGGCACATCGCCAGCGTCAAAGCATGCACATAGTACTGCTGCCTGTCGATCATTCCGCAGGTCAACAGCCCCACGGCCCTGCGAACGGAGCAGCAGAGCGTCACGTGTAGAGACCAGCGTTTGACTGCGGCAGTGTGCTGGGAAAGTCGGGCCTGCTTGCGCTGCCGCTCACCCGGACCCGTGCTTGGAGTTGGACCGGCCGAAGACTTGGTCGTCGGCGATGCCTAGCTCGACTCCGGAGCGAACCAGCTTTGCCACTGAGTCGGGTAGCGCAAACTGTCCCGTTTTCGCGACACCTGCGCGAATTGGAACGCTAGCGGGGTCGGCAAGGCACGCCATGGCGGTTGTCGCAGCGGCCTGCGGGAGCGGACCTGCCCACGCCAGGCTCACCCCAGCGCGACGACGCCACATGCATGACGGCCATCCATGCCATGCAGGACAAGTGCTTGACCACATCATCGCTATGCCCTGGCTCAGCCCAGCCCTCTTCGACCACGCCGCCCTCAAGGCCGACCGAGAAGTCGGGATCCAGCCCGCCAGCCCGCACCAGATCCAGCGCGTGCCTGGCCCGGTTCATCGCGCCGAGGCGGGTTTCACTGTCCCCCACTGGCTGGTCGGGTACGCCAGACTCGGCCTTGCATCCATGGATGCGGATATCTCGGCCGGGAAAGGCCAGCTTGAACGCCTCCGCGACCGCTGCGAGCTTTACTGGGTTACCTGACCCCGCAGCAATGTGAAGCTCCGGACTTGCCGTAGCCATCGGGGCCAGGTGCTCGCAGGTGTGGCGGCACTGTGGCCGCGGGGGGCCAGCAGAGGCTTGATGCGACGCCAAGCCCTCCAAACCCACTCCGCCGGGGCTGCCAGGAGGGTCAGCAGTCCCGCGGACGCCCCGTGCGCGCCACATCCCTTGGATCCATGGGTGGATACCTGAGCACCCAGCTCAAGGTGCTGCTCTCGCGGTACGTCTCAAACCTGGAGCTTGATGCAGTCGGAGTCCTCGGCTCCGATATCGTTCTCAACGACCTGGAGCTCCGTGTGGGCTTGCTGGAGGAGCTGCTGCCGGCAGATTCCCCGGTGCGGCTTGTGCGGGGCACAATTCGGAAACTCAGGCTTGAGATTCCGTGGGCGTCGCTGCTGTCAACGCCGGCACGCGCGACTGTGGACGGAATCTCGCTGGCCGTGCGGCTGGCGACCCAGGAGGAGGTCCAGGCCCGTCTGGCGGGGGAGCCGCTGGCCGCTGCCGGTGCACGGCCTCGGGCAGGCTCGGCGTCGGCCGCATCGCGGCGGTCGCGGGCGAGCAGCACGGAAAGCGATCCGCCGCCGGCCGCTGCAGCCCCTGCAGCATCGTCCGGGTGGCTTGGGTCGATGCTGCGCCGGGTTGCGGCCGCGGCCGAGGTCCGAGTCCAAGGGGCGTCCGTCCGGTTGCTGGGCCGTGACACGCAGGCGGTGCTGCTGGTCAGAGAAATTTTCCTGTCCAACTCGGATCCATGGGAGCGCTGGAGAGCGGGGACCTTCCGCGGAGCCGCGGAGGCGGCGGCGGGGGACGGCGCCCTGCCGTCGGCGCTGCGCGCGGGCGCGCGGCTCGCCTTCAAGGAGCTCCGAATGACGGGGGTGCTCGTGCTGCTGGAGCGAGCGCGGAGCCGAGGCCCGGGGGCCGGCTCTGACGCCGGCAGCGCCGGCGGTCGTGGCTCCGCAGACTCGTCGCCGCTCAAACCCAGGCGCCTGGAGAGCCCGTCACCCCGTCGCGACGATGCCGACGGGCCGGACTCTGTGCCGGAGATGTCTTCCTTTCACACCGGTGACGTTTTCGCGCGCCCGCGCGGGGCAGGGCGGGCTTCCGCTCGCCCAGGCGCCGCCCCGTCTGGCTTTCAGCGCGTGGGCGAGGCACCGGCGGGGCCAGCGGAGGGAGGCGTCGGGGACGAGAGTGAGCGGCGCAGACGCCCGGTGCTCGTCTGCCCAAGCATCTGTGCTCGAGCCTGCGTCCGGATCGATGAGCCAGGGGCTACGGCGACCGCCGGGCTTCCGCAGGCGGCGTCGCCCGGCCT
>Ga0136560_1000168_pt1 | contig 28963 bp, 19 predicted proteins | sample AntRauMeHopE1497_FD_104925 | JGI IMG/M metagenome (GOLD analysis project Ga0136560, IMG submission 104925) | Saline lake microbial communities from Rauer Islands, Antarctica - Metagenome Hop E1 #497 | ecosystem: Environmental > Aquatic > Non-marine Saline and Alkaline > Saline | place... | reverse complement strand
CGCCGGCAACGCGACCAAGGACGCCAAGAAGACGCGCATCGTGCCCCGCCACGTGCAGCTCGCGGTCCGCAACGACGAGGAGCTGAACAAGCTGCTCGCCAACGTGACCATCGCCGCCGGCGGTGTGGTCCCGGACATCAACCCGGCCCTCGAGAAGAAGGCCAAGAAGGCGACCGCCTGAGCTTCCCTCTCGGCAGCAGGGTCTGGAGCGAAGATGTCACGGACCGCTCTCTAGGGCTGGGCCTCACTCATGTGGGTCCTGGTCAGAGGGGGGCTCCCGGTATCCCAGCTCCGGACCTGTGGCGTGGCGCCTCGGCGTCACGTGCACACTCACCACCCCGGTGTTCATTCAACACCACCCACGACGCCGCATAAGCAGAAGCCAGTCATTCGTTGCAAGGCAGCCAAAGAATCCTGAGGCGTCGGCAAAGCTCACACGCCGCACTGCCTTCCTGTGGCCCCAGACACTTGGCTTCCCGAAGCCGCTGGTGCAGGCCTTTGTCAGGAACGGGCCTTGACCAGATAATCTCATCCGTCGCGTGCGGCAACGGCGGCGCTCGCGAAGCTCCACACAGGTGCAGGCATGGCATGCTTAGGCCCCCCCCTGCTTGCCAAGTCGTCGCGCCGGCTGCTGCGATCTGATCTTTCGGCCCTCAAGGCAGCCAAGGCGGAACTCGGAGACGACGAGTCGCCGGATGAGAGCCGCTGGGCTGACATCTGCTCCTTGCCCACGGACGAGATCCGAGGCTTCCTGCGGGAGCGGAAGCGGCGGATCCGCATGTTCGAGAAGTCGGAGACTGTCCTTCCCGCCCTTTGCGCCGACCGGCTCGAAGCAGCGTCAGCTTTGGAGCCGGACGCTTTCGTATCCGCTCTCAGCGAAAATGCGGCCGAAATCACCGCTCGGGCCGGATGGTCCGCCGGCCAGCAGGTAATCTCGCATGCGTGGCAGATCTGTCCCCCGATGGGGCGGCGCCTGCGCACGGGGACCATCGGCTGGCGAGAGGCTGGAATCGCGATTGACCTCGCGTTCCCGAGGAAGCGCAGCTCGGCAGGCTGGGCCAGGCGGTCGCTGCTGGTGCTCTGGCGGATCCGGGTGGAAGAAGCAGCATCCGTGACCGAATCAGCGGGCACGAGGGCGGCACGGCGAGTCGCCGCCGTCGCCGGGGTGCGCCGGGCCGGCCCTCCAGATGCCACCCCCACGGCGGCCCGCCCCAACGATTCGGATGCTTGCCACTCTTTGCACGACCGCATCCGCAGCAGGGCCCACCGGGCGGCGACGCTGTGCAGGAACGGCGGCGGCACTTGCCGCTTCCTCCGCGCGGCAGGCTGGCCCATGACCAAGGCCGCCGCGAGCCGCCTCGCCACCAGCACGAGGCCGGGTGATGCCTCGGCCGGGCGCTCAAACCGCAGCTTGGTGCTGGTCGCGGCCGTGTACTCCGAGGTGGTGGACTCGGTGCTCCTTGTCGCGAGTCGCATAGCGCGAGCCAGAGGATGCCGCCGCATCGAGTCTGCGGATGCTGCGGCTGCAGCATCGCTCGTAGTGGCGCCAGTTCCCGGCGCGACCGGCTTCGCTGGGGCTGCGGGCGACGCTGCGACGGCCGCCGACGGCGGCCACGGGGGCGGGGAGCGTGGCGACGCCAGCCCCGTTCGCTGGGGCGGGGCCCACATTGGCGCGGACGAGGTCGTCGAGGCGGCATTCCCCCGGCACAGGGACGAGGCCGAGGTCGGCGCGTCTGCGGCGGGGTGTGTCCTGACCGGCCCAGTCCTGGGCTTCCTCCCTGCCGGCCGCTTCGACGTCGACTCGGCGGCCAGTGACGTCGCCCTGCTGGAAGAGCTGGACGGCGCGCCCTCGTGCCCCGCCTTCGTCCGCTCCGGCCGGTGGCGCCGCCTGGGCCGGCGCGGCCTGCGAGCGTACGGCACATGCGTCCTCCTCCTCCGCAGCGCCGGCCTGCCGGCCACCGTCACCCCGTCGCCCGAGGCCGCTGCCCTCGTGCACGGGTGCCTTGACTGGGTCGTCGCCCGCCTCGTCAGGTCCGTGGAGCTCGCTGCCATGGTGCGGGAGCACTATCCCGGGGTCGGGCGCTCTGTCCGGCCCCTGCCTTCCGGCTCTGGCGACGCTGTCCGGTGGATGGACGCGTGCAAGCGCGTTGCGTCCCCCGACCGCATCGACCGCGGCCTGCGGGCGGCTCTGCCGACGAGCCTGGCCCGCCCGTGCCTCGCAGCCGGCGTCCTCACGAGCGCGCGGGTCGCCGGCGCCGGCCGCCACCCGGGCGCTCGGACGGACCACACGGCAGGGCGCGCCGTCCCGGCGCTCTCCCCGCTGCAGGTGCGCCGAGCCCTGCGCGGCCGCGGGCTGATGGCCGCGCCGACATCCGCGGCCCGACGGGGCCTGCCCGGCACCGCCGCCGCAGACCCCGCCGCCGCCGAGCTGGACGTCACGCGGCGCTGCGCGAGGTCCAGCGGCCTGCACCTCCTCGGTCTCCTCGGCCCGTCCCGCCGCGCCGTGGTCCGCTTCGCCGCGGTCATCGAGCACATCGGAACGCTCCTCGTGGCAGAGGCGGCCCGGGACCGCCCCGACGTCATCCGCTCGTCGGACGTGGCGAGGGCCGCGCTCCGGCACCGGGGCCTGCGCGATCTGCTCGTCCACGACGGCATCGAGGGCGGCTCGCCCCTCCACAGGCTCTTGGGCGTCCAGCGGGACCTCGCGCAGGCCAGGCGTGCGGGATCCGCGGGCGCGGAGGCCGAGGCAGCGGTCGAGGCCGCCCTCGCCGCGGTGCCGCAAGTCGTGTGCATGGCCGCCGTGGTGCCGCCGCCCAGGCCGTGGACCCCGTGGCCGGATGACGGCATGCCCCGGCGGCCGGTGCGGCCTTGGGGCGTGCCGGACGACAGCTTCGAAGACCAGCTATGAGCCCCAGAGACGGCTGGCGCTGAGCGTGGACGCGTGGCAGTGCGAGCGCACGGCTGGCGCGTGACTGCGGCCAAAATTGACCAGCCATGTGCAGGCTGAACTTTCCGGCTGCTCCGCTCGTGGCACTCTTGCCGCATGGCATGCCTGGGTCCGCCGCTTCTCGCCGAGACCGCCCGGCAAGAGCTACGGGCGGAGCTTGCGGCAGCGGCATCCGCGCACGGTGCCGAGGACACGTCACGGGACGAGGAGTCATGGAGCGAGGTCGTCGACAACGATGTCACACCATGCCGCGTACCCCGCGAAGCGCGCGGACGACCTCCACGAGGCGGCTCCAGGCGTGCGAGCCGCCGCTCGGCATGAGCTCTCACACAGTCGGCTCACGACCTGCCGAGCCAAGGCCTGTGCGAGGCTGCGTTTGGCCTGCTTGCCCCCGCTCATGGCCCGGCGCCACGCACGGGGCGCAGCCATACGCCCGACCTTGTGATACCAGGCCATAGCAGCAGCCCTCTCTGCACGCGCGCTGCCCGCCGATCAAGCCCTGCTGTGCGATGGCGGGAAGCGACAGCAGCGTGGCCCTGAACGCCGCCCGACACCGTGCCAGTCGCGGAGGGCGTGATGCTGGCGACTGCGCCCACCCCGGTGTGGCGCTGCACGGCCAGCTCCGTGGCAGGGCGACCGTGGCGGAGCTTGAGGCCGAGCCTGGATCGTTAGGCCGCGCCTGCTTTGGGGCGGCGTGCTCGTCGTAAGCCCCGCTTGCAACGTGGGGACGTCTTTCCCGCACATGGCCGCGGTCAACCAGGACTGCACAGGGTGAGGCACCAACGCATGCAGTCGGCGCCTCATCAAGATCCAACCATAGCAGGCGACAGAATGAGCCGCGTGCCTTCGCCCGCCGGGGGGAACAGCCCCTCCCAGGTGGCCGCGCACCCAACCAGCAGCCGGCGGGTGGGCCCGACCACGGCTCTCGGTCGGGCCACCCACTGACCGGCGAATTCTGTGCGCAGGACACCGAGCGCCCGGCTGGTGCACCCCCAAGCACAATCTCTGATCGGCGACACAGACGAGATTCATTCCCTCGACCTCCCTCCGTCTGCCCATGCGAAGAGTGCCATCTAGGCCGTGGTACCTCGGATCCACCCCCCCCCTCGCTAGGCTTGGCCGCAAGGGCTGTGCGGTCCCCGAGCCGCGACAGGCCCGGATCGGACACCGCCATGGGACGGTGCCGGCCTGGCGGGAACGCGTGCATGCCTCCGGCCGGCCGGTGACCCGACGGGTTGCGACGGGGTGGGGGTGCGGAGGGTGCGTGCAGAGCAGCCGCCGTGGTGCTGCTGCCACAAGCGATGAGCGGCGCAGATGAGCCGATGTGTCCACGTGCCGACGAAGCCTTGGCGCTCACAGCGGCCCGGAAGCCGGGAAGGGGCAGAATTGCCTTGGGGGGACGGCATTCACAATCCCAGTCGCTGGTCTGTCGCCGTTGCCGGTGCGTGGCACTGAGCCCTCGCTCCAGCTGCAACCTCTGACAGAAGTCATGCCTTGGGCACCAGGGCGTCGCCGCCGGTCGCCGAAGCTTGCTGCCGTTTGACCAGCGGACGCCTCTGTCAGCGGCACCCCGCGCCCGGCGGCACACCCCGGCAGGATGCAGTCCGGCCCGGGCACGGTGGACGATTTCCTATCTGCCCCGGCCCCAAGGTGAGGGGGCAGCGGTCGCGACGTCGGGGCAGCCAAAGGCTGCGGCCCCATGCCACATCGGCCCGCCCGGAGCGCATTTCCCCGATAAGCGCAGGCTTGCCGCCTTCGGAGCTGGCACCGCGCATGTCAAGGCCCTGCGCCACCAGCGGACGGCGCTGCGCCTCGGCCGAGGCGACGATGCGCCGGTTCGTGCATTCCAGTCCGATCGAGCCCCCCGCGGCACGGAGGCCCCACGCTACGCCCCCGCAGCAGAGAGCCCAGCGTTTGGCGGCCCGCCACCATTGGACGGGACGGGCACGTGGCGCTCGGTGTCCCCAATGGACAGCGGAGCGGCGACGGCGATGTCGGCCCGGAGCCGGGCCGCACCCACTGGCTCGGTCCCCGTGCTGCCCTCGGCAGGGCCCCGGCAGGCCATGTCGAGGTCCCGGTCCCAGCGTGGCGTAGCGGCGCCCGGGCGTGGGGGGAAAGCCCCGAAACGGGCGGCATCATTGAGCGGAACCGCCGCCGGAGCGCTCCGGACCGCGTCGTCGTCCCGCACGGGGCGGCGCGGGCCGCAGACTTCGATCAGCTCGAGCTCTAACCCACTGGCGGGGAGCGCCGCTCCGGTGGGCGCGGCGGCGGCGGCGGCTCGGCGGAGGGCCGCGGCGTCGCGTGCGGGCTCCCGCGGCGCGCGCCGCCGGGGCAGGGCCAAGCCCCTGACGCGTGACACGCAGCTGACGAGCCACGGGCGGCGCTCGGGCGACCGCTTTGCGGGCCTGACGGCGTTCGGGCACGGGATCGACGAGGCTGAGTACGACTTCGAGCCGGACCCCAAGTTCCGGCGCCGCCTCGTTGCAGCGGGCCTCGTCCGGCCGCGGACGGACGCGGAGATGGACGAGGCGGAGTGGGCGGACGAGGGGGGCGCGGCGGGCGGGGAGGGCGGCGCGAGCCGTCTTGACGAGATGGGGCTCGCAGTTGCAAGGGGGGACGAGGCGGCCCGGGTGCGTGCCGCGCTGGACGCGTCAAGGGCTGCGGCGTCCCACGCCGCCGAGGCCATCCGCGCGGGCGCGCTGGACCTCATGGGGCCCGCGGCGGGGGCGGCGCTGGGCGGGGGCGGGGGCGCGGCCGCCGGGCTCGGATGGGCTGCGGCCCCCGCGCCCCCGCACGCCCACTCCGAGCCGCGGCACGGCGGCCCATCCCTCCTCGCCCGGCGCCGTGACTCCGTGTCCTCGAGACCGGAGCTAAGCCGCGGCCGCGACCCTGCGGCCTCCTCCTTCCCGCACCACCATGCGCCCTCCTCCTCCTCCTCCTCCGTCCGGCTGCCCTCCCTGCCCCCCACGCCCCTATCGTCGTCCTCCTCCGCCTTCCCTGCGGCTCTGCAGGGTAGGGAGGAGCACCGATTCCACGCGCCGTCCCCTCCCCGCGGCGGCGACGCCCCGGCCGGGCCCCTCCCGCCGCGGGCGTACGCAGCTCCGTCCTCCCTCCCCAGCCTGCACCCGGCCGGCCCGTCGCGTCCCCTCGCCGCCGGCGTCGCTGACAGGACGCTGACCCACCGGCACATCGCTCCCGCGGACTTCGCGACCACCACTCCGCAGGCCCTCGGCGTGACCATGCCGGCGGAAATGCGCAAGCGGATGGCAGAGCTCGAGGCCGAGATGGCAGGGGACGCCGGGCTGAGCGACTGGGCGTCGCGCCTGCAGGGTGGAGGGAAGGGGTCGGGCCCCGCCTCGGCGCACGCTTCCCCCGGGAGCTCCCCGCACAGGGACGTCCACGGCGGGGCGCCGGGAAGCCGCGAGCGGGCGACGGGAGCGCCGCGGGGCGGGGGCGACGACGGCGACGAGGGGGAGGAGGAAGGCTCGGAGCTCGGCGCCGCGGACCCCCCCGTCTCCAGGGCGGTGTCCAAGCAGCTCGCGGCCATGCGCGCCCTGCGTGAGCGGTTGTCTCGCGTCGCGGGGGTGGCCCTGCCCTGAGACCACTGGCGGCACTCCGCCTCGGACCATGCCTCGCGGCGCCAGCGCGGCCGCCGTGCTGCGCCGGACCATCGAAACTCTGCGCTCGTCGTCCGCGGCAGCCGAAGACGGCGGGGCGGTGGCGGCGTCCCTGTGAGTTTGTTGTGGGCGGCCTCCGAAGCCAGCTGGCCCCCGTCCCCGCGCGACATCGCGCAAGCCCGGCCACCGAACGCACACCCGCTCACGTTCTCGTGTCGTCGCCTCGTCATGGGCGCCGCAGCAACCTTTTGGCGTTCGCCCGCCGGGCGGAGCCGGCACCCACGGCGTGGTCCAGCCCCGCGTGCATCACGACGCCGCCCGCGCCGACCCCGTCGCTCGGGAACACGTCGCGCTTCGTCAGCGGCGGGGGAAGGCTGACGGGGGAGCAGGAGGCGAGGGTGCACAGGCTGGCTCGTGCAGTCGCGGCCGGCGCAAGTGTGCAGCACACGATCGGGGTGTGGGACTTTGCGGGAATTAAGGAGCTCATGGTGTGGCCCGGGCAGCTGTGCCCGCGGCCCGAGACTGAGGAGCTCGCGCTGCTTGCTTCTGCGGTTCTCAGGCTTGCCGGCGCTCGCCCTGCGCTCTCGCCTGAGGCGCTGCTTGCGCAGGCGCTGATTCAGCAGCACGTTGGGTGCGTCTTTGACGCCGTGAGCATGCCATCACCGGCGTTCGCGGCGGCAGTCGCCGAGGCCGAGGGGCTCTCGATGCCTGCGGCCACCTCGGCCGCCGCCGGGCCGCGCGGCCGTGCCCCGGCACTTCTCGACCTCGGTACGGGCACGGGTGCCATCGTGCTTGCCGCGGTGAAGGGTGCGCCCGGGTCGTTCGGCGTTGGTCTTGACCTTACTGACTGCACGGTGCGGGCTGCGCGCAGCAATGCCGTCGCGCAGGGGCTGGACGCAGACACATGCATGGTGTGCTTTGACGCCGGCGGGGACTGGAGCGGCGCGGTCGGCGGCGCGCTGGCCGCTGGCGCCAAGGGCGGGCAAGAGCCCGAGCTGCGAGTCGTCACCGCAAACCCGCCGTACCTGCCGCCCGCGGCGATGGCCTCCGCCGCCGAGCACGTGACCCGCTCAGAGCGCGAGCGATGCCTCGCCGGGGGCGGCGGGGACGGCCTAACCGAACCCCTCCGCTGGGTCGCGGCCGTCGCCCGCGCTGCCGGGTGCGTGCCGCGCGGCGCGCTGCTCGGGGTGGAGCTGGACCCCACGCAGCCGCGGGTGCTGTGGCGGGCGTGCCGGAGCGGCGCCGAGGCCGAGGCCGGCGCCGCAACGGCAGCAGCCTCCTCTGCGCTCCTGGCCGGAGCGCCCGGCCGCAGCCTCCGCTGGATTACAGCGGTACGCGACCACGCCGGCAGGGACCGCTTCGCCTGGCTGTGCGTGCAGGACGATGACGGAGCCGCCGGGGCGCAAGCCGAGCCGGGGCCGGCCTAACCAGCGCGGCGCAGGTCGTGACCAGTGCGGCCGCCGCGCCCCAGCGGCCAACGCAAGCAGGGTTTGCAGCTATCCCTCAGGCCCCGCTGCGCCGGTCTTGAGCCTGCGCTCCCTGAGGCGGCGCTGGCGCTCCAGCCTCCGACCGTGCAGCTCGCTCTCCCGCCGCTGTCGCAGGGCCAGCCGCCGCTCGCCGCGCTCAAAGCGGTGAACGATGGCACGAACCTCCCTGCGGGCGGGAACGAGGTGCCTGAGGACGCCAAACCAGTGCCGCCCGGGCTCGGAATCGGCGCCGACGGCCTCCACAACGCCCCCGAGACCCATGCGATCGGCAATGGCCCGGAACACCACGTCGTCGCCGGCCGCATCGCGCATCTGCGTTGACACGGCCGCCACGGCCGGCAGCTCGCGTAGCTCCAAGAACCCGGCGATCTGCGGAGGAGAGTTCACGAACGCGAAGCGGCTCGGAGCCCCTGCCGTGAGCCAGTCCGCACCAGGCAGTGATGGACCAGTCACCCCTCACGTGGATGAGGCATTCCCGCGGAAGCTGCCGGTCCATGATCGAGTGGAGCTCCGGCGGTCTCGCTCTCGGTTTTTCTGCTTTCGACGGCGACGTGGCAGCACACTCACGCAGCCATGCGCGCAGCCACCGCCGTGACCTTTGCCATCGCGGCCTCGATCATTGCGCTCGGGGCCTCGGCCCATCGCTTCTACCAAGCCGAGTGAGCGCTTTTAGCCCTGGGCACGAACGGGACGGTTGCGAGCGGGCCGCAAGACGCACGACCACGCCTCCCGCTTCCCTGGCCAACCCCGCAGGATCCCCAACGGTGCCAATGGTGAGATGCGTGGTGCCATCGTCCCGCTGGCGCCAGAGGCACGCGATGAGACCGCGAGCAACTGACTTGCGACCTGTCTGACGTGCCGCCGCAGTCCCTGGGCACGCAGGCCTCGGACACGTGAACAGCGAGGGCGGCGGATCGCGTAACAGCTTCGGCAACGCTTTCAAGTCTGCCGGCCTCAAGTGGACCGTGTCGCTGTGCCTTGCCGACTCCGACGGCGATGGTCAGTCGAACGGCCTCGAGCTCGGCGACCCTTGCTGCACCTGGACCAAGGGCGCCACGCCGAACGCGACGACGGACGTTTCTGACCCCACTGATGGCTCCAAGAAGACCTCGCGCGCGGCCTGCGCGAACCCGCCGGCCTCGGCCGCTGCGGCGGCTGCCGCGAACCTTGGCCTCCTCGCCGCGGCCGCGGTGGCACTGCTCTCCGTGCTCTGAGTCTCGCTTGCGTGCCGGAGTCGTGTGCTGAGCCGCACTGGCCCGCCAGTCCCCGCGAAAAGGCCAGCACGCCCGATGCTTCGGTTCTGCTTGCTCCGTCACGCGGCCCTGGGCGGCTAGGGCACGTCACACGCGTCACACAGAATTGCGGAACATGAAGGCGTTGCCGCGCCGGACCGCGTCCACGGGGGGCCCCGCCTCTGGGAAGAATCGCGATCGGAAAGCGTCGCAGTAGTCCACGAGCGCCGGGTGCCGCTCCAGCAGGTACCGCTTGCCCTCGCTGGGGAAGGGCGTATTCAGGCACGAGTCCAGGGCCGCGAACAGGGTGCAGTCCTCAGCGCAGGGGTGGTCGCCGCCGAGGTAGCGAGGCGCGCCGGGCGTCCCGCCCAGGACCGCCGCCACCGTGTCCCAGTCCTCCCTCTCCCGGCTGGCGATGTCCTCGTCGGCGTGGGCCGCGATGCCCTGCGCGCGGAGCGTGGCCCAGACTTGCTTGCGGACCATGGTCGTGATGACGGGCCGGAGCAGGGCCGGGATGGAGCCGAAGAAGATACGGACCAGCTTTTCGAAGCCCGCGTCGCCGCCCCAGCGGTGCATCATGGTGTGATAGTACGACCGGTGCTCGAGGAGAGCCTCCAGGGCGCGGGCGGCGCCCAGGCGCCCGGGGTCCATCGAGCCGGGCAGCCTCAGGTCGCCAAGCATGCCGGGGAGGGAGCGCTTGTCGGCGGGGCGAGCGGACACGGCCATGTCCCTGCCCCCGCTCTCCCTGGAATGCGTGCGGAGGAGGTACGCGACGATGTCATGCGAGTCGGAGACCGCCGAGCTGCCGTGCGTCGCGAACGGGATCTTGCCCTTGGGTGCCGTGAGCGGCGAGGCTGCGGCGAGCGGCGCACGGCGACGGGAGCCGTGGGGGGCGCGCCTGCAAATGCTGGCCGGCAACCAGCGACCACCCATCGACCACGGCCACTCGAACCCCGACCCCGGCCGGCAACGGCTCGCGAGCACGCTACGCCGTGAGCGCGCGGCTTACCGTCCTTGCTCGTGTACTCGATCTCGGCGACGCGCAGAAGCGCCTCGACCTTGAGGCAGAACATGGACAGGCTGCCGCTCGGGCCCTCGATGTTCGCTTCGCTCTGATGCAGAACGAAGACTTGGTTCTCCTCGCCCAGGGCGGCACGCCGGGGCGCGGGCGCCGGTGCTCGGGCCGGCTTGTCCATCACGAAGGTCGCTGTGACGAGCTTCCAGCCCATGAGCGCGGTTGCTGCGCCAAGCAGCGCGGTAGACACAACCCAAGGGTCGAATTCCATGAGAACCGGTCGTCCACAGTGCCGTTCTGGGGACAATGACGAGGGAAGCGAAGCTCTGCGTTTTCCGTCGTGTGGCAAGCGTGCCTGCCCGGAAATTCGTGCGTGCTTGCCAATCCAGCCCAGGCGAACAGCACCAGGGGCAGGAGAACATGAATGCCCACTGTGCGGGCGCAGTACAGTCGGTGTCAGCGGCGCTTGCAACGTGCCTTTGAAGGTCGCACCACTCTCGCCGCGACTTGGTTCCCTCACACCCGGGCAGTTCGCGCAGAGGCACCCTATCATGCGGCTCCTGGTGCTGATGCATACGAGACCCGTCCGCAAGGCGTGGCACTCGGCGGGAGGCACACAGCCATGAAGCTCCGACTCGGCTTGGCGTGACGGAGCCTCGGCGGCTGCTGTCGGCCGCTTGCCTACGCATCGGGCTGAAAGGGCACACACGCACCTGTGCAGAGCCACACAGCGCCATGGTCCGGGTGCTCAGCCTGCAGGAGGCTGCCCCTGACGAGCACGGCCTCGGCATCGCGCAAGGCCTCCCAGCCTTGTGAGCGGAAGAGCACGGCGCGAGGCTCCTCCCAGCCGTCCTTCGCGTCGCCTCGGTCTTGGCACATCGCGAGCACGTGCCGGTCTCCGAGCGGCTCCCATCCCGAGGCCAGCAGGACCCTGTCCGCGGCCTGGGGGGAGCCTGACGGACCGCCTGCGACGGCTGGGCCGGGGGACGTGCGGCTCCGCAGGATGGACAGTGCCTGGCCGAGCGGTGCGGGCCTTTCGGGTGCACGGCCGGGTTGATCACAGGTACGCGCGCACAAAGGGCGCCGCTGCGGCGTGGCTCACCGGCTGACGCTGCCTCGGCCGCTTCGTGCTCTGCCTGCCGCCGGAGCGTGGCGAGGCGCGCCACCAGGCGCGGCCGCGCGGGGCGGTGGCGGCCCTCGTCGCCGGCGTCGAACAGCACCGTCGCCTGGATGAAGGCGCGGCGGGCAGCTGCGGCGGCGGCCTCGGCGTCCCTGAGCTCGCTCCGGCCTGCGGGGCGGGGAGGGGGGAGGGGGCGCGGCAGCAAGGCACCTTGGATGCGACGCGAGCGATGCCGCGGGCACGCCGAAGCCTCCCGCGCGGATGTCGCTCCGCGCTGCCTCACGCAGAGGGCCGGAAGGCGAGGCACCGAACAGCCCGGCCGTGAAGGAGGTGCCATCCTCGGCCTCGGGCTCGGTATCCAGCACTGCCAGCGCGGCCGCAAGGCCGGCAGGGGTCTTTGCGGCACCTTCACCGGTCGTGTCCGCCCGGTGAACCCTGCCCGCTGCCTTCGGCAGAGCCGGCGCAGAGCCGGAGCCGGCGCCGATGACGGCCCGCCTGCCGATCCCTGCGCTGACGAGCCACCCTGGGCCCGCCCTCGCGCCGGCGAGCGCGGCAGCCAGACCGCCCGCCCCGGCGCCTATCGCCGGCTTCGTCTGCCGCTCGGGTCGTCGCCGTCCGCCGTCCAGAGCGTCCCAGGCCGCTCCGAGGGCCCGCGGCATGCCGGCTCTCGCGCCCTTCTCGGCCATGAAGTCGTCCAGCGACCGCATCCCCTGCCCCGGGACGCCCCGTACCACCCGGATGTGCCCTCCCCCGCGCGGCTCGGCCCTGCGGCCACCGGCTCCGCCGGCTGTACCGCCCGACCCCCGCCGGCGGCCGGCTGTCCGTCCCCGCCCGGCCCGCGCCGGCTCCTGCGGGCGGGAAGCCTCCATCAGCTGCTGGAGCTCCCCCAGCTCCGACAGCAGCGCCGCCGCCTCGGGATGAGCCCTGCCGTCCTCCTCCGCAGATACGGACCGCTGCGGCTGCCGGGCGGGCTTGGACGCCTCCCACGTCGTGTCCAGCCCGGCGTCGTCGTCGTCGTCGGAGACGGAGGGGGAGCTGCTGTCGTCGCGGAACACGGGGGGCACCGGGACCGGCCGCCGCGACGCCGAGCGGGCGCGGGACGACGGCGACGATTCCTCCCACGCGAGCGGCACCTCCGGCCCGAGGATGTCGGCAGGCTTGCGCCGTGCGCGCCGGGGGAGGCCGGCGGGGGCGGCGGGGGACGTCGCGGCTGGGCCGCTCCCCTCACTGGGGCCGGGAGACCTGCCAACGCTGCCTGAACGCCGACGCGCCGCCGCTGGGCCGCGCGCCCCCGCCTCGGCCGTCGGCGTCTCCGCCTCGGACATGGCGTCCCGGCGGCGCGCCCTCCGCCGCGCTGGCTCCCCGTCTTCGTGCACCGGCCTCGTCGCCGATCCGGAGCCGCGTCCGGCCCGGCCCCCGCCACCCCCCCAACCTTGGTCATCGGAGGGTGCCGCCGCGCCGCTCCTGCGCGAGGCAGACGTCGGGTGGCCGAAGCTGGGCGTGCCGTCCCACACCCCGGCTCTGCCCCTGGGTGCCGGCGTCTCCCACTTCTCCATGTGCTCTGCCACGGGGTCCGCCTCCTCCCGGTCTCGCTTCCGCCGCGCGGTGGCCCGGATCGCTGAGGACGCGGCGGCCATGGCCACACGCCCTGAGCGCGCGGGAGCGGCGGGGCGGCCGCGCGCCACACTCCCGTCGCGCCCCGCCTGCGGAGCGCCCTGGTCGGAGGCGTCATCCGCAGCGGCGGCGTCCCCGCCCCAGCCCGGCTCCTCGCCCCTGCTTCCGGTCGTCGCTGCGGGCGGGAGGCGGTCCTCGGCCTGCCGCCTGCGGTACGCCGCGACCGCTCCGGCTGCCGTCTGCCTGTCGCTGCGACGGTACGTGCGAACGGGTGACGTTGGCGCGGCCGCTCGTGCTGCCGGCCCGTGCGCCGCGTCGGAGCCGGCGCGCGGGGGGAACGCCAGCGCGGCGGCGTCCCTGATCATTGCCATCCCCGCGCGCCTGAGGACCCGAGCCGCCTCTGGTGGGGCCGCGAGCACCGCTCGCTCGGCCGCCCCGCCCGACCCCGACGAGGACGCGGCCACGCTGTCCTGCCTTCCCCCGCGTTCCATGCGCATGCGGTGCTGCTCAAAGTCCTTGTCCAGCTCGTGCTCCCAGGAGCCGCTGCCCCGCGCGGGGGACCCGCTCGCGGGCTCGGCATCCGCTCGGCGAGGCTCGGGCACGAAGAAACCGGCATCGTCAAGCCCCAGGCCACCGGTGTCTGCGCGTGCCTGGGCTGCGCCCCCGGCACTCGAACCGCCGTCCGAAACGCTCCCGGCGTCCGGCTGCGTCAGGTGCACCTCGATTTCGAACGCGCTGGCAGTGCGAGGCGCGGCTCTGGTCGCCGTCCGGCCGGGCCCGAGTCCGTGGCCAGCGTCGTCTGGCTCGTCGTCGGGGCTGTACGCGATGGGGAGGTCTGCGGGACCAAGGCGCGCCGGCACATTCGAACGCCTCGAATTCCTGGCTTGGGCGCGGCTGCCAGGCACGGGCTGCGCGGCCTGCTTCGCTCCTCACTCGTTTGGGATGCCATCGCATAGGCGCGCGGGCGGTGTGAGCAGAGGGTGGCGCTCTTTGGGGGATTTATCTCGCCCCGGGCAAGTGCCGACGCTCTGCAAGCGGCCGGTGCTCGATCACAACAAATCGGCCATGGCCGCTTCCACCACGGTATCAGCGCATGCCACACCCCTGCGCGCCGCGGCCAGTGCTGCGGGGAGTCCCCCGCTCGCGAGGAATCGATCCGTGGCCTTGCCCGAGTGCTGGAGCATCGCGTCGACGCAGGCCGCCGCGTTCTCGGCCGCCAGTGGCGTGCTCAGGTCGCCGAGCATTGCTACCAGGCCAGGAACGGCCGAAAGCATCGCGTCATCAAACTCTTCCTTCTCGGCCGCGCGCTTCAGGACCTTGGCTGCGGCCGCGGCGGCAGCCGTCGCCGTCCCTCCCGCGCCGGGGAGGAGGCCGATGAGCAGGCCCAGGATCCCGTTGGTGCCGAGCGAGGCGGGCGACGACGTCAGGTCGCACCACGCGACCAGGCACGAGGCAGCTGCAAGCTTGGCCGCGTCGTCGCCGCCCGAGAGCGCCGCGACGAGTGACTCGGTCACCCCAACCGACTCCATCGTGGCGGCCATCTCTTCAAGCCCGTCCGTCGTCACGCCGAGCGCTTGCATGCCTTGGTCCCGCGCTGCGCTGGACGACGTCGGCCGCTTCAGCATATCGCAGAGGCTCGCGGTGACCCCCGCCGCCACGTAGACCGCCTTCCTGGCCGGGCCTGACTCCGCAAACCGATTTATAGACCGCGCGGCGAGCTCAGCGATGCGCCCCGTGTCATTCTGAAGCAGGTGCACCGTGCGAGCAACCACGAGGTCCTGAGCCTCGGCGAAAAGGAAGGCCCGACTGGCCTCGTTGTACCCCATGACCGCTAGAAGGAACAGGGTGGCCGTAAGCACAGAGTCACGGCCATCATCGAGCAGGTTGGCCTTGAAGGACGCGAGGAACTCGGGGGTCTGGAGTTGCCGGCACGCAGTGCGGTCCAACGAAAGGTTGACGAGCGCATCCGTCGCGGCCCGGGCCACCTGCTCGTTGGCATCACTGATCAGTGGGACCAGGGCGGGAACGATCCCCGCGGCAACGATGGCCGGGCTGCGGGACCTGGTTCTTGCCGCGACGTAAACCACGGTGGAGGCCTTGATGATGTCCTCGTCCCGCCGTGGCTCCGCCTTGAGAACGGCAAGCAGCTCTTCCCATGTCGTCAGCGGGGCTTCCATCGAGAAATGCCATCCCATCGGGCTGATTGCCGCTGCGTCGGCAAAATCACGATCCAGCGTCGACGTGCCAGCTGCCATTGCCGACGTTCCTGGGCAAGACGACCGTGATTCCGCTGCAAAGGCACAGGCCAAGCTTCTAGGCACTGAACGGGCCGTGAGGGCGGCTGCAGTAAGTGCGTGCTTGACTGATCCGGCAGAGTTTTCGAGCGCGCGCTCGAGCGCTGCATCATGCGCTTGGCTCAGTCATCAGGCGCACATGCGGCTTCTACCGGCTGCTCATGGTTCAGAAGACCGCTTCATTGCCGGCCCGAAGGGCGGCGTCCTCGGCGCAGTAGCGAGCCACGACTGACTCCCATGCGCCGGCTGCCGCGCCCTTGCAGTCCTCGCCGACACGGCGGGCAGCGCCCAGGCGGAGCGCACGGAGCTGTGCCGGTGAGGCGACCTTGGCGGCGTCAGCCGCCGAGCCGGCGAGGACCGCATTCACGATGGTCAGGGCCTTGCCGGGCTGCTCGCGGCGGAGCGCCTCCTCCAGCTCTGCCAGGCGGTACTCGCCCTTGCCGGTGTCCTCCAGCTCGCGGAGGGCAGACAGCGAGCGGGAGAACGCGGCGTCGTCCTCGGCCGACGCCAGGGCGTGCCGGATCGCGCCGCCGGCCTCCCCCGCCGCCGCGGCCGGCCCGACGAGGGCGATGCGGGAGCGGACGCGCGCCCAGAGGGCCTTGAGCAGGGCGTCGCGGCGCTCCGTCATGGTCTTGCGCCGCGCCCGCGCCTCCGCGTCGGCCTCGGCCTCGTCGTAGCGGCGCGAGAAGTAGGCAGCCACCTCGTCGGGGCTCACCGCGGCCTCGATCCCGGCCACGATGTCGTCCACAAGCTCGCGCGCGGCCTTGTGGTCGCCGTCCCCGGCCGAGGCGGAGGCCGCCCCGGCCACCCCCCCCGCCCCGGGGGCCAGGGGGTCGACCTCGGCGCTCCGGCGGGCCAGGGCCGCGAGGAGGAGGGGCAGGTGGCTGGGGCTCTCGGCGGCGAGGGTGTCGTACAGGACGTCAAAGGGCTCGCCCTTGAGCTTGGCGAGGGCGGCGAGGGAGGCGTCGCGAACGACCTCGTGGACCTGATCCTCCACCGACTTGGGGGCCGCGGGGGAGGCGGCCGAGGAGGCCGTGGGGGCGGCGGGGGCGGCGATGGGGGCGGTGAGGGTGAGCACGATCTCGGCCTCGCCGCCGGGGCAGCGCCCGTCCTTGGCCGCGGTGGTGGCAGCGGAGTAGTCGGCCATGTTGACGGTGCCGACGAGCTGCGCGCCGGCGGGGAGGCCGGCAGGGAGGGCCTTGGGGCCAGGGATCTCGAAGAAGACCGAGGCGGTGGTGCCGCGGCGGAGCTTGCGGGGGCCGAGGCGGGCGGCGCCGGTGGGGGCCTGGGCGTCGTGGAGGGTGGGGCGGGCCACGAGCTTGACGGGGGCGGGGAGGGGCCGGGTGACCGTGAGGACGAGGTGGGAGAGGGTGTCCAAGGCGGCGCGGTCGGCCCCGACGAGCTGGGCGACAACGGCATACTTGCGCCCGGCGAGGAGCGAGACCTTGTCCCCAAAGGCGTCGGAGAAGCCGGCAACGGCGCCCGCGACGCCCGTGGCGCCGGGGACGGCGCGGAGGAGGGCTGCCGAGGCGGGCGCGCCCCCGGGGAGGGCGGGCGTGGTGTCGATGAAGTACACGCCCTGGCACATGTGCGGCGACTCGTACAGGAGGTGGTGGGCGCCGCCGAGGACGGGGACGACCGTCTCGGCCGCCGCGCCGCAGGTGTAGTCGTACCGGAGGCGGAGGCGGTAGAGCTGGCGGCCGGCCTCGTCGCGGTCGCGGGTGCCGAGGGCGTCGACCGAGGCGGCCGAGGGGGCGACGGCGACGCGGACGTCCTTGAGGGAGGCCTCCGGGCGGAGGAGGACGTCGTGGGCGGGGGAGGCGACGTCGACGCGGAACGCGCCGTCGAAGGGAGAGGCGGCGATGGAGCGGGGGAGGCTGACGCCGCGGAAGCGGACGGTGGCGGAGACGAGGGTGGCGCCGAGGGAGCTCCAGTACTGGGCCACGACGGCCTCCATCACGCGGCCGGGCTGCACGGCGAGGCACATGGTGGCCTCCTCGCCCGGGCAGAGCCGGGCGTAGACCTCCTTGACGGTCTTGCGCTCGCTGGTGTGGGGCACCACCTGCATGCAGTGCATGGCGACGATGCGCGAGGACATGTCCCGCACGGGGCCGGCGTCCTGGGCGTCGGCGCGGGAGGCGTCGGCGTCGGGGGAGCCGGCGTCGTCGTCGCCGCCGGACACGATGCCGGCGGAGCCGTACCACGACGACGAGGCCGCCGCGGCCGCCGCGGCGGCGTCGCGGCCGCGTGGGCCGTCGGGGGAGGGCGCGCCCACGGCTTCCTCCGAGTCGTCGTCGTTGCCGTCGTCGAGTCGGCGCACCACCATCTCCGCCCAGGTGCAGCCCTCGGGGACGACGACGAAGCGCCGCTCCACGTGGCCCGGGGTGAGGGCGAAGGTGCGGAGGGCGGCCGCCGCCGGGGCCGAGGCGGCGGCGGCGGGGGAGGAGGGAGAGCGGGCGGCGGCGGCGGATGCGGCGGCCGGGTCGTTGGTGGAGGTGTGCGTCACGCAGCCGGCGGGGAGGCGCTCGAAGCGGAAGCTCGGGGCCGCCGACGTCGCCGCGACGGCCGTCTCGGGCCGGATGACGGTGACGGGGACGAAGAAGTCGGGCCCTTGGTCGATCGCGGCCCCCCCCCGCTCGCCAGCGGCACGGACGCGGTAGGCACGGATCTCGGCGTAGTGGGCGCCGGGGGGCAGGCCGGTGGGGTCGACGTGGGCGGAGAAGCCCGCGCCCTTGGAGGAGAGGGTGACGTGTCCCGCGGGTCTGACCCACGAGGCGGTGGAGGCGAGGGCGTAGCGGCGCTCGAAGAGGAGGCGGACCCGCTCGTGGACCGCGGGGTGCCAGACCGTGGCGACGCTGACGTTGACGGTGGAGGCGGCGCGGGACTGGGCGGGCTCGCGCCAGTAGACGCCCGAGTCGGCGCCGTCGCCCGAGCTGGCGCCCTGGAAAGGAACGGTCACCTCGAGTGCCGGGACGGTCCAGTCCTCGCCCTCGGCCTCCCCGACGGCGCACCGGGTGGGGACGCACGCCACGGGCATGTCGCTGTCGCGCTCGAAGCGGAGGCGGGAGGCGCCGACCACGCCGCGGGCCCAGGCGGGGAGGGTCTCCGCGTCGCTCCCCGGCGCGCCGGCGTCGATGCCGCGCCAGCCAGCGTCGGCTACCGCGCCCGCGGCGCCCGAGGGCGACGAGGCGGCGGCGCCGGCCTTGGCGCCCCGGGGGGCGGCCCAGGGCTCGTCGGTGGCGCCGGCCTCGTCGCCGGTGTGGCGCCTCGCGGCCTCTGCCTGGGACCGCTTCTCCGCCTCGGCGCGCTCCGCGCCCCGCTGCATCAGGGTCCAGGAGCGGGGCACGTTGAGGAGGCCGCGCCCCATGGACCAGACGTCGGAGCCCTCGACGTGCGAGGCGCCGTTCTCGAGGACGCGGCGGATGGAGTGGGGCGTGTAGGCGAGGCCGCAGGCCTTGGCGGCCGAGAGGAGGAGGGCGACGCAGCCGCAGGCGTTTGGGGAGGCCATGCTGCGGGAGGGGGGCGGCGGAGACGGGGGGTCAGTGGCGGTGGCATCGGCGGTGGTGTCGGCGGTGTCGGCGGCAGTGCCTGCACCGATGGCGGACGCCGCGGCGGCGGGTTGCAGAGCGGCGGCGGCGTCTCACCTGGTCCCGTTGTAGAAGGCGGCCATGCTGAGGTTCCACACCGGCACCGAGGCCATGGCGCCGCCTGGGGCGCAGATGCTGACGCCGAGGCGGCCGGACATGGTGGGGCCGCGGGAGGACCAGGTGTAGGGGCGGAGGCCGGAGCCGCGGCGCGCGGCGTAGCCGGCCTTGGCCATCACGTCAGAGACGAGGGCGCCGACGGCGATGGCGCTGCTGGAGCAGGCGGCGGGGGCGCCGACGACGCTGAGGGCGGGGCCGGCGTTGCCCGCGGAGGTGATGAAGATGACGCCGCGGGTGCCGACGGCGGCGTCGATCTGGCGCATGAGGCGCGAGGTGCTCGGCCACGCGGTGGGCTCCCCGTAGCTGAGGTTGATCAGGTCGCAGCGGTTGTCCACCACGGCGCGGACGCCGCGCATCAGGCCCTGCGGGGGCGCGCGGGGGTGTTGAGCGTGTTCGCAAGAGGCGGGGGCGGGTGGTGGTGCGTCGGGGGCTCCGGGTTGGGGTGGCCGGCCGTTCGCGCCCCGTGCCGCGCGCGCCCTCCCCATCTCTCACCTGCATCGTCTCCATGCTGCCGAGGCGCGAGTCGCCGATCTTCACCGCGACGATCTGCGCGCCGGGGGCGACGCCGGAGCGCTCGGGGGAGCCCGGGTGGTGCCCGGCGGCGATGCCCGACACGTGGGTGCCGTGCGACCCCGCGTCGCACACCACGCTGACGATCGCCCCGTCGTCGTACGTGTTCAGCGAGTAGCTGAGCTGGGAGCGGCGGTCCAGTGTGGCGAACTGGCGTTCCTCGCGGAACGAGGCCATGCCAGGTGCGGCGCGCATGTCGCCGGTGCGGGACGTGTCCAGGGCGGCGCGCCACGTCGACCCGTCGTGCCAGGCGACGACGTCGAGCACCTCCGAGTCGGCGGCGGGGCGGGACAGGGCGGCGGCGGCGTCCTTGGAGGCGGCGAGCCGAGCCAGGAGCTCGCCGAGGCGGCGGCGGGCCGCCGGGTCGGCCACGGCCTTGGCCTCGGCGGCCTGCTCCCCCGTCTCGGCGCGCCAGTCCGCGAGCTCGCGCTCCGCGTTGGCCACAACGGCGGCGGCGGCCTCGGCGGTCTCCTCCTTCTCCTCCTTGGACACCCTGGCCTTGAGCGGGCCGGCGTACAGCTCGGAGAGCTTCTTGGCGCCCAGGCGCCACTTCCCCGACGGGTTCGTCCACCCGTCGCTGAGCTGGAGGGTCCGGCCCGTCATTCCGAGCACGCTCGTCCCGGGCTCGCCCTCGGCCTCTCCCGACATGGCAACGTCCCCGCTCCCGGACGCGTCCACAATGTCAACCACCTTGGGCCGGCCGTCCGACGTGGTCTGCAGCCCGATGGCCGCAGGGTCCACGCCGGTGTCAAGGACGGCGATGATGACGCCACGGCCGTCCCACTCGGAATGCTCCGACACGAACTGCCCCGCCTGCGGTGCTCACGCAACACGATCGAGGGGCGGCCTGGTCGGGCTGCCTCCGGCGCTGCTGGGCGCGCGGGTCGCTGCGGGGCGCCCCCGCGAGCGAGCGCGGGGCGTGACCGGCACCGAGCCGGGCGAGGTCTCACCAGCGTCTCGTCCGTGGGCATCAGCCCGGCCTCGGGGAACGGCGCGCGCGCCGCGTGCGAGTCCATGACGTCACCTGGAAAGCGGTGCGCCCGGCGCCAATCCAGAATTCCGCGTCCGGCTCTGCCGGCTCATCCCGGCCGCCAGACGTCGCCGAGCGCACCTATCTGCGCAGCAGCAGCCATGGTGTCCGCTCGCATCTGGAACTGGGCTACCGTCCGCCCCTACAACCATTTCGCCATGTTCTCGCACCGCCGTGGCGTCAAGTTCATGTCCGCTGGCATGATGTGAGCCGCCTGTTGAGGCTTTTTTTGCCGCGCCGTCCGCCACGCCTCCGCCCTCGTCCGCGGCTCCGCGGCCCCGGCGCATCCCCCTTCCGACCGCTTTGGTTCCGGCCTGCTGCACACGACCGCGACGCAGGGCCGGTTCGCTCATGCTCGCCTGGATCAGCCACACCCAGGACTTTGAGACCCGTGAGCACACCGCCGCGCGAACTCGCACAGCGCCTCGCCGCGGTCGCGCACCTGCCAGGCCCGTGACAATGACATCTTTGGTCCTGTTTCGGGTACGCTCGCAGACGACACGCGTGTGGCCGGCTCGATCCAGTACCGCGAGAACTACGCCGCCTCCCACGACGACGACGTGCACCGCCTGGTGAGCCGAGCTGGCGCCGCACGACGCCTGGCTTCGCTCTTGTTTCATGCCTGCGCGTTCTGCCAAGCCAGCGAGCTCACGCAAGCAGCGGAGAGGCACGCCAGGCGCACTGGCCACCGCACGCCCCTTTTCGATTCCCGCGCAGCCGCCTGCGCCGCCCGCGGAGCACAAGGAGGAGCGCCACTGAGCGCTGTGCCGCGCTGGCGTGGATGCTGTGTGCCGGCGACGCCCCTGCACCAAACGGACTGTGACACGACGACGCCTATGCCCCAACACCCCGGCCCCGTGATTCCTGGGACGGGAGCGCAGGATGTGACGCCCCGGCTGCTCGCCCACCACACGCAGCGCCTTCCCTCGGTGTGTCATCAGCCCCGCACACTCGGGCCGTTGACGCAGCCGAGGGCCGGCTCGTCATCGGCTCACCGGAAACGGCACCGGGTCTCGCGCGGGCGCGCTGCGCCGTCTTGCCTGGACCGTTCGCACCGTCCCGTGATGACGTCCTCCTAGCGGCTGCCAGCGAGGCCATCGCGAGGCGCCGCTCGACCAACACCAGCCACTCACCCGCGCCGAGCTCCGCCCGCCCAAGCGACCAGGCTCTGCGGCTATGGCGGGCTTGCCCCCACCCTGAGAGCTCTGTGCGGGGGCCGTCGGGCGGGGAGGCGGCCCGCTCTGCATCTGATGGACGGACGAGATGGCGGGATTGGCGGGGCGGCGCAGCACCTCGCCGCAGCAGCCACGACACTGTGGCGCGGTAAGCGGCACAGCTTCCCTGCTCTGGGAGGCCAGGCTGGGATAGGTTCGGCCCGAACATGGCGCTTGGACCCGCGGCGAGCTGGGCTGACCTTCCCGCCTTGCTCGACGCCGTCAGATCGGCGCACAGCCATTCCAACCACGACACGAGCGATATTAGCCGGCCGCCCGCATGGGGTGGCCGCCATACGAGCGCCCCGGCCTTCCTTCCCGGTAACCAGCGGGTGGTTGAGCCGCTCGCTGCACTTCCGACGTCCTCGCGGCTGGATCGGGGCCAAGACGAGATCCTTGGCAGCCGGCTGGTTGATGACATGCCCGAATGGCTCGTGGACGACGAAGATGTCGCCAGGGCTCTTGCGGAGCCGGTCGTTGATGACCTGCGCACGCTGACCGGCGCGCCCGACGCCGTGATCTCGCTCTCGCTCAAGCTGGGGTCCGTGCACGCGGCGCTCGAGGCCACCGAGATGCTGCCCCTGTGCGGCAGGCTCTGCATGCTCCGGCTTCGCGGAGCGGCGTTCGGGGCGAGCGCCGACCTGGCCACCAGCTCCAGCGCGTGCGAGACCCTCGCGTCGGCGCCCGCCTCCGTCACGGCGCTGGACCTAAGCTCCATCGCGCCGCACCGCCGCGCCGTCCCCATGGTGGTGGGAAAGCTGGCCGAGGCCGCGCCCCGCCTCCGGCACCTGTGCCTCTCCCGCTCGGATGTCCTGGGCCTCGAGGCCCACGGCGGGCTGTCCGCCTCAGTCCTCCGCCGGGCCACGCGGCTCGCCAGGCTTGAGCTCGCGTGCGTGCGGCTGCAGGACCCGACGGCTCTCGTCCCCGTCGCCGCCGCCATCGCGACCCTCACCTCCCTCCGCACGCTGGACCTTTCCGGGAACCTTCTCGAGAGGGCGGCCGCGGGCATCATCGCCGACGCCCTGGAGGGCGTCGAGCCCAGCCCGCTGGCTCTGCTCGGCTCTGCCGGAGGCCTCCGCTCGGCCTCTTGCCCTGCCAGCGTCACATCCCCGACCGCCGACTCGCCCGCACTCCTCGGGTCTCCGATGTCACCCCCGCCCCCCGTGGCTGCCGACGACCTGGCCTCGAGCCGCAGCGCCTCCGACCCTGGCTCAGACACCGCCCCCGCCGCGGCTGCCCTGGGCTCGCCCCTGCCCACCGCCCCGGCCTCGCCTCCCCCGCCGGTCTCGCCTTCTCCGCCCCCGCCCCCCGCGCTCCGCTGCCTCGAGGGCCCCGCCGCGTCTCTCCGCTGCGTCGCTCTCTCGGGCGTATGCCCCACCGACCCGGGAGGCACCCTCCGCCTCGTGTCCGCGCTCTCCCGGTCCTCGACCCTCGCCGTCCTCGCGCTCAACGGGAACGACTTCGGCGGCGGCACGGGCCCGCCGTCCAGGGCCCTGGGGGCCACCATCGTGTCGGCGGGGCGGCGCCTCCGCGCGCTCGACCTCAGCGGCTGCCGGCTCTGGACCGCCGGGTGCGACGACGTCGCCCACGCCCTCGCCGCGGCCCCTTGCCTCGTCGCCCTCAGCCTCGCGGGCAACGACATGGCCGGGCAGGGCACGGCGGCGGCCTCGGCCCTCGCGGCCGCCCTGGGCGCATGCACCGCGCTGACCGACATCGAGCTGTCGGGCAACTGTCTCTGCGACGACGCCATGACCGCCCTCGGCCCGGCCCTCTCGGCCCTGCCGTCGCTGCGGCACCTAGGCCTCGAGCAGAACAGGCTCCGGGCCGGCAGCCTCGCCAGCCTTGGCCCGCCGCCCCCCGCCGCCCCCTCCCCGTGGTTCCCCGCCCTCCTCTCCCTGCGCCTCGGCGCCAACGCCATGCGCTCCCCGGGCATGGCAGAGCTCGCGGCCTGGCTCCCAGGCGTCGCGTCGCTCCAGCACCTCGGCCTGCACACCTGCCGCCTCCACCCCGCCGACGTCGAGGCTCTCGCCGCGGCGCTCCCATGGGCCGAGAGGCCGCCGGCGCAGGCGGAGCCGGCGGCCGCCGAGGCCGAGGTCGCGGCCGCCGCCGCTGCCCCGCACCCCTCCGCGTCGTGCCTCCGGCACATCGACCTTCACGACAACCTGCTTCCTGGCGCGGCGGGCGGCGCGGCGCTACGGACCCTCCTCGCCTCGGGCGGCTGCGACGTCCTCGCCTCGCTGAGCGTCCGGCAGTGCGAGCTGGACGACGAGTCGGTGTCGGTGCTCGCCGCGTCGCTCGGGGGCCTCGCCTGGAAGGTGCGCCGCCTCAGGCTCGACCTGGGCGGGAACCCGGCGGTGACGGTGCTCCCGCGGGGCCTCGGGTGCCTCGGCGAGCTCGTGGTGGACTCGGCAACGGTGCGGAGCCCGGAGATGCGGGCCGGGGAGGACGGGGTCAAGGCCCTGCGGCGCGCGTCCGCGGAGTCGGAGTCGGAGTCGGACGCCGACTCCGACGCCGGGTCGGACGGCGCGAGCACGGGATCCAGCAACGGCCTGAGCCAGCCGAGGAGCGGCAGGCAGGGGTCGGGGCTGTCCTCGGTGCAGTCGTGGCAGGGCAGCGCGCTGGAGGATGCGCTGCGCGACTCCGCGGCGCCGCCGCCGGGCATGGCGGCGCGCCTCCGCCCGGAGCCGGTGCACGAGGGGCCCGACGTGGAGGAGGACGTGGAGCTCGAGGACGGGGCGCTGGACGGCCTCATGTTTGGGGCCGACAGCGACGAGGACTGAGGCACGGAAAGGCCGGGCCGAGGCCACCAACGGCTTCGCGTCATGGTGTGTGCTGCGTGCCGTGCCCGGGCGCGGCGGTGCGCGGTGAAGCCGCGTAAGCGAGCACGCTCGCCCGGCGTGCCAGCGGACGGAATCACGCGAGCACCGTCGCAAGCACCGACTCACCGCCTTCGTCCAAGGCGTTTTCGGCGTGGCGCGGGTGCTCCGCTCGCCTCTGGTGCCGGCGAGCTCGTCCCGCCCGAGCCCGGGCCGTCGCCTCCCGAGGCCTCGGCGTCGGCCAGGGCCACGTCCCGGAGCCGCCTTCGCCTCCGCTGCTGCCGCCCCGTGCCCTCAGCGGGGGGCGCAGCAGGGTCAGCGCGTGCATCGATTTCTGCAGCTCCCGCTCGCGCTGACACATGCCGCCGCGGGAGCCGGCGAGCCGATCGCAACTGCAGCGCTGCCGATGGTGCAGCCGCTGGCTCCGGCTCCGACTGGCTCTCGCTGTCCTCCTTCCAGCTGCCCTGCGAAGCCCTGTCCGACCCTGACCCGTCGTGGGCGGGCGACCCGGGCGGCTGCGCCCCTCTCCCGGCCCGCGAGGAGTCGAGCTCGCTGGCACGCGACGGATGAGGGGGAGTCGGACCTGGAGCGCTGGGCCGGAGCGCGGCGGCGCTCGCAGGCGAGCGCAGCCGAGGCGGCGGCGGGGGCGGAACCGCCCGCGCCCTGCTTGGAGGGCTCAGCTCGGCCCGGCTGGCGCTCCTCGGAGCCGCCGCGGCCGGGACGGCCTGAGACGACGCGGCCAGCTCGAGCTTGTCGCGCTGCCTGTCGTCCATCTCCCGCAGGCGCCGCTCGCGCTGCCGGCTCTCCCGCCTGGCCTCGCTCTCGTCCATCCAGCGCAGCCACACCACCACGCAAGTGACGTCGTCGCGCCGCCCCTTTGGCCGAGTCGACCACGCCCACTGTGCCTTCGACACCAGCGCGTCGGCCGCTGCCAGCGGGCTGGGGCACGCCGACGCGACGTCGGCCGCCTCCTCGCTGCTCATCGTGTCCCAGAGACCGTCGCTCGCAAGGATGAGGAACAGGTCACGTCCGCGCGCAAGCCGGAGCTCCTTCATCTCGGGCTCGGCAATGACGCCCAGATGGGCGTGCGCGTCGGCGTCGCCGATGGACCGCGTGAACATGACCGCGTACTTGATCTCCACGACGTCGTCGTCCTCCGCGGCGGCGAAGGCCTCGGAGCTGCCCCTGGCCCCCGGTCCGCCGCCGCCGCCGCCCGCTCGGCTCGAGGCGGCATTGGCCGGGTTGCTGGGCCTGCACACGTACAGCTGGGAGCTAGTCTCGCCGTCGATGACTCTGCTCGCCGCGCACACGAGCGCGGCGGGGCTCTCCTCGATTCGGGCGCGCTCATCGGGGCGGTGCGGTTTGTGGTCTACCGACAGCGGGCGGACTACGGTGCCGCCTGTGCGGCGGTCCTGGGAGCACAAGATGGCCCGGCAGTCCCCGCAGTTGGCGCAGGTCAGCCGCTCCCCGTCGAACAGCACAGCAGTCGCCGTAACTCCGCTCATCTCTGAGTCCATGGCTGGCGACTTGGCACTGCGTTGGGGGTATTGCACCACGCTCGGCTCAGCTGGCAGTGCCCGCGCAGGCTGGTGGTACAGGGATGAGCGCTCGCGGATTGCGCGGCAAGGACCGGGGTCTCACCACGCTGTCAGGTATGTACGGTGAAGCTTGGGGAAGGACGCTTCGAGAGCCCCGCTCGGGTCCGTGCGGAATCTACGGTCCCTGACGAGAACGTCGGGCAGGTGCTGCCGCGCGAACGACTGCGGGGCGGAGGGGGTGGCCGCTGCCGTTTGCGAGTCAGCCAGGCCGGCCGGCCCCGCGCGCAAGACTTGGCCGCTCGCGCAGGCCGATGCCTCTCTCACGCTCGCACGGTCCCCGGCAGGGCCATGCCCGTCAAAGACTCCGAACAAGCAGCGAGAGGCGATGCTGCCGACTCCCTCGACAACGACGAGGCTGTCCTGGTTAGCCTTTTGCGAGCGCGAGCTGGCAGGCTTGCCCTGCTTGGATGCATACCTGCGGCTTCAGGGACGCTCGAAGCAGTGACGCGATGCAGCGGGGCCGGAGGCTGTGGGCAAAGGGAGGGGGGCACATAGGCCTGCAAGACATGGCACGTTTCGAGGTGCTCACCCGTAGCTGAGCCGGATCATCTGGCGGTTGCGTGCCGGGACGTAGACGTGCTGCGTGCGGTCCAGATCCGGCGGGCGCTCCACCGGCGCGGAGGCGCGCCACTGCCCGGGGTTGAGCTTGCCAATCGTGAACGTCGTGCCTTCCCGCAATTCAAGCGACCCGTCCGCTGCCCGGATGTCGCGCCGCGCGTGCACGAGCGTGGAGCGCGCAGCCCTTGACAGGATGATGCTGCCGCCGGTTCCGCGGTCATCGTCGTCGCCGGCGTCAAGACGCCCGGTTTTGCGAGCCTGCCCCTCCCCTGGCCGGCGGAAGAGCGACTGGCTGCATCCCATGCCCCCCGGTCCCGCTTGCTCGCCTGCCCCCGACTGAGGTCGAGCAAGGTTTTGCAGACGGGGGCGGCGCGTACGTGAGGAGTGCCGTGCGACGGCAGGCAGAGCGGAGGTGGCGGCGGAGTGGCGTTTGCGACTCGCGTCCAGGAGGGCTGCCCCCCCGCGCGCGCACAAGCGCCCGTCGCGGCGGCGCGCACGCCACTTTTGTCAGCGCGGCTGACAGCTGCCTGCCTCCGTATGGCTGTCCGGGGCGGTCGCCGGCCGCCCCGCCACGGAGGTCAACCGCCGTCGTTGGCTGCCGGACGGGAGCAGGAGCCAGACGCCACGTCCGGCGCGGGCCATGACAGCAAAACGGATGCAGCAGCCGTGCCGGGGACGCTTGTACCCGCGCGTGCCGGGCCGGGAGCGTCCTTTTTGCAGTCGGCAGCAGCGGCCTGCGCGGAGGCTGCCCGGGTCGTTGACGAGCTTGTTGCGGCCGACGGCGGGGCAGGAGAAGGCGCGGGGCCGTATTCCGATGTGTTTGGCGGGGATTCCGGCGCGGTGGCGCTGGACCTCGCCAGGGCGACGGCGGTCAACCGCGCGCTGCGTGCCGTCGTTGGCGCGGCGGCCTCGTCGCTGGGTGCTGCTCGCGCCGCGCTCATGAGCGCATCGGCGGACATCCAGGCGGCAGGCGTGAGGCACGGCAGCGCTGCGCGCGCGGGGCTCGGCGCCAACGGCGGCACCGTCAAACCCGGATGCCTTGGCCGCCGCTTCGGCACCCGACCCCTGCCAGTCTGCCCTGGCATCGCCCCGCTGGTCATTGTTTCGCAGGAGGTGGCGCGGGGCGTCGAGGTGTCGCTGCTGCGGCAGGATGGGGGTGCAAGGCGAGAGAACGCCGCGCAGGCCGCGAGCGAGCGGCAGCGGCTCCGGCTGCTGGCCTCGCTCGCGTCGGCAAACGAGCGCGCTGGTGCGGCCGAGGCGGAGGCCGCCGCTGCGAGGGCGGAGGCCGCTGCATGCGTCAGCTACGCTCGGTCCGTCGCGGCCGCGGCGCGCAGCGGCGGCGGGGGCCGCCTTGCCTCGGTCCAGGGCTCCGGTGACGACGGGGACGCCGAAGCGCGGGGCGGCGACGGGCCGGCCGCGGCCGCTGCGCGCTCCCTGTCCGACCGTCTCGCAGCGCTGGAGGCCGAGTCCGCGGGGGAGGCGAGCAGAGCCGGCATCGAGGTCGCGGCTCTGCGGAGGCGGGCGGACGAGGCGTCGGCGGGGGCGGAGCGGGCGTGGGAGGCGGCGAGGCGGGCCGGGGAGGAGCTGGCAGAGCTGCGCGCCGCGGCGAGGGCGGCGGAGCGGGCCGAGGCCGAGGCCAGGGACGGGTGGGGCCCGCCGGGGGGCGGCGACCCGGCGGCCGGAGCGGCGCGCGCGGAGGCCGAGGCCTCGAGGCAGCGGCGGCGGGCGGGCAAGGCCGAGGCCCGGGCCGCGGCGGCGGAGGAGGCCGCCCGCCGGTCCGCCGCTGAGGCGTCGAAGCGCAAGCAGGGGGAGGCACGGTGCCGGGCCGAGGCGGAGCGGTGCCGGGCGAGGGCGGACGAGGCGCAGGCGGCGCTGGACTGGCTCCAGAGAGCCGTTGGGGGCGGCGGCGGCGCGCCGGCCGACGCGGCGGGGAGCGACGCGGAGCGACGCGTGGCGTCGTGGGCGGCGTCGCTGCGATCCGACCCCGAGGGCACGGCCCGGCGGTGCCTGGCGCACGCGGCGGTGGCTGTGCGGGGCCTGGCCGCGGAGCGGGGGCGGGCCTGGGGGCCGGGCGCGGCGACGGACGACGAGGGCGCGGGAGGGGAGGGGGGGGGGGGCGGGCGGGCCGTGGGGGGGGCGGGGGGGGG
>Ga0136560_1000167_pt1 | contig 29003 bp, 16 predicted proteins | sample AntRauMeHopE1497_FD_104925 | JGI IMG/M metagenome (GOLD analysis project Ga0136560, IMG submission 104925) | Saline lake microbial communities from Rauer Islands, Antarctica - Metagenome Hop E1 #497 | ecosystem: Environmental > Aquatic > Non-marine Saline and Alkaline > Saline | place... | reverse complement strand
GCTTCGCAGCAGCAGCCACGGCCTCCTCCTCGTCGGCCTTCAGCTTCGCAGCAGCAGCAGCCGCAGCCTCCTCCTCGTCGGCCTTCAGCTTCGCAGCAGCAGCAGCGGCCGCAGCCTCCTCCTTGTCGGCCTTCAGCTTCGCAGCAGCAGCCGCAGCCTCCTCCTCGTCGGCCTTCAGCTTCGCAGCAGCAGCCACGGCCTCCTCCTCGTCGGCCTTCAGCTTCGCAGCAGCAGCCACGGCCTCCTCCTCGTCGGCCTTCAGCTTCGCAGCAGCAGCAGCAGCCGCAGCCTCCTCCTCATCGGCCTTCAGCTTCGCAGCAGCAGCCGCAGCCTCCTCCTCATCGGCCTTCAGCTTCGCAGCAGCAGCCACGGCCTCCTCCTCGTCGGCCTTCAGCTTCGCAGCATCTTTCCTCTTCGCTGCTTGGTACGCCTGAAGGGAGTCCGTCAAGCCCTCAAGGGACCCCCCCAGCTGACCTCCAGGCCTGGAATCGAGCTCCGGTGCAGCATGGCCATGCGCAGGCATGGGATCGGCTGCTCCTGGGCTTCGAGGGCGGGAAGGCGCGCCAGTGCTGGGATCGAGGCTAACCGGGTGCCCGCCCATTGCGCCCCCAAGGCTCGATGTCGCAGAGGCAGGGCTCAACCGTCGTGATCGCGGGGACATCGAGCCTTCTGATGCTCGGCGTGCCGCCGCTACAGCCCTCGCGGCCTGCTCTGCCTTCCTTGCCTTGGCCAACGTTGTGGCAGCAGCAGCGGCAGTAGCGGCTGCCGCTGAAGCATCGTCATCAGCTGCGCCAGGACTTGCGTCCCATGCACGCTTTGGCGATGCCAGAATCACGCTGGGAACAGCCCCGGGTGACCGAGACCTGCCCGAGGAGGCGCTCAGGTCCAGCGAGTCTGCGTCATCCTCCTCGGGTGCAGGCGGGTTGACGGCCTTGGCAGTCCCGTGCTCCGGCCCTGCGTCGGGCACTGCAACCGGGGCCTCCTGGCCCATTGCGCGTACTTCTGAGCGGCCAAGGTCACGAAGCAGCGCACCCACACCGGGGCCGTCCGGCTCGGCCTCGACCATGGCCTGGACGGCCTGAAGCCGGGCCGTGAGGGCCGTGAGCTGCTCAGCTACTGCGACAGCCGGGGAGTGCGGTCGCAGAGGGCGGCTCGACGACGGAGAGCCTGCCGATGCCGTGGAAGAGCCCCCCCGCGGAGGGGTGCCCGGGAGCAGCGGCACCGGCGGGAGCACGAGCCAGTCCGGAGCCGCCCGGTCTGGCCGTTGCTCCCGCTGGCGCGAGCCCTCGGCCTCGCTCTCCACAGCTTGCGCGGACGGGGCCGCAGAGTCTGGAACATCATCGTGCCGCGTGCCGGAGCCGCCGGACGCCGCCACGCTGGCTCCTTTGGCGTCTGGCTGGTTCCGAGGCGCCGACGGGAACGGCATCCGGACCACACCGAGGCTGCTGGACGCAAGGATCCGGGGGGAGCAGACGGCACCGACGCCCCACAGGCCCGCATGGTCCGGAGAAGTCTGCTTGGGCGCCACCGGCGAGCGGCTCGCAGCCGGCTGTGGCCCAGGCGCCGGCCGCTCATCAAGATCCTGCATGGTCAGCGAATGCCGGCTCTCGGACTGGAAGATCCCACCGTCCACCTTTGGCCTCGGCGCAGCTCCCGGGGTGTGCTCCGGGCTCCGGACTGCCAGCCTCGCCCCGGCGCCGCCTCCGTTGCCTCGGCTGGATTCAGCATCGAGCCGCCTCCGGACCGTGAAACCAGAAGCGGGCTTGCCTTTGGGCGAGGGCTCGATGCGCCAGGTCGCACGGTGCCCGCGATCAAGCGGGGATCGCTGGGGGCTGCTCCCTGGTTCGCTGTGTCCCTCCGGCGACGCAGCGGCTGAAACGCGGTCCCACTCCCCCGTTTCAGAGTCACCTGTGGTGGGAGCAGGCTTGGCTTTGTGCCTCCTGTGCTTCGGCCCAGCCTGCCTGGCAACGACGGTTGATCGGCCTGACTGGCGAGCCTTGTGGGCGGCGTGATGACCCCCAGGGACCATGTCCTTCACCGCCGACACTTGACGCTCTAGCTGCGCATGCATAGGCATCAGCGCGTCGATTCTGCCACGGATGTCTCGCAGCTGCTCATCTGTAACCTTGATCGAGGCGTCAACCTCCTGCGGGCGACCGAAATCAAGGGCACGCACCGCGATCAGCAGGGATCCATCCGCAGCCATACCCAGTGAATGCAATATGTCGAAGTGAAGACCGCCCAGGCACACCGGGCAAGCGCAGGGGGGACCACCACAACTGTCGTTGCCGCACTCCGTGCACGAGCTCTCACCGCCAATGCCTCCCCTGCTCGCCGCTTCAATGCTTTCGCATGCGCGACCTCCTCGTAGATTCCTTCGAGGATTTTGTCGTAGTCCACGACAGCCGGCGCCCTGCTCTGGCCTGCAAATGCATAGCGATCCATTGCTCCTGCGCTGGACGCCGGCGTCTGGCGGCTCAGGGGACGATTCCAACCAGGCAACCTTGCAGGCACACCTGTTTGGACCAAGGCCCGCGAAGGGCGCCCGGTGTGGTCAGCCTGCCCAAACCTGTGGACCGAGGCCGTGTTACAGCCGACCGCGTCGCTCGATCACAATTGAAGAGACTGTAGCAAGTCCGCTCACCAGGAGACTGGCTGGCTGTTAGTTTGAATGTGGCGGTGGCAAATCGGCCCTTGGCCTTGCTTGCCGATCGATGGGCCTGAGTCTACGCGGTAATCTCGCAAATCCTCCAAGGGAGCGCCATTGGCTCCAGGTTTGTCATGGCCAGGCATCCCAACGCATCCTCTGGACTGTCGCGTGTTGCAAATGGACGTCCTTGACCGGCTCTGCCAACATCGTTCCGGCCCGCCCTTTTCTCGCCCGAGCATGGCACGCAACCCGCAAACAAGGTCGATCGCATGCCGCGTCGCCGACGCGGACCGGCCCCGAGCGGGGGAACAACCGCCGAGCCCGATGAGGCGTTCCGGATGGAGGCGCTCAGCGCTCTCGGGCGCTTCCGCGGCACAGACACCGAGAGCGTCGAGTTCCCGGCCACCCTGAACAACAGGGAGCGTGCGTTCGTGCACAAACACTGCAAGCTCTTGGGCTTAAACTCCAAGTCTCACGGGGCAGGCGAAAGTCGGCGCCTCGTTGTAACCCGTAAAAGCGTGCTCGGGCCCAAGAGCTCGCGGGTGCCGACATTCACGCTGCGAGACGAGAGCTTGGCGAGGCTGCGGGAGCACCTGCGCTCGAACCCCATCTCCAAGTCCGACCTGTCGACACCTACGTCGGCAGTCAGCGCGGGCAACCGCCACCGCATCCGCGCGTCAGTCCTCAACCCGTCCATGGGTGGCGACGGCACGCTGGCAGCCCCGCCTGCGGACGCTCGTGCGGCCTGGCGGTCCGACCAGAAGGCCCTTAAGTCGAGGCGGGGCATGGACGCCATCCTGGGCGGCCGCCACGCCCTGCCCTCGTGGTCCGCACGGGATGACGTCACCCGCGCCCTCCGCGAGAGCAACGTGGTGGTGGTCTCGGGCGAGACGGGCACCGGGAAGTCGACCCAGGTGCCCCAGTTCATCCTCGACGACGAGCTCTCCGGCCCCACCGCCAACATCATCGTCACGCAGCCCCGCCGGCTGTCGGCCACCTCCCTCGCGGAGCGGGTGGCGTTCGAGCGGGGCGAGCGCGTGGGCGAGACCGTCGGGTACAACGTCCGCCTCGACAACGCCACGTCATCGAGGACCCGCCTCCTCTTCTGCACCACCGGCGTAATCCTCCGCCGGGTCACCTCGGACCCGGCGCTCGCCGGCGTGACGCACCTCATCATCGACGAGGCGCACGAGCGCGACGTCAACTCGGACTTCCTCCTCGCCATCCTTAGGGACGTCCTCCCTCTCCGCCCGGACCTCCGCGTCCTCGTCATGTCCGCCACCATCCACCTGCAGCTCTTCGTCGACTTCTTCGCGCGCCGCGGGGTCGCGGGGCCCACCCCGGCGCCCTCCCTGCCCGCCCCGGACGCCGCCGCCGCCTCCGCCTCCGCCGCCGCGGACCACGACGCCGACGCTCCCCCTTCCACCGCCCGCCCCCGGTGTGTCTTCATCCGCGGCACCACGCACCGCGTCACCCGCTTCTTCCTCAACGACGTGCTGGTGCAGACGGGCTACATGGAAGCCGCCGTGCGCCGCGCAAAGGCCCGCAAGGGGGGCGGGGCCAAGGCGGCAAGCGGGGCGGGCCCGACCGCCGCGGCGGGCGACGGCAGCGCCCTGGCCGAGGCGGCCATGGCCGAGGACGAGGCCGGAGAGGAGGCCGTGGACCCGGCCAGCTTCTTCGACTGCCCCAGCTGCCAGGCCTACGGCTTCAAGAGCGTCGACGAGTATGCCTCCCACGTGGCGACGTGCTTCGGGCCCGAGAACCCCGGGGAGGGCGGCACCAGGGGAGGCCGCAGGCCTGACACAGGGGCGGCCGCCGGCTCCGCTCCCGTGAGCGGCGTGGAGGAGCTGGATGCCGAAGAGGACGGCGCGCCGCCCGCCACGTTCATCGACCCGGTCGCCGCCGCAGCCGCCGCGACGGCGGCGGAGGCCGAGTCGGCGAGCGGGAGCGGCGCGGCGGCGGCAGCGTCGTCCGCGGCCCCGGCGGCCGGCGCCTCCGGCTTTGCCCTGCCCACCGGCGTCAAGGGCCGCGACGCCGACGCCGCGGAGGAAGGCGTCAGCCCGCTCGTGGCCACGTACCAGAAGGGCAAGGGCGACCAGCTGGAGCGCGTCGACGCCTCCCTCGTCGCCGCCCTCGTCAAGCACATCTACGTCAACTCGGGCCCCGGCTCCGCCCTCTGGCGGGAGCGGCGGGACTCGGGCGCGGCGGACGCGTCGAGCCTCGGCGCCATCCTGGTCTTCCTCCCCGGCTGGGAGGACATCACCGCGGTGCGCGACGCGCTGCGGTCCGACGCCCTCCTCGGCGACGACTCCCGCGCGCAGATCCTCGCCCTGCACTCGGCCGTCCCGGGCCGAGAGCAGCGGCGCGTCTTCCAGCGCCCCCCCGCCGGGGTCCTCAAGGTCGTCCTCTCCACCAACATCGCCGAGACCTCGCTCACCATCGACGACGGTGAGACCGCGCCCGGCATGCCCCCAGCCAGCCTTGCTGAGCGCTTGCTGCCCCTTGCCCCTCGCCCAGCAGCCGCCGCACGTTGCCGCCGGCAGACCCCGCGCCCCGGCCACGCTCCTCTCGACCGCCCTTCCCCCGGCCCGCAGTGGTGTACGTCATCGACTCCGGCCTCCACAAGCAGAAGGGCCACGACGCCTACACCGGCCTCTCCTCCCTCTCAACGCGCTGGATCTCCAAGGCGTCGGCCAGGCAGCGCGCCGGCCGCGCGGGGCGCGTCCGCCCGGGCATCTGCTACCACCTCTTCTCGCAGCGCAGGCACGAGGGCATGCAGGGGTTCGAGACGCCAGAGATCCTCCGCACCCCGCTCGACGAGCTCTGCCTTCAGGTCAAGCTGCTCCAGCGCCAGTGGAGCGTCGCGCCCCGGTCCGGCGACGTCCCGGCGAGCCTCGCGCACCTCGGAGAGGCGTCGTCCGCCGCCGCCTTCCTGGACAGGGCCCTGGAGCCGCCCCCCAAGCTGGCCGTGGACGCCGCCCTGCAGCTCCTCAGCGACATCGGCGCCACAGACGTCGACGCCGCCTCCTCCGCCGAGCGGCTCACCCCGCTCGGCGAGGCCCTGGCGCAGCTCCCGCTGCCCCCGCGCCTGGGCAAGATGATCCTTCACTCCGTCCTGCTCCGCTGCGTCGACCCCGTCGTCACCATCGCCGCGGCCGTCTCCTACCGCTCCCCCTTCGTCCTCCCAATGAACCCCGCGGACAAGGCTTCGGCCGACCAGGCCAAGCGCGACCTCGCAGGCGGCCTCCCCTCCGACCACATGGCCCTCCTCGGCGCGTACCAGGGCTACAGCCAGGCGGCGGCCTCCCGCCGCGAGTTCCAGTTCTGCCGCTCTCGCTTCCTCTCCCACTCGGTCCTCCGCATGGTCCACGGCATCCGGATCCAGCTCCTGCGCGAGCTCCAGCACTCGGGCGTGGTGACACGCGCGCAGCTGGAGTCCCGCGGACCCGACGGCGCCAACTATAACTCCAACAACGGGGCCGTGGTCTCGGCCGCGCTCGCCGCCGGGCTCTACCCCCAGCTGGCCATGCGCGCGCCCTTCCAGGCAAAGCTCGAGACCCGGGGCGGCAGGCTCCTGGACCTCCACGGCAGCTCGGTCAACGCGGGCGTGCTGCGGGCAGTTGCCGCGCGGGAGGTCGACGCTCGCAAGCGGGACGAGGACGAGGCCGAGGGAGGTGGAGGCAGGGGGGGCGGCCGCTTCGGCTCGCGTAGCGACTCGAGGGCGCTCTCGGGCCCCGCCGCCGCCATCGCCGCCGCTGGGTCGCGCGGCGGCGTGCAGTGGTTCGCCTTCGAGGAAGTGATGCAGACAGGGATGGGAAAGCACAGCGTGCGCGACACCACCATGGTGCCCGCTGCCGCGCTGGCGCTCCTGTGCGGCGCCGCAGGCGGCGCGCGGGACGGCACACCGGACCCCGCGGCCCGGTGCCTGGGCTCGTCACAGCTGATCGAGTGCATCGCTGCGTCGCTCGGCGTGGTGGCGCTCGGCGCGGGCGGGGACGACAGCCCGGCGCCCGACACGCTCGTGGTGCCGCGGTCCCTGCGGGACTGGCCGCCCACGTACGCGGACCAGCTGCGGCGCACGGCCACGGGCGCCGCGGTGTCCCACGCGTGGGTGGCCGAGCCGCCCATCCGCGACGCCGGCTCCCTCGCCGCCGCGGCTGCTGAGTGCAAGAACGACGAGGACCGCGAGGCCTCCGCCGCCTCGCTCCGCCACTCCACCAACGAGAGCGTCCGCTCCGCCGTCCTCGGCCCGTGCTCCGGCATGACGGCCGCGCTCGGCGACGGAATGGTCCTCCTCCGCGTCGACGGCTGGATCGGGCTCGGGGTCCCGGCGGCCGTCGCGCCCGCCATGGCCGCTCTCCGCCTCCGCCTCCGCCGCGCGATGGACGACCTGGTCCTCTCGCCCTTCGTCGCGCGCCTCGGTGGCACGCCTCGCACCCTCAGCCCCAAGGACCTGCGCGCCCACACGGACGCCGTGTCCACGGCTTGCGACCTTCTCACCCTGGAGGTCTTCGGCCGGCTGCCCGCCTCGTCCGGCGGTCCGCTCCACAGCTCAAGCTCGCCGCTCACGCCGATGTCGGCAGTCCTGGGGCGTCAGAGGGGCGGACGGGGCGGTGGTGGCGGCGGCGGCCGGGGTAGAGATCGGGGGCGCGGAGCCTCAGACAGCGCCAGCAGGGGAAGCGGCGACGGGTCGACGCGCGGCCCGAGCGGCGGCGGGTCGACGCGCGGCCCGAGCGACGGCGGGTCGACGCGCGGCCCGAGCGGCGGTGGGGCGAGCGGCAAGTCGACCCGCGGCCCGAGCGACGGCGGGTCGACGCGCGGCCCGAGCGACGGCGGGTCGACGCGCGGCCCGAGCGGCGGTGGGGCGAGCGGCAAGTCGACGCGCGGCCCGAGCGACGGCGGGTCCACGCGCGGCCGCCGCGGCAAGGTGGTGAAAGCCCCAGGCGGTGGGGTCGTCAGGGTCCCTGCAAGTGAAGCCGCCGGGGCAGCCTCATCGAGTCCGGCCGCCGCTCACGAGGCCGCCGCCCGGGGCTCCCGGCCTAAGCCCAGCCGGAGCGGTGCAGCGGCACGGCCCGAAGAGCCCGCCACGTCCGTGCTGGCAGGCAGCATGCCCACTGGGATGCCGGCTCCGGCTGCTGAGGAGACAGCGGGCTTGGCGACGCAGTCAGGTGGAGGCCGGGTTACCGTCCGCGGCTTGCCCACAGCCAAGCCGCTCGGTGGAGGCGGAAGCGGCCGGAGGCGCGGCAAGCTGCTGACTCCGTCCGCGCTTGTGGGCCTCAGCACGCCTTCGCTTGCTTCCGCATCAGCCCCGGCGGCGGTCGTGCACGGCACTCGTGGCAAGTCTGCGGCTGCTGGCCCAGCGGTGGCAGCCATGCCGCCTGGCGCTCCAGCGGCAGCTGCGCCTGCTGATGCTTCTCCAGGCTCGGGGAGGAAGCGTGGCGGCCGCCGTGGGGGCAGGAGACCGTGATCGCAGCTTCGTGGAGCACCGCGCAGGCGTGGGTTGTGTGGCATGGCAGCTGCGCGCGCTGCAAAGAACGGAGGAACAATGCACCTGCGCAGACGCGCGCGACGTACACAAGCAACCACGCAGACCACGCAAGCTATGTCTACGCGGACGGCCGTGCCGGCATGCGCCGGCCGCTGGGCAGCGATGTGAGCGCAGACAGGGGGCGGCTCATCGGCTCCTCGTCGAAAGTGGAGCGGAGCAGCCGTCCGTAGTCAAGGTCGCGGCCAACAGAGTCGGGGTCAGGGGTGGCGGCACTGTAGCGCCGGGCAAGGGCCCGGACCTCCTTGGACGTCAAAGGCACGCCTCGCTCCGCCATGAGATCGCGAAAGCGGTGGGTGGAGATGACGCTGCCTGCATCACGCTCCTGCTTCTTTCTGATGTCCTTGTACACGTGGGTCCATGACTTGCCCAGAATCTTCCTCATCTTCACCTCCGTTTCGTGCAGGTCGACACTCCCGATGGAGGTGAGATCATCAGGCATGCCCACGGACCCGCGCGCGGACATCCTGCGCGTCCCGCCGCTGGGCCGGCGCACGGAACCGACGAAGCCCGTCTTGCGGTCGTAGGGAAGCCCAGCATGGCCGGACCCACGGCGGGAGCGCTCCGACCTGGTGGTGCTGATTGCCGACATGGGCCGAGAGCGGTGGCTGCCCTTGGAGCGGACGGACGCGGCCATGGGCGAGGCAGCGAGGGCCGCAGAAGGACCTCCCTTGGGGAGTGTCAGGTGAGGGACTGACGCCTTCGCCTCAGCGTAGAGGCCGGCGTCCGGGACGCCGCGGGAGGAGCGTGGCGTGCTGATCTTGGGGGCAGCACGAGGCGTGCCCCGGGCGCTGCGCGGAGTGCCCCGGGCGCTGCGGCTACCGCGGGCCGAAGGCAGCACGAGGTCCCCGGGCGCTGCGTGAGCAGGCGGTGGAGGTGTGCCGGCGACGCTCATGCCCGGTGCGGCCGAGCCACGGGCAGAGCTCCTGGACGTGGGGTGCGGCGTCCCCCGCTCCTCAGCGAAGCCAAGGATGTCATCATTTACGGCCGACTTGGCGAGGAGCGGGCCGATGATGGCGTTGAACTCGTCGTAAGAAATCTCGCCGTCGCCGGAGCTGTCGTACTTGGCGAGGAGCTCGTCGAACGCACGCTTGCTCATTCGCACGCCCATGGCTTCGAGGCTGCGATTGAACTCCTTTGGGTTGAGCGCCCCGCTCCCATCCAAGTCCATCTCGCGGAAAGCCTTCTGCACGTCCGAGTAACGGCCGTAGAGGGTCCGCGCGATGATGGCCTCCCCCTCGGTGAGCCCGAGACGAGGTGCGATCAGGCGGGCTCTGGCAGACTGCGAGAGAATGTTCCCCAGCTTGTCCGTAGCGTTGAGCCCCAGCCGTGCGCCCGGCTTGTACACCAGCCCCGACTGGGCCCCGGCTCGCGCCTCCATGTCCGTGAAGGCTTTGCTGCGGTCGGCGGCCTCCGGGTGGATGAGCGGCCCTACCCGCGAGTTGAACTCGTCGTACGAGATGCTGCCGTCACCCGAGCTGTCGTACTGCATGCAGAGCGTCGTGAAGTCGCGCTCAGACATGTTGATGCCAAGCGACCGCAGCGCGAGCTTGAACTCGCTGTGGTCCAGGGCTCCGCTCTTGTCCTCATCGAACATGCGGAAGGCCTTCTGCACGTGGGCAAACTTCCCGTACAGCTTGTCGCCGAGCATCTTCTCTGCGTCGGTGAGCTTGATCACGGGCAGTCCTGTGCGCGCGTCCACGGTTTCTCCGGTGTCGGGGAGGTCCGGGAGGTTCATGTACTCGGTCATGGTCTTGACGAATTCGTCGTAGCTCAGATCCTCGCTGGGGTCGTCGCGGGCCTTGTGCTTGCGCATCATCTGGAAGCTCTCCTCGTTGCCGATCTTCGTGAGCCCAAGCTTTCGGAGGGCCTGGATGAACTCAGGGTGGGAGATACTGCCCGACCCGTCAGTGTCCATTGCGTTGAAGGACTCCTTCAGGTTCTTCATCTTGGTCTTCACGGCGGCCGCCATGCGCTTGCGCTGCCAGTCCTTGATTCGCGGGGTCTCGGGCCGGTTCATCAGCAGCTGTCCGGCAGGCGGGTGAATGAGTCCGCCCAGCCGGTTGTTGAACTCGGCGTAGTCAATGCAGCCATCGCCTGAGGTGTCGAAGCGCGACCAGAAGAGCGTATACTCACTGTCCTCCAGCTCCAGGCCGAGGATATGCTTCACTGCGGAAAACAGAGGATCGTGCAAACACTGGGCATTAAGGACCTGGAATGTACCCGCCGCATCTCGGACCTCACTCGAGGGCGTGGGTGACAGCCATCGAAAAGCAGAGCCGCACGGAGGCATGCTGTCATGGCGCGAGAAACCTTGGCAGCGCAGGCCCGCGAGCAAAACCCGCCCAAGCGGCGCAACTCACGCATGAACCTGAACTCTTCCTGGGAGAGCTGGCCGGTGCAGTCAAGGTCGAGCTTCACGAAGGCGTCCTTGACCTTCTTGAAGCGGGACCGAAACTTGTCAGCCATGAACTGCGGCACACGAAGCGAATCAGGGCCTTCATGTTAGTCTACGACTATTTTGCGCTCCGAAGTGCATGTAGCAGGCGAGGAGGATGCGCCAGAGGAGCGTGCACGCCCGGACCCGCCATAGCAGAACGTTGCGCCAGCGAGCGGTTGCGCTGTGCTGGCATGCGCCAGTGTGCTCACCTCCCAGGCCTGGTCCGCTGACACTTTGGGGGAATGGGCCGCAATGATGGTGCGGCCCTTGCTCTTGCGAGGCTTGAAGCCCTGGCCCGTCAGGGAGAGGGAGGCCATCCTGCGAGAATGCTGCCGACGATGCGCGCAAACCACTCAGCAACCGCGAAACCTGGGCAGCTCCGTCCGTGAGGTGCACACGCTGCTGTAGCTCACGGCTTTGGCGCTTGCAACGGTTAGCGGAGCCGCGCGGGTCGGTGCTTGTGCCTGGGGAGAACCTGTGCGAGTGGCATCTGACGGCAAGCGCGCCGTGTGTGTGTTGGTCGATCGACTGGCAGGCGTGGGCAGCGACGGTCAGTGGGCTGCGCCTTCCCATCCGGTAGCGGGCTGGTTCACCACTGCTTCCTGCTGCAAGCTGGAACCGAACATCCAACAATGCATTTCCTTGCCACTTTGTGCGCCTGTTCGTGTGCATGAGGCCGAGGTCCGGCCGTTGGCAGCCTTCCCCGACCAACGCGCACAAACGGTCTGTGGGCAGCGAAGCGCGCGCGCAGCGAGGGTGTCACCTGAGGTCTGGGACGGAAAAGGCTGCGGCCGCGAGCCAGCACAAGCATGTATGAGGCGCTGGCTGCAGCGTCAGCGCAGAAGCCATGCTCAGCACAGGGCCGCAGTCACACACGCACAGCACTCATGCAATCATCGCCGGGACTGCGAGTGCTTCAAACACCGACCGAAAACAGCTGCTCGGCGACCGCAGCGGCCCCTCCTCCGGCTGCCTTGCCCGCGCGTTCGAGGCTGTGGCGAAGGTCACCCCCGCCGCTCATGACGGCCCTGAGCGAGTCATGATCCTGGCCGAGCTCGGCACAGGCTGCGGACATCACAGCAAGCCACGGGGAGGCCGCCGCCCCGGCCGAGCTGACGACAGCGGCGGCCCGCGACGCCCTGATGTGCGCCTCGGCGCTGGCTCCTGTGTCGCTCTCGGCAGCCTGTGCTTCAGCTGCCTCGGCCGCGTCGGCGAGGGCGGCAAGCGACGGCACGAGGCTCGCTGCCGCCGTCGCGAGCAGCGCCTCGCGTGTCGCGGCATCGCCGAGAAGCGGGGCGACGACGTCACGGAGGCCGGCCCCGAGCTCGGCGACCCCGGAGAGGGGCGAGCATGCGTCCGCGAGCGACGCGAACGCGTCGCCCACCGCCGCGGCGTCGGAGCCCAGCGCGGTGATCGCCGCCGGGAGCGACGCGCCGACCACCCGGGCGAGCGTGGGCCCCGCAGAGGTGCCAGCCATGCGGCGGCAGCAGCCCGCCCACACAGCCCTGGCCTGCCGTGCGTTCCTGGACGCGAGGTCCTGAAGGGTCTTGTCCGAGGCGGAGGCCGCGGCGAGGGTCGGAAAGACGAGGCGAGGGGAGGCGGCGCAGGCCGAGGCGGCGGCCAGGAGGGCGAGGGCCGCTGCCACCGAGGCCTCGGCGGCGGCGGAGGCGGAGCCCGAGGCGGTGAGGCCGCGCTGGGACACGGAGGCCGCCGCCGCCCTCGCGGCGAGGCGGAGGAGCGACGAGCAGAGCACGCTCCCGCCGTGGGTGGCGACGTCGTACTCGGGCCTGCCGTCGGGTGCCTTGGACTCAGCCCTGCCGGACGCGGCCTCCGCGGCCGACGAGGGGACGGCATGGACGAGGGAGGGCGGCGGGGCCACGGCGGCGGCCGCGGAGGCGAAGGCGGGGTCGGCGACGGCGCTGAGGAGCGCGACGGTGGCGTCGCCGGCAGAGCCCATGGCGGCGCAGTCGGCGAGGACCGACGCGACGACGGCGGCGGCGTCAGTCACGGCGCGGCCGGCGGCGGCCCTGGCGTCACAGGACGCCTCCTCCTCCAGGTCGGCCGTCGAGGCGGTGACGCACGCGGCGGCGGCGGCGGGGAGGGCGTCGGTCATGACCCAGCGGGTCAGGGCGGCGAGCGACGCGCCGGCGGCGAAGCCCGGTCCGGCGGGGGAGGTCTCGGCGGCGCAGGCGTGAGCGGAGAGCCGGGCGAGGCAGCGGACGGAGCCGACGGCGGCAGCGAGGCTTGCGGCCGGGACGGCGGCAGCCTCCTCCGGCGCGGCGAGGGCCGCGGAGAGGAACGCCGTTGCGCCCGAGAGCGCTGTCTCGAGGGCTGCGCGGAGGGCGGGGTCCGCCAGGGTGGCGGCGCGCTGCCCAGATGGGTCCGCTGCGAGCACGCGGTCGAGGCATGCGACGGCGGCGGGCCAGCCGAGGGCATCGGCGCGGCCCGAGCCGAGGGCGGCGGACCGCTGGGCCGCGGAGGCGAGGGAGGAGGCGGGGGCGGCGACGGCGTCGTCGCCGGCAGGTGCGGGGACGGCGGCGGTGCCAGCGGCGACGGCGTCGGCGCAGCGCCTGAGGAGCTGCTGGCCCATGCCCATGCCGCAGACGGCGTCGACCGCTGCCGAGTGGAGGCGGGAGCCCGGCGCCGCGCTGCGCAGCACAGGCCACGCCCATGCGTCGAGCGTGGCGTCGGCGGCGGCGTCGCCGAGGGAGGCGGCCACCCCGAGGAGCGCGGCGGCGGCGGCAGCGGCGGACTCGGCGTCGTCCGAAGCGTCGGCAAGGGCGTCTGCGGACCCCACGATGCCCTCGAGGAGGCCGAGGAGGGAGGCGGGCGTGACGGTGCGGAGGAGCTTGCTCCTCGCCGAGCCGGCCTCGTCGGCGCCCGAGGAGGCGGCGGCGGCCTCCGACGGGTGGAGGACGTCCCTGCGGAGGCCGGCCCACACTGCGCGGAAGACGGAGGCGAGGTGCGCCATGAGGGCCGTGTTGCGGGCGTCGAGGGCCGAGGGCTTGGAGCTGGGGCCGCGCTTTGCCGAGGCGGCGGTGTCGACTGCCTTGCGCAGGGCCTTGTGGAGAACGAGGGCGAGGCGGGCGCGCTCGGACGGGGTGGCCGCCAGGTGGGCGGAGGAGTAGAACGCGATGCCGGCCGAGGGGTGGCGGCGCATGCATCGGACGACGCGGGTGATGAGGTCGGAGGCCGAGGCGCCGGTGGGGAGGAAGGTCGGCGCGAGGAGGCGGACGAGGGGCTCCTGCGCGCGGGGGCTGCCCGCGTCGAGGACGAGGCGGGCCATGAGGTCGTCGGCGGCGACGACGTCGTAGAACCGGATGCTCCTGAGGCTCTGCACGCGGAGGAGGAGGGCGAGAAAGGAGGCGCGGACGCGCTCGGAGCGGTCGTGGAGGAGGGGCGCGAGGACGGGGAGAAGGGAGGCCATGACGGGGTGGGAGAGGACCTGGTCGAGGAGGAAGGCGAGGCCGTCGATGGCGGCGGCGCGGACGGCGACGGAGGCGCTGTCGCGGGCGCACTCCCCGGCGACGCGCGCCAGGATCTTCTTCGTCGTGGCGGGGGGCATGAGCTCCCAGAAGGCGGAGAGGACGCGGCAGGCGCCCTGGGCCGCTGCCGCGCGGACCGTGGGCACGGGGTCGGCGAGGAGGCGGTAGAGCGCGGCGAAGTTCCTCTGCATGGCCTCGTCGACGTCGCTCTTGGGGCCGGTCGGGTCGGCGACGGGGAAGGCGTCGACGAGGAGGGCGAGGGCGTTGCCGCGCGCGGCGGGTGAGGCGGCCTCGACTGCGCGCCAGATGACGGGCCCGTAGAGGCGGGCGACCATGGCGTCCACCTCGGGGACCTTCTTGGCCTTGAGGAGGGGCGCGAGGACGCGGCGGACGGCCTTGAAGGCGTCGGTGCGCGCGGCGGTGACGCCCCTGACTAGGAGGTCCTGGATCACAGCCTCCTCGATGCACGCGCGGGCGGCGGGTGCGCCCTCGTCGGCGCCCTCCCCGGCCTCATTCCACGCCCTGAGGATGAGGGAGCCGTAGGCCTCGAGCTCCGAGGCGTGGCAGTAGGGCAGGTGGTTGATCACAGCGGCGTAGGCGTCGGGCAGGGCCGTGTCGGCGAGGCGGACCATGACGAAGACGAGCACGGAGCGGCCCTCGCGGGACCGGAGGAAGGCGGGGTTGACGAAGGCCTGCGCGAGGATCTCCTTGAGGCCGGAGGCGCTGTCGTCGTCCATGTCCACGAGCGTGAGCGCCTCGCGCATCGCGTGGCAGCGCTTCACGTCCGCGTCTGTCGCCCCCGCCGAGTTGGCGAGCAGCAAGAGGCACGGCAGCGTCTGGGTCGTCACCACCTCGGAGCCCTTTCGCCTCTGCTCCCACAGGCACGAGCACAGGCGCAGCGTCGCCGTGCGAGCGTCGTCGCCGGCCGGGCCCTTGAACACAAATACGGCCTCGTGGAGCGCCTCCGCCAGGGGGAGGAATGTTGTGGGGACGTGGTGATCCTTGTCCTTGACCCAGCCGAGGGCCGCGGCCGCGGACAGCTTGAGCGCGTCCAGCAGCTTGGCGAACTGTCCCGCCTCGTCCGGCTCCTCCGCGTAGGCCTCGTTCTTGTCCGCGAAATCGTCCGCTCCGATCGCTTCGGCCGAGAACTCGGCCAGCGCCTCCCAGAGCTGCTTCTGCTTGCCGGCGGAGAGGGCGGCAACGGCGGCATCTGTTTCCGGCTGGGCGCGCCCACCCAGAGCCTTTCGGACCGCACTGATCGTGGCACGCTTGCCAGGCTTGAGAAGCTGCATCAGCTCGTCCTTGGCATCACCCGCGGACGCGGCCATGGGAGCAAGGGTGAATGCCAACGGGCGCGAGCAGGTTCGAAGCTCTGCAAGGCAACCTGCCAGGAACTCGCCCTATGGGCGTCGCCCGCGGTGCACAGCGCCAAAAGCACTGCGACGCATCGATCCGTTGCGCTAGCGGGCTGGATCGTCGGCTGGTGGCAGCCGGTCCGAGGGAGAGTGATGGATGGAAACGCAGCAGCGAAGCCCCCGTCCCGGCCGGGCCTTCCGGGGGCGATCAGTTTGGTGCGAAAGGATGCACGCAGGATGAGTATGGTGCTGGGCCACCCAGGCACAGAAGCCTCAATGTCTGTTGGAAGCTGGACGATCCGAGTCAAGGCGGGCATGAAGCAGCGGGGAGAGGCGGAGCTTTTGTCTGCGGACATCGGTTCAGCCCACATGGCATCGTCAGCAGGGTTGCATCGGCGGATCGTCCAGGGGACCGCTGGCCTGGGCCCCTGCCGCCCCGGGCAGCAGCCAGCGCAGCCAGGCGGCGCAATCCGACTTGCAGGTCACGGAGCTCGCGCGTCAACGGCAGGCCACGCCAAGCCTGTGGCTCGAGCCGCCGTGAGGGAAGCGGGCGGGGCTTTGCGCGTGAGCGTTCACAGGGGCGCTGCTGGGTTGCCTGAGTCCGACCTTGCAAGCCTCGCGGGCACGCCGCGGCACACCAGTCACGCAACCCGCGCCGCGCAGTGCTTTGCTGGTCGTGCTGCGGTCAGCGAGAGTCCGCCGGGGGCAGGGGCGGCATCTCGGCCTGCCAGAGGAGGCCCCGCGCCCGAAGGCTGACGTACAGCGGCAGGAACACGGTGCCCACGGTCGGCCGCGCCCGCATGCCGAGCCGCTTGGCCGGGTCGTTGGTGCCCTTGTTTGCGAGCGTGACGGCGTCGAACATGTCGGACATGGGCACCTGCGGCGCCCGGGGGTCCGAGTACGCGCGGGCGCCGGCCTCCCACATCCACAGCGCCTCGCTCGACGCCGCCCCCGTGGTGCGGTTCATGGTCGACACGGCGTACATCATCTCCCACGTGGGGACGCCCGTGACGTTGTCGTCGCTGGCGAACGGGAGGCCGAAAGGGAGCCGCCGCTCCATGTAGAAGGCGAGCTCCTGGGCCAGGCGGCCGCGGTCGAAGCGCAGCGGCGCCGCGGCCTCCTCCGGCATGGCCACGAGGCCCATGAGGTTGTACTTGTAGTCGAACGTCGACGGCGCGTCGTACCGGGGGCAGTCGAAGCACGTCACGAAGTGGTCTCCCGCCCAGGCGCGCTGGGAGAAGTACTCCGAGGTGTTGGCGGCCGCCGCGGCCACGACGGCCGGGTCGGGCGAGCCTGCGGCGCGGGCGCCTGCCGGCTGCTTGCGGAGGAGCGACGCGTACGCGCCCAGGCCGACGGCCGCCTTGGCGGCCAGGTTGGTCCAGCCGGGCTCCTCCCCGCGGAAGTCGTTGGTGTACTTCTGGCTGGTCGGCACGCCGGGGGCCTGCGTGAGCAGGTAGCGGACCCACTGCCAGACCGTGGGCCAGAAGGCCCCTGCGGTGATGGCCGACGCCATGCTCCCCGGCACCCGCTCCTCCACCAGTGCCATGGCCTCGGCGATGTCCGCCGTCGTCTCCACGGGCATGAACTCCTGGTCGTCGCCCGAGTAGGCAACGGGCCACGTGCCCAGCTGGTGCGACGTCCACGCGTTGCTCAGCCGCTGCCACGTGCGGTTGGCGCAGAGCTCGAAGTGGGGAAGGAGCTGCTGCCTCAGCATCCAGGGGGCGTAGAGAGCCAGAACGGGCATCTGTGGCCAGATGATGTCCTGCGTGGAGAGGTCCCCGTTGGTGGACTGCTCCTTGACGAAGGACCACGTCTCGTTGCGCTCCGCGTTCCACACCAGCGCCCCCGCGCCCATGGCCTGGCGGTACGACAGCGCGGCCAGGAAGCCCAGGGCCGGGCCCCCGACGGCCGTGTTGTTCGCGAGGAGGGCCGCGTCGAAGGCCCTCGTGCGGCCGTCCAGCTCGTCGAAGCGGTCCACCGCCCGCTCCAGCATCGCCCTGGGCACAACCTCGGTGTCGTTGAGCGGCAGGCCGCGCCGCCAGAGCGGCGGCAGCGGCTGCCCGTAAAAGTCGATCGAGAGCACCTCGTCCACGGCCCACACGAAGCGCGCCGACGCCGTCTGCCCCGGGCCGAGCGAGCCGAGGTCCGCGGCCGCGAGCACCGCCGGCTCGCTCCGGAGCGGGTCGTCCACCGGCCGCGGCGGCCCCGGCTGCGGACCGGCGGGCACCGTTCCCGAGTCGACGAACAGCTGCGCGCCCCGCTTGAGGCCGCAGCCCGCGCACACCGTGTAGGCGGCGCCCCCCGACGGGGCGGGAACGAGGTACTGCCACCCCCAGTTGGCCTTGACCTTGTCCCCCATGTTGCAAAGCGTCTCCTGCCTGACGCGCCCCAGCCGCGACGCGGACAGGCCCGCGCCCGAGGCCGCCACCAGGTCGTGGTACTGCCCCCAAGTCACGTCGGCGTCGCGGTCGGTGCAGTTGCTCCTCCGCGCGCCTGTCACCGGCGGGCGGACGCCAGTCCCCGTCGAGCTGCGGCTCACCAGCAGCTCGCCCGAAAGCCCAAACAGGAACTCCACGGGGACCGCCTGGCTCCCGTGGTTCGTCGCCTCGAGCGTCACGTACACGGTGGGGTCCGAGAGCGCCTGGATGTCGTCTGGAAGCAGCGGCGTCACGAAGCTCGCCCGCACAGACACGTTGGCCGAAGCATCGCCGCCCGATGCGTCCATGCCCACGTCGGTGCGGGTGGCGCCAACGCTGGCAGACGTTTGCCGCGCGTCGGGGATCTGCGCGCCCGCACCGTCCGCGAGGACGTTGAACGCCTTGCCCGCCACCCTGACCATCGAGATGGTGCGAGCAAGGAAGCCATTGTCGGGGTCAAAGCTCCAGTGCTTGGCCACCTGCCCCGGCAGGGTCCGCGCAAACGTCCAGACGCTAAAGTACGGGCTCCTAGTGGCGAGCGGGAGGCTCGGAGCCGAGAACGGCTGAGACGAAGCCAATGCGACCAGCAGGGCCAACAGGAGCAGCACGGCGCGCGCCATGGCTCGAGTGCGTGCGGCCGGCCTGATGCTCAGTTGCAGCTGCGGCCCCGAGTAAGTCGCTGAAACTTTCAGCCGTAAACCGCAAAGTCCGCTCGCCCCATCACGGAAGCGGCGAGGGCCGCACCCGCCTCGGTGGGCGCGGACACCGCCAGGTCGTCCATGCCCACGGGCCTCGCGAGCGTTGCGAGCGCCGCGCTCTCGAGCAGCAGCCTCCCGACGCCGCGCCGCCGCGCCCCAGTGTGCGTCCAGATCTGCCGCACGCCCACGCGCGCGGGGACCACGTCTGCGCCGGCGGCGCTGCTCGTCCGTGCCCCGGCCCTGCGCGCGCCGCTGATCGGCTCCGCCGACGCCACCCCGACCACACGGCCACCGTCCCCGATGCACGCCAGGACCGTCATGGCCGCCTCGTCCCGCCTGACCCCCGCCCTCGAGAGCCTGGCCTCCAGCCCCGGCTCGCCGGCCTCCGCCCCGGCGCCGCGGAGCAGCGACTCGTCGCTCGGCCCCACCCGGCCGTTCATCGCTTCGCCCATGGAGGCGAGCAGCGCGGCGGCGCGAGCCAGGGCCCTGGGCGGGCACGCCGACAGGCGGACCGCCACCACTCGGACGCCGCCGCGGGAGCAGACTGACGGCAGCGCCTCGAGCGCCGCCCCGGCGCGCTCCGCGGGCTGCTGCGGGCGCCTCGGGCACACCGCCGCGTGGGCCGCGCGGGCGAGGCCCTCGTCGCCGTCGGCCAGCTGCCCGCCGCAGTCCCCGCAACGGAAGGCCGGGCGCTTCCCCGAGCGCAGCCCCACCACGGGAAGCAGCGACTGCCGCCTCCTTCCCGCCGCGACGGCGCTCCCCGCAGACACGGGCGTTGTCGCCGGGGCGGCGCTCGCGGTGCGGGCCCCCTCACGGCCAGCGGGCGGCGGGCCGGGCTTGGACCCCGCGCGGGTAAGCCCCGCCGAATCCAGCGTCAGCCCGAGCGCGGCAAACGGGTTGATGCCCGCCTCTCGAAAGAAGGCGTCCGGGTCGGCAGCGCCTGCGTCCAGCGTGCCGTCAGGGCGGTAGCAGGCCTCCGGCACAGGAATCCACCCTTCCCTCACGCGCATTGGGACGGCCGCAGCCGTCATTCGGGGGCGGATCGGAGACATGTCCGTGGGTGCTGCCCCGGCTGAGCTGGCGGCACGCGCCGCAGCCTCGACTGTGGGTGGCGTCGAGAGTGCCTGGCACGTCGGTGTCGCGCCCTCGTGGCCCAGCTGTCCGCCCCGCCGCCGCGCCGGAGTCGGTGTTGTTAAGGCTGCAACCGAGGCCGAGCCGATGCTCGCGCGGGGCCGCTTGCGCCTGACATAGGTTCGCCCTGAGCTCGGCTCAGCCTTTGCGGCGGCAGTCTCGGCTGCATCGTCGGAGCCGCGGTGCCAAGCCGCGACGAGAGGATTCGTGGGTAGCATCTTTGCCGCCCGCAGAGGCGACAGTGGACCCGCGGCGGGTCCTGGCGGGGGAAAACGTTCGAGCAGTGGTTCAAAAACAAATGCCCGCCGCGACCCATGGCAGAGCGCCCGACACTCTCACATCACACAGTGAGGCTGCCGAGGTCTGCGGGCATGGCAAGCTCGATACGATCGTCCGGGAGCCTGCTCACGACGCGCATCCCGACGAGCTGGGCGAGCGCGGCGTCGGCAACGGACTGGGAGCCGCATGCTGCGGCCACCGCCGGCCGGAGCGTTTCCCACCGCTCCTTGGCACCATGCTGCAGCAGCTTTCGCATGATCCGCCCCGCCGCGCGATCCGTCTGATCGGCGGCGGGGAGAACATTCTCGATGAGCGTGGCCAGCTGCTGGCCGGCGCGCGCCGAGCGCTGCCTCAGCTCCGGGAGCTCCGTCTCCGCCGTCTCCCTGCGCTCCCGCGCGGCGTCGAGCGTGTCCGCCCACTGCGCGCGGACGCTTGCGCCCTTGCTCCTCTCCGGGGAGCGCTCCGATGCGGCGCGAAGCAGCGTGACCCGGGCCTGGAGCTGCGCGATGGACGAGTCCAGGTCCGCCGCCACCTCCTCCAGATCCTCCTCCGCCGCCTTTCCCTCCGCTGCCCCGGCAGGAGCGGCACCAGCAGAAGAAGATGATGATGATGAGGAGGAGGAGGAGGTCGCTGCCGCGGCGGCCTTGGCGGCCTGCCGCTCCGCCTCGGCCCGCGCCCTGAGGCTGCGGAGCTCCTTCCTCAGCACCCGCACGGCCGCCTCAGACGCATCGGCCTGCGCCCGGACGCGGCGGAGGCCCCGCAGAGCCTGCCGCTGCCTGGACCCTGCCCCCCGCTCCGCCTCCCGGATCGCCGCAGTGGCCTCCTCGATGCCGTCCTCCGCCGCGCCCCGCTTGGCCTCGGCCTCGGCAGCATCGGAGCGCGCGGCCTCGGCCCGCGCCTCAGCCCGTCGCATGGCCGAGGCGTGCTCCGCCTCGGACTCCGCCATGGCAGCCCGCACGTCGGCCGCCGCCGCCCCTGACCGGCGCAGCCGCTCTGCAGCCATCCCTTCACGCTCCTCCCGCAGGCTCTGCACGCCCGCCTCGGCTGCGGATCGAGCAACGGCCGTCAAACGACTTCGGACACATCGGGGCGGACACGCCGCGCAGGGCTTCAAGGGCGCATGGGCCCAGCGAATACAAACTCACCAGCCACCAGGAGCTCTGCAAACTCGGCCTCGGCCTCTCCGCGCCTGTCCTGCTTGAGGCGCAGGAGCGCATCCTCGGAGACGAGGTTCCGCACCTGCGATACGGGCGCACCGGCGGGCCACACGAACCGCGCTGATGACGCGTTTACACAGGTTGCACGGTTCAGCCGTTGTATCTGCTGCTCACGGGGCGGACGCCGAACACTTGCACAGAGTGCTTCAGTCCCGCCGAGGCGTCCTTCAGGGACCGCGATGCCATGGCCATCTGCACAAATATTTGGCACGTGGCAAAACGTGGGCGGAAGTGGGCCTGCAGTGTCAAGGTGGAAGGCGCAGGCCTGCCAAACGGGCGTTTGGCTCTCACTGAGTCCGCGACGTCCTTGAGCGCCTTTGCTGCGGCCTTGGCGTTAGCATGCGCACGAGCATCCATGTAGCAGCCCCTCTGCCAGCCAAGCTGGCCGGGTGTGGTGCCTCGCTGAGCGCAGGGCAACATTGTGGGCAGAGTTTCTCCTACGCGCGGGTCTGCGCGATCTCATCCCACTCGACGTGCACATTCTTGACTGAGTCGCCCTCTGCCCCATCCGGGGTGAGCACGGCGGCGGCTGCCAGGAGGCTCACGGCCGGGGTGCTCGCCTCAAGGCGCTCCATGACTGCCTCCCGGGCAGCCTCCATCCGCGCGGCGTCCTCGGGCGTCTCGTGGTCGTGGCCGCACAGATGCAGCACGCCGTGCACCAGGACTTCGGTCAGGGCCTCTGTGCTGGGCGGCTCCCCCGCCTGGCGTTGTCTCCCGCCTGCGCTGGGGGCAGCAGCAGACGGACCAGTATCGCACCGTGCACGAGACACGCCGCTCCGCGATGGCGCACAAATGAAAGGGCCGCGCACCCGGCTTCCCGCCGGTCACGGCTGCTCGGGCTGGCGAGCCGCACCTTGTTCCGCCACCTCGTCGAGACAGACGTACATGTCCCCGAGATTCGTCGCATCCTCCTCCATCTGCGACACACACGATAAAGTACCAACATCCCATGTCAGGGTCGCGCTGCTGTTTGCGCTTCCGGGCGTGCTAGGGGCCTCGGGCGGCTTACGAGGTCATCGTCGGCGCCTGAGAACGAGAGGATGTCCGTCGGCCCTCGCTTGCCTCTGTACATCGCATTGAGTCTCGAAATGGCGCTGGGGGTCATGATTGCCAGTCCCACATCCCTGCGCGAACAGAAAAGCGGGGGCAGCAATGCCTGTCGGCCGAACAGCGAGCACACGCATCAGTGTGCGCCCCCTGCAGGCCCGTCACAAACCAGTCATTACAGCTCTTGCGCACAAGGCTCACGCATTTGCGGCGTTAGCCGCCCGTGCGGCGCCAACTACCCTTGCTGCGATCCACAGCATGCCGCCCGCCTCGTTCCCGGCACCCGACACGAGGCTCCCTGCTGCCACACCTGCGTGGCGCACAATTCTGACCGCTCCCGGCATTCCTTCCCGAATGAGTGCCGGCATGACCCTTTGGGTCCCTGCCACGACAATCGGGGCGGGCTCTACCGGGGTTGCCGTCGCTCCGTCAACGACACTCAAGGCTGGCGCAGTATGGCCGCCTCAGCTTCCGCGTCATCAGGTGCCCGCCGGGGCCGCGCCTCCAAGGGTGGCCTCCGCGGCGCCCGTCGTCGTCTCAGTGTGGTGTCGGACAACAAGCTTGTCGAAGGCCTCCAGCCGATCGGCACCGTTCCCGACGAATCCGTGCGGCGCAGCAAGGAGATCGACCACGTCGTCCGCACCTACGCCGGGGTGTCCAAGAAGGGGTATGCTCCCTACAACCCGCGCAAGCGGAACCAGGACGCCATCATGATGGTGGAGGATGCCAAGACCATGACCTTGCTCTTTGGTGTCCTCGACGGTCATGGCGAGGCCGGAGACCTTGTGTCCCACTACATCACCGCCAGGCTTCCGGATCGCACGTTTGCGAACTCAAAGTGGGAGACGGACCCCATCGCGGCCATCGCCGCCGAGACGGCGCGCCTCGAGAAGGCTGTGCTCTCTGGTGAGGCCGTTTCCGCACCGACGTTTGTGCCCGCCCAGCGCGCCCCCGCGCCCCGCAGCTGCGAGGCGCACCACCCCTCGAGGCTGAAACGTGGTGTGCCGTTCCTGCCGCCCCGATCGCTGGGCGGGATGCTGCCGCGCTCAGCCGCAAGGGGCCCAGCCGATACTCGAAGGGCTGGGGTCGCCAGATCGAGAGAGACCCTCCCCGACGAACCATACCTGCCATAGCCGCCCTGCTTCGGGCCGCGTGTGCGCTGGCTCCCTGTGGGGCAGGTCCGGCGCAGCGGGGCGCCCCACGGACCGTCCTCAGCCCGCCTATGCCCGCCCGATCTTTCCTGCTCCCGCAGACGCATCCATTGACACCGACTTCAGCGGCACGACCGCGGTGGTGGGAACGATCCGCGACCGCATGATCGACGTGGCGAACATCGGGGACAGCCGCATCATCGTGGGCCGCGCCATCTCGGGCGGCAAGTTCGAGGCGGTGCCCATCTCGGACGACCACAAGCCGGACCGCCCCGACGAGCAGGCCCGCATCGAGGCTGCCGGCGGGCGCGTTTTCGCCGTCGAGTACGACGACGGCGTGGATGGGCCGCCCCGCGTGTGGCTGGGGCACATGGACATCCCGGGCCTCGCCATGGCGCGCTCGCTCGGCGACGCCGTGGCCCACTCGGCCGGCGTCATCTCCACCCCCGAGATCACTCACTACAACATCAAGCCTGAGGACAAGATCGTGGTGCTGGCGTCGGACGGCCTGTGGGAGTTCATGACGAACCAGGAGGTGATCGACCTAATCGTCAAGACGGGCCTGGAGGACCCGAAGCGGGCCGTCGACGTCCTCGTGGAGGAAGCCAACCAGCGCTGGCTCAAGGAGGAGGCCGTCATCGACGACACCACCGTCATCGTCGCCTTCCTCAAGTGAGCGGGCAGAGAGCCGCCGAGCCGCCGCGCTCCCCCGAGCTCCGATGGGGGAGGGTAGCGCGCGCCACGGGCCCCCCGATAGGGTGGCCCGCCTGGAGCGCGAACCCCCTCCTGCCACGGGCGGAGGGTATGCTACGCGCGGGGGTGGGGGAGGGCCGCGGCACGCAGGCCCGGCCGCCTCGCGCCGCTTCCAACATTGACACCGACCTGATCCGCCGTCACGGCATGGCCTGCGTGTCCCGCACCGTCTCCTCGGGCCGCCGTTTCGAACCACCGTGTATGCGCGTGACGCCGCCGCTCCGTGCCGAGGCTGCATGACCGCCCGTGAACCCACAGGCCCCGCACTTTGCGCCCGGACCGGCTCGCTGGCTGACTCGCCCACTCGGCGGCGCACGCACACTCAGGCACGCCGCAGTCACATCGCAACATCCCTCGCCGGGGCGCCTCAGCGGGACCTGGTCATGGCCTCCGCCATCGCCGACGCCCGCTTGGTCGCCTCCGCCACGCGGCGGTCGTCGCGCCCGTACGCCTGCGAGTACGCCCCCGCCGCCTGGTTGAAGTGGTCCATCGCCTCGGCGTACGAGCGCCCCCGCCGGAACAGGCTCCCCAGCTGGTACAGCGTGTCGGCCGTCTCCCCCTTGCCCTCCCCCAGCTGGGAGCGGAACACCGCGAGGGCGTCGGTGTACGTGGCCTTGGCCTCGTCGTGCTTGTGGGAGCGCTTCTGGAGGCCCGCGAGGTTGTACATGGCCGTCGCGGTGGACACGTCGTGCTCCCCCACCGACTCCTTGAGCGCCTCCACCGCCTGCCGCGCGCGCTCCTCCGCGAGGCCGAACTTGCCCTGCTCGCGCAGCACTGCCGCGAGGTCCGTGAGGGCGCAGGCGGTGTTTGCGTGCTTGGTCCCCAGCACGTCCGAGCTCACGTTGACGGCCTCTGTGTAGAGCGCGCAGGCCTCCGGGAAACGGCGCTGCAGGGCGAGGACCCGCCCGAGGTTGCGCGCCGCGGTGGCCACGGCCACGGAGCTGTCGCCGCTGATGCGCTTGCGGACCTGGTAGACCCGCTGGAAAAGGTCCTGGGCCTCGGCCAGGTTCCCCGCCCGCTCGTGGGCCTGTGCGTCGCGCTGGAAGGGCACCCACTCGTGGCGGCGCGCGTCCTCCGCGGCGGTGGACTGGGTCGCGGGGTCGGCGGCGGGGTCGGCGGCGGCCGACGTGGCCGCGGCGGGGGGCGAGGCGGCCCCCGGGGCGGGCGCCGCTGCCTCCATCCGCGCGGCCACGTCGGCGGAGCGGAACGAGTCGACGCGGGGGGCGGCGGCCCTTCCGGCGCCCGCGGCCTTGGCCCCCGGCGAGGCGGAGCGCGCCTGCTTCAGCTGGTGGTCCAGCGCCGCCTTGGACGCGCTGAGGTCCATCTCGCGGTCCTGGGCGGCGCGGAGGGCCGTGCGGCACAGCGCGAGCTCCCTCGCCACAGCGGCGCGCTCCTCCTCCGCCTCGGTCCTCGCCGTCTCGAGGTCCACCATGGTGCGGCGAAGGGAGGAGACCTCCGCCCGTGACTCCTGGAGCATCACCTTGGTCTCGCCGTCGCCGCCGTCACCGCCGCCGTCGCCCGACGCGGCGTCCGCCCTGGCCTCGGCGGCCTCGGCGCGCGCCAGCAGCGCCCGCCGCTCCTCCTTGAGCGACGCGTTCTCCGCCCGGGCCGCGGCGCGCTCGGCCCCGTCAGCCGCCGCCTGGTCCTCCAGCTCCCCGATCCGCTGCCTCAGCGACCGAACGAAGGAGTCCTGGCTCGCCGTCACGGTGGCGTCCAGCGCCGCGCCGTCCTCCGGCATGCGCCTGAGCCGCTGCTCGGCGTCGGCCAGCGCCGCCTTGAGCTCCCGCCTCTCATCCTGCATCTGGTACACCAGGTCCAGCACGCCCTGCGCCGTCGCGGGCGGGCGGTCCACCTTGGGGGCGCCGCCGGAGCCCTGCCCGGAGGAGGCCGAGGCGGCCGCGCCAGCGGCGGCGCCCTTGTCCGCCTCGTCGTCCGACTTGCTCTCCGCGCCGCCTGTCCCGGCCTCCCCGGCGGCGGCGGCCAGCGTCTCCTCGTCGTCCTCGTCCACGTTGTCCTCCCACAGCACCTCGGCGCACTTGACGATGAAATGGTGCGCGCTGATCGCGCGAGCCGCGGTCTTGTCGTACCCGGCGTTGGACATCTGGCGGATCCACGCGTCCCGGTCCTCCGCGGACGGCGCCGCGAGGTACAGCTGCCGCATGGCAGTGGTCTTCACCATGAAGGCGAACGGCTGGGTCTTGTCCTCGACATGGGTGATGGTGCACCCATCAAGCAAGACCACCTTGCGTGGTGCTGGGTCCTGCGGCTCGGGGGATGCCACGGCGGCGCGGGAACGAGGGTAGGAGCGGTCCGCAGCGTTCGGCTCCCTTGCCTCGCGGGGCCAATGCGGCGACCCTGGCGCGCGAGCGCCGTGCGCGACAACTCACCGATGCCGAGACGAACTCGAACAGGAAGTTTCCGGCCACGATGGCGTGCCTCCCATGCCACCGGTACGGAAACGCGCCTGCGAAGGCACACGCACATTGTGTCGGCGGGGAAGCACGCTCAGGGGGCGCGCTTGGCGCGAACGAGGGGCGGAATCAGTCCCCGAACGTTGAGGTTGCGCACCTGAGCGCTTCTGTAGGAGACCGCGGATGCGGACCACAAACGGGAAGGAGTCCTGCGCATCCCTCTTTGCCGAGATAAGCCGCAGCTCGGGGCACTCGATGCTCATGGCGGCCCCGATGCCAGTACGGGTGCGGCGACGGCCGAGCGACCTTAGTTCATCACCAACTATGACCCGAGTCCCTCAGCCCTAGTGAAGCAAAAGACTCTCCTCGCGAGCTTTCGTTCCATCGCAGCGAGGGCCGGATTCAGCGCCCAGCCCTGTGACGGGGTACCCTTGGGCCAAACGGGCCGCCTACAGCCCGGGTCATCGATTGCAGGCCGTACTCAGGGACGGCGGCGGGCCCCTGAGCGGGAATGAAAACGCCGCCACCGATTGCCGACTTTGGCGGCTACGGAACGGTTCTCAGCAGGCTCCGGCTGGTGGGAGCGGTATAGCGCGCGGGAAGTCCTTAATCCGCTGTCATCTCCGGTCCAGAGGCGCCAGGGCGTCCCCATGTTGCGTGATTGGCCGCCGAGCCACCTCTGCGCGCTTGCCTGGCCCGTGCTCCTCGAGCTGCCACACCACAGCGCGCGACCTTGCCGCCCAGGCAGGCCTGCTGACTTGCTGCACCCTTTGACAGGCGGATCACCAGCCCCTGCAGCAAGGCTCCCGTCAGGGAGAGCAGCCGTCACACCCGAACCTGGTTTCAGTGTGCCCGGGACTTTCTGCGCGAGCTGGAGCTGAGGCCGGCACCCCTTCGCACCCGTCAGTTGGTGCAACGCTTGGAAGCGGGGCTTGTGCTCGCGGGAGAAACTTTCCTCCGGGAACAGCCTCGGGATCACCCGGGCCTCAGATCTCCTTCTTCGTCATGGCGACGCGGCGCAGTGCCCGCCTTCGCCCCGACACTGATGGTGTGTCTTGTGTTGCGACGAACGATGGGGCCATGCGCAGCGACCTGGCGAGAGCCTCGCCGGAGACCCCGGCGAATGTGCGGCGCCGCCTCGCCAAGGGGCTCACCACGCCTCCCACGGTGCCCCTGAGCGCCCGTGGCGAGCGCCGAAGGCGTCAGCTGGCTTCCGCGCCGGGCCGTGCAGCCAAGCGGCCGCCGCTCCCGTTCGCGGAGGACGCCGACTCTGGCGCGAAGGCAGGCTCCCCCAAGGTCAGGCAGCGCCTCGACGCCGCCCCCGCCTTGCCGTGGCGGTCGCCGAAGCGGGACGACGGGATGTCGTCCCCCCTCATGGGCCTGGGGGTGCCCTCCCCGGACCGCATGGCCGCGGGCCGCTTCGGGCACCGCCGGCAGCTCGGCGACGATGCCTCCCCGGGCCGGGCCGCGGGATCCTCGCTCGCCCCGGCGTCGCCGGGGACCTTCCCCTCCGTGCAGTCGCCCGTGCACGGCCGCGTGGGCGCGGGCCCGGCCTGGAGCCCACGGCTGCCTCTCTCCGCGTCGGGCACGCCCGTCAGCCCCCACCGCAGGCGGCGGCACACCGCGGCGCCCGCCTTTCCCGTGGACGACCGGGACCTGGGGCAGGCAGGCAGCGCCGTGGCCTCCCCCACAGCCTCCTCGGAGCGGGCTCTCCCGGCCTCCGGGACACCGGGCCGTGCCCCCCGCGCGGGCCTGCCACCGCCCTTCACGCCCGATGTCGTGCCGCCCAGCCCCGCCCGCGCGGCCAGGGTGACGACGTCGCTGCTCCTCGCCTTTCCTGCGGGCGGGGCCTCCGCCGGGCGAGGCGCCCACGGCTTTGCAGCGGCGCCGAAGCACCCGGCACTGTTTGCCTCCGCGCGCCCGCGCGGCAGCCTCCCCTCAGGCCACGCTTCGGGGCCGGGGCGCAGGCAGACCCTGCGGCCGGAGGACGACGACGAGGAGGAGGACGAGGAGGAGGACGGGGGCGGCGGCCTCTTCGGAGTGGAGGCGTCCGCGTCAGCCTCGGACGCCCCGACCTTTGAGCCGAGCGCCGACTCGGGCGTCATAGCCCTCCTGATGCAGTCGGCGATGGACCACCACGCCGGGTTGCCCTCGCCGCGGGCCCACCCGCACGGGCCGTCCAGCGGCCACGACGACGTCGGCGGAGGCCAAGGTCTCCTCCCGGGCGCCGGAGCGGCGGCCCGGCCCCACGGCACGCCGCGCTCGGTGTCCCACGACCCTTTCCTCCTCGCCGTGACCCGCGGGCGGGCCAGCCCTCGGAGCCCCGCCCCCGTCTTCGGCCACGGCACAGCCTTCGCCGACGACAGCCCGTTCCGACTGGACCGCTCACCCGCGTGGCGCGGCGCCCTGCCAGCGTCCCCCGGC
>Ga0136560_1000166_pt1 | contig 29009 bp, 17 predicted proteins | sample AntRauMeHopE1497_FD_104925 | JGI IMG/M metagenome (GOLD analysis project Ga0136560, IMG submission 104925) | Saline lake microbial communities from Rauer Islands, Antarctica - Metagenome Hop E1 #497 | ecosystem: Environmental > Aquatic > Non-marine Saline and Alkaline > Saline | place... | reverse complement strand
GGGATTGAACAGTATAAAATCCAAACAACAAAACCGTGCTGAATGAGTAATCCAGCACGGCTTTTCTTTGGTTTATCCGCCAACAATGAGTGAAGATTTTCAGCCTTCTCACTTTAGCCTTCAAACTTCAACCTCCACTTCCCTTGAACTGATCTTCCTTGTATGCAAATAGCACATTGAAGGAAGTCAGCGAACCGTAGCAGCGCGTGATATACTGCTGGAGATGCACTCGATCTTCATCGTCCAGTTTCGGATGATTATTGATATTTTGCTCCAATACGCGGAGCTTTTCCCTCACCATTACAATCTTGTGGAAAAAGGTAGCCATGGGAATTTCTTTCATCTGAAGCGCTACATCATTAGGTTCGAAGACTACATTTCCACCGATCCACTTTCCTCCAAGCGGAATGATTGGAGCTCGCTCAGAGGTTTGGATCAAAGCCTCTCGGATCGCTTTTTCGACGTCCTTCATGGTGAGCATCGGAAAGTCCGGAACTTTGGCTTCCTCCACGGTGAAACCATCATAATCCCGTGCTAACGTTTTTACTTCTTCGTTCTTATAAAAGTAGATCTTGTAGTACGTGTCGTCCAAAGACAGAATCATTCCTGTTCCGAATTTTGGGTGAATCAATTTACTTCCGGGTGCAAGTTGGCTGGTGTTCATATCAAAAGGGTTAATTGAATTCTAAAATAAGAAAGTTTGGGATTTCTCTCATGTTTTAGAGAATTTCTATGTAAAACTAAAATACTGGCTTTTGAGCCTACTGATTTTCAAGATTCACTTTTCTACAATTTGTGAAATCACCGAATCTCTCATGACCATGCGTAATTACCAGCTAGTTGTTTTGGCGAAACCTTAAGAAGACGCAAATGTCTGCCGGTGCCGCAGTTAAAGCCTACCGTAGCCGCCGTGAGTGTCACCACTCACGGTCTTGCATAAATATTATCCTCCCGTTTTGGCGAATCCTCATTTTCCAAATTAACATTATTTCGGCCAAAACTGGACACGAGGTAATCCTTAAGATGCCACACGTCTGGTGCTAACGAATCCTAATTGAACATTGTGTTTGGTTATTCTTCAATGAGCATTTAAATCAGATCATACCCCGTAAAGTCTTCACATCATTTGTTATTGGAAAGCATTCAAAAAAATTATGTCTAAATTTCATTTTTGAGCCAAAAGAGAATGAATGCTATTCCTAAAAGCAACCAGTTAACTCATCTCCTACGAAAACAAGCGGATCACTTCGCCTATAACTATCAGAAAATTGAAATTCCCATCACTTTCAAATCTTGCTTTTGATGCAGCAAGAACCTTCCGGAGATTCCCCTCAAGCATTACTTCAGCCGTCATCGCTACATCAATTTCGGTTTACTTAGTTGAAATCGAGCAATTTGAAGAGCAGCTGACTTTGGTCAATCTGCTTCTGACCGCTGCACTGGGTATTCCATTATTTTTCTGTATCCGAGTTTTTGTGGCGCAAAAGCAACTTTCCCAAAAATCCAGAATAGGACTGGAAATGGTGGGACTGATCATCTTAGGTTTGATTTTCTGGAGCTTTCCAAATGAGTTGACATTTGATTCTACAAGAGTGCCCTACATTCGGTATTTGATCTATAATCTGACGCTTCATCTCTGCGTAGCCATTCTTCCTTTTCTGAAAGAAAGCAATCAACTCAGTTTTTGGAATTACAATAAGGTGCTCTTTCTAAGATTGACTTTGGGAGCACTGTATTCGGCTATTATCTTCTTGGGAATCGTATTTGCCCTGCTTGCCATTAGTACGCTTTTCGACGTGGAATATGATCCGCAGCTATTCGCCCAACTCTTTTTTACGACCGTCGGAGTCTTCAACACCTGGTTTTTCTTAGCCGATATTCCTTTGGAATTCAAAACAGAAGCCTCACCCGAGGATGTCCCAAACGGTCTGCGCGTTTTCACCCAGTTTGTATTGATCCCGCTGTTACTCATCTACCTATTGATACTTTATGCCTACGGAGCTAAAATCATCATCACTTGGGATTGGCCTAGAGGGATAGTGAGTTACATGATCATAGCTATCTCGGTGCTGGGGATTTTCACCAATCTTCTTCTATTTCCCTACCAAGAGCTCAAAGAGACAGGCTGGATCAAACTCTTTTACAAGGCTTTTTATTTTCTGCTTTTCCCATTGATTATTTTATTGTTCATAGCTATCGGCATCCGTATCGAAGATTATGGCTTGACAGTGAACCGATATATTATTGCTTTACTTGGGATTTGGCTGACTTTTTTGGCGGTCTATTTCACCTTTGGAAAGAAAAATATTAAAGTCATTCCCCTATCCTTGGCCCTTTTCATGATTTTCTCCTCTTTTGGCCCATGGGGAATGTTTGGACTCAGCAGAAAAGATCAAATGGATCGATTGAGTCATCTATTGGAAGAAAATGGTTTGTTAGTCCAGGGTAAAATCCAAACTGAGGTTCAGTGGAAAATTACCGAAAAGGGTGGAATTAAAGCCTTTGAAAAGGTTCGTGAAATTAATCTGGAAAGAACCACATTGAACAACCTAAACTCAATTGTCCAATACCTCCACGATTACCATGGCTTGGAGAGTTTGCAGCCGTGGTTTGAGCAAGATCTCAAATCAATCATGAATGCATCAGCAAATAAGTCCAAGCTAAAGACTTCCAGTATGGAATGGGACGAACTTGTCGTAGAATCTATGGGCTTGAAATTCGTGCCTGAATACGAATTGATTACGAAATCGAATGAAGTGAGGAATTTAAATTTCAATTCTGCCGGAGAATTCAACTATCCGATTGCAGATTATGAACAGTTGATGCGGATTGAGCTCAACAGATACACTAAAAAAGCAGAGAAAGATGCCTTGCGATTTCAAATTGATCCTGAAGATGAATCTACTCTGATCTTGGAATTCAATGAAAAAGAAAACCGTATCGAATTAGCTGAATTTGTCGAAGAATTGGAAATGCGTTATACCAATTCTTACAATACTGTTCCTTGGGAAGATCTGCAGCTGGAGTTTGAAAATAAGGAGATTAAGCTACTTTTCTTTTTTGAGAATATTGATGCACGAATAGATGAAAAAGCATTGATACTAGAATCAGTCAAAGGAATCGTCCTGATTCAAAAACGATCTCCAACTGAATAAAAATACTCCCTACTTCCAAGGTAAAACTGGACATCCAACTCTTCGCTTCAATTCTCAAAGAGCAGTCGATTTGAGACTACTGATGACTAAATTACCGTCAAAATGGATTCAAAATAAGGTTCTACTACATATTTAGTGGTAATATGGTTTCTTAAAGGCTCAAAAATATTCTCAACACAGAGACACTGAGTTGAAAGCGTGTAGCGCAGTCAGAAAATGATTAACAATATATTCTTACCGTTAAGCCGATGTGTCCACTGTGTTAGCTGGGTCAGTGAAGTAAAAAAAATCCGATTTACACAATGGCCTAGGATATTCATAAATCCTCTCTAAAATTACCATCAAATTAGCTTATCAAAATATTCACCACCTAATCCATTAAATTGAGGGTAGAACCCAAAATAACAGCTGAAATTCAATTTGAATAGGCTCTTTCTATTTCTCCGGACTACATTACTTTCTTTAATTCCTCCAACATTGCTGGTTTTCGTGGGTATTTAATCATTAGCTTTTCAGCGATATTTTGGATTTGGTTTTTCCCCTTTGGCATATCGTTAATGAGATTTTTCATGTTTCCCGCAAGGCCCTCATACATCCGTCGGTCACTCGCTATATCTCCCTCCCGCTCCAGCAGAGGCAAATAAATTTGGAGTAACTCATCAGGAAACAAAGGCACTAATTTTCTGTGAAATCGGAGCACCGAGTCCAGCGTCTTTTCCATTCTGACCAGTTCCAAAACCCTGTCAAAATACTTTTCTTCAAAATAGATACCTGCCAAATTATCCAGGATAGGCGGATGAATTTTTCCATAATATCCCATTTGATTTTGATACTTCTTCTCTAAAAACTGTATTCGCTCGTTAATAAAACTCTCGATTGCAGAATCTAGCTCTCCAATCGGGAATGTCGCTTTCCATCTTCGATAATAGTCGAGACTGAATCCGGAATCAAAAATTAATGTCTTTGTCAAAGCTCTCACTTCTGGCACATCACCTTCAAGTTCCAGTATCAAAAGGCGATTCTTTTTCCATTCAGTCACAGTTCCGAGATGGTTATTTTGCTTCGCAATTTTGATCCCCACATCGATCAAAGATTTAGCTTTTGAGTAATTCTCCTGACTAATCGCCTTATTGACCTCTAACTTTCTGACTTCTTTTATCTCCATATTCGCGGAGATCAGCTCAGCCTCTTTGCTCGCTTCGCCGATGGCTTTATAAAAATCAATCTGTTTTAAAATCAAAAACTCTTTTTTATACCTTCCAGCTCTACTAAGCAATTTTGAAATCAGTTGCTCATATGGTTCCACTTTCCCTAGCAGTGCAGCATTCGACTGATATATCACAAACATATCTTTACCGAAACCTCCATACTCGAAATAGACTTCCGATTGAAGCTGCACTGCTAGAAAGTCTAAGATTGTTTCTTTCAAATCTGTCGGTGCATCTTTTGCACTTGAAATAGTGCCCAATAAGTGAATAATCGAATCAATAGTGTCACCAACATATCCACTTGAATCATCAATGTTTTTCGCGGCAGTCATCACTGGCTCAAGCAAGGCTTTAGCTACCAGAAAAGAAGTCACAAATTTGCCCTCCGCAGCATAGCTCTCCCCACGGTGTACTAGCTCGTCTATCTTAGATGCGAAATTTGAAACTGATTTATAGTCAATGTATCCGCGACTACTACTATTTTTGATAATCGATGCCAACAGAGACTGGAAACTCTGCTCGATCGTAGCGTCGCTTTGCTTGTCAGAAAAGAAAATCCCCAAGCCTGCTCGAAAATTATTGTCACTGTTTCCGTAATGCAGTACAAATCTCCTAATTTCTTCTTCATTAAGTTTCAAAACCAAGGCCTTGAATTCAGCTTTTTTCATATAGCAACCTTCTAAGTAGACAAAATTAATGATCTCTTAAATTTTAGAATTATTTTCTTTGCAACAATACCTCAGTAAACAATACTAGGCTCATTTACTTTAGTATAAGCAATCAAACTAAATACTAAGAAATCATTAAAGGTTAACTAAGCTTTTTCTTGACTAATCTCCCGCTCTTTGATCGACAATAATGATCCAATGGGCTATTCAGGAATATTCGATCAAACAATCACCAACTGTGATTTATAACAGCTAGATTTAAAGTTATTGAAGAGAAAATCATTTTTCAGTAGTCATCAATTACAGAATTAATCCGAGCATTGGCTTGCTTATTGAATTGTCTGTAATAGAGTGCATTTCGGGTATGCATCAAATTCATAAAACTACTCTTTTATCAAAAGGATACTTTTAAAAATTCTCAAGGTGACAGGGATCATCATCGGAACCATTCTTTTGATTCTGCTGGCACTGATTTTATTCATCCGTAGCCCTTGGGGACAAGGGATAATAGTGGACAAAGCCGTCAGCTATGTAGAAAAAAATACGGGTACTCAGTTCAGTATTGACCGTCTATTTATCACATTTTCAGGCAACATATATCTCGAAGGTCTATATCTTGAAGATCTCAGCGGAGACACTTTACTTTATTCGCAGGATCTGGAAGCGGGAGTGGAATTCCTGCCACTGATCACCTCTGGCAATGTCAATATCTCTAAGCTGGATTGGAATGGAGTCAAAGCAAAGGTGACTCGGGAGGAAAATACCGAAGACTTTAATTTTAGCTTTTTAATTGAGGCTTTCACACCCCAACCTGGGCAAGACTCCACAGCAACAGATCCAAGTAAAACAGCTTCAGACACCACAGCTACAGGGATGCAACTTGCCTTAAAAAACGTATCATTAACTGATTTTGACTTAGAGTTTGAAGATCAATTTCTTGGCATCTCTAGTAAGCTCAGACTGGGTTCGCTTCAATTGGACATTCCAAAAATCGATCTGGAGACAATGGCTATCGAGATCGAACAAATCGTACTCAGCGACACCCAAGCAGACTATCTGCAACGGAAGCCATTCCCAGAAACGGAGGAAGATACCACCGCAGGTGTTTCTCCAAAGCTTATTTTGGAAAAACTGGCGCTAAATAATGTCCAACTCAACTATCAAAACGAAGTAGATCAACAGCAAGCCGAAGTCAACCTTCAGGAATTGCTTGTCGAGCTACCTATGGCTGACTTGGAGACTCAAAAAGTGGAATTGAATCTTTTTACGTTGAATAATTCTTCGATACGCTTTCATGATTTTTCACCCGCTGCGCTAGCAGATTCCACCACCGCAAAAGAGGATTCCGAACAGGCCTTTGCTTGGCCTGACTGGATCGTGATAGCGAATCAAATTTCGCTCGCCAGCAACAAGATCGAATTTAAAACCGCCCAGACAGATTTTCAAGCAGGATATTTCAATCCTGAGGCAATTCAAATCACCGGGCTCTCAGCTGATTTCTCAGCGATTTCCCTTAACGGAAAAATAGCTAAAGCCCAAATCAACTCGCTTCAACTTCAAGAAGTGAGTGGGTTTGAATTGGAGGAATTCACCATGGACTTCTCATTGGACGATTCGCAGACAATCATCGATGATCTTCGCATTGCGATCAACCGAAGCGAATTGCAAGGCCAATTGGAACTCAACTATGCCTCAATCGATCAATTGATCGAAAAACCGGAAGAATCCAATTTTGACCTTGAACTCACGGTGGCAAGACTCGCGATTCAGGATGCATACTTTTTCCAACCTGATCTCGCTCAAGATACGCTCCTTCAAAAGCTCGAACGCTATCCATTTGAAGCAGAACTAAGGCTGGATGGCTCCACCAAACTGCTCACTATTTCCATGGCGGATCTATCGTGGGGTCAAACAAATTTCTTTACTTCGGGAAAAGTCAGTGATGTGCTGAACATGGATTTGTTGCGATTTGACATTCCCCAAATCAGAATTGAAAGTCAGCGGGAAACACTCACGTCATTTGTCTCAGAAAAAGATCTGGGAATTCAGCTTCCGGAATCCTTCCTCCTCACCGGCCAAGCCAGCGGCAGCCTAAGTGATCTGGGCACGGAACTTCAACTTGAATCCAGCCTTGGCGATCTGAATCTGATGGCTAGCTACCAAGACGGAGCGCAACTTTCATTTGCTGCAAACTTGGAGGCTAAAGCTATTCAACTGAATACGCTTTTACAAAATCCGAACTTGGATACGGTCTACTTTTCAATCGATGCGTCCGGATCAGGAGCCACGTGGTACGAAATCAACGCAGACATCCAAGCTCGATTTGACAGTCTGGAGCTTTATCAAAATGATTTTTCAGGTTTGGCGCTATCGGGAAATTTAGAAAATGGCTCCGGCACAATCAGTTCGGCTCTGGATAGCAAAAACCTCCGATATGATCTGAGCGCCACCGTGGATTTGGACTCAATTAATTCACAAGCCAGTCTGAATCTGAATTTGAAAGGTGCAGATTTGACCGCTTTGGGACTGACAGAGAAAAGCACCAAGGCACAGTTGATTCTTGACGCTAGTTTTGAAGGAAATTTGGAGGAGTTTCAAGCAAATGCAACAATCACAGATGCGACTGTGGTCCACGAGCAGAATACTTATCCTGTGGGAACCGTTTGGATCAATGCTTTGGTGAAAAATGATTCGACCAGTATCGACTTAGAAAGCCGTCCCGTGGTCGGATTCCTTCAGGCTAATGCCAATCCGGGAGAATTTGCCGACGCATTGACAAGCTATATCAATGGCTATTTCGAAATAAAAGATACTATTTCTACCAAGGGAGATGTGGTACTCAATATGAATATTGCCTTGAGGCAAGATCCATTGCTAAACGAGATTCTGCTACCAAGTCTCGTCCAATTGGATACCGCCTCGATCAGAGCAAATTTCTCCGAAGCAAGGCAGACTCTTATCGCAAATGTGAATTTCCCGTTTCTGAATTATGGAGGAGCAGAGATTGATAGTTTGGGAATTCAGATTCAATCGGACAGTTCGCAATTCAATTTTGAATTTGGCTTTGCTGCATTGAATACCGGGCCAATCGCCATGGATAAAATGCTGATTTCGGGCGATCTGGAAGACGCAAGATTAATGCTGGATGTGCAGTTTTTTGAAGAAACAGACATACTCACACAGGTATCTTCTCAGATCGATTTGCTCCCGGACAGTGTCATCATAAAATTCCTTCCGGAAAATCTGATTCTGGACAAAACGGCCTGGACTGTACCAAGCTCCAATAGCCTGGTATACTCTAATCGGGAGATCACTTTTACCGATATGTTGTTTACCGCAACTAATCAACGAATAGAACTCACAGACAAACTAGACTCACTCGAAAAACCTCATATCGCTGCATTGTTTGACGGATTTAAATTGGAAAATTTGACAAGTTTTCTGAATCCTACCGAGGTAATCGCTGATGGCTCCATGCAAGGAAGACTTATAGTCCAGAAACCATTTGGAGCTTTAGGCATTTTGGCGGATCTGAATATTGATTCATTGGCTGTTTTGAACACAAACCTAGGCACACTCAACGTAAATGCAGAAGCTGAGTCAATTGGTAATTATGCCCTGAAAGCCGACTTAAAGGGTCAGGGGATAGATTTAGATATTAAAGGCGATTTCAAATCAGACGAAACGGCGGCTTCTTTCGACTTGGACCTTGACCTGAACCGAATAGAGCTTGTCGTTCTTGAAGGCTTGATTCCCGAGCAGATCGCCCAGGCCGGAGGAGTCTTGCAAGGTAAAATCAATGCTAATGGAACTACGCTTGATCCAATATACGAGGGTGTTTTAACTTTCAAAGACGCATCGATCACCCCAACCATTGTAGGCACCAAATACCTATTTGAAGATGAATCGATCCGGCTCGATAATGCAGGAATCTATCTAGACCAGTTCACCGTGCGGGATGAGGCCCAAAACACTTTTGTCGTTGATGGTGAGATTGGAACAAAATCCTTCATCAATCCCACCTTGGATCTGCAAGTCACCGCAAAAAAATTCCTGGTGATCAACTCTACCGATGAAGAAAGTGAATTATTCTTCGGCAAAGCCCTTATCGATGCAGATATTTCCATCAAAGGAGACTTGCTGCTACCTATCGTGAGAGGAAACCTGGCAGTCAAAGACGAAACAGATCTTACCTTCGTCATACCTGAGTCCCAAGCGGAATTGGTAGAGCGGAAAGGTGTAGTGGTATTTGTCAATAAGGAAAATCCAGATGCAATCCTGACCAGGACTGATGATGAGGTCTCAAATTACTTTGCTGGATACGATATCAATCTATTGCTGGAAGTAGATCCTACGGCACGATTTAAAATCATAATTGACCCATATTCCGGAGATAATCTGGCCTTGACAGCTTCTGGAGAACTAGATTTGGCAGTAGATCCGATTGGTCGAACCAGCCTAAGTGGACGATTGCAAATCCAGGACGGACATTACGAAATGTCTTTGTACAATCTGGTCAATCGAAGATTTGAAATCATCAAAGGCAGTACAATAGTCTGGAATGGAGATCCTTTAGACGCCACATTGGACATCTCGGCAAGCTACGAAGTCAGAACTGCTGCGGCACCTCTTATGGCCTCTCAGCTCACCGGATCCGGAGATGCTACACAAAGTCAATATGGCAAGCGTTTGGATTTTCTAGTTTACCTCTACTTAGATGGTGAGATGCTCCAGCCCGAGATCTCTTTTGGATTGGATATGCCAGAAGATGAGCGTGGAGAATTTGGCGGGAATGTGTATTCACAGGTTCGTCAGCTAGGTAAGCAGGAGGGCGAGCTCAACCGACAGGTATTTTCACTTTTGGTGCTCAATCGCTTCTTCCCCTCGAGAGGCTCTGATGGATCGGGTGGAGGCACGGAAGCCTTGGCTCGAAATAGCGTAAGCCAGCTTCTCTCCGACCAGTTAAATAACTTCTCTAACCAACTTTTTGGTGATTCAGGATTTGAAGTGGGGTTTGAAGTGGATAGCTATACCCAAGGTCAAGGCGGTAAATCTCAAACTGAGCTCAATATCAGCGCACAACAAACGCTATTCAATGATAGGTTGACTGTGCAAGTAGGTAGCCAATTTGATGTTGAGGGCAATTCACAAACCACTCAAGATGCAGGTGCGATTCTTGGAAATATCAGTGTCGAGTATACACTGACGGAAGACGGAAAGTTCAGGATTCGTGCTTTTCGCAAAAATCAGTTTGAAAGTGTGATCGATGGCCAACTGGTGGTGACAGGCTTGGGAGTTGTCTTCAACCGGGAGTTTAACAGTTTTAGACAGATCTGGGAAAATCCTATCAATCCGGAAGTTGATATAAAAGAGAATCCAATCGATGAGCTGGACAATAATTCCGAGAAAAAAAAGAAGAAAGCAAATGAACTGCCGAAGGATGAAAAATAAATCAAATATCTCCTTACTGGTGCTATTCTGTTTCAGCTCGATACTCGGCTGCTCGGTGAAGCAATATATCCCTGAAGACGAACAATTATACACTGGCTCAGAACTGAAACTGGAGACAGAAACTAAAATTGAGGACATCAAAGTAATCACTTCAGAACTCAACGAACTACTACGGCCTGAACCCAACAGTAAGATTCTAGGAATGCGAATAGGACTTTGGGCATATTATAAAAATCAAAAAGATAAGCCTGGCTTTATCAATCGTTTTTTGAATAAAAAGATTGGCGAAGAACCGATTTACTTCAGCAATGTAAATGTGCCAAATACGGAAGATTTGATTTTGAACCGACTGGAAAATCGAGGATTTTTCTATTCCTCAGTAAAATCAGAAGTAAATCAGGATGAAAAATTTGCTTCAGTAATTTACGTAGCAAAAGTCAGCACTCCGTATACCTTATCCGAATACCAAATCGAACTCGATTCACTACCAATCTACCAGCAAATTCAATCTACATTAGAAGAGAGTAAACTGGATTCCACAAGTCGATTTGATCTAAACTGGCTTAAGGAAGAGCGGGATCGGATCGATAAAGCGCTCAAAAAACGAGGGTTTTATAATTTCAACGGTGAATATCTCATATTCGAAGCCGATACTAACATCTCGGATAGTTCTCGGAAGTTCAACCTCTTTCTACGGCTGAAAAAAGACGTTCCTGAGAAATCCATTGTCCCCTATGAGATCAGCCAAATCAACGTTTTTCCCAACTATTCTATCAATGAAAGTGCAGAAAAACTGGATACCACAGTCATTGATTCAAAGAATTTTATTCAGGGAAATGTAGTGTTCAGACCGGGATTACTGAACGACTATATTTTGATTGAGAAGGGCCAAAAATACGACCCGGAACTCTCCAGCCTATCGACTAATCGGCTTAGCTCGATCGGGAATTATAAGTTTGTAAATCTCCGATATGACGAATTGAAATTGGGCGATTCACTTGGTCATCTTGAAGCCAATTTCTTCCTTTCACCTATGACGCGAAGGTCCCTCAGAGCTGAACTACTCGGGATATCCAAGTCAAATAATTTTGCAGGGCCATCATTAAATTTGACTTATCGCAATCGAAATATCTTCAAAGGTGGAGAGACTTTCAACCTATCCACACGAGTGGGCTACGAGTTTCAAATTGCCGGAGGAGAGCGGTCTAATTTGAGATCATTTGAATTTGGGGTGAAGGGTGAGCTGATCTTTCCTAGGGTAATATTCTTTGTCCCCATCAAAGAGAAGCTCAGCTATTCCGTGCCAAAAACCAGAATGAGTTTAGGGTTTGATTACCTGAATAGAGGTGGATTATTTCGACTAAACACCTTCTCTGCCAATTACGGTTACTTCTGGAATGCAAACCGATTTGTATATCATGAACTCAATCCTATCAGTATCAACATTGTAAATCAAACTCAAACTAGTCCTGAATTCGACGAAATACTCAACAATAACCCTTTCCTGAAGCGGAGTTTCGAGCAGAATTTTATTGTAGGGGTGAATTATTTGTTCAACTACAACAAGCTTATCGACGATACGCGGAGACATGGAGTATTTATAGGTACTGGGCTAGATGTCGCTGGTAATTTGGTTAATGGGCTTAGCAATCTGACTAATTCAGAATCGGGAAAACTTTTAGGGCTGGAGTATGCTCAGTATGCCAAAGTAGATTTGGATCTCCGTTATTACTTCAGACCGGCAAAGGAGCATACCATCGCCACGAGACTATGGGCTGGAGTCGGAATGCCTCTTGGCAATTCACTTTCTCTTCCCTATATCAAACAGTTTTTCTCAGGTGGACCCAACTCGGTTCGTGCATTCCGAATCCGATCTATTGGGCCAGGTTCTTATCAGCCAGACCAGACAAGTTTAAATTCATTTTTTGATCAATCAGGCGATATTCGGCTGGAAGGAAATGTAGAATACCGATTTCCAATTTTCTCCTTTCTAAAAGGAGCCTTATTTATGGATACTGGAAATATCTGGCTTTGGAACGAAAATGAGGCCTTACCGGGTGGAAAATTCAGTAAGGACTGGTTTAATGAACTTGCAGTAGGCACCGGCGTTGGATTGCGAGTGGATGTACAGTTTTTCGTGATTCGTTTTGATTTGGCTACGCCTTTGAGATATCCATATTTTCCGGAAAACGAACGTTGGAGCAACACTTGGGATATCGGGAGCAAAACGTGGCGAAGAGACAGCCTAAATTTCAACTTTGCCATTGGATATCCCTTCTAACAACATTCTCCAAAAAAGCGCAAGGCGCCGCAAAGAATCAAGGGATGAAGATAATTGTTTAAACCGGTCTTCTTTAAGATACTTTGTACCCTTCGTGTCCTCCTATGTTAGCAAAAGTAAAAAAAGAGTTAAACCACTAAGGACACTCAGGACACGAAGGAAAAAGAAGGAAAAACTTTGTGCTCTTAGTAATCTTTGTGGTTTTAAAAAAAAGGGTTAACCCACTAAGGACATGGAGAGCACGAAGGAAAAAGAAGGAAAAACTTTGTGCATCCTTAGTGGTCTTTGTGGTTTTAAAAAAAAAGGGTTAAACCACTAAGGACATGGAGAGCACGAAGGAAAAAAAAGAAAAAAACTTTGTGCTCTTAGTGGTCTTTGTGGTTTTAAAAAAAAAGGGTTAAACCACGAAGGACATGGAGAGCACGAAGGAAAAAGAAGGAAAAACTTTGTGCTCTTAGTGTTCTTAGTGGTTGAAATAAATTATAAAAATACCCTCAACCGTTTTGGCGAACCCTCATTTTCAGGATTGGCGCAAATTCGGCCAAAACCCAGAGGCGTATTTGACAAAGTAACCATGGGTTGTACCCATGGCTTTTACAGTAAGCGCCTTCAGCGCTTTGGTGAAGAAGAAATTTAAGGCCCTTTAGGCATCCTTCGTGTTCTTCGTGTTCTTAGTGGTTGAAATAAATTATAAAAATACCCTCAGCCATTTTGGCGAAACCTCATTTTCAGGATTGGCGCAAGTCCGGCCAAAACCCAGAGGCGTATTTGACAAAGTAACCATGGGTTGTACCCATGGCTTTTACAGGACGCGCCTTCAGCGCTTTGGTGAAGAAGAAATTTACGGCCCTTTAGGCATCCTTCGTGTTCTTAGTGGTTGAAATAAATTATAAAAATACCCTCAACCGTTTTGGCGAAACCTCATTTTCAGGATTGGCGCAAGTCCGGCCAAAACCCAAAGGCGTATTTGACAAAGTAACCATGGGTTGTACCCACGGCTGTTACAGTAAGCGCCTTCAGCGCTGTCGTGATGAAGAAATTTACGGCCCTTTAGGTGTTCTTCGTGTTCTTAGTGGTTGAAATAAATTATAAAAATACCCTCAACCGTTTTGGCGAACCCTCGTTTTCAGGATTGGCGCAAGTCCGGCCAAAACCCAAAGGCGTATTTGACAAAGTAACCATGGGTTGCACCCATGGCTGTTACTGGACGCGCCTTCAGCGCTGTCGTGATGAAGAAATTTGCGGACCTTTGTGTGTCCTTCGTGTCCTTTGTAGTTGAAAAAACATGGACAAAAAAAATCCCGAACCATTGGCTCGGGATCAACTATACTAGATAAACTTTATAGTCTATTATTAAAATTTGGTATTGAATTTGTTGAAGTCAAAGTCTTCGAAGATAGCTCCAACTTTAGTTTTCATCGCACCCATATTTTTAATATCGTCTTCATTTAGCGCACCTGATGCAAATCCTTGCCAAATTTGTGAAGCGGATTCAGCATCCAAAAAATTGATTAGTACGGTTCCAGCGTCTACTGGTACCATTCGAACAGTTGTAGATACTGGACCAATACCTAAAAAACCTTGTCCGTTGGTCATGACAAAAGTTCTAAGTTGAGTAGCTTCTTCCAGGACTGAAAAATTGACCAGCATATCTGGGTTACTGCTACTTTGTGTAAACCCTCTCGCTTCCATTTGAAGCTCGATCGCATCTTTAATCATCTTTCTTGATGAGGTATTATTAAACACCATGGTTCCCTCTGGCGAAAAGAATGCATATCCATTTGGAATATTTTCCACACTTGAGATCCATGCATAGGTATTATATTCTGAAACATTGCTCTGAGAATCTTCGCTAGTTACGACCTTCATTCCTTTGTTGGCGCATGAAGCAAATACTGCAACTATCAGCGTAAGAGATAACAGATAAATTAATTTTTTCATGATTTCATGTATTTGAGGTTATAAATAATTTAAAAACATAGACAGATTTCAGAATTTTAATTCTTACCTATATGAATGTTTAGCTAGGTTTGAAGTCGAAAACTAATATTGTTTATGGTGAGAATTACTTTTATTCATCCCAACTTTATGCCAAGTCCAAATAATAGCATTAGGGCGCGCTAAGGCTTATCGCATTCTATTCCGACGCACCCTTTTGTGAAAAAAACTCCATAGATCGTGGAAAGAATTGCACAAGTAACGGAGATATTACAAATTGATTATCAATGTATTAACGAATCAGATTGGTGCCATTTGATAATTTCACTAATCTGATCAGAATTAAAAAAAAAGTCCGGTGGAGCCTTTTTAAGGCTATAGCACTTACTCATTAATGTCAACTGAACAAAAGAAAATAGCCGAAAATGAAGTTCGATGGGGAATCCTAGGCGTAGGAAATGTGTGCGAAGTGAAATCTGCTCCTGCCATGCAACTCATAGCAAATAGCACAATCGAGGCGGTGATGCGAAGAAATGCGGAGAAGGCAGCAGATTATGCCAAGCGACACCAAATTGCAAAGTCGTATGCAGATGCTCAGGAACTGATCAATGACTCAAAAGTCAATGCAATCTATATTGCAACCCCACCAAACGCGCATCTGGAACTTTGCCGATTGGCAGCAAAAGCCGGAAAACCCGTCTATGTAGAAAAACCGATGGCGAGGAGATTCACAGAATGTCAGGAGATGATCGCCATTTGTGAGCAGTACGGAGTTCCGCTTTATGTAGCCTACTATCGAAGAGAGCTTCCACATTTTTTGAAAATAAAGAAATTGATCGATGAAGGGGTCTTGGGCGAGATCCGAACTGTACATATCAATCTTAAGCAGGCTCTAAAACCTGGATTAGTTGCTGGATCAGAAGAAAATTGGCGAATTGATCCAGAAATCGCAGGTGGAGGCTACTTCTTCGATTTGGCTTCCCATCAATTGGACTTGTTGGACTTCTTTTTTGGTGCTATTGAGAAAGCCGCCGGTTTCGCTGCCAACCAAGGAAAAGCCTACGAAGCTGAGGATATTGTGGTTGGAAGTTTTGTATTTACAAGTGGAGTTTTAGGCACAGGAAACTGGTGTTTCACCACAAATGAAGCCGCAAAATCCGATCAAATTCTGATTTATGGAAGCAAAGGAAAGATCAGTTTTGAGACTTTTGGCAAAGGAGAATTCATCTTGGAACTGGAGGGCGAAGATCCAAGGCATTTCAGTTTTGAGCTGCCAAAGCACATTCAGCAGCCATTGATAGAAACAATTGTGGGCGACTTACTGGGGAAATCAACTTGCAAGAGTACGGGTACTACGGCAGCTCGAACGAACTGGGTGATGGATCAATTGACAAAAGACAGAATCGATTAAATACTTTTTCAATCCTCCACCTTTTGAAACTGGTCAAAGTCAATGATCATCTTCTGCTCGTCAATGATAAGCTGGCGGATAAAAAAATCTTTCAGTTTATTTTCCTGAGGCATCTGATCCAAATCAAGCTGGATCTGATTGGACTCCTTATCCCAGATCAAGCCCGGTTTATCCAAATTCACAAATCGCTCAGCAAAGAAATTAACAACCGAATTCAACTTATACTTAAAGACTAGCTTTCTTGGTTGCACATCTTCCAAAGTCAACTTTATATTGATTTTGGAGACTTTTATTTTCAGCTGATTTGATCCTAGGAATTCGATCAATGGTTTTTTGGAGGAAAAATTTCCTGCCAATCGTTCAAGTTCGTCTGCAGTAAATACTAAAAGCATAGATTGAATGAGATTAATTCTAAAAGTTAGGGAACAAGAATTAAACCAAGGTAATCCAATTCCATCAAAAGAAATGGACTGCAATTCTTAAGAAAGTATTAATAATAAGAGCGCCAAGATTGACTTACATTCCATATGAATACCAAATCTCAAAATCATGTTAAAGAAAATCTCAATTGCAGTAGTAATTCTATTGATCGGAATACAATTTATTCCCTATGAGAAAAATAGCAGCAACGACCTGACATATGACATCTCAAAAAGCTATAATATGCCTGATCATATCCAGACCATCTTCACAAATGTCTGCAATGATTTTCATTCCAACAACACCGCCTATCCTTGGTACAGCAATATCGAACCAATTGGTTTTTGGCTAAACGACCACGTGGTAGACGGGAAGCGTCATCTGAATTTTTCAGAATTCACCAAACTACCCTTGGCCGTACAAAATCATAAATTGGAAGAAACTGTCGAAATGGTGGAAAAAGGCGAGATGCCACTGGCCGATTACACCTATCTGGGACTACATGCCGCGGCAAATCTGACCCAAGCGCAACGTCAGGAAATCATTGATTGGGCTGATTCACAAATGGCCATGCTTGCAGCTACTTATCCTGCGGACAGTTTGGTTATGAAAAAACGGAATTGAAAAGGCAAATTCAAAAATCCTTATTTGCTTACCACTTCATTAATACGCTCCATAATTCGGGACTTCGGCTTGAAATTCCGATCAAATAGCAGGGGATAGTTTGTTCTGCCTTTCACAGGCCAGTTATTGAGCCAACTTTCCCCATCCTGAATGCCCCAAAAAGTCACGCGGCTGATTTTATCCCGATGCTTGTAAAAAACAGAAAATATATCCCGGTAGCGATTTATCAGCTTAGTTTCTACTTCCGCCGGTAGTCCATTCACATAAGGATTGAATTCCTCCTGAAACTTATATGTTTTAGACAAATCAGCTCCAATAGCTTCTTTAGGACGTTTTAATACATCTACATCCAGTTCTGTAATCATCACTTTAAATCCAGCTTCGTGGATTTCCACAATTCCTTTTTCAATCTCCTCGATCGTTGGACTATTGATCATGTAATGACCTTGCATCCCAATGCCATCAATCCGGATTCCTTCTCCACGCATTTCGTTGGCCAATTTTAAGATTGCTGCTCGCTTTTTTGGAAGAAAAACACTGTAATCATTGTAATAAAGCTCCGCATTTGGATCAGTTTGATTCGCCTTGCGAAAAGCCGTTTTGATGTAGTCGACCCCGGCAATAGCATACCACTTTGTATTTCTAAACTCCCCATCATCCTCTATTGCTTCATTGACCACATCCCAACCATGGATCTTTCCGCGATAGCGACCCATGACTTTCTCAATGTGAGATTCTAGAGTAGTAAGTAATTCTGCTTTGGTCTTGGAGCTTCCATCGCTGTTTTCAAAAACCCAATCGGGAATCTGCTCATGCCAAACCAACGTGTGTCCTACCACAAAAGCATCCAAACTCTCTCCCAAAGCAACATATTTGTCTCCATAACTGAAGTCATAAGTATCAGGCTCAGGGTGGACTTTGACCCATTTTAGTCCATTTTCCGGACTAATACTGTTGAAATGCTGCTTCAAAGTAGGAAGCGCCCGCACTTCTGTACCTGATACTTCAGCTAGGTTTAAAGCTGCCCCTATGTAGAAACTACCTTCAAAAAGATCCTTCAGACTATTTTCGCGTTGAGATCGAAAAGAGAATACTATTATCAAGATCAGACAAAAACTAAAAGCAGCAAGGATAGATATTGATCTTTTCATAATTTTTTTTGAAAAAGGAATTTCATGATTTTTTCCCAGAACGATTGCTTTTTAGACTCACTTCCTTGTAGATTTTTACTTATTCCCTTATTCTTTTCAAAAAAAAGACTTTTATTAACATGCTTATCCTATTTTTTTACTTAAGTAATATTATTATAAAATAATTTTAGCTGAACACATGAGGTTTATAACAACCTTATTAAAATTAACTTCGTATTTAGATTAAATAAATACTTTATTTTGATGAAGACAAGAATTTTGGCCTGATTTTAGTTTTAAAACCCATGCAACCTTTCATCTGTATTTAACATCTTAAAATAGAGAAATCAAAAAGTTCAAAACTAAAAAAGAGACAATCAATCCAATATCTATTCACCTAAACCACATCAGTCATGAAAAAGCAAATCTTAAAAAAATGGTTAGGAAGTATTCTGGTTTTATTCATAGCCACAACACTATTTAGCACGCAAGAAGCCCAAGCAGAAAGTCCATTTGGAGTTTCTTTTCAGGTATTTTATGATGAATTGGCACCTTATGGTGACTGGGTTCAGGATCAAAACCATGGTTACATTTGGCTTCCATTTGCAGAGCAGGGCTTCCACCCTTACGGATCCAATGGTCACTGGGCGATGACTTCTTATGGCAATACTTGGGTATCCTACTATGACTGGGGCTGGGCTCCATTCCACTATGGGCGTTGGTATTTTGACAATTTCTATCAAAGTTGGGCTTGGGTACCTGGCTACGATTGGGGACCAGCTTGGGTCAACTGGAGAACAGGCGGAGGATATTACGGTTGGGCTCCTTTGGCGCCAATATTATCCGTTTCCATAGGGTTCAATATCCCAAATTCATACTTCGTGTTTATTCCCAGAAATCGGATCTATCACCAATATGCACATCGCTATTTCGCTCCATATCGTAATCGTGTCAGAATATATAATCAAACTACGATCATCAATAACACCGTGGTGATCAACAACAACAATTATATCGGCGGGCCAAACCGCAGAGAAATTGAGCGTGCCACCCGAAGAGCCGTGCCAGTCTATCAGGTGCAAGCAAGCGATCGAGCAGGTAGAGCAGCGATGTCGAGAAATTCCATCAGCCTGTACAGACCCACTCTTGAGAGCAGCCCGAGTCGAAATGCACAAGCAAGACCAAGTCGGGTACTGGAGGCGAGCGAAGCCAGAACAACTCGACTTCAGACTACTGATAGATCGGTATCGAATAGTTCCAGATCTCCCAATGTGAATTCAGGTAATTTGAACACGCCTGCAAGCAGATCCGATCGAGGAACCTTAAGATCAAACGGTTCAACTCAAGAATCCCGTTCCTTTGAATCCAGACCTTTGGAAGAGAACAGAAGTAGCACTTCTCCTTCTCGGCAAACTCAAGCTAGACCTCAGGTCGGAATCTCAGGATCGAGAAGCACAAATCCTGCTCGGGTGCAGGCAACTCCAGAAGTTCATCGAAGCGAACGAATCCGGACTCAACCTGCTCAGCCTCAAGTAAGGTCTAGCCAAGGGCAACGGACAGCATCTCCTAGATCTGAAGTGAGGCCGAATCCAGCTCAGCGAAGTCATAATCCGCAGCCCGCTGTAAGAACTGCTCCAGAACAAAGAAGTACTGGCGTAAGATCAGCCCCGCAGCAACGAAGCAATACCGAGGTGAGAACAACCACTCGTAGCTCACCTGCAAGGGCTACGGTAAGCAGTCCTTCGAGCAATTCCCGGAGTGCGGCGCCTCAGGTGGCCCGACCTACGCAAAGAGAATCTTCGCCCACCGGGTCATCTTCCAGAAGTTCAACTGGACGAACTGTAAGACCTAGAGGGAATTAAAAAGTAAAACTAAACCAACAATTATTTGCTAAAAGCATGATCAAAACTGGTCATGCTTTTTTTATTGTTTTTCTAAAAATGGATCAATCCGTAGTTTAAAGTGTACCCAAGTTGGGTTTGGGTAGTCGATTTACCTTCAGTAAGGCGATAGTTAAACCCAGTTTGACAGACTTCGTAGCTAAGATGAATAAGGGAGCTTTGGGGGAAATTCGATTTGGCCCAAGGAGCCAGAACCGTAGCTTTACCTTTTAAATCCTGCCTTTTTTACTCCACTTTATTGCAATTACTAAAAACATCTTTTCTTTGATAAAAGCATAGCCTACCAGTAAAAGCACATTAGTGTAATAGATTGATTGCGAACAATCACATTTTAGTATCTTTTGACTTTCAAACCCCAATCAATCCCATGCGAAATATTCTAATCTTATTCCTTTTTTCGATCTGCTTTTCAGTCGTAGCACAGGAGCCGGCTGCCGAAAAACTCCCCTTGAAATACCGAAATATCGGGCCCTTTCGAGGCGGAAGATCAGTGACAGCCACAGGTGTGGTCAACGATCCGCTCACCTATTACTTCGGCACTACCGGCGGTGGAGTATGGAAAACTTCTGATGCTGGACAGCATTGGGAGAATATTTCGGATGGTTTTTTTGAAACCGGTTCGGTCGGTGCGGTTGCTGTTTCGGAAAGCAACCCAAACATTGTTTACGTCGGAATGGGTGAGCATGCACCTCGAGGTGTAATGACCTCCTACGGCGATGGAATGTATAAATCTACCGATGCCGGAAAAACCTGGAAGAAACTTGGACTTGAAAAAACTCAACATATTTCCAGAATTCAAATCCATCCTACTAACCCGGATGTAGTATATGTCGCTGCTCAAGGTGCGCTCCACGCTCCAAATCCAGAGCGTGGCGTCTATAAGTCAATTGATGGCGGTGCCACTTGGGAAAAAGTGCTTTTTGTAGATGACAAATCAGGTGCGGTCGAATTATCCATGGACATGAATACTCCGGAGGTGCTTTACGCAGCCATGTGGGAGCATCAGCGGAAGCCATGGCAAGTGATCTCGGGTGGACCTGGAAGTGGACTTTATAAGACCGTCGACTCTGGTAAAACTTGGAAAAAGATTCACGAAGGACTTCCTGCTGAAAAAGGCAAAATGGCGATTTCGGTCTCCAGAGCTAATTCCAATAAAGTTTATGCATTGATTGAAAGTGATTCGGACAAAGATCTTGGCGGATTATTCGCCTCTGAGGACGCAGGTGAAAGTTGGACTCTGATCAACAAAGACAATCGCCTCACGCAGCGGGCTTGGTACTACATTGAAGTTTTTGCTGATCCAAATGATGAGAATACCGTCTGGGTTCAGAGTGCTCCGATGCTTCAGTCGATTGATGGTGGAAAAAGTTTTGAGGCTATCGATGGCGCTCATGGAGACTACCATGACTTGTGGTTTAATCCCAACAACTCGAAAAACATGATTTTGGCGGATGACGGAGGCGGAAGCATCAGTTTCAATGGTGGTAAAACTTGGTCCACTCAGTCCAATATGCCAACGGCTCAGTTCTACCGAATCAATACCGATAATCAATTTCCGTATCGTATCTATGGAGGTCAGCAAGACAATACTTCTGTGGTGATCAACAGTATGGCTTTGGGACGAAGTGGGATTTCCCAGGAGCATTGGAATTACTCTGCCGGCGGTGAATCTGCATTTTTGGCTTTTGATCCAGACAATCCGAGATACGTCATGGGTGGCAGCTACCTCGGTACAATCGAGCTACTCGATATGAAATCAGGCGGATCTTCCAACGTGATGATCGCTCCGATTCAGTATCTGGGAAGAGATGCTTCTGACATGAAGTATAGATACAATTGGAATGCACCCATTATCTGGTCTCAGCATGAGCCAGGCACTTTTTACCATGGTTCACAGTTTGTACTTCGCACTCGGGATAATGGCGTCAACTGGGAAGTAATTTCTCCTGATCTCACTCGAAATGAAAAGGAAAAACAAGGAAAAGGTGGCGTTCCTTATACCAATGAGGCAGTGGGTGCGGAAAATTATGGAACACTCTCTTATATCATCGAATCTCCTCATGAAAAAGGCATTTTTTATACCGGAAGTGACGACGGATTAGTTTATCTCACAAAAGACGGAGGTGAAAACTGGACAAACGTAACTCCCAAAGGCCTGCCGGAAACCTTGATCAATGCAATCGAAATCTCACCAGTAGACCCAGCCACAGCCTATATTGCTACGACTCGTTACAAATTCAATGATTATACTCCGGCTATGTATAAGACATCGGATTACGGAAAAACATGGACAAATATTAGCTCTGGAATTCCTTATGGCGCATTCACTCGAGTGGTACGGGAAGACTCCAAGGACAAAAATCTGCTTTATGCCGGAACAGAGCAGGGAGTTTATATTTCCAGAAATTCAGGCAAAAATTGGGAGTCTTTTCAACTCAACCTTCCAATCACTCCGATAATGGATTTGAAGATTGCTCATGAAGATTTAATAGTGGCGACCTCGGGCCGGTCTTTTTGGATTTTGGATGATTTGAGCTTTGTTCGTGAGATTGAGAAATCTGTAGCTACTCCAAAAATCTATACCCCTGAGGATACCTACCTCGGCAGCTGGTCCAGTCCACTAAGCCGAAGCAATTCAGATTTTGATGGAACTGATCCTTTTGAAGGAGTAAATCCAGCCAATGGCGTGGTGCTCTACTATCACTTACCGGAAAATAGCACCGATTCTACCAAGGTAAGTTTGGAAATCAGAGATGCTTCGGGAAATCTAGTCCGAACCCTTACTTCTGAAAAAGACGCAGAATTCCAATCCTACGCCGGAGGACCATCAGCAGAGCCTATTCTCACGGCGAAGAAGGGAGTTAATCGCTTAGTTTGGGATATGCGCTATTCTACCATGCCCGGCATCCCGACCGCCTATATCGAATCGAGTTATAGAGGACATCAGGTGATTCCCGGAGATTATAAACTGATATTGAAAAGTGGAGCTCAGTCTTCCGAGACTTCGGTGACGATCAAGCCAAATCCACTTTATGAAATCACAATGGCCGATTACCAAGAGTTTGATGCCTTTATGAAAGCTCGCGAAGCTGAGTTGACCGCAATGCACCAAATGGTAAATAAGGCAATGACTTACCAAACTCAGCTGAAAAGCTTATTGGCTAAAACGAAAGGAAATGAAGAGATGAAGGCTTTGAATGAAGCTGGGAATACTTTGCAGAAAAATCTTCAAGCATGGGATGAAAAAATGATTCAGCGGAAATCAACTGCCTACGACGACGTAGAAAACTTCCCGAATAAGTTTACAGCAAACTATATGTTTATGATCAATCAGACCGAAAGCGGAATTCCTAAAGTAAACAAGGGATCAAAAGACCGCTATGCTGAATTGTGGACGGAATGGAAAGCTTTGGAGACTGAAGGAGTAGCATTAGTGGATAAAGCTATTCCTGCATTCAATAAAATGGCTCAGGAAGCGGGCGTTGGGGTATTGTTTGTAGAGTAGCCCTATCAAAATTCGAAAACGCCTGTTTTTAAAATAAAACAGGCGTTTTTTGTTTGTAGTGGCGAGTTACACATCCCCAAATAAAATTCGGTTTAGCCCAATTTTCTTACCTTTGCGCCCTTGATTCCATTCCTAAAAGAATTTTTTGACAAATATTCTTCGATTGGAGACCAAACCGAAACCTATTATTCCAATGAAAAAGTATTTCAACCTCTTTGATTTCAGTCAACGAGTCGATTATAAAACTGAGGTGTTGTCCGGACTCACGGTCGCAATGGCATTGATTCCTGAGGCAGTCGCTTTCGCTTTAATTGCTGGACTTTCTCCACTGACTGGCCTCTATGCTGCTTTTATGATGGGCTTAGTGACTTCTATTTTAGGTGGCAGACCTGGTATGATCTCTGGAGCCACAGGTGCAGTAGCTATTGTCATTGTCTCACTTGCAGCCGTTCATGGCGTAGAATATGTCTTTGCCGCTGTGGTACTGGCAGGAATGCTACAGGTGATCGCTGGAACCTTGAAACTTGGCAAATTCATGCGTCTGGTTCCTCATCCGGTGATTTTTGGATTTGTGAATGGTCTTGCCATTATTATTTTTATGTCACAACTGGATCAATTTAAAGATGTGACCGGCAACTGGTTGACAGGCTCTACGCTTTATATGCTGTTGGGTTTGGTCTTTTTAACGATGTTGATTATCTGGGGCCTTCCTAAGCTGACCAAAGTGGTACCGTCCTCTTTGACCGCAATCTTGGTAGTTTTTGGGATAGTTTCCATTTTCAATCTCGACACAAAAACTGTAGGTGACATTGCCAGCATTCAAGGTGGCTTCCCTCCTTTTCATTTGCCTGCGGTGCCATTTACTTTTGAAACCTTACAAATCATCTTTCCTTATGCAGCCATTGTAGCTGGAGTCGGTTTGATCGAAAGTCTTTTGACTTTAAATATCATTGACGAAATCACCGAAACCAGAGGTCGGGGCAATAAAGAAGCAGTAGCTCAAGGCATTGCGAATATGCTTTCAGGCGTGTTTTCCGGTATGGGCGGTTGCGCCATGATCGGTCAGTCACTGATCAATATTTCCTCAGGAGCTCGTGCAAGACTCTCGGGAATCGTAGCTTCAGTCATGCTTCTGGTCTTTATCATGTTTGGAAGCAGTCTTATCGAGCAGGTGCCGATGGCGGCTTTGACAGGCTTGATGATCATGGTGGCAATCGGTACGTTTGAATGGGCAAGTTTGAGAACTTTCACCAAAATGCCCAAATCGGATGTTTTTCTGATGGTTTTGGTCACTTTGATTACGGCTGTTCTGCACAATCTGGCATTGGCAGTATTGGTTGGGGTCATCCTTGCAGCGCTTTTCTTTGCTTGGGACAATGCGAAGCGGATTCGTGCTCGCAAATCAGTGGATTCAAAGGGTGTAAAACATTATGAATTATACGGTCCCTTGTTTTTCGGATCAGTCGGAGCTTTCTCCGAAAAATTTGATATCCAAAACGATCCCGAAGAAGTGATCATCGATTTTGCAGAAAGCCGAATCGTGGATATGTCGGCCATTGAAGCGTTGAATCGGATCACAGAACGCTATCTGAAAGTCGGGAAAACGGTTCATCTAAAGCACCTCAGTCCAGATTGCCGAAAGCTCATCGCCAACGCCGATAAACTCGTCGATGTGAATGTGATCGAAGATCCAAACTATAAATTGGTGTTGGATTAAGTTCGAAAAAAGCATCTCAAAAGTGTGACTTCTCCAATGGGGATGAAAAAAGGGCGAAACCATTATTCGGAGATTAGGCTAAATTTAACCTCAAGCTTTAAAGTAATTATCCAAGTCCGAAGAATGAACTATTCTTTTGCATTGCGGTCCTCAGCGAAACCTTTGTGACCTTCGCGATTAAATTACATAAAAAAAATGGATGGCCTTTTGACCATCCATTTTTCTATTCCACTGCGGCAAAAACCATCTGTCGAAACTTCCATCCGGTCTGATCGCCGTTCCCACCTTGGGTTTGCTTCATCAGAATTCCAATTGTTTTTGTAACAGGATCTGCAAAATACTGGGTATTGAAATAGCCACCCCAATCGAATGTACCTTTACTTCCATCGCCTCCTTTAGGAAAGCCAAGCTCATTGACGACTCCAAAAGCAAGTCCATAATCCTTCTGACCACCAGAAAATAGGCCTCCGACTTGGTTGGACATGATGATTTCGATGGTAGTAGGACTCAAGATTCTCTTGCCATCATAAATCCCTCCATTCAAATACAGCTGAAGAAATTTGGCATAGTTCTCAGCTGTAGAACTGAGTCCAGCGCCTCCGGAGAAAAAGGCTTTTGCACCTTTCTTTGGATAATCAGGATCATAAAAAGTGACTGGCATCGGCCGCCAAGCACCATTTGCAAACTGATGCACCGTTACCAATTTTTTACCTTGGGCTTCATTTAGATAAAATCCTGTATTTGACATGCCCAAAGGCTGAAAAAGTCGGGTTTTCAAAAATTCATCAAAAGGCATCCCTGAAATAATTTCAACAAAATAACCTAAGACATCCAAGCCTTCCGAGTAGGTATATTTTGATCCAGGATCATGATGAATAGGCAATTTCGCCAACTTTTTGATGTTTTCACCAATAGTGACTGGCTCAGTAGAATAGAGATCTACGATACCCGCTTTTTGATAAATAATTTTCATCCGCTCGTCTCCATCAATTACGCCATAGCCAATGCCAGAAGTATGGGTCAACAGGTCCCTTATAGTAATCTCTCTGGATGCGGGACGAGTAGAATAAGTGGAATCGGCATATTTGAATCCAGTCATAACCTGTGGATTTTTGAATTCCGGGATCCACTTCGAGATAGGATCATTCAATTGAAATTTCCCTTCTTCCCAAAGCATCATCACCGCAGTGGATGTAATGGCTTTCGTCTGTGAAGCAATTCTAAAAATTTGATCTTTTGACATCTTTTGCTGAGATGGTAGGTCCGAAAAGCCTTTCGCAGCGTGATAGACTATTTTTCCGTCTTTGATAATCATAGCCACTAGTCCCGGAATATGATTGGCTTCAATGGCCTCGTCCAGCATTTCATCGATCCGATTGATTCGGTCTTTTGAGATTCCTTGGACTTGCTCCACTGAAATTAATTCCAAAACCTGTGCATGAGTACTGATCGAAAACAGAAATACAGTACTAAAAATTAGAAGTCGGTTTTTCACAGGCTTTTGGTTTATAGGATTTAAATTTATATATGTCAGGTTTAGCACCCGTAGAATTGTCTTCCTCACTTTTAGTACGGAAGACCCGCCACAGCGAGGCAGACCGACTCACCCAATCGTTTATTTATCTTTTCTCTGCTTACTGTTCACAATGAATATAAACAGCTTTAAATTAAAGAAAACCCCTTGAAAATTAGCAAAAAAAAACAGGCCGGAAATTCCGGCCTGTTTATCTTCTCACTAGGGTGACTAGTCAACTTCCACTTCAAAGTAATACTCCATCCCATCTTGGAACATGCCAAGTACTACTATTTCTTCTCCATTTAATCCTGCTAGGATCTCAACAAGTTCTTGAGCTCCCTGCACTCGTATTCTTCCATCTCCGGAAATTATCGAAGTGACAATAAATCCAGGTTTAGCACCTGCACCTCTCCACTTTTCACCAGAAACACTACTGATCATTGCACCTCCTTGAAGTTTTAAAGTTTCTTTAACCGAGTCTTTAATCTCTTCGAAGACGACACCCTCAAACTCAATCGTTTTCGGTATTACTTTCTTTACAATTTCGGTATCTCCGGCAAAATTTTTCAAAGTCGCGGTCGTCTTTAACGTTTTTCCGTCCCGAATATATTCCACTTCTACTTTATCTCCAGGACGCTTTCGTGCCACCATTTCCTGAAGATTGGCTACTGAGTTGGTTTTTCTTCCATCAACGCCGATGATAATATCGCCTTCTTTCAAGCCTGCTTCTTTTCCACCACTATTGTCATTTACTCCTCCGACGTATACACCTTGCTCCACAGGAAATTCTTTCCCTAGGAATTCACCTAATTCCGGGCTGATATCTCTGATATTTACTCCCAGAAGTCCACGCTGTACAGTGCCGTGCTTCATCAGGTCATCCATGACTTTTTTCACAAGAGTACTTGGTACTGCAAATGAATAACCGCTGTAAGAGCCTGTTCGTGTAGCGATAGCAGTATTGATACCAATAAGTTCGCCGGCTAGATTCACTAGAGCTCCACCTGAATTACCAGGGTTGACCACCGCATCAGTTTGCAAGAAAGACTCCACTTGAAGGTTATTTTCTACTTCTGTGAGAATTCCGATATTTCTTGCTTTAGCAGAAATAATTCCGGCTGTGACTGTCGAGTTTAGATTAAACGGATTACCTACTGCTAGGACCCATTCGCCGATTTTGGTATTATCCGAGTTTCCAAACTTCACAAATGGTAAGTTTTTTGCATCAATTTTAAGCAGCGCCAAATCAGTGGATGGATCGGTCCCGATGATTTTTGCTACGTATCTCTTATTATTCTCAAGTGATATATCCACTTTAGTTGCACCATCTACTACGTGATTATTAGTAACTATGTAGCCGTCAGAGGAGATGATCACACCAGAGCCTGAGCTCATCGGCATTGGTCTTTGCTGTGGACCAGCATCATTACGGTGAGGAAATTGAAAATATTCCTGAAATGGATCTCTTTGCTGCTTTCCAGAGTATGCAATCGTTGTGTTAACATGCACAACTGCCGGAGTAACGATTTCGGCAGAAACCACGAAATTTATTCCATCAGGAATCGTGAAATCTTTACCCGACAGCAAGTTCACAAAGCTACCTTGCTGTTTTTCATCAAAATTTGTTTGTTGCTCAGTCTGAATAAAAAAACTCACACCTGCTAATGCTACCATGCCTCCGATCAGAGAGGCGAGAAACACTCCTAGAAAGAATTGTCTTTTGCTCATATTTTTTAAATCTGTATGTTTTTGATTGATTAACGCATTTATATCACATCTCTCCAAAAATCGAGCGCTTTTGCACTGTAAACCAATTAAGTTAACATCAATTAACCGCTTTTGGAGAGGATACCCTTATACAACCAATTATAAACAGTGGAGTTTATGACTCTACAAATTATTTTATTTTCCGTAAGTGGATTTTCTCAAATTTCTATCTACTATACGCAAATCTCACCTCAAAATCCCTCGATATAGCTTGCCTCAATTGAGACAAAATTGCACTATCTGGGAGATAAGAAGATCTTTTGACAGATTGAGCCCCGTTATTTCCTTGAGAAGTTATCTCTTATTTATTTTTTTTC
>Ga0136560_1000165_pt1 | contig 29064 bp, 10 predicted proteins | sample AntRauMeHopE1497_FD_104925 | JGI IMG/M metagenome (GOLD analysis project Ga0136560, IMG submission 104925) | Saline lake microbial communities from Rauer Islands, Antarctica - Metagenome Hop E1 #497 | ecosystem: Environmental > Aquatic > Non-marine Saline and Alkaline > Saline | place... | reverse complement strand
TCGGGCTCGCGGCCGAGGCCGTCGCGGCGGCGCGCGGGCGTGCGGGGCGGCGTCATCTCTTCGCTGCGGCGACGGCGGAGGGGGCGGGGCGGCTTGCGGCGGCGCTGGGCCGCGCGGCGGTGCGCGCCCGGAGCGACAGGGAGCAGGAGGAGGAGCGCGCGGCGCGGCAGGAGCGGGCTCGCGACGACTGGGTGGACCTCCGCGGCGTGGTCCGCTTCGCCTTCCCGCCGCGGCAGCAGCACCCTCGGTCGACCGGTCGGCTCATCGCCTTCGCGATGTTTGGCCCACTTGACGCCGAGGGGCGGCTCCGCGGCGGGTTCCGCCGGGCGCGGGCGGTGGAGGACCACGAGCTGCGGTGCGCCATCGCGCAGGTGGAGGAGGAGGACGTTCTCGCCGTCTTCGCCGGGGCGGGGCCCATGAGCGACGCGCAGAGGAGGGAGGTGGTGGCGGAGGTGAGCGACGCGGCGACGGCCCTGCCGCGGATGGGGGAGGGGCAGGTGACGCGGCTGCTGCGCGGGGCGGGGCGGCCGGACGCGAGGGGGCGGGTGCGGTTTCGCGACATCCAGCTGGCGGTGATGGCGGCACGGGCGGACCGGCGAGAGGCGATGCGTGACGCGTTCAAGAGCCTGTCGGCGGCGGCGGCGGCGGGGCGGGAGGTGGCGGCGGCCGAGGCGGCCGAGGCGGGGGCGGCGGGGGGCGCGGGGCGGCGCCGCGCGGGGCCCGTGCGCGTGCCGATGCGGGACCCGCCCCCCCGCTTCGGCCGCACGGCGATGCGCGCTCGGCCGTCCAGAGCGTCGCGCCACGGCGGCGTCGTCGCCCCGGACCCCGCCGTCGCCGCGACGCTCCCCTTCGTCGGCGGCGGAACCGCGGGGCCGGCGGGGCCCGGGCTCGCCACGGCGGGCGTCGGGGAGGTGCCTAGCTTCGACTCGCAGCGGGAGGCGGTGGGGGCGGGGGGCGCGTCGCTGTCGGCTACCAAGACGCTGGCGGCGTCGACGCGGGTCCGGCGGGCGGCGAGCCGCAACGCCGCGGCCACGGTGACTGGGCCGGCGCGGGCCACGGCCCTGGCGGCGGCGGCGCAGAGCGCGATGGCCGGGACGAGGCTGCCGACGGGGCGGGCGGCGGGGGCGTCGGTGGCGGGGGCGGGCCTCCGAGGCGCGGCGGCGGACTGGATGCGGGGGACCACCACTCCGTTCCTGGGGGCGGCGGTGCGGGCGGGGTCGGCGGGTGCGGGGTCGGCGGGGGGCGCGAGCGACGGCGATTGCAAGATTGCGGACGACTCGCTGGGAGCCTTCCTCGGCGCCCTGGACTCCCGGACGCGCACCGCGGCGAGGGGTCCCACGGGGCCGGCGAGGGTCCGGAAGGAGAGGGCGAGGGCGGTGGCGGGGGCGGCGCTCGCGAGGCACGGGCCGTCGGGCCGCGCGCTCGGCGCGGCGGCGGACCGCTCCCCGGGCCGTACGGGGCCGCCGTCCAAGACGGGATTCTTCGACGTCTCGGCCAAGCGCGGGGTCAACGGCCTGCGCCGCACGGTCGAGCACCTGCAGGCCAAAAACACGCACCAGATCGCCGCCCTCGGAGCCACGGCATCCCACCCCGGGGTCGCCCTCAACACCCGCCTGCTCCGCAGCGAGCCACCCTCGGACCTGGCGGGCTGGGACAACTTCGCGGCGTTCAGCAAGCCGCGGTCGGTGCTGTACAAGCGCGGCGTGGCTCCCGGGTCGTTCGACTAGCCGCCCGACGTGTGACCGAGTGGGCCCCTCGCGCGCGGTCCCCGCAACTAGCTCACCCACCAGTGCGCACGCACACCTTCTCGCGCGACGCTCGCCGGCCGCTGCCGGGCGAGCCCGCGCAGAGCGAGCCACGCTGCGAGCGCCGCGCGACCAGCCGGCCCCGGCCCACCCACGAACCGATGCGCCGGGCCTCGCTCTCGCAGCAGGCGGCAGGGGCGTGGCTGCCGGCGCCGCTCGCGGCCCTGGCGCCGAGGGCCGGCAACCGGCGCGACCAGAGTTCAAACGCGGTGAGCACCGTTCCCGGCGAGATGCGGGCCGTAGGCCCCGCTCCGGGAGCGGGCCGCAACGCGGCATCGGTGGTGATGCTGGCGGGAAGGGTACGGGCCAGGACGGCCGCCGTCTGCGCGGCCCAGACCACGGCGGACGCGTGCATCGCGCTCCGGCGGCTGGACGCGCTCGTCCGCGGGATCGAGGGGTCCCCCTGGGCGGCCGACGGCATGGGCGTCGGCATGGTCCGGGAGCTGGTTGCGGCCCAGGAGCGCCACCGCCGCCGGTGCCTCGCGGCCAAGGACGGCGCAGCGCTGTCCGAGTGGCGCTTTGCGCTCGGCCTCCGCGGCCTCCCGGCGCTTCCGCCCGCGCCGGAGCCTGCGGAGCCTGCTTGCGCCCTTGTCTCGGCGCTCGGCTCCGCGGCGCTGGCCGTGGCCGACGCTTCCTCGGGCCTCGGCGCGTCGCCGGCCGGCCTTGCCGCCGCCTCGCACGCCTTCGAGGGCTGTGCGGCCTGCCTCGCGGCCGCGGGCGTGGCGCTGATGGCCGTGGCAGCCGGGTGCGGCGCCGCCGCCCGCCCCCGCCTCGCCGCCGTGATGGCCGAGAGACACGCGTCGCTCGCCTCGGACCTCGGCAGGCCGACGTGGGCGGGCCGGGGCGGGTCCGGGGCGGAGCTACGCGCCGCCAAAGACGCCGCGCGGGCCGTCGTCGAGGCACTGGCAGAGGCGTCAGAGGCAGTGGCGGGCCGCGGGCCGGGCAGCGACGTCGACGCCGTACCGGGCCAAAGGGGCGCCGACGGGGCCGGATCGGCCGCCGGCAGCGCAAGCGCCGCCTCGTGGCGGGAGTGGGCGGCGCTGGGCTCGCTGGCGTCGGCCTCGCGGCTCTGCCGGGCGCTGGACGGGGAGGGCGCGGGAAGGCTGGCAGCCGCGGCGCGCGCCGTCGCGTCGTCGTCGCCCGTCGCGTCAGCCTGTGCCGGGTCCGCCGTGGCGGCGTGCCTGGGCTCCGGGGAGGTCGCCGTGTCGCAGCGCGCGCTCTGGGCCGGGGAGGGGCGCGGCCGCCGTTCGTCGGCCGGGGTGAGAGACGCAGCGTCGCACCTGGCCTTCAGCGTCGCTCCGGAGCGGGCCGATCCGCGCGCCAGGGCGTGGGTCCTGTCGGCTCTGCCGGACGAGACGGCAGAGCACGACGGGCTCGAGGCAGCCGGCCGGGCGCTGGCCGCCTGCCGGGGCCCGGCGGTCTCGCACGGGGCCGAGGGGTCGGCGGGGTCGGCTGGCGGGCCGTCGCCCGGTGACGTCTGGGCGGCGGCACGAGCCCTGGACCGTGCGGGCGCGCCGGTGGGCCCGGCGGACGCGCTGGCCATGGGCGCGGTGGCGGCGGGGGGTGGGGCGTCGCAGGTGCTCTGCTGGGCGGGCGGCGGCGGGCGGTGGGGGGCGGCGGTGCGGTCCGCGGCGGCCCGTGCTCTGGCCTCAGACCCGGGCGGACGGGCGGAGGTGGGCAGAGCCCTCGCGGCGGCGGGGGGCGATGTGCTCGAGGCGGTGGCGCGGTCCGCGGCGGCGGGCGGCGACGGAGGGGACGCGGCTCTGCTTGCCGGGGCCGCGATGGCAGAGCTCAGCCCAGCGGAGCTCGAGGCTCTGTCCGTCGCGGGCGCGTCGTGCCCGGCGGCGATTGCAAGGACGGCGACGGAGAGGGGTGGGGGGGAGGAGGAGGCGGCGGCGCTGGCGGTTCTCGCCGCGAGGGCCTGTGAGGTGGCCGTGGTGGGGTCGGTGTCGTCGCCGGCGGGGCAAGTGGCTTGGTGGGCCGGCCCCGTCCTCGGCCTGGCTTCAGGGGCCCGGGAGGGTGGTCGCGGGGCCCTAGCCTCGGCGGTGGCGGCGTCGCCAGCCGCCGCCGGCCCGGCCGCCGCCCTCGCAGCGGCCTGCGGAGCCTTCGCGCCCAGGCGGGAGCCACCGAGCCTCAGCGGGCCGCGGGCCGTCGTGGGCGACAGGCCCGGCCGGGCCGGGGCGGGGGCGTCGGCGGCGGCACGGTGCGATAAGCTAGCGTCGCTCGCCGCCTCGGCTCCCCTGGGCCCGCCGTCGGACTGCCCGCCGTCCCGCCGCCGCGGCCCCGTCCCCGCACCTCGCGTCCTCGACCTCCTCGCCGGCGCCCTCCTCCTCCTCCCGGCCCCCGCCCCGGGGGACCACCACTCCGCTGCCGTTCGCTCCGCGTGCGCCTCTGCCTGCGCCGCCGCCGCCTCCGTGCTGGCCGAGGCGGCCTCCGCCGCCGCCGACACCCCCGGCTCTGCCGCCGACGTCCCTGACTGCGTGGGGGCCGCGGTCTCTACCCTGGCGGCGGCCGCGTCGGTGCACCCGTCATCGGCCCGCCGCGCTCTCGCCTGCACCGTGATCGCTGGCGCCGCCGCCGCGCCGCTCCTCCTCCTCGACGCCGTCCTGGCCGTGGCCGCCACGGACACGTCGCCGGGGGCAGAGGCGCGGGAGCTGCTGGTCCGGCTAGCATCCGCCCGGGCGGCGCGGCAGCCCGACGCACCCGCCGCGGACGGGCCGGTCGCCGCGCCGCCGGGGCGAGCGAGCGGTGCGGGGGCGACGGGATGGGAGGACGTGCCCCCGCCGGCCGACGGGGCAGAGGCGGGCCGCCGCGCGGCAGAGCTCGCGGATGGGCTCTGCCGTGCCGGCTCGGCGGACGGCTGGACGACCGCGGCCGTGGCGGCGGGCGCCGCGCTCCGCGCGTGCCGCCTCCTGGGGGGCACCGGCGCGTGGGCGGGGGCGGCATCGCGCGTCCGGACGGAGCTGGCGGCACGGCTGGGCGACGCGTCGTCCGGACGCGCCGCCCCCGCCGCCGTCCTCGCCGCCGCTCCCGCCACCCCCGCCGACGCCGTCATGTTCGGCTCTGCCGCGGAGCTCGCGGCGGAGGCCGGCCCCGCGGCGGCGGGCGTGACGGACGCGCTGATGGCAGAGCTTGCCAGGTGCGCGGCGGCGGCGGCGGACGGGCTCGGCGCCGCCGGGCCGCTTCTGCCCTCCGCCCTGCCCCGCTCGACGGCTGCCGACCCCGACGACCACGGCCGGGACGAGCACTGGCGCGCGCGGGGCGCCGCGGTGCACGCCGTCACCGAAGTGGACGCCCTGCTCTGCCGCTGCCCGAGCCTCGGGAGCTGCCCCCCCGACCTGGACCTGCCCACGCCCGACCTGCTCCGCCACGCCTCGCCGGACGCTCGGGAGACGGCAGCGGCGGCCGCGGCGGGACCGGCCCTGTGCGGGGGACCCGTCGCGCCGGGAACGGTCACGGCAGGGGGGCACATCGTCCGCGCAGCGATGGTGCCCGCGGGCGACGGCACCATGGTGGCGGTTTCACGGCAGGGGCACCTCGGTTCTGCCGGGGGCTGGCGCCCGGCTCAGCTGGAGGCGGTGGCGGCGCATTCTGCCGTCGTGAGCGGCGCCGCGTCGCTTTTGGCAGCAGTGCCGGCGCGGGCCGCCCTGCCCGCAGTGCCGCTCCTCCTCGGCGCCGCGGTTTCGCAGCTCTGCTCTGCCACTGCGCGGTTTCGCGCCGTGCTTTCGGCCCGCGCCGTGCTTGACGCCGTCGGGACGGCCGGCGTCGCGGAGTGGCTGGCAGGGGCCCAAGGGCCCGAGGGGGAGGGGGGCCCGCGGCCGGGTCTCTCAGCGGCCGTCGTCACCGCCGCGGCGAGCCGGCTGACGTCCCCCCTGGTGGCTCTGCTCCGCCGGTACCGCCCTCAGGGGGAGGAGGAGGACTGCGCGGAGGCGGAGGCGGCGCTGGGGGCTGCCTCCCGCGTCGCCCGCGCCCTCCACGCCTGCCTGCGGGGAACCGGATCGACGATCGACGAGTCGCTCTGGGTCCGGCGCGGCTCTGCCGGGTCGCACGGGCCGGGCTGGCTCCACCGCCTCACCGCCAGGACGTGGCACGACGGCGGTGGTGGCGGCGGCGGGGGCGGCGGGGGCCTTGCCGCGTGGGGCCCGGCGGCGGTCAGCGGGGCGGGGCTCGGCCTCCTCGGGGCTCTGCTCCGCCGGCGCTGGGCGCGGGGCCGGGCCAGGGCGGCGTGGGGGGCGGTCGCGCCCTCGCTGGGACGGCAGGCCGCCGACGCGGAGTGCCCTGCCTCGGTTCGAGTGGCGGCGGCGTCGGCTCTGGTCACGCTCCTGCAGGGGGCGGCCGACGACGAGGCCGCCGGGGCCGCGCGGCCGGGATCGTCGCTGGCCCTGGCCGGGGAGGCGGGCTCGGAAGCGTGGTGGGGGCGCGGCGGGGCGCTTGGCGGGGTGACGGCCGCCTGCGCCGCGCTGGTCCGCCGTCTCGACGGCGAAGGCTTGGCCCCGGAGCGCGCGGCATGGCCCGTGGCCGCGGCGGTGGCGTCGGAGTGGGTGGCGTGTCCCGCCCTCGCGTCAGCGCACTCGCTCCTTGCGCTGACGATCGCGGCGGCTTGCGTGCGCCGGCCGGGCTGGGCGTGCCCCGTGCTGTGCGCCTCGCGGCTGCCCGAGGCTCTGCTGGCGGTGCTAGGGCGGTGGCACGCCTGGGCCGGTGCGGCGGCGGACGAGGCGGCAGACCCCGGAGGGGGTGCGGCCGCCGTGCGGCGGGCTGTGCGGGAGGTTACGGGGGCGCTCGGTGATGCCGCAACGGGACGGTGCGTCGCAGCGGCAGGCAGCGACGGCGTCGTGCCGTCGGAGCGGGGCGGGGAGGAGGGAGAGGTCGAGGAGGCGGAGCTAGGCGGCGATGCCATCGATGAGGCGACGGTCGCGGCGCTCTGCCTCGGTGCCAGCGGCGCCGCGGCGGCCACGCGGTGCCGGTACCGGCTCTGCAGGGTCGACGTCTCGGCTCTGCCTCGGTTCGCGGAGCTGGGGCTGGAGTCGTTCGGGGGGGGTGCTGCCTCGGCAGTCCTGGTCGGGCGCGAGGCCGGGCCGCGAGCCGTGGCCGATGCCGCGGCGGCCTGCGGGGCGTGGGAGGGCGCCTCCGTCCCCGAGGGCTGGGCGGGCCTGTGCTGCGCCCTGTGGGCAGGGCGCGCCGCGGCGGAGGGGGCGCCCCCGCCGTCAGAGGCCGAGGGAGACATGCTGGCCGCAGCGGCCGGCTGCCTCGCCGACACGTGTCTCGATGGCGGCTGCGGGGCGGGCACGGCTGCGGCTGCGGGGGCGTCGGCGGCCGCGGCGGAGCTGGCCGTGTCGGCACGGAGCGCCGGCGGCGCGGGGGCGACGATCTCAGCCTTCACAGTCGCTTCCGAGGCGCTCAGAGCGGCACCGGCCGGCAGTCTCGCGACCCTTGCGGTGTCCTCGGAGGCAGCGGCACGCCTGGTGCTGCGGGGGCGCCCCGACGCCCTCCTCGCGGCGGCGGGGGTGTCACTGGCCGCCGCGCCGTCCGGACCAGTGGACCCCACGTCCCTGCTTCCCGTCGCCATCGCCTCGTGCGCAGCCGCCGCGCGGGACGCCGCAGCCTCGGGCGGCCGCCCCCAGGGGGACCTCCCGCGCCTCGTCGCCCTCCTCGACGCCGCCTGCGCCCTCCTCACCGCCGCCACCGACGCCGCGGCCGTCGGCGGGGCCCGCCGCGCCGCCGTCCTCGCCAGCGTCGCTCACTGCGCCGTCGTCGCGGACCTACCCCAGGCCCTCGCCGCCGCCCTCGTATGGGCGTTTCCCTCGCGCGACAGGTGCCCGCAGCTCGTCGTGGCTCTGCTTGCGGCTCTGCACTGCGTCGCGGACGCCGGTCCGGTCGGCGCGGCGTCGCTCGCCGCGCCGCCGTCGGTCCGCTGGTCTGCTCTCGCCGCCGCCACCAAGGCGGTCGGCAAGCGGGCCGCCGTCACCCTCTCCCCGCGCGGCCAGCCCCCTCCCCGGGGCTCCCAGTCGCCCCTCCGCGTCGCCGTGTCCGTTTGGGCGGCGTGCCTGTCCGAGTGCGCGCCCCGCGGGAGGCACGCCCCTGCCCCGCTGGCGCGGGCCTGTGTCGAGGCGTCGTCCGCAGTCGTCGCCGCCGCGGCAGCGAACAGCCCCGTGGCATCCTCCGCCCTGGCCGCCACCACGGGCGCCGCCGCCGCCCCGCTCACCCTCGCGTGCCGAGTCCTTGACGCCAGGGGGCGCGCCCACCCCCGGTGCGCCGACGCCGCCGCCTCCGGCCTCCGCGCGCTGGCGCTGGCTCTCCACGCCGTCGGGTCCGACTCCCGCCCGCTCTGCGACGCCGTGCTGTCTGCGCGCGACACGTCATCGGACAGCCGGGCCCTGGGCCGGGTGCTGCAGGGCGTCGGTGCGGCAGACGGCACGGAGCTTCCGGGCCGAGCCTGGGAACTCGCGGCGGCCGTGGCGGCCAGCCGGCGCGGCGCCCTCGCCCTATCGTCGAGCCCCGATGTGGCGCGCGCCGCTGCCGCGGCCCTGGCGGCAGGGGGAGAGGCAGGCAGGCACGCGCGGCTGGCGATGGCACGGCTCGGCCTTGAGTGAGGCTTGTGAAAACACGGCCTGGCATCGAGTGAGGCTGGCACTGGGCGCGATGTCTGGTCTGGCTTTGCTGCCATGGGTCACCATCACACGCCGCAGCCATCGTGTCACCGCCGCCGCCGCCTGCCCTCGTCACCCGTCCTGCGACTGTCGCCGTAGCCGCCTCCCCTGTCGTCACGCCTGTCGCCGTAGCCGCCTCCCCTGTCGTCACGCCCGTCGCCGTAGCCGCCTCCCCTGTCGTCACGCATGGATCCGTCCCTTCCCGCTGCGTCCCCTCCCGCCCGGCCCGGCCCCGCCGCCCCGGGCCTCCGCCTTCGCCTTGCCCCACCGTCGAGGTCGTCACGCCCCCCTCCGCGCGCAGCCCCGCCCCTCCCCCGCGCCCCGTCGCCGCCGCCGCCACCACCCCCGACCGCCGGCCTCGCGCCGCGGTGGTTGGCACCACCGCGCGGCATCGCCCCCCCGCCGCGCCCCCCCGCCGCGGCCTCCCGCTCCGCCGCCGCGGCCTCCGCCTTTGCCTGCTCCAGCGTCAGCGGGAGCCTCACACCCGCCTCCTCGGGCGTCGGTGCGCCCTGCCCCGGGCACAGCCTGAGCTGCCCCGGCCCGCAGACGTCGTCGCTCCCGTACTCTGGAAAGCGCACCCACCACGCCTCGCCCTCGGAGAAGCCACCGGCGTCAGGCCCCCTCGCCAACGAGAGCAGCTCGGCCGTGTGCCACTCGCCGTCGTCCGATGACACCGCAACGACTCTGACACCAGGCAGGAAGGCGGCCGCGTGCGCTCGGTTGAACGCGACAAGCTCTCGGCACGACCGGGCAAGCAGCACTTGCGCCCTCGTCAGGCGTGCCGCCGGCACCGGCACGCGAGGAAGGCGCAGCCCGCGGAACGTCGGCGACTCGAGGAGCTCGGCCGCAACGTCGCACACCGCGACCGGCGGCCCCAGCGGCAGGGGCGACTCATCATCCAGCCACTGGCCGAGCCACCGCCAGTGCTCCGACGGCGGCAGCATCAGGCGCGCGTACAGGAGCCCGAGGCCGCGGATCAGCGGCGGGCTGCCCCTGGCGAGCATCTCCGAAAGCTGCGGGGACACGAGGCGATCCGGGGGCGACGCGCTGGGGAAGGGCCGGCTGGAGTGGTGAGCGAGCGCAGGCCCGGTCCCGCGGCTCCCCGGGGCGGCCCCACCTTGCGAGACGAGAGCCGGAAGAGGGCGAGCTTGAACACGACAGACAGTGCCCCTGAAGGCTCAGTGGTTGACCCTCGCCGGAACGGGCTCAGGGAGTCGACGATGCTCAGGGCCTCGTCGAGCGTCTGCTTCACGGTGGCGAGCTTCAGGTATCGGTACGTCGCCGGGGCCTCGGCAACCCGGCGTGCCATCACGGTGTCGAGGTTTGCAGAGTCAGGGTTGCCCCATCTGCGAGGAATGCGCGGTAACGTTCGGTTTGACATGCCGACAGCAGCGTCTGCCGCTCAGCTGCGCTCGGGGGTGCAAGCTCACGGCTCCAGGCCTTTGCCGCTGTCGTTTTCGCCGTCAGGGGTGGCGTGCTCGTCGTGGCGGAGGCACGCGGCGCCGATCGGGGTCGACGGGTCCGGCCTGGCGGGCATGCCCGGGTCCCGGCCCGCGTGCATCTGGGTCCCCTGTGCGCGTGGCTGCTCGGGATGACGGCCGCGCGGGCACTGGTGGGGTGTTTGCCGGGGAGTGTGGTGGCGGGACTGGGCGACGGTGCCGTGCCGGCTGTGGGCTTTCCGCTCAGTACGCCCTCGCAAAGATGGCACGGTGCGTCGCGGGCTTCCCCGAGAGGATGCACACGTCGCCCTGCTGCGGCCGGCCGAGGCCGTCGAGGCAGCGGATGGTGAGGCGTGTTTCCTCCTTCACGCGTCGCTCCGCCTCGGCGTCGTCGAACCACGGGGCGTCGAAAAACGCCGGCCCGTCCAGGCTCACGGCCTTGCCTCCCGCGCCGCCGGCCTCCCCGTCGTCCCCGACGGCGGCGAGCGGCGCGGCGAGCCGCTGAAGCTCCTCGTACGACCGGACCCGCGCCGTCCGCGACGCCAGCCGCCGCTCCGACCGCAGCAGCAGGCTCGCGTGCACAAGCTCCAGCGCCGCGCGGACCGCCGGCACCGCCCCCTCCGGCCCCGCCCCGAGCGCGACCGTCACGTCGCCGCCTCCCCTCTCCAGCTCCGCCGCCGCCGCCGCCCTCGCAGCCGCGCTCCCGCTCACCCCCGCCGCTCGCTCGCTCATCGTCACGTCTCCGCCCCCGCTCTCCGCCCCCGCCGCGGCCCCCGCTGCCAGCTGCGCGATCACGGCCTCAAGCGCCCCCTCCTCCAGGGCGACGCGCGGCCGGACCGACGCGAAACCGCTGTCCGCCTCCCTCGCGCCGATCTCCACCCGGAGCGGCGTCCCCCGGCGCTCGCTGGCGAAGCGCCTCTTGCCGAGCGACCCCCTGACGCGGCCCGCGGCCGACGCCTCCCCCCCCGGGCCGCTCAGCGCGTGTGCCTCGAGGTCCACGGCAGCGCGGAGGCCCCCCGCGCGCAGGTCTGCCACCAGGGACCGCGCGGCCGCCTCGGCGCGCTCCAGCGCCCCCCCCTTGCCGAGCGGCACCACCTCGACCTGTGTCGGGGCCACGGCGGGCGGGCTCACGAAGCCCACGTCGTCCGAGTGCGACATCACCAGGGCGCCGAGCAGGCGCGTCGACACGCCCCACGACGTGGCCCACACGGGCCGCGACTCGCCGGCGGCGTCGGAAAACGACACGCCGAACGCGTCCGCAAACGCCGTCCCGAGAAAGTGCGACGTGCCAGCCTGCAGCGCCCAGCCGTCCTGCATCATCGCCTCGAGGGTGAGCGTCTCCTCCGCCCCGGCGAAGCGCTCGCTCGGGGACTTCTGCCCCAGGATCGTGGGGATGGCGAGGCAGCGGCGGATTGTGTCGCGGTACACGCCCTGCATCCGCCGGGCGCGGCCCACGGCCTCCTCCCTCGTGGCGTGCGCGGTGTGCCCCTCCTGCCAGTGGAACTCGGAGGTGCGGAGGAAGGGGCGGGTGCGGCGCTCCCAGCGCAGGACGTTGGCCCACTGGTTGACAAGCACCGGAAGGTCCGACTCGGTCCTGATCCAGCGCCGGAACGAGTCCCACACCACGGTCTCGCTGGTTGGGCGCACCACGAGCGGCTCGCTGAGCACGGCGCTCGGGTCGGGCTCGACGCCCGCGCCGTCGGCGCGCGCGTGAAGCCTCGTGTGCGTGACCACCGCGCACTCCTTCGCAAAGCCCTCGACGTGGTCGGCCTCGCGGCTCAGGAACGAGAGCGGCACCAGTAGCGGGAAGGACGCGTTGAGGACGCCCGTGTCCGAGATCCTGGCGTCCAGGTCGGCCCGAAGTCGGTCCCACAGCGCCATGCCCCGCGGCATCAGCACGAAGCAGCCCCGGACCGGCGAGGAGTCGACCAGCTGCGCCTCCCGTAGCACGTCCTGGTACCAGGCGCTGTAGTCCTCCTGCCTGGCGGTCACGTGCTGCGTCGGGATGGCTGAGTACCGCCGCCGCGCCGCTCCGGCTCGCAGCACCCGGGCCGCGCACGCCCGGAAGGCCATCATTGCGGGCCAATAGCCTTTCGGCGTCGGTTCGCTCAGACCCGAGTGCGTTCGCAGCAGTTGTGCCGGCCGGCAGTTCGGCTCGCGCTTGCCTCAGGCCACCATTGTGTGGACACGACAGGCGAGCGACAAGGACGAAGCATCGCTTCACGGGCTCAGCACGCTGGGAGGCAGCACCATCGGTGCTCCGCCCTCCTGTGACCCCGGCGGCGGCTGCGGAGAGTCTGCGCTGAGACCTGCGAACGCCGGCCGCGCGGCGGTGGCGCCCCCGTTGGCGCTGGCGATAGATGACGACAGCCTGGGGGCGCTGAAGTCCGTCGCGATGCTGCTTCCGAGCGTGGGCATCTCGCCGTCACGCCCGGTCAGCGCAAGTGACATCGGAAACTGCGCGCGCGGCGCCGGGGTGGCGGCGGCTCCCGGGCCCCCGTGCGCCGGCTGGATGCGACCCGTACCCTTGGCGTCGGCCGGCCGGAGCGTCCGACGCTTCGCGAGCCGCTTGGCGAGGGCGGCGGTCGCCTGGCGGTGGCACGCGACGCACAGTGTGCGATAGTTCAGCGCGCCCGTCCGGCCGCCGCCCTCCGCCACGGGCGTGATGTGGTCCGCCTCCCAGAACATCCCCTCCGTGAGCCGCATCGACGCGACAAACCGCTTCGACGCGGCGGCGGTCTTGCGGGGCTGCCAGCGGGCCCGGTCAAGCAGCTCGCTCCGCAGCGCCACCACGCGTTGCTCCGCCTCCTCCAGGGCCTCCCTTGCCGCTGCGGCTTCGCCCGCAAGGCGCAAGAGCAGCGCTTCCGCGGATCCCGCGTCCTGCCCCGTGCCGGGCGGCGGGGAGGGGGGCGAGGGGTCCGACCCTGCGGCCGCTGGCGACGGCGGCAGGAGCGCCGCCGACGAGGACGAGGACGAGGAGGATTGCTCGCCGGCGGCTGCATCCACAGTGTCCGCCGCTGCCGGGTCCACGTCCGCCGGAGTGCCGAGGGGCGGGCTCCGCGCTGCTGAGTCGCCGCGGCCGGTGCCGCCACGCGTCCGAGAGTCGGTGGGAGTGGGGCTTCCCGCCCCTGCCTCGAGCGCCTCGTCGTCCACGGTGTCGTCGAGGACGATGACGTCGTGGCTCGAGGCGGAGGCCCGCCCACAGCGCTCAACGGGCCTGAAGAACGCTGTCACCCGGCCAGCCGCAGGCACGGCCGCCCCTCGCTTCGCCCTCTCATCCCCGCCGTCGTCCTGGCCCCGCCCCTCCCCCGGCGACCGTGACCGCCTCGGGGCCCTCCTGCCGCCCCCCCTGCTTGCCGCCACGGCCGCCGCCCGCACCGCGGAAGCCTCCTCCGCCCTGGCCTCCGCCAGACGGCACCGCTCCGCCGCTGCCTGCAGGTCGGTCCGCCCGGCCGTGACAAGCGCGCGCCACAGCGAGCGGGCGTCGATGCCGCAGCACTGGCACACCCCGTGCTCTACCCGCCCCAGGAGCCGCCGCACCACGCCCGACGCCCGTGCCGCCGCGTAGTCACGCCGGCACTGCGCGGAACAGTAGGGCACGACGAACGACACCTCAGACGCCGCGTCCAGGCCCCCGCCCCTCCCGATGGGCTCGGCCCCCGGCCTGACCGGAGCGGGCACGGCCCCCGCGCGACCCCGGCCCGACGCCGCCGCCACCGTAGCCCGTCCCCGCTCCTCCGCCCTCTCCCGCCGCTCTGTGTCCTCCGCCCGCGCCGCCCGGATCCGCTGCAGCCGCTCCCTCGACATCACGTTCACGTGGACGAGGTCGCTCGGCGCGATGGCGCAGCCGCACTGCGCGCACGGGACAAAGCGCGAGCGAAGCGCCGCCGCCCCCACCACTCCACGGTCCCCAGCCTCGTGCCGCTCGAACACGTGCCCCTCGCCCATGGCCGCGCCCACGGCGGCGGCCTGCGCCTGCGTGGCGGCGAACCGCGCCCCGACCACGTTTCGCACGTCACCGGCTGTGGCAAGCCATCGGATCTGCACATGAATGGCCCTCGCCGCCGCGTCCGTGCCGCCCGCCGTGGCCATTGCGGTGACAGCGCCGTCGAGCGGCAGGGGCAGCGGGGGCAGCTCGCACAGACGGTCACGGAACGTGGCTCGGAGGTCGGCCCAGGCCCGGCTGAACGCCGCCGCGGCTGGCTCCCAGCACCGGCACCGCTCCGACACCGTGGGGTCCGGCGCCCCGTCGGCCTTCCCGCCCGCGTCGTCCTCGTCCTCCTCCCCGCCGCTGTCGTCCGCACCCCGCAGCGTCGCCAGGCCGCGCGAGAGCGCCACCACCGCGCAATCCGCCCCGCCCCCGCAACGCGAGTGCAGCTCCGCGGCATCGCCCCGCTTCTTGCGCTCGTGCTCGTGCAGCCGTGCGGCCAGCCGCTCCGAGCGCACCGCGCGGGAGCGGGAGCCCCCCGCGCTCGCGGCTGCCGCCAGGTCCCGCCCTGCCATGTTGGCCGGCATGCGGCCGGGGCCCTGCGCCTGCAGCTGCGGACCCGCGCCCTGCGCCTGCTGCTCCGCCCACGGCGTGTCGGCCTCCGCCACCGCCGCAAAGTCCCTCGGGCGAAACCGCACGGGCAGGTGCCGCCCCGTGGCGTCGTACAGGTGCACGCTCCCCGTGAAGCGCGAAACCGCGAACCGCACCGCACCGCCGAATAGCGGGACGGAGGCGGCCGCACCGGCGCCGTCGTCGGAGCTGGCACCGTCGTCGTCATCGTCGTCGTCGCGCAAGCCACGCCCGCCGCTGCCTGCGCTCGCCCGGCGCTGCCCCGCGGCGCCCGGCTTCCCCCGCCCCGGCTCCGCCTTGACCACCGGAAACCCCGCATCGCCGCTGCCCCCGCTCGCCCCGGACCCCGCTGTCCCTTCCGATTCGTTGCGGGGCACGCTCGGGGCGCCCTCGGCCGTTGCGTCGTCGGGGCGGGCGGCCGGAGCACCCTCCGCTGCCGCGGCCGGGGCCGCACCGCGGGCGGCGGCGGCTCCGTGGGCCGTTTTTCTCCTCGGCTCCATCTTGACCGCCAGTCCCGTGCGGTCGTCGTCGATCGCCGCAGCAATGTCCCCGGCCCGCTGCAGGAACCTCGGCCACATGACGTCATCCGCGGTCCCGTGCGCGAGCAGGTACCGTACAGACACGGCGTGCGGGCCGGCGGGGGCCCCCGTCCTGCCCTTCCCCGACATGCGGTATGCCCGGTCTTCGGCCTGCAACACCTGTCCCGGAATCCAGTCCAGCTCCGCAAAAACCACCAGATGGGCCGGCGTCAGGTCCAGGCCCACGCCGCCGGCCCGTGTCGAGACCAACGCGAGCTGGCACCGCGGCGACTCGTGGAACACGGTGACCAGTCGCGCCCGCTCCTCCGACGGCGTCGCCCCGTCGATCCGCACCTGCTGCACCCCCGGGTTCCAGCCCAGCCCCCCGCCCCCCGCCGCGCCCGGCTCTGCCGCCAGGGCCCCCTCGATGTGGTCCAGCATCGCGCGGTGGTGCCCGAACACGAGAACCTTCCCCTCGGCCGCAGAATCCCGGCCCCGTAGCGTCTCAAGCAGGAAGGCGGCCACAAGCGGGGCCTTGGCGCGGGCTGTGGCGTGCCACAGGTCCACGCGCGTCGCGCGCACCGCCGCCATGCCGCCCACACCCGCCACGGCCTCGGAGGCGTCGTCGTCGGCGTCGGCCAGCTCGAGCAGCTCTGCCATCGCGCCCCCGCCGTCGGCACCGTCCCCCTCGTCCTCGTCCTCGTCGATGACCACCACTCCGTCCTCGCCATCGTCCTCAGCGGCGGCCGTTCTGCCGGGCCGGGCCCTCGCCGCGGCGTCCTCCTCGCCCGCCCTGCCCCCTACGAGCGTGAGCCGCTCTGCGGGAGTCAGCGACGTCGACCCCGCCCTCCCGGCGCGCATCTGCTGCCGCTCCGCCTGCATCCTGCCGCGCATCGCCGGCACGCCCCCCTCGGGCAGCGGCAGCGACACCGCTTGCCGCGACTTGGCCGGCAGCTGGCCGAGGACGTCAACTTTCCGGCGCCGAACCATCGCCAGCCGGCAGAGCACCTGGTAGAGCTCGGCGGTGCACGAGGCTCCGTCAAACGTCTCCTGCAGCCCCGGCCGGGCCCCCCTCCGGAAGACGGGGCGCGCCTCCGGCCCGGCGTACCGCCTTGCGAAGCGCCTCCAGCCCGCCCTCAGCACGTCGACGTCGGGACGGAGCGCCTGCAGCACCGGGAAAAGTTCCAGCGGCTTGGTGAGGCAGGGGGTGCCCGTGAGGAGGACGGCGCGGCGGCAGGCCTGTGCTGCCGCCGCCACCGTCCTCGAGCGCGTCGACGACGCCTCCCTGAGGTAGTGCGCCTCGTCCGCGATGAGCAGGCCGAACCGGGCGGCAAGGGCGCTCCCGATGACGTGGAAGGGCCGGGAGGCGTCGTCCCCGATGTGCCGGGAGCCGCCGCCCGCCGCCGCGCCGCGCCTTGTCCTGCCCCCCGACAGGCCCCTGGCTCCCAGCGCGCTGACGGCCCGCTCCGCCCACAGCGTGAGCATCGTGTAGCTGACGATGACGAGCCGGGGCTCGTGGCGCGGCGCGGCGGACGGAAGCTCGCCGGAGGACTCCGCGGCCGCGGCTGAGGAGGAGGAGCCCGAGGCGGACGCGGCGGGCGAGGAGGGGTGCGGGGCGGCCGCGTCCCCTGCACCGGGCGCCTCGTCGGCCGTACCGGCGCCACCACCGGCGGCGGCGGCGGGCGGTGGTCTGGTCCCCCCTGCGTGCCTGCGCCGGTGTGACTGCTGTCCCGTGGCCTCCATCACCGCCGCCGCCTGCGCAGGTTCCAGCCCCAGGATCGCTCCCGCGGTCCCCGCGAGCTCTGCCGTGAGGCCCCTGACGCTCTCGACGACGTGCACGTCGCGTGGGCCCAGGCTGGGGAGCCAGCGCTCGACCTCCTCCGCCCACTGCCAGCGGAGGCAGGAGGGCACGACGAGCAGCGCGGGCCAGTCGGGGCGGAAGAGGGCGGCTGCTGCCAGGGCTTCCGCCGTCTTGCCGAGGCCCATCTCGTCGGCGAGGAGGAGCTTGCCGCCCGACACGGCGAGGAGCCACAGCGCCTGCAGCTGGAAGGGTCGGAGCCGGTCGCGCATGAGGTGCGGGACGTGGGCGAAGCGGGGATCGCGGTCGATGGCCGCTCTGACGCGGGCGGGGGGCGGGGGGCGGGGGAGGCGGCGTAGCATGAACTTGGCGCGACGAGCGAGGGGGTCGGGGAGCGGCGGGGCCGGGGCGGCGGCGGCGGAGCCTGACGGCTGGGACGCGCTCATGGCATCAGCCGCCGGGAAGGAGGAGGAGGAGGAGAAGGACACCGGGTCGCTCGCGGGCGGAGGCAGGCTCGGCGGTGCCGCGGCCGTTGCCGGCGACGCCGCAGCCGCGGTGCCGCGCCCGGCGGACGGGACGGGGGAGGGCCACGGCCCGAGCGGCCTCGGCGGCGCGCCCCGGAGTGGCTGGCGCTGCGTGCCCACCGGAAGTGTGAGCAGCGCAAGCAGCGACGCCGGAGGCAGGTGGAGGCTCCAGTGACGCTTCTGCTTGGGCGGCGGCACCAGGGTGCCCGCTCGAACGTCAGCCGGAGGCCAGGATCCGTCCCCTGCGCCCTGCACCGCGAGAAGCCGCTTCAGGCAGTACGCAAGCTCCTCATATAGCTGATGGGGCGCTGTCCAGCGCGGCACATGCGGCCCCTCAGGCTGGCCGAGGTGAACTCCGACCGCTGAGCGCACGCAAGACCGCAGCAGCGCCCGGAGCCCCGGATTCGTGGCAGCCTCCTCGCACCGCACCTCAACGACGGTGCTGGACACCACTTCCACCCAGATACCCGCGCGTGTCGGGAGCCGGGCGGCGGTCGCCGGCTTCATCCAGAGCGGCACCCCCGCCATGGCGCGCGGCTGACACCCCAGCCCGCCGCGGCGAGCGCCACAGCCGCAGGCCGCAGGTTGGCGGGCGAGAGTGCTGTCGCGCGGTCGAAACAACAGAGGCGGTTCGAACACTCGGGGCGTTTGCCTCTGCGCCAAGCCCCCGCCTATGCGCGCGCACACAGTCACGCGAACGGTGCTAGAGCACCCCCCTCCCCAGGATTGAAGCAGCCCCGCCCGCCGCGGACGCCTCGAGCAGCTCCTCGAAGGACATCTTCGGCGCACCGGTCAGGTCCACCCGCACGGGCCGCCGTGCCGCCGCCGCCATCCCGCCGTCGTCCTCGTCGTCGTCCCGCGACGACGTCCACGCCGCCCAGTCAGACGCCAGGCCGTATCCGGACTCCGCACCGCCGCCCCCGCCCCCGCCGTGCCCTCCTAGCCCGTCCCAGGCCGACACCCCCCCCACGCTCGCGTCGTCGCCCGCGATGGCCGTCAGACCCGACACCGCGTCGCCGCCGTCCGTCCAGAGCGACGCCGCGGACGACCCGGCGTCGCTCGAGGCGGCGTCCGGCGCCGCCGGGCCGTCACCCGCCCCCGGCGCCCCCGCAGCCACCCCGGCGTCGCCGGCCCGCAGCCGCGGCGTGGTGGGATCCGGCCCGTCGGCGCCGGGAGCCACCGCGACCACGTTGCCGGCGCCAGCCTCGGCCTGGACCCCCTCGGCCTCGGCCCCCGCTAGCATGCGCTCCGCAACGCGGCGCTCCCTGCGGCGGTGCTCCCGGACGGTCAGCCTGAGAAGCGCCTGCTCGCGGAGCAACGCCCCCGACCCGGGCTCGGCGCGAATCGCTGCGCAAATGTCGGCATCGGCGCCCTCGAAATCGTGCCGGTGCCTGCGAGCCAGAGCGCGCCGGTACATGGCCTTGGCGCTCATAGGCTGCGCGCGGAGCGCCTGCGAGCAAGTGCCCTCGGCGTCGGCCCAGGCGTGGAGGCTGATCTCGCAGGCCGCGAGGTTCAGCAGGCACGCCAGCCGCCGCGCGTCCAGAGCGGCCTGCCCGTCCGGGCCCCGCGTCTTCTCCGGGAACGTGTACTCGTACCAGATGAGCGCGGCCCGGAACTGGATGGCCGCCCGGCGGAACTGCCCCTCGGAGAACAGCATGTTTCCGCGGGCGTGGAAGCGCCGGATGCCCGCCATCTTGTCCGCCGTCGGGAGGTCAAACACGCGACGCTCCTGCGGCAGCAACACCCGGCCGTAGGACAGGCGCTAGAGAGGCGGCAAGGCGGTCTGTGACGGCTGCCGGGCAGGACGGCGCCTTCGCTCACCTTGGAGCGGTCCCGGCTCCACGGAATGGCGGGCGCTCCCGAGCTATCGTCGGCTGTCGCGCCCTGGGCGGGCTGAGGCCTGCTGGGCGGCTTCGGGAGATCCTGCGGCACGGAGGCAAAGCCTCAACGCTCGCCGCGGGGCGACTGCGGGCGCGCCTTGGCACGCATCAGCGCCCGCCACACGAGCCATGACCAGCTTCTCGCACCTTAGCGGCCTTGGCGGCCTCCTCGTCGGCTTCGTCGACGGCTTCGCGGTACACCCTTGTCCAGTCGTACTCGCCCGCCTCTGCCCCGTTCCCAGCACCGGACATGCCGCGCTCGCTCTAACCCACCTGCCGGCTGATCTGGCGGCAGGTGGGCGCGGCTGACTGCCGGGCGAGCGCAAGAGTGGTGCTCGAGCAGAGGCGCCGGGCGGCGGGTGGACGCGCACTTGGTCCCACCCTGCCTTACCGCAGGCTCAGCCGGACCCAAGCTGACAACCAATCGCCATGACCCGATTCAACAAGGTCGGCCTCCGTGCCGTGCTTGTCGTTCTCGTCATCGGGTGCTTCGCCTTCCACGTGGCGCACGCCGCGTCCAAGGATGGGGCGGGCCGTCCCCCCCGCGGGCAGGAAGGTGCACTGATGCCGGTTGATTCCGTGCATGACGAAGAGGCCGGCTCGGGCGCTGCCTCGGGAGGTGACGAGGCTTCCGGGGTGTTCGTTCCGTCCCTTGACTGGAAGGAGGTGCCCAGGGGCATGCACATCGAGGCGGTGAGTGGATGTTGCATGTACACGTCGTGTTGCTGCAGGGACCGGCGCGCGGGGGCCACCTCCCGGGCAGGCCAGCCAGAGTTTGGGCCACGTTGCGAAATTGTCTCCGCAGGGGCTGGACGTCCGCATGGATCTGGAGCAGGGCAAGCGCTTCGCCCGTCTCATTCCCGGGTCGCGGCGCGAGCGCGTGATGCTGCACGAGCGCGCGAAGGAGCTGGAGCTCGCGGCCGCGCGGCGGCTCGACGACGACGCCGCGGCCGGCGCCCCCTCCGACGCCACTGCCTCTGAAGCGGCGGCCCCGCGCACGCGCCGGGTTCCGGTCAAGCGCCCCGTGGGGGACGAGGACATGCCGGCGGAGTCGGTGTCGGAGGAGGAGCGGGCGGCGCGCATGCGTGAAATCCTCCTGGCACTGCCGCAGCCCGAGCCGGACCTGGCCTCGGCCGTGCAGGGCGGCATGTCGGGGGAGGAGCTCGACGCCCTGGTGCGCCGCGTGTGGGCGCGGCGGCAGGAGCTGCTCCGGGTGGCCGCCTCGGAGGCGCAGACCGAGGGGCAGCTGATCGAGGGAGGCCTCGCCGCGCTCACGGGCGCCGGTAGGGACGACGCCGCCCTCCTCCCGGCCCTGGCGGACCTGGAATACCACGTGTCGTCCGCCCACAACGCTGAGGACTTCCGCAAGCTCGGCGGCTTCGCGGCGGCCGTGCCTCTCCTCAACTCCACCAGCGGGCCCGTCCGCGCGGCCGCGGCATGGCTGGTCGGCTCCGCGGTCAAGTACAGCCCCGAGAACCAGCTGGAGGCGGTGGCCATGGCGGCGCAGCTTCCGCTCGCAGCCACGCTGGGGTCCGCCGCCGACGCCGCCGACGCCATCGCGGAGGCGTGCCCCTCCCTCGACGCCGCATGCGTCCGCGAGCAGCTCGAGCCGGCCGCGCGCGCGGCGTACGCGCTCGGAGCCCTGGTCAGGGGGGCGCCGCCCGCAGTCCTCGACGCCGCCGCTCGCTCCGGTGCCCCCGCCGCGGCCGCCCGCGCCGCCACCGCCCTCGCCCGGGCCGCCCTCCGGCTGCCAGAGAGCCCAGAGGCGGCGGGTACGCTGCGCGCGGCTGCCATCAAGTCGCTCTCCGTCCTCTCGGACCTCGTGGCCTCGGCGGGGCGAGCCGTCGAGGCCGCCGTCGCCGAGAAGCCTCCGTCGGCCGCCGCGGGCGGCGAGGGGGTCACCCTCACGGGCGAGGTGGGGGCGGACGGCGAGGGCAACGTCGCCCGGGCGGCGGCCCGCGCGTCTCTCGACGGCCTGGAGGCCTCTCTGAGGCAGGGGCCGGAGTGCGCCGCGGCGGCGCACGCGCTCGCGGCGGCGGGGGCGGAGGGCCACGGTGGAGCGCGGTCGGAGTTCATGAGGCGTGCGGTGAGGGCGGCGCACGCGCTGCCGCCGCCGTGCCGCGTGGCTCTGGCCACGGCGCGGGGGCTGGCGGAGGACGAGGCGGAGGCGACGATGGGCGCCGCCGTGGCCGCGCTGGCGGCGAGGGAGGCAGAGCTGATGCACGAGGCACGGGGGCTCGGCGGGAACGTGGCGGGGCCGGAGGATGGGGAGTCGGAGGAGGCGTTGGACGACTTTGCCGACGCGGCGGCCGCGGCGGACGCGGCCAAGGAGGCCGGGCTTGTGTCGGAGCTGCTCCGGCAGGCACGGGCGGGGCTGGAGGAGGCGCAGCGGCAGGCGGGGCGGCGTGCGGCGAGGGCGTGAGGGCGCGCGCGCGTCCGGCGCACAACAGAGCGCTCTGGTTGCAGTCGGGCGGGTCTGGGCCACACAACACACATACACAAAGTCCTTCGCAGTTCGGGCGGGACACTCGGAAGAGGGGAGGACAACCCCGGGCGCCACGGCACTGGCCGGCGGGGGCGTGGGGGTCGGTCGGTCGTCACTGATGCAAGCGGAGGGGAGGCGGGGGCGCGGCCGCAGCTCCGCCGTCGAGCGCAGGGGCGGGGGCGGCGGGAGCAGGGCGGTGCCTAAGTCACGCTGCGAGCCATGTTTCGGTATCCCATGCCGACGCAGCTGACGATGACGCTGTCGGTGACGGCCACCTCGACGCGGGAGGCGAGGGCGGCGGCCTCGGCAGCCGCCGCCTCGGCGTCCTCCTCCTCCTCCTCGTGCTCCACCTCGTCGCGGGGGCGCTTCCTGCCTCCGCCCCTCCTGCGGTCTCTCACGTCCTCCTCCTTGGGGGGGGGCGCGACGGGTGCGAGCCCCTTGCCCGCGATCATGTTGCGCGCAGCCTCATCGTCCACGGCCACAGCGGCGTCCGCCCGCTTGCGGATCGTGCCCTTGGGCTCGGGCCTGAGGCGGAAGCGGACGCCGAGGATGGCGTCGACGAGGCGGAGGGTGGAGACCGCCCTGGGGCTGAGCCTGCCGAGGCGCACCCGGGAGACGTCGGGGGGTGTCAGGGCCATGAGGACGAGGGCGAGGGGGGAGGCGTCCGTGTCGATGCAGCCGCCGCGGGACAGCTCGTCGCACAGGAGGGCGCTGACGCGGTGGCCGAGCTCCTCGGGCGTCTCGCCGCGGCGCACCGGCGCCTCTGCCGATGCCACGCAGCCCGACGTGGACTCGGCGATGAGGGCGAGGGCGAACCCGGGAGACCTGCCGGCCTCGGGGCCCTTGACGTGGTCCGTGTTGATGTAGACGTCCGGGAGGAGCCGATTCAGGAGGGACCTGCGGGGAGGGGGCGGAGGGGAACGCGGGGCGGGGCGGGGGGCGTGACAGGGATCTGGGGGAGAGGGGGGGGGCTCGTCCCTGCCGGCGGGTCGTTCGGTCAGGGCTCGTCGGCGTACCGCGAGCGGTCAATGCTGTCTACATGGTTATAAAGCCGTCCCCGGCTTCAGGGCAGAGAGAGTTTCGTCACTCCGAACGGGAGGTCGCGCGGCGAGGACGGGGCCTGCTCACCTGGCGCTGGTGACGACGCGGTTCCCGACCTGGGGGCTGACGCGCGCGGAGAAGGCTACCCCCCTGACGCGGCGGATGAAGCCCTCCTCGAGGATGGAGACGGCGGAGAGCTCCTTGACCACGGGCATGCGGAGGGCGACCACGCCGCCGCCGTGGGGCTGGGCGCCGCGGCGCTTGGTGTCGAGGCGCACACCGTCGACGCCGAACGCCTTGAGGAGGGGCAGGGCGACGGGGCGGAGGCGGTCGACGGACACGTCGAGGGCCTCGTTGGTCACCCCGGTGAGGACGATGCGGAGCGGCGCCTTGCAGAACGGGCCGAGCATCAGCAGCGGCTCGATCCAGTAGCCGAGGCCGCGGTTGGTGGGGCAGTCGTGGGTGAGCGAGCCGCCGAGGAGGACGCCGGGGCGGAAGCGGAGGCGCGTTCCCGTCGTGTTGATGTCCGTCTTGCTCCCGCTCGTGATCTTGTCCACGAGGTGCAACAGGCACGCCTCATAGTCTGCGGGCGTCCGGAACACGCGGGGGCGGCGGGTGTGGCCGCGCGCGGGCTGGCCGGGCATGGCTCTTCGTGGCCACAACGGCGCCGCCGGGCAGGGCTTCCCCGCGACTCACCGCGGACGCCTGGCGACTCGTCCTTGCTCCGGATCTTCTCGATGACGATGGGGCGGCGGGCGAGCACGGCCAGCACGATGCGAAGCCGGAAGTCCCTGGCACCCTCGAAGCGCAGCGTGCCTCCGGCCGCTGCGGCTGCCATACCAGCGCAAGCAGGCCCTGGAAGGGAGAGCCCTGACCCCGCGTCGGTTGGCTGCCCGGGGTGTCGGGCGCCGGCGAAGGAGGGTGGCACAAAGCCTCCCGTCCGATCAGGCTCTGCCGGCGCTCGCCGGGCGAGGGCTCTGCCGGCGCGGCGCAACGACCCGCGGTGCCAGCCCTGTCCCGCGCAGCCTGCCGGGCACCCCTGACAGCTCTCACCCGAGGCAACCGGACCGCACGAACCTCGGCGCTGCGCCCAGGTCTCACTCTCTGGCCCGATCCCACGACCGAGCCCCGATTGTACACCGCCTGATCCTCCGGACCCGGAAGCCATGATCCCCTTTAACAAGAAGAAGCACTCGGACATCACCGTCGTGGTGTCCGACGGCGCCGAGGTGGACCCCAAGGAGCAGACCTTCCACCTGCACAAGTTCCCGCTCATCAGCAAAAGCCATTTTTTCGACGAAAACGTGCCGGACACTGCCGCCGGCGCGGGGCCCCTGGAGATGCACATCAGCGACTTCCCGGGGGGCCCTGCAGCCTTTGAGACCGTGGCAAAGTGGTGCTACGGCATCGACATCGAGCTCACCGTTGACGAGATCGCGCCGGTTTTCTGCGGGGCCCGCTACCTGCGGACGCCCGACCTCGAGAAGACCACCGACGCCTTCATGACGGAGATTGTCCTCCCAGACCCGTGCAAGGCGGCCAAGGTGCTCCGCGTGTCGACCGAGATCGGTGAGCGGGGTTCGCATGCCTGCCGGGTCGCTCTCCCGCCCCGCCCGCGCGTCCCACCTCGGGCGCCCCGCCGCGCAGCGCCCATGCGGAGCGGGCTGGTGTGGATGCGTTCGCATCGTCCGCCTGCCTCGCACGCACAGTCTAGGGTCGCGGCAGCCCGCCACCTTCCGCGCCCTCGCCTCGCCCCGCCGGTTTTCCGCAGAGAACATGCGCGACGAGATGATGGAGGGCCTCGTGGGGCGGTGCATCAACGCGGTGGCGTCGAACTTCGGCGAGTACGAGGAGCTCAACGCGCTCCCGTCGGATTGCTTCGCGTGCATCGTGCGCAACGCGCGGGACCTGGAGGTGTCCAAGGACCTGCTCGAGCGCGCCGTCACGGCCTTCCTCAAGTCGCACCTCAGGGACGACCGCATGGGCCTGGAGGCGGATGACTTCATCGAGGTGGTGTCCTCCACCGGGCGCATGGAGGACATGCGCCACTGCGACGCCGTCTACTCCTTCCTCGAGGTCCTCGTGGCGCAGAGCCCCGACGAGGAGACGGTGGTGCGCGTCTGCAAGGCCCTGCACGACCTCGGCTTCTGGGTCTCCCTCCCCCACTCCGTCATCGAGCGCGCCTACGCCGACCGGGCCATCCCCGACCGCTACTGCACCGTCGCGCTCATGGCCGAGAACCGGCACCTCCTCAAGGTCAACGAGCAGCTCGCCGAGCAGGTGGAGCAGCTCTCCGACACCCTGGCGCAGATGGGCGGGCCCGCGGAGCCCCACAAGTCCTTGGCCATGGGCTACCACGGCGGCGCCGGCTCGGCCTCGGCCGGCCGCGGCTGATCCCGCCGAGCCCCGGGCGGGCATCGGACTGCGTGCTTGCGCATGCGTGAATGTGCCATCGTGCCTCGTTTCGAACCAGGGACGCGGACAGCACCGCGACCAACGGCGGCCGGGCGGATGCGCGGACAGCACCGCGACCAACGGTGGCCGGGCGGATGCGCGGACAGCAACGCGAACCACCCACGACCCACCCCCGGACCTGTGCACGCGAAACGGCGACGGCCAACCGCCCGCTGTGCCCCGCGCTCACTCGGCGCCGCGCGACACCGTCGTGGCGACGAGCCGGGCCTGGTCTTCGGTCAGAGGCATGCCCAGGGCGGCCGCCAGCGTCCCCGCGCGGAGGTTCCCTTCCACCGTGACGCTCACGCGGCGCCGCCCCTTGTTCCGCCGCCTCTGCCCCGGCCCCGTCTGCTCGTGCGGGACCAGGGCGGCGGCGTAGGCAGCGGCGGTGGCGCTACGGGCGTTGGCCGCGCCGCCGCCGCTGCCGCCCGAGCGTCCCAGCGCGCTGCTGAGCGCCCCGCGCTCGGACCTGGCGAGCGCTGCGTCGCGGGGCGCGCCGTCGTCGGTCATGGCGGAGGAGTGGGTGCTCACGGTGTCGGCGTCGGACAGCGTCGCCAGGGACGGGAAGTCGCCGCCGACCGTGCTGTCGTCAAACGCAACGACGGGGCCGGAGCCCGAGGCGGCGGGGAGGGCTTGCAGCCCCCCCGGGGAGCCGCTGGCCTGGCCTGCGGCCGTGCGCCCGCTCCCTGCCATGGCCACGCGGAACGACGAGGAGGGGAGGAGGCCCCGGCGCCGCGCCGACGTCGTCATGTCGTCACGGGACCGCGCGGCAGCCACGGCCCCATTCGGGCGGACCCGGCCGGAGGAGGACGCCGCCGCGGGGGCCGCCCCAGGCCGCGCCGCCGGCGACCGGTGCTCCGGATCGAGGGCGAATCGGGACTTCACGCGACGGAGACCGACGCCCAACGACGACGGCAGCCGGGGCAGATCTGCGACGGACGACGACTGGTCAACCGCAGCCGCCGGTGCCCGTCCGGGAAGGCCTGGGGCCGACGCCGACGCGGCCAGCGCGGACGATGATGCCAGGCGCGCGAGCCCCCCGCCGGACGACGACGTCGTCCGGCCCCTTGCCGGCGCCCCCACGGCGCCCCCGGCGCGCATCCCCCGTCGGGTCGAGCTGGTCGACGACAGAGCCAGGGGCGAGAAGAGCCCGGACCGCGCCGCCGACGCGTCCCGCGCGGACCACATGGATGTGTTCGCCCGGGCACGCTGGGCGCGGCGCCGTCGCAGCTCCCCCGGGCTCCTGGTCTCCCGCCGGGCCAAGAAGCCGGAGCCGCCCGCCGCGGGCGACGCGCCCCCCGCGGACGCCTGGCTGCCACCCGCCTCGGCCCCCCCCGCGCCCCGGCGGCCCGCTACTCGCTCCCGCTCGTCCCGACGCAGCTGTGAGCGCACCCGACGTGACCGCTCGTGGAGCGTCGCGCCCCCCGTCCGCCCTCCACCCCCCGACCGCGCCGCCTCCGCCGTCGCCGCCCCCAGCGGTCGCCCCTCCAGCAGTAGCTCCAGCCGCCGCAGAGGGTCAGCCCATCCTTTCGCCGCCTCGGCCGCCAGCGCCGCCGACGCCATCGCCGCAGCCACCGCCTCCACAGCCCCCAGCCCGCCGGCCTGCCCCCGCCGCAGCCCCCCCGCCTCCTCCCTCAGCTGCGCCGCCACCGCCGCCGCCGCCGCCGCCTCTTCCACCCGGCCTTCCGCCGCGGCCCTCGCCGCAAGGTCCTCCATGTCGCTCGCCTCTGATTCCAGCTGCCTCCTCCCTACCTCGGCACTCAGCACGGCGGACGACGGGGCGTCCACCGCAGCGCCCGCGGCCGGGTCGGGCAATGCCGGGAGCGACCCGGTAGAGCCGCGACCGAGCGACACCGACATCGACGAGACGACGGAGCGCCCCCCCCGCGCCGCGCTCGCCCCCGCCCCCGCCACGACCGGCCGAGGCAGGGCCGGCATGGGCGCCGTCGCGAGCGGCGACGGCCCCGGCATCCCGCGCACCGACACACCGAAGAAGCTCGTCCCCGCTGCGCTGCTCACATTCAGCATGCCCCCAGCCGCCCCGCCCCGCCGCTTCGCCTCGCGCAGGAGCCGCGCCGCCTCGGCGGGGCCCCGCTGCACCGACTCCCGGGCCGCCGCGCTGCCGGCCGAGACGCCGCCGCCCGCGCCCCCGCCCGGCGGTCCCGTCGTCACTGCCTCGGGGTGGGCCCCCGGCCCGCCCGCGCCGTCCAGCCCCGGGGAACGCACAAGGGTGCCGGTGAGCGGCGCGAGCCGCGCCTCAAGGTCGCGCATGTGTCCGTTCTGGTGCGCCCAGCGCTTCGGCCGGTAGTTGGGGAGGATGTGACGCGACTCGACGGTCCGCTGCCGGAGCTGCAGCTCCCTGGTCTGCCTGGCACGACGGGCGTACCTGCCCCGCAGGACGGCTCGGGCGTCCGCCCTCGCCGCCCGCACGAGGCGGTGAAGCACGCCCCGGCGCGAGAGCATGCGCGCATCGGCGGCGGGGAGGAAGAACACACGGCACGGCGTCCGAGCGAGCACCGTGAAGGTGCGAAGGCCCCCGCCCGGGCCGTCCGGCCGCAGCGGGTCCGAGCTCCCAAAACCGCTGGCCGCCGAGCCCCAGGGCGTCCGTCCCCCCCGCGCCCGGGCCACGGGGCTCCCTCCGCCGTACGCCGGGTCGTCCGCCCCGATGGCGTCGCCGTCCCCCTCGTCGGAGCTCGTGGACCGGACCGAGGCCGCCCGGGCGCCGTCGCTGCCCTCCTCCACCGCGCTCCTCCCCGCCCCGTCCTCCGTCCCCGGCACCACGCCGACCCACATCCCCAGGCTCTCCGCCCCCACCACCGCCCCCGCCGTCAGCGTGCGCACCAGCACCGGCTCCGTCTCCTCGGCGAAGTCGACGCGCCACTCCGTCCGGCTAGCCGGGAATCGGTGGGCTGTCGCCAGCGCCTCCTCACGGATCACGTCCACGCACCCTTCCACCACTAGCAGCAGCCCATCCGCCGGGTCCTGCTGCCGCCACAGCACCGCGCCCGGCCGCGGCACCCGCCGCTCCCGCACCACGTGGGCCAGCGCGAGGGTCCGGGTGTCGCCCCACCGCCCGAACAGCGACGAGAAGTGCTCCGACAGCTCTGCAGCCACCTGGTTCTTGGCGGCGAGCCGGCGCAGCCTCACGATGTGCGCGAGGTCCTGCATCCGCAGCTCTGCCACGTAGGCCCCGCTGGCTCCGCTGACGTCCTTAACCCCGCCGAGGCCGCGCATGACGAGCGCGGGGGGAGGGCTCGCGAGGTCACGGCCGCGCCTGACCGCGCCGCGGACCACGCTCCACAGGCTGCGGCGCTGCCCCGGCCCCGACAGCCGCTCCTGCTCCTGCCTCCCCGTCGTCCCCTGCAGAGCCTCCTCCAGCGAGGCCGGGAAGACCGCCCCGCGCGGGAGCACCAGCGTGCGCCCGCCCGGCCCCCTCGTGTCCAGCAGCCCCGCACCGCCCCCTCGCCGCGCCGTCTCGTGCCCCGAGCCGAACGGCCGCCCCGCCCCCTGCCCCGGCCCCGCGAGCCACCGGCGCACGGACCGCCAGTACAGCGCCGACTCGGCCGGCGTCGCGTCCGTCAGCGCCTGCCCCTGCCGCAGCCGGCCCCCAACCGCCTCGTCTCTCGCCTCTGCCTCCCGCCTCTCCGCGGCGACCTGCGCTGCCGCAGCCTCGGCGTCGACGCCCCCGCCTCCCCCCTGCGCCAGCCCTTCCACCCCGAGCGCCGCAGCTCGCTTCGCGGCGCCGGCGAGCAGCTCCACGATGCTGGCCATCTTGGACGACGCCTGCCGCCGCGACTCCACCGCTGCCTCGGCATCCAGCCCCGACGGCGCGGGCAGCGGCGAGCCCAGGAACGTCGGGTCGTGGCTGTCGATGGACAGGGAGTGAACGCGGCGGAGCAGGGGGGGCGAGGCGCC
>Ga0136560_1000164_pt1 | contig 29098 bp, 12 predicted proteins | sample AntRauMeHopE1497_FD_104925 | JGI IMG/M metagenome (GOLD analysis project Ga0136560, IMG submission 104925) | Saline lake microbial communities from Rauer Islands, Antarctica - Metagenome Hop E1 #497 | ecosystem: Environmental > Aquatic > Non-marine Saline and Alkaline > Saline | place... | reverse complement strand
TCCAGGACGGCGACGGGGAAGCGGGAGACGATGGCGGTGAGGGCGTCGAGGACGGCGAGGCGGCCGTTGGGCTCCGAGTAGTCGAGGTTCTTGAGGAAGAAGGCCAGGTGGGACCGGAGGCGGCGGTCGGTGAGGGGGTAGTGGAGGAGGAAGAGGAGGAAGAGGGAGGCGGCGCGGCGGCGGCTGGCGGGCTCGAGGCCGCGGACCATGACGGTGGCGACGTCGGCCATTGCCTCGTAGACCTCGGGGGCCATGACGCGGCGGGTGATGGCGGCGCGGAGGAGGCCGAGGGCGGCGGCCTGGCGGCGCGGGGAGTCGAGGTCGGGCCGTGCGACGGCGAGCATGGCGCGGATCTGCTCCGGGGTGGGCTTGGAGGAGGGGACATGGAGGAGGACGGCGGTGGCGGCGCGCACGGCGGCGGCTGAGAGGCCGGTGCGCTCCCGGGAGACGTCGAAGCGGGTGTTGCCGTCGCCGGCGCGGCCGGCGCCCGCCACGCCGGAGGAGCCGCCGACGTCGGAGGAGGTGGAGAGGACCATCATGACGGCTCTGCAGAGGGCCTTGCCGTGGGTGCGGAGCCCCTCGAGGGGGAGGGGGGCGAGCTGGGAGACGCAGCGGAGGGCGAGGGACACGGCGTCGTCGGAGCGGAGGGAGGCGATGCAGCGGAGGAGGAGCGGGACGGTGCGGCTGAGGACGCCGGCGGCGGCCTCCTCGGTGCGGGTGGACACGGCGCCGCGGCGGAGGCCGCCGAGGAGGAGGCTGAGGGCGAATGTCATCATCGCCGAGGCGGCCTCGTTGGCGGCGCCGCCCGCGCCGGCCCGCTGGGCCTGGGCGAGGGAGCCGTCGGGGTCGTAGACCAGGCGTCCGGTGCCGGTGTACTTGGGCTCCGGGAGGATGCGGTGCGTGTCCGAGGGGAAGGCGGTGCGCGAGGCGGAGGCCGAGGCGGCGACGGTGGACCGGGTGTGGGAGGGCATGCGGCCGGCGGCGTGGGCGGAGGAGGAGGAGGAGGAGCCCGCCGGGGCGGCGCGGGCGCCGGACTTGACCGCCCACGCGGTGACGGCCGAGCGGCGGAATCGGCGGGCGTCGACGGCGCGGGCCGACTGAGCCGAGGCGGCGGCCGCGATGATGGCGCGGAGACCCTTCTCCACGGGAGCGTCGTCGTCGGCGGTGGCGGCTTCGATGCCGAACTCGTCGTCGCTGTCGCCGCCGCCGCCCGGCCCGTCGAAGATGCTCCGGCCTCGGGCCGTGGACGCGCGGGAGGGCTTCTTGGCGCGCTGGGCGGCCAGGAGCTCGAGGACGTCCCGGCGGAGGACACCCGGGGAGGACATGTTGTCCCGTACGACGCAGAAGGAGTAGGCAGCGAGGCGGGAGCCGAGGACGGAGGGGTTACGGACCAGGCCGAGCCAGGCGCGGCGGAAGAGGTCGGCGACGGTGCGGAGGACGCTGGCGTCGCCGGGGGAGTCGGCCACGGCGGCGGCGAGGGGAGCGGTGAGGGCGTGGACGGCGGGGTGGGGGAGGAAGGGGAGGCAGCGGGCGAGCGACGCGATGACGTCGCCGGCTCTGCAGGTGAGGACCTCCCTAGCATCGCCGCCGGTGCGGACGCCCTGCTTGCGGGCGGCGCGCTCCTCGGCGCTGGTGCCGAGGGCGTCGAGGAGGACGGAGCGGACGAGGGGCCGGATGACGTCAGCGACGGCGCGGGGGCCGAGGGGGAGGCGGCGGCCGGCGGCAACGGCGCCGGGGTCGGCCTCGTCGACCTTTGGCGTCGCCAGGGGCAGACGGTGCCCGTCGGAGGGGTCGAGGGCGACGGCGCCCGATCGGAGGGCCGCGGTGGTGGCGACGTCGGCGTGGGAGGCCTCCGCGGCGTCGTCGAGCACGTCCTCCACCGTGGCATCGTCGGCGTCGGCGTCGTAGTCGTCGGAGAGGGGGCTGGCGGCGGCAAGCTGCGGCTCGAGGGACTCCATGACCACGGCCATGGTGTGGCCGAGGACGTGGGACTGGAACCCGCCCTCCTTGAGGGAGCCGCGGAGGTGGGTGAGGACGGGGCGGAGGCCGGCGGGGCCGAGCTCCGCCGCGACGAGGCCGAGGGCGGCGCGGGTGCGGTCGCGGTCCTGCTGGGAGCGGGAGGCGAGGGTCGCGCAGACGCGGAGGAGGAGGCGGGGGAGCTCTACGCGGAAGACGGGGCGGGGGAGGCGGCGGATGAGCTTGGTGAGTGCGATGGCCACGGGGGGGCGGAGGGAGCCGACGGTGGCGGCGGCGGTCCGGCGACCACCCTTGCCGTACACGTGCCTGCCGGCGGCGCGGGCGTCGTCCACGGCCTGGGCGGCGTCCTTGGCCCCGCGACGGAGGAGGCCGCGCAGGGCGGGGAGGAGGCGGCGGAGCAGAGCCGTGCGCATCGCGGCGCGCTCCGATGCGGCCTCGCGGATGTCCGCCGATGACGTGGCGGAGCCGGCAGGGCGGGCCGACGCCACGGCGCGGTCCGCCAGGAGCCGGAGCAGAGCCACGCCCTCCGAGCCCAGGCCGGCAGAGCCGGTGAGCGGGGTGCCGGCTAGCCGGTAGGAGACGGCAGCGCACGAAGTGGCGACGGCCGAGGAGGAGGAGGAGGGGCGACCGGCGGCCGCGGCGCCCGCGAGGGTGGCGGCGCCGGCTCCATCGTCGAGGTAGGTGCTGGAGGCGGCGGCGGCCTCGGCGGCGGCCGCGGCGAGGTCGTTCGCCTCGACGTTGCCGCTCTCGTCCTTGCCGATGGTCGGCACCTCATCGTCGTCGTCGCTCTTGTCGTCATCGTCGCTCTTGTCGTCGTCGGCCTTCTTGCCGCCCTTGGCCTTCTTGCCCGCCGCCTCCTCCTCTTCCTCCTCCTTCTCGGCGCTGGCGATGGCTTCGTCGTCCGAGTCGCCGTCGCTGTCCTCCGCCTCGGCACCGACAGCGACGACCCTTCGGATGTCGAAGTGGTACGAGTCGATGACAGCCGAAACCGCAGCGACGATGACGTCCTCCTTGGACGGCTGCGTGGCCGCCGACACCTGCGCGAGCAGGGCACGGAGCAGGCCGAGCCACTGGCGCCAGGGCACCATGCTGCCGCAGAGGCCGAGGACCCGCGCGGCCTCGGCGTGCAGGCCGCCGGACCGCCTGGCCCTCTTGGCCGCGCCGGTGCGGGACGGAGCCCGGGCCTGGTCGTGCAGCGAGTTCATGGCCAGCGGGGCGAGCACGTGCTGCACCGTGCGGCACGACAGCACGCGGCCGCCGGCAGAGCCGGGGTTGGCTCTGTCGGCGATGCTCTGCTCGAGCATGCGGGCGACCTTGCCGAGGGCGCGGGCGCGTCGCTCGAGGTGGACGCCGACGAGGGCATCGAGGACGCCGGGGGGAGGGGCGGCGGTCTGGAGGGCGGATGGGGCCGCGGCGGCGTCGCCCGAGGCGGCGGCGGCGGCGGAAGTGGAGGAGGTGGAGGAGGAGGGCGTGGCTGCCGGGGCCGGCGCGGCCTGCGCGAGGTTGCCCGTTGCGCCGCCCCGCATGGCGACGTCGTCCTGTCCGAGCCAGCGAAGGTCCGAGTAGAGGAGGGCGCCGGCGTCGACGCTGAGGCCCGAGGGGAGGCCGGAGTCGGTCTCGACGGAGAGGAGGCTGACGAGGTCAAAGCCGGCGGGGAGGCGGCCGCGGACGGCGACGGGGCGGCCCTCCCAGGCGGAGGCGGCCTCTGCCATGGCGGCGAGGGCGAGGACGAAGCCGCGGCGGTGGGTGGTGTCGGCGGCGCGGAGGCCGCGGCGGAGGGCGGGCGCGACGCTGTGGACGAGGACGCCGAGGGCGGCGGCGGCGGGGGACGGGGAGGCGGTCTCGTCGAAGGGGGCCCTGAGCTCCGTGGGCGGCTCTGCCGCGGCGGTCTCGCAGAGCGCGGCGACGAGGGAGGCGAGGGCGCGGGCGGCGGAGGAGCGTGTGGCCATGTCGGCGTCGAGGGCGAGGACTCCGACGTGCTCGATGAGGGGGGGCAGGACGTGCCAGGCGGTGACGGGGGCGGCGCCGGAGGCCGGCGCGGCGCCGGGGGCGTCGGCGAGGAGGGGCCCGACGACGTCCTTCCGGCAGAGCTCGTCGCAGGCCGCGCCGATGGCTGTGTAGTCCCACTTGTCGTCGATGCCGCTGGTGGAGGCAGAGGCGGGGAGGGAGTTGGCTCGGACGAGGAGGGAGGCGGCGGCGCGGGCGGACGGGGTCCCGGCGGCGTCGACGGCTGCGGCGATGACACGGATGGCGGCGGCGCGGGCGGCGCCGGGGGAGGCGCGGAGAGGGCCGGGACCAAGGATGCCGCTGATGGCCTCCACGGCGCGGGAGGGGCGGGAGGCGACGGCTGCGAGGCGCTGGAGGACGGCGAGGGTGGTCTCGCGGACGTCGGCGGAGGGGTCGTCCCCGGTGTCGACGTCAAACTCGGCGTCCTCCTCGGCCATGGCTCGGCGCTTGCGTGCGACGGCGGCGGAGTAGAGGTGCTCGGAGAGGAGGGAGGCGGTGGTGGAGGCGAGGTCGGCGACCGAGGGGGTCGCGCCGTCGGCGAGGAGGCCGCGGCCGACGGGGACGGTACCCTGGGGCCTCGACGCGGCGGCGGCGTCGGCCGCGCCGAGGAGGGCGGGTCCGCAGCGGTCGTCGGAGACGAGCTGGCCGACGGTGGCGAGTAGGAGAAGCTCGCCCTGGGTCATGCCGCCCTTGCCGGCGCCCGGGGCGCTGGCCACCTCGGGTGCGGTGTGTCCGAAGACCTCTCGGACGGAGCGGACGGGCTGGGCGGGGGGCGCGGCGCCGGGGGCGGGGACGGCGATGGAGCCGAGGGGCGCCTGGGAGCGCGCGGCCATGCGCGTGGCGAGGTGCTCGAGGACGGCGGGGAGGAAGGGGAGCACGATGCAGGCCGCGGCCCGGTCTGCAGTGATGCCGGGCCCGGCCGGGGCGGCGGAGGGGGCGCCCGCTCCGGGGTCGGGGAAGGCGGCGGCGTCGTAGAGGACGGAGAGGGGGCCGCCCCTGCCCGCGATGCCGAGGGTGTGGGCGTCGAGGGCGACGAGGGAGGAGATGGCTCCCAGGGCGGCGGCAACGACGGGGTGGTCGGCGCCCTTGCCGGTGACGACGCGGTCGCCGGCACCGGCTCTCGTGGTGATGTGTCGCGCCTCGAGGCCGGCGCTGAGGACGGCGACGAGGGCGGGGAGGGCGCCGGGGGCGGTGCGGAGGATGGGAGCCTGGGCGGAGGAGGCGGCGACGGCCTGGAGGAGGAGGAGGAGGGCGGGGGGGCGGCCGGCGGCGAGGGCGGAGAGGGGGAGGGTTCGGACCGACTCTGCCGTGGCGTCGAGGGCCATGCCGAGCTCTGCCCGGAGCGCCTCCCCGGGGTGGTGGAGGGCAGCGTCGCGGAGGCGGAGGAGCGCGAGGGACCGGATGGTGCGGGCGCGGGCGGCGAGGGGGGGAGGAGGCGGGCGGGCGTCGGCGGTGCCGGCGTCTTCCGCGGCGTCGGCGTCGGCCGCGGCGTCCGGCTCGGCGGCGTCGGCGTCGGCGTCGGCCTCGTCGGCGGCGGTCTCCGCGGCGTCGTCGGCGTCGGGCGCGGCGGCCTCGTCGGCGGGTGCGCAAGCCCTGACCAGGGCGACGACGGCGGCGAGGACGCGGTGGCGGTACGCCCCCAGTCCCTCCCCGGAGTGCTTGATCAGGTCCCCCGCCATGGTGAGGAAGCCCTGGCCGACGCTGGCGGCCATGCCGACGAGCTGGGGCTCGACCTGGGCGACGAGGGCGGCGAAGCCCGCGGCGTCGGTGTGCTCCGCCGGCTCCCACACCGTGTCGGCGGGAGGGGGGGAGGCCTCGGCGGCCTCGGCGGCCTCGGCGGGGCGGTCCTCGACGGGCGGCACGAAGGGCCGCATGACGAGGTGGACGACGAGGGAGAGCTCTGCCTGTGAGACCCGCGAGAGGTAGGAGAGGACGGCGGCGCGGCGGGCGGCCTGGGAAGCGCGGATGCCCCCCTTGCCCTTGCCGGGGCGGCCGAGGGTCTGTCCGACGAGGATGCGAACGAGGATTGGGACGAGGCCGTCGCGGTGCTCCGGCAGGATGGCCCGGGGGCCCTCGTCCTCGTCGTCACCGTCGCGCTTCGCCGAGGAGGAGGAGGACGAGGACGAGGACGAGGACGAGGAGGAGGGCTCGTCGTCCCCGCGCCGCGAGGTCTTGGCCGCGGCCTCGGCCAGGAGCGTCCGCGCCTCCACACTGGACCGCTCGGACATGTCGAAGTGGGTCATGGCTCTGCGGAAGCCGGACGGGGAGACCAGGCGGGTGAGGATGTCCGCGTAGGGCGAAGTGTGCTCCTCCCGGAAGGCCAGCAGGCACGGCAGAGCCGCCTGGGAGACGCCGCCGAAGGGCTTGGCGAGGAGGCGGACGAGGAGGTTTCGGACGACGTGGCCGCCCATGGCCGCAGCGGGCTTGCGGAAGTGCCGGAAGAGGCCGAGCCAGTCGCGGAGGCGGGCGGTGCCGGCGCGGTTGCCGAGCGGGGCGGCGGCGGCCTCGCGGAGGCCGCTGGAGAGGGCGACGAGGGCACCGCGCTCCACGCCGCGCTGCTCGAGCGCGTGACGGGCGCGGAGGGCGTCGGCAGAAGCGGCCGAGGAGGCGGCGTCGTCGTCGTCGTCGTCTGCTGCGGCGCCCGACGCGGTGGGCGTGCCTGCGGAGGCGTCGGCATCCCCCAGCGCCGCGAGCCGCCCCTCGGCCTCCGCCTTGGCCGGCCCGAGCCTGAGCTCGCCGGCGTCGGGGTCCCTCCTCGTGTCCGCGCCGTAGAAATCGTCGCGGACAAAGGCGAGGAAGAGGGCGAAGAGAGGTCCCGCCCTGGCCTCAGCGAAGCGGGCAGAGCCGGCGAGGAAGGCGAGGAGGAGGGAGTGGACCTTGTGGGCGTCGGTGGTGCCGGCGGCGCCGAGGACGACCCGCTGCTGCGCCCTGGCCGCCGTGACGGAGAGGCGCGCGCGGACGCGGGTGCCGGCGGCGGCGGCGGCCTCGGCGTCGACGCCCTGCCGGACGAAGCCGCGGCCGTCGATGAAGGAGCCTCCGGCAATGGCGGTTCCGGCGGCAAACGCGGTGCCGTCGAGCGCCCTCGCGGCGCCGACGCCCCACTCCTCGGCCAGGGCGGCGACGATGGCGAGGGGTGCGCCGAGGCCGTCGGGCCGGGGGAGCGGGGCGGCGCGGCGGGGCGCGGCGCGGGCCCTGACGACGTGGAGGAGGACGCGGCCGACGCGGGGCCAGACGGCGTGGGCGTCGGCGGCGGCGAGGCTTCGCAGCGCCTTGCACGCCGCGGCGTTGGCGGGCGCGAATCGGAGGAAGAGGGTGCCGGCGAGGGCGGCGGCGGCGACGCGCAGGACGGCGGGGTGCATGGTCCTGGCGGCGCGCTCGACGCTTGCGATGCGGGAGATGCGTGCCCGCTCGGAGAGCAGGGTGACCTCCAGGGCCTCGGCCTCGGCGAGGGCGTCGACGGCGCCGGTCACCACCGAGCCGCCCGCCGCGCCGTCGTCGTCGCTGCTGTCGCCCGCCTCCTCGTCGCTGACGTCGTCGTCGTCGTCCTCATCGTCCTCGTCGTCCCCGGCGCCTGCCTCTCGGGACGATGACCAGGGGAGGGAGGACGGCTCCTGCGCCGCCGCGAAGCAACGGATCGCAGCGAGGCGGGTGGAGCGGTCGGGTACGGCGAGGGCGTCGGAGAGGCCCGAGGCTGCGAGCTCGATAAAGGCGGTGGCGTCAGCCCTGCCGCCGAGGCGGCGTGCTGTCTCGAGGAGGCGGGCGGCGCCCTCCAGCGCCGCGAGGGCGGCCGCGGAGGCGAGGGCGGCGGCGGCGAGGGGCTCGCCGCCCCGGGTGTCGAGGAGGATGGAGGCGTTGGCTGCGGCGGCCACGACGCCCGCGGCGGAGGCCACGGCGAGGGCGGCGCGGACGTCGGTGCGGGGGGGGCAGCCGGGGGCGGCGGCGAGCTCGCAGAGGCAGGTGGATGCCGTGCGCAGGGTCCAGCCCGCCTCGCGGGCGGCGGTGAGGTCGGGGCGGGGGGCGGAGAGGGAGGAGGCGAGAGCCTGGCACGAGGCGGCGACGCGGTCGGTGGAGGGCATCGCGGCACGGAGGGCGGAGGCGCGCTCGGCCCAAGACGCCGGCTCCAGCGCGGAGAGGGCCTCGAGGCCGGACCAGGCGGCGGGGGAGGGCGCGCCGAGGGGGAGGGCAGCGACGAGGGTGGCGGCGCCGTTGCCCGGGCCGGGGAGGACGGCGGAGCCGTCGCGGCGGCGGCGGAACGTGCGGATGCGGCCCTGGTCGTCGAGGACGTCGGCGGCAGAGCTCGGCCCGGCGCGGCGGCGCGGGGGCACGAGGGGCCTGGGCGAGCGGCCGGAGACGGAGGCCGGCGCGGAGCACGCGCCCTTGGCTGTGGCGTGGAGGGCGAGGAAGCCAGCGACGACGGCCTGCCTCGCCTCCGCCGCGGTTTCGCGCCGGGCGGGCGCGGGGTCGTCGGCCAGGGCCGCGACGCGGTCGAGGTAGGCGAGGAAGGCGACGGAGGCCTTGGTGAGGGAGTGAACGTCCTTGGGGGCGGGTGAGGCGGCCACGGAGGCGGCGGAGAGCTCGACAATGCCGCGGAGGGCGGAGAGGACGGCAGAGGCGGCGCCGAGGCGGGCGGAGGGGTCGGGGGAGGCGAAGGGGTCGGAGAGGCGGGAGGCGTCGTCGCGGTGGGGGTCCTGCCCGGCGGGGGGCGGGAGGGGGCAGCGCGTGAGGGCCGCGACGGCGGGGGGCAGGGCTGGCGGGGGGCCGGAGGGGGCGTCGGGCCGGACGGCGGAGAGGGTGGCGAGAAGGCGGTCGAGGAGCTTGGGGCGGCGGAGGTCGGTGCCGCCCTGCGCAGCGGCAACGGCCTGGCGGCCGGCGGCGGTCTTGGCGTCGAGCTGGCGCATTCGCCTTCTGACGTCCCGCATGAGGATGGCGGCCTGTGTCTCCTCCTTGGCCTCCTCCTCCTCCTCCTCCGGGTCCAGGTCGTCGTCCGACCCGGCGGCATCGGACCGGTCGTCGTCTGACTCCCTCCCCGTCGACACGCCGGCGAGCCGCCTCGCGGCGTCGCCGCCGTCGGCGTCAACCCCGGCCAGGGCCGGCCACACGCCAACGACCATGCGACCCACTGCCTCCCGCGTCGCGTGCGGCGTCGAGTCGCTATCGAGGCGCGACCCCTCGGCGATGGATCGGGCCACCTTGCCCACCAGGGAGGCGTGCACCGCCGCCGAGGCCCCGCCCGCGGCCCTGCACATCGCGACGACGGTGCCCGAGAGGCGAGCCGCGAGGAGCCCGGCCTCGCACGCCTCCCCCGCGGTCCCCGCTTCCCGCCTCGCGGCCGCCTTGGCCTCGGACAGGACGGCGGACCACAGCACCGCGCCGTCCGGCCCGGCCCCCACGAGCTCTACCAGCGAGCAGAGCACCCGGTGGAGGATCTCGTGCCGGAGCGACGCCTTGGCCACCGCGGCGGGGAGCGACGCCGCGTCGCTCGCGCCCGCCCTGGGACGGCACGCCGCGGCCACCGCGCCGAGGACGTCGGCGCAACCGGAGTGCAGGGAGCCGCGCGTGCCGCGGCAGACCTCGGCGACGAGCCTCGCGACGCCGTCACGGAGGGCCTCGGGGCGCGCCTCGGTGCCCGAGGGGCCGGACGGCGTTCCGGTGACCTTGACGAGGGATGCCACGTGGCGGCGCATGGCCTTGGGCTCGAGGCGGCGCAGCAGGAGGGCGAAGGACTCCGCCGCGAAGCGGCGCACGAAGTGGCTCCTGTGGCCGAGCAGCGTGCCGTACCACCCCTTGACGTCATCGAGGTTCTCGGAGAGGACGCCGGAGAGGAACTTGAAGATGTAGCCCAGGGCGCGGAAGGCCGCCGCGGTGAGCTCGGGCTGCGGGGGGGAGCGGGGGGAGGCGAGGGGTGGAGGAGGGCAGTGGCAGGGGAAGGGGGGGTGGAAGGAACGACCCCGGTCCCGCCGGTCGCCCCGCGCGAGGCGCGGGATAGCACCGCCCCCGCAGCGCTCGGCAGACACCGGCAGACCCGCGGCGGGGGGTCGCGGGCAGGGCTCGCTCTCACCACTCGTGTCTCGAGCAGGCCGGCAAGCGAGCGGACGAGCCTGGGCACGTCGGGGTACAGCTCCTCCCGGAGGTCCCGCGCGAGCACCCCCGTGAGCTCCAGGACGCTCCGGAGCGCAACGCTCTTCTCGTCCGATAGCGCCTCGATGATGGCGTCAACGACGCGACGGCGGTGATGCAGCAACTGCCCGATGCTCCCGGAGTGCGGCCGCACCCGCGTACAGAACCCCCGGAAGGCGAAGCTGGTATCAATATCGCGCAGCCTCATCACCTCATCTCGGAAAAACGTTCCGGCCTCGCCCTGCGGGGTGAGGTGGGGGAGCGTCAAAAACAGTGACCAAGGCGCAGCCTGATGCCCCCTGCCCGGCCGACGCAAGGAATGAGGGTATCAAAGCCATACACGCAACACGCAGCCCCATGATGGGCTGCTTCCCCTCGAAAACAGGCCTCCTCACCGTGCTAGGCAGAGCCTTTCCCTCGTGGACCGCCTGCCGGTGCGCGGAGATGTCCACATCGATGGCCGCCACACGCTCCGCGAAGCCCTGGTACCTAAAGCGGTTCTGGCCGTCGCCGCGGTTCAAGGAATCAACGTAATCGTACGCCATCGTGCAAGTGCTTCGCGGTAGAGCATCACCGGCGGCTGGCAGAGCGCTCCGCCCGAGCCCGGCCCCCACACTCTGTGAGAGGCGCGAGCCGGTGCGCCATGGAGGACAACACCGAGGAAATCCCTGTGCTGATGCCCGGGCAGGGGGCATTCACGCGCGAGGTGCTGCGGAGGTGTGTGCTGGCCGCCTGCAGCGAGCGCGAGACTGACGGAGAGCTCACAGAGCGCGCCATCGAGGGCATCGTCGACATCGTCCTCGACTGTGAGGACGGCACATCTATGGCACAGCTCTGGGTCCGGCCGCAGGTCGACGGGCGCTCGGCCCCCGAGCGCCGCGCAGCCATCGTTCACGCCGGGCTCCGCCGTTTGGCGGTGTCGCACCGCTAACCCGCTCCCGAGCCCGTCGCTGACGCCGGCACGCAGATCTGCAATCCGTCGGCGCCGGTGCCAGGAGAATCGCGGAGCTTCAGGGGAGGACCCGCTGCAACGTTGCGGATCTCCTCCTCGGGATGCGCGCCTCGGACGTGGCCCCGGCCGCAAACCCGTGCGCCGTGGCGGTTGAGGCAATGGAAGCGGCACGCGCGAAGGATCGAGACGACAAGGCGGCCCGGCTGGCTGAGCTGCGTGAGTTGTTGCCGATCGCACTCCGCCCGCCGAGGCGCCCGGGCTCACCTGGCCCGGCCGAGTATCCGCGCGCTTCGGGTCTAGGCGTGTGCTGCCCCCGCAACGGTTCACCTCCCCGACCTGCACCTCGTCCCGCCCCGCCCCTCGCGACCGTGCCCGCGCAGCCGTCTCCGCCGCCGTTGCGGCAGCCCAGGCGGACACGGAGCGAGTCACCGAGGCTCACACCAGGCGCGTCTCCACGCTGGCCAGGCGGCAGGCCGCGGTCGCGGGCCTGGGCGTCCTCCCGGCCTGGGCCCCCCAGATCCCGGTGTCCGTTCGGCTCGCCCGGGGGCCCCCGACCTCGGACGGCGGGCCCACTGCGCAGGAGGCTGCCGAGGCGGCGCTCCTGCAGCGCGACCAGGGCATGCAGAGCCTCGCGCAGATGCAGAGCAGCATCGCGGCGGAGACGTCGGCGGCCAGAGCGAGGGCGGAGGACCCCGTGACAGGCGAGCGCTCCAACGAGGACGACGGCGCCAGGCGGCGCGGCGACGGCCACGACGACGACGAGGCCGGGGACGACGACGACGGGCCTTCGCGCCGCGACGGGGGCAGGGCGAAGCCGCTGTCGCTGGAGCCGGTGATCCGCTGGGCAAGCCTCGCGGCAACCGGGCTCGGGGCCCCCGTCCACGCGTCGTGGGGCCCCCCGCCCGCCGAGGCCCCCGCCCCGCACGCCAAGAGGGCCCGCCCTGCCGACTTTGGCCCCGCCCCCCCCACGTCAGCCCTCGCCACGGGCGGCGGGGTGCGCCGCGAGCCAAGGCCGTCTGACCCCCTGGCCAGCTCCTCCGCCACCATCCCCGGCGTCGACGACGGCTCTGCCGCCACGCCCTCCCTCCCCGACGGCAGCCTGCGCACCATGCCGCCCAACCCCGCCGCCGCGCGGGTGCCCCGCTCCCACGAGGTCAGAGCCAGCGGCTTCCCCGGCTCCGGCCCGTCCGTGCCCCTCAAGCGCATCGCTGAGGCGGCGTCCAAGGAGGAAATCCTCTCGGGCACATTCGACCCTGACCTGAGCGGCGTGGCGGGGCTTGAGTGAGCGGGTGTGGGCGCGCGCCGTGGCGAGAAACGGCGAGCGAGAGCGCCGCGCGAGGGGTGTCACTTGTTCGGTGGCCCTCACCCACCCACTCTTGCGGCAGCCCAGTCCTAGAATACCTGGGATGCCCGACCGCGCCTCTCAATTGAAGACTTTGCGATCATAGTGATGCGCCGCATTGGCGCCCAACCTGCCGGCTCAGCCCCTGTGCCCCGCATCGCCGCCGCCGCGGGCCCCGGCGTTGTGTACTCCTCGGCGCGTCAGGGACTGCAGCCAGTACAGCGGCGGCGCGGCCTTGGTCTCCGTCCGGCGGAACAGCTCGTCCGCTGTGGTACGGGCCGTGGACGCGTGGTGGGGCATCGGCCCGGCATCGACGGCGGCCGCTGCGCCCGCCGGGGCGGCCAGCACCACGCTCCTGGCAGCGGCTGCCGGCTGCGCATGCGGCACCTCGGCAGCGGCGCCCGCTGCCGCTGCTTCCTCGGCCCGCCGGCGTCCGTCCACCTCCTCGACCTCCTTCCGGCGCTGCTCCTCCGCGGCCGCCGCCTGCAGCCGGTCGCACATCGCCGCCCTCGCGGCCTCCGCGGCCGCTAGCCGCTCTGCCCGCCCGGCTTCCTCCGCCGCCCTGTCCGCCGCCTCCGCGGCCGCCCTCGCCTCGTCAGGCGATGCTGCGCTCGCCTCCGCGGCCACGGTTCTGCCGTCCACCCTGCCCCGGGGAAACAAGGCACCGGTGCCCGCCGCCGCCGCCTTGGCGGCCTCAACCTTGTCCGCGTAACGCACCACGGCACTGGTCTTGAGAGGGTGCAGCCACACGGTCGCCGCCGTGTCGCCCGGCGCCGCTGCGGCGAGGCTGTGCGCCCAGCTCACGAATGTCGACGCGGTGAAGGGGCGGATCAGGCCAGAAAAACGCACGAACGGCGTCGATGCGGGCGCGGGGATATGCTCAACAACAGCGGCGGCAGTGAGCGCGGGAGCTTGCTCCGCCGCCTGTGGAATCGCCGAGCGATGCGCGTAGACTTCCTTGCGTGGCATTTCCGGGGCAGTCTCGTTCGGAGCCCCGGGGGTGGCGGTATGCAAGTCTTGGGAGGCCTGTGTGGAATCCGCCTGCTCCAACACCGGAGCGCCCGCCGTAGCACCGCTGTCAACCGCGGAATGTGAACCGACAGATGCCGACCGGCTGTTGGCGGCACTGCGGCTCTGAAGGCGGGCCGTAAGCGGAACGGGAGCGGCGGAGCTGGTCGACGTCGCGGCCACGCCGGATGCTGCTGCCGCCAAACCAGCCGTGCTCTCGTCAGCCGCAGCGGCCGAGGAGGAAGCGGGCGGTGATATGTCGGCCTCTGCAGACGGCGGCGCCGGCAAGGGCGGGCTGGAACCGCCAGCCTCAGCATCAGCAACGCCAGATCCTTCCTTTTCCTGATCGTGGTTGGCGGTTGCGGAGGTCTGGGTGGCGGCAGCTGGCGCATGAGTCGGGGTGCTGCTGGAGGTCCCATTCCCGCTAGGAGTTGAGAACCTCGCATCCTCGGCAGATGTTGCCTCGGCCGGGGTCTGGCTGGTTCGGAGGCGCTTGCCAGCTGGCTCCGGCTGGGAGCTCGAGCCCGCGTCCGCAGACCGAGGGCTGGTATCGGGACCTTCGCTGGACGCTTCCCTGGAGCGCTTTGCCGATGCTCCTGGTGTTGACAGCTTCAGCTCGTCCCTCAGCCGGGCGAGGAGAACGACCTTGGTGCCAGTGGAGCGCAGCCCGCGTGACTTGGCCAGCCTACGAAGGTCCATGTAGGCCACCTTGTCCAGTCCGTCGTCTTCCATGGCACCCGCTCCCCGGGCGTGTGTTGGCCTTTTTGGCCGCAGGGCGATGCCACAACCCCGACGGTCTGAGGAACCCGACGCTCTGCCGGCACGAACAGTCCATGCCATTTCGTGAGGCACACAGGACCACGCGCCGCTGGCACGAACTACAGAAAGCTTACTGGCGCAGATTTATTGAACCCATGGCAAGCGCGGCCGTCGGAGATGCGTCGCTGGGCCACGCCAGCCACGGCCGTGCCGAGCGTCCCGGCGCCGACACCCCGACGGACCTGACCCAGTTCATCCTGGACCTCATCATCCCGGCCAAGCGGGAGGCAGCGCTGCTGTTCCTCAGCAAGCACAGGGAACGGTTCCCGAAGCTTGCCCCGCTCCTTTGGTGGAGCTTTGGGACGATGTCCGCGCTGCTCCAGGAGATTGTTGCGGTGTACCCGGCGCTGACCCCTGCGACGCTGACGGCCCCGGCCTCGAACCGGGTGTGCAACGCGCTCGCTCTGCTGCAGTGCGTGGCGTCGCACCCCGAGACGCGGGCAAGCTTCTTGAAAGGTGAGCGAGCATGCAAGCCCCGCCCGCTGGCTGCCGGGCTTCAGCAGGCCGCCCGGCCGTCTCAGACGATGCGCTCGTTCCGGCTTTCGGTGTTCGCGTGCCCGCAGCCAACGTGGCGCTGTACCTGTACCCGTTTCTGAGGACCACGTCCAAGGCGAAGCCATTCGAGTACCTCCGCCTCACCTCCCTCGGCGTCATCGGCGCCCTGGTCAAGGTGAGAGCGCCCCCCGCTCCCCGGCGCGGGCCGCTCCGCCCCTGCCCGCGGCAGCGCGCACGACCGGCCGCCCCGCCCCGCCGCCCGACCCGCAGCAAGACGACTCCGAGGTGGTCGGCTTCCTCGTCGGCACGGAGATCATCCCCCTGAGCCTGAGGATCATGGAGACGGGGTCGGAGCTCTCCAAGACGGTGGCGGTCTTCATCCTGGAGCGCATCATCCACGACAAGCAGGGCCTCGCCCACGTGTGCATGACCCCGGAGAGGTTCTTCGCCGTCGAGCGCGTGCTCAACGGCATGGTCAGCCAGCTCGCAGAGAAGGTCTCCGCCAGGCTCCTCAAGCACGTCATCCGATGCTACGAGCGGCTGGCGAGCCACCCCCGGGCGTGCGAGGCGCTGGGCGACTGCCTGCCCGAGAGCCTGCGCGACTCCACCTTTCACGACAAGCTCGCCAACGACCCCCCCACCCTCAAGTCCCTCACCGGCCTCGCCGAGAAGGTGCGCAAGTCCTGAGCGCGCCCCAGTGTGGCCCGATTGCACCCGAACAGCGAACGAACTCGAGCGACCCCGCCGAGCGACCCTGCTTTGCCACGGGCGATCCGACGGCCTCTGCCCCAAAGACGACGGACGGATCACCGAACAGTCGTCCACGCGCGCCCTCCCCGGCGCTCACCCCGGACAGGCCCGATGGCCACCGAAGCTACTGAGGCCGCAGCCGGAGGCAGCGCCTCGGGCACTCTCCCCGTTCACATCGAGCGGGTGTCGTCCAATGCGCCGAGGCTCCCTCAAACCGAGCGCGCTTCGATAGTCATCAAGGTGAGCCAGCCCTCCATCCACGCACGCTTCCGGCACCCGATCATGGTTGATTTGTTCCGACGGGGACCGCGACCCGAGGCAGGCACGCGGCCACGCGCAAATGCGTGCGGCAACCGATCCGCGTGGCTTGGCGCCACCCTCCTTCGCAGGTGCCGCTTGACGCGCGTGACGAGGAGGCCCGGGAGCCCGCGCTCAAGGAGATCGACCAGCTGATGATTCGCCACATTACGGATGCCAGTGAGCCGGCGATAGGCTTTCAGAGGCCTCGGTGGCCGTCGGTTGCCGCGACGGAGAACCAGCCTCCCGCGCTTCCCCCCTGCCGGCCCCGCAGACCTTCATTCTCGCATGTGGTGGGCACAGGACAAGAAGAGTGTCGTGATCCAGGTCTGGGCGTCCAGGAACCGCCTCGAGATGGAGGCCAACCGAGTCGGCTTCTCCCTCCCTCTTGAGCCCGAGGTGGTCAAGTCCGTGGACATCTGCCGCAACGGCTTCTTGCAGGACGAGGGCGTGGTGTTTGACGCCGTGGACGTGGACGCGCCGAGCGGCACTGCCGTCGCGAAGCTCGAGGGCCAGGACCTCGCGATCGGCGGCGCCGTCGACGCTGAGTCCGACAAGAGCGGCATGTGCGGCGGCAGCTGCATGCAGTGGCTGACGTGCGGGTTCTGCGCGCCGCGCGTGCGGCCGTACGAGCACCTGTACTCTCCCTACAACGCCGACCGCCGCTACCTCTTCAAGCACGACTGGGACATGCAGAGCCCCGTGGACAACGTGACGGCGATCCAGCTCATCTACTCCATCATCGAGGCGAAGCGCGCCTTTGGCGGCGCGGGCCTGAACCTGGACCGCGGCATGGGCGAGACGATCCGCGGCGTGGTGCACTTCCCCGCGCACTACAACCGCGAGCTGGACGCCATCAAGGCGCAGTGGGCCCGGTGCTGCGGCTGGGTGGGCCCCGTGCGGGCGGTGCACGCGTACTGGGGGACAGAGCTAGCCTTCTACACCGCCTTCCTGCAGCACTTTGCCATGGCGCTGATCCTCCCCACCATCATCGGGGCGGTGCTCTACGGCAACCAGCTCACCGAGGGGGGCTCCCCCGACGGCGCGGGGTGGACCCCGATCTTCGGCGTCCTCGTGGCGCTCGTCTGCACGATCGTCTTCGAGCAGTGGCGGCGCCAGCAGTCCGTCCACGCCATGGAGTGGGGCACCACCGACGTGGCGAGCCGGGAGAGCTTCCGCGCCGAGTTCCTCGACGACTGCACCACCAAGCGGTCCCTTGTCACCGGCAAGCCGGCCTTCTTCCCCCGCCACCGCATCCGCCGCAGCTGCTTCCGCGGCGTCTCCGTCGCCGTCGTCAGCATGGCCATCGGAGTGGTGGTCGTCCTCGTCCTCTCCATCTTCTACATCCGCGTCATCCTGGGCCAGCTTGAGTCGGACGGCGGCATCGCCGAGGGCTGGAGCGGCAACATCGCTGGCATCATCACCGCGATCCAGATCCAGACCATGGGGTACGTCTACAAGTCCATGGCCCTGGCCCTGACCGACTTCGAGGCGCACCGCACGGACCGCGAGTACAAGAACAGCCTGGTCGCCAAGATCACCGTCTTCACGTTCATCAACGACTACTACAGCCTCGCCTGGATCGCCTTCGTCAAGCCCGCGGGCGTGGTCATCTACGGCGAGCCGCAGACGTGCAAGCTTGACGCCGCCACCGGCACGCCCGACTGCATGGGTGAGCTCCAGGGGCAGCTGGCCACCATCCTCATCACGAGGCTCATCCTGGGCAACCTGCAGGAGCTCTTCCTCCCCGTCATCATCCCCCGCGTCATGGCGTGCTTCCGCTACCGCCGGGCCAAGCCCGAGGCCCGCGCCGAGCTCGACGCCCTGGCGGCGAACCGCCCCTACAAGCCCGACGTGGAGGTGGAGTCGGAGCTTCCCGCGTACGACCCGTCTGACGACTACCTGGAGCTGTTCGAGCTCTTCGGCTACGCCTACCTCTTCCTCCCCGCCTGGCCCCTGGCCTCCTTCGTCGCTCTGGTCTCTGCGTTCGCCGAGATGTACATCGACTCCGCCAAGCTCATCCACGGCACCCGCCGCGCCCGTCCCGCCGCCGCGCGCGACATCGGCGTGTGGATCTACGCCTTCGAGGCCATCGCGATCATCGCCATCGTCTCAAACATCGCTCTCATCATGTTCACCTCCGACACCGGCTTCTTCGACCTCTCCGAGTCAGCCTCCCGGCTCCAGGTCTTCATCGGCCTCGAGCACGTCCTCGTCGGCGGCGTCGTCATCTTCAAGTACGTCGTCCCCGACATGCCCGGCTACGCCAGGGACCACGTGTCGCGCCAGGAGTACCTCATCGGCAAGCTCCTACTCGACCGCAACGAGAGCGTCGTCGTCGGCAACGAGTCCAAGGTCATCGACGTCCCCACCGCCCAGGTCCTCCGCGAGCGCGAGGCCGCGCACGAGGCCCTGATGGCGGAGCACCTGGGGGAGGAGGGCGCGAGGGAGGACGGCCTCGCTCTGACCGAGGAGGACATTCAGGGCGTTTTCGTCGTGCCCGGCCTCGACGGCCGCCCGCCCCGCGACGACCGCTGCATCAGCTTCTACGACCACGGGCCCATCCCCGCCGGCGTGACGGCGCCCGACGGCTACGGCACCATGACTGCCAACCCCATGACGGGATCGCCCAGGGGCAACGCCGTCTGAGCGAGCGCCGGGAGCCTCCATGCATTGATCGGGTCCCGCTAGCGAAACCAAGCGCGTCGTCGCGTGCCATGACAGTGCCCCCACTCCCAACCCGTCGCGACGCGCGACAAGTCACGCGCTCAAGTCAAATGTCCGGCACTGTTGCTCGCCCCTGGAGAGAACCGCGCATTCGCTATCGCTGCAGCAATGAGAGCATTGGTGTGTTTGCTGGCAGCTGCCGGGGCAATGGCCTCGGCGGCCGCCGAGGCGCCGCTTGCGCCGGTCGGGTTTTCGCACGATTGGGACGGCACGCTCCAGGAGGCCATGTGGGTGGACTTTTACTTCATCCGCGGCATCCACGGCGGGGCGCAGAACATCACCGAGGCGCAGGCCGAGTTCGTGGCGAAGAACTACGCAATTGTCTCCCTCGAAAAATGCCTCGGCGAGCCCGCCAACAACACGCTGGCCATGTTCGACGACTGGGCGGTCCGCCTCAAGTCGATTCGCCCGGAGCTTAAGGTGCTCTTCTACTGGTCCACCCCGTCCATGAACGAGGGCTGTTACGGCAAGCAGACCGAGATCCTCGAGGCGCACCCCGAGTGGTTGGCGCGCGCAGACGACGGGACTGTGGTCAGGAAGGCAAGCGGGCCTTACCTGAACGACTCGATCGCGGAGGAGCGCGACTGGTGGGTCTCCGTGCCGGCCGCGCGGTCCGCCGCGGACGGCTTCTTTGCCGACACCGCGGCGTGGCCGCTGTGGCGCGGCGTCTCGGAGGCGCGGCGGCAGGAGGCCGCCACGGCGATGATGGGCAAGCTCGACCAGCTGCGGCGCGCCGTGCACCCCAAGCCGGTGATCGGCAACACGCTGGGCGCGTACCCATCGCAGCCGGACTTCAACATGGAGTACCTCGACCACCTCGACGGCGCGTGCGCGGAGCACATGGCCTCCTTCGAGCAGGTCGTCCCCGGCCGCATGGCCCTCATCGTCAACAGCACCGCCGGCCTCCTCTCCCGGGTCTGGACCACCGCATCGGTCCGCAACCAGACAGTGCTCGCCCGCACGTGGCCGGGCCCCGCCGTCACACCCATCGACGGCCTTGGCCCCTCCTGGCCGGTCGGCACCCCCACCACGCCCGCGACGCGCGCCGACGCAGCGGCGAAGTGGGTGGACTGGGCGGCGGGGCTTTACCTGACCATCGCGACGGAGAACGTCTTCTGGTCCTACAACTGGTGGTACAACGTCGACGCCGGCGTGTACCCGTGCCCCCGGGGCGAGTGCGAGGCCCCGGAGGCGTGGTACCCGGTCCTGGCGCGCCGCCCCGGGCCCCCCCTGGGTCCCGCGGAGCGCTGGTCCGCCGACGGCGCGACGATGCTGGCCGTGCTGGGGTCGAAGGAGGACGCCGTCGTCCCCGGCGACGCGGCGCCCGTGTACAAGCGTGCCTTCGCCAACGTCAACGTGACGCTTGACCTCTCGCGCCTCACGGCGACGCTCGACTGGGCCTGAGGCCCCGGCAGTGCGCCTGCGAGCCCTGCGTTTGGGCGCGCGCGCGTGACAATGAGCAACACTGAGAGTGTGCGTCCGAAACCGGGATGCCGCCAGCGCTGCAACGGTTGACACTGAGCGTGCGGCTGCAACGGGGGTGCCGCCTGCGCTGCGGTCCGCCCTTGCGCGGTACAGGAAGGGCGCTGCTGTCGTTCGTGCCGGGGGGGGCCTCCCGGGGGCAATCGTCCCCGGGGGCGGGCGCGGCACGCAGTCGGCAGGCCACGGTCCGATGCATCAACGAGTAAACAATCAATGGGGCGCGTCCGGCACCGACGGAGGCGGTGCGTGCGGGCGGGCGGGAGCCAATCGGGTCCCACCCGCCACACACCGTGCCGCACAGCGCGGTGCCGGAGGCGCGAGGGGGCTGCGCCTCCTCGGCGGCCGAGCGCCGGCGCGGGGGCGGCCGTCAAGCGACGGTCGTCCCCGCGCGGCAGCGCCGCGGGGCCGCACCGGCCCGGGAGCCCGCCCGCGGCCCCGCCAATCGGCGGGGGCGGGTCGTGCCTCGACCGGGCAGGTTGAGAGGGCACACTCTCTCAGCCGGCGTGGCGGGCGTGCAAGCGCACGCGCTGCCGGCACATCGGCCCCGCTCGCTCCCCCGCGAGTGCCCCCGGGGAGAGGGGACCACGTTGGAAGGGGGGCTCGGGGTCGCGGTGACCGGTCGCCGCGCCGCCCGGGCGGACCCGGGCGTCCCGCCCGAAGCTCCCGTGCCGAAACCGGCACGGAGGCAGCGGGGCGCGGGGCATCGTGCCGGGCTGCCCGAGGCAGGCTGAGAGGGGGTGTGGCGTCGCTCAGGCGAGGCCCGCGACGGCCTGGGTAGCGAAGAACTTGACGTCAGAGTCGGCGTCGGTGCGGAGGCCGCCGATGGCGGAGCGGATGCGGGTGCCGAGTGCGGCGTCGCGGGTGTGGCGTGCGACGGCGGCGGCGGCGCGGACGCCGACGAACCGGACGTTGGGCACTGCGTCGCGGAGGGCCGACTCGACGAGGGGGACGAGGACGGGGATGCTTCCGCTCGCGGCCTTGGCGGCGGCGAGGGCGCAGACCGCGTAGAGGACGGTGATGCGGTCGAGGTAGCTGGCGGAGGCGTCGTGGAGCTCGCGGAGCTTGGGGAGGAGGGCCGAGGTGACCCAGCGCTCGCCGAGGCTGTCGCCGAGGGGGGTGATGACGGCGGCGGCGGCCTTGCGGACCTCCGCGACGCGGTCGGAGAGGCCGGCGCAGAAGACGTCGAAGAGACGGGCGGAGAAGACGTCGGCGCCGAGGGTGGCGGCGAGGAGGGGGAGCTGGTCGAGGATGACGCGGCGGACACGCCACTGGCCGTCGCCGCCGAGGGTCTCGAGGGCGGGGAGGATCTTCTTGCCGACGACGTCGGGGCCGACGGCGGCGGCGATGCGGTCGAGGGCGGAGATGACCTTGAGGCGGACCTCGGGCGCCTCCTCGGGGCGGAGGAACATGAGGAGGAGGGGGGTGAGGTGGGCGTTGGCGTCGGCGGGGGCGAGGCGGCCGACGACGTCGACGACGGCCTCGGCGAGGCAGACTCGGACGGCCTGCGCGACGTCGGCGGCGAGGTCGCGGAGGCAGGGGACGATGTCGGAGATGAAGCGGGCGGGGCCGATGAGGTCGCAGTAGCGTGCGACGTTTTTGGCGGCGCTGGCGCGGACCTCGGCCTCGGGGTCCTGGAGGAGCTTGACGAAGGAGGGGAGGAGCTTGGAGACGGTGGCGGACTTGCCGACGGCGGCACTGAGGTCGTAGAAGGCCTCGGCGACGTTGTTGCGGACGCGCCAGGACTTGTCCTCGGAGCACGCGGCGGCGAGGGGCATGATGCTGTCCTGGTTGGAGCGCTCGTCGAGGAGCTTGGCCAGGGCGGCGCAGTTCTCGATGGCGAGGAGACGGACGCTGTCCTGGTCGTCGGAGGCGAGGCCGTGGAAGAGGGGGAGGACGCAGGCCACGACGTTCTCGGGCTCGAGGGAGGTGGCAAACGGGCCGATGCTCTTGGACGCCGCGCGGCGCACCATCGGGGTGTCGTCCTGGCACAGGAACTCGAACAGACGGCGCAGGGCCACGCGGTGCTCCTCCGTCTCGGCGGGGCTCTCGCGGAGGCGCGCGTAGGCCGACGCAAAGAGGCCGCACGCGGAAACGCGGGCCGTGAACCAGTCCCCGCGCGTGAGCCGCTCGACGACCGGGAGCACGCTCTTCACCACGGCATCTGCGCTGAGCGCGTTGATGACGCTGTTGGCGGACTCGACGGCCTTGTCGCGGACCACGGTCTCCTCGACGGTGGCGAGCGCTCCCAGGAGCTCCATCAGGCACACGGCGCGGTCGCCGCCGCCCACCAGCGGGACGAACCCGCCGAGCTGCTCGGCCATGGTCAGGAGAACCTCGTCATCGTCCTCCACGTGCTCTGCAGCGCGGGGATCGGGGCACGGAAGGCAGGCCACGAGCGGATGGAATGCCGGCCCTCATCGAGACCAGGCGTCAGCGCCCCGCGAAGTCGGGCCACCAGGCCGCGGGCGGACCGCGGCGCGGCAACCCCCGTGGGAAGTGGCATGCCTGGTCTCGCGCAGTGGTGCGGGCGACAGCGCGGGCTCCCGGGCTCACCGATGAGGAACGGCACGAGCTCGTTCACAGTGCCGTCAGGGCCGAGGGCGGCCGCCACGGTGTCCAGGCGGCGCATCGCGTCGATGCGCACCTCGGTCTCCTCATTGCGCATCTCTTCGTCAAGAAGGGTGAGGGCATCGGCCCCGGAAGCTGCGTAAGGACGGGACGGACGGAGCGACCGCTTGCCAAAACGCCCGGCGCGCCCACGGCGGTGCCTCCCAGGCCGGCACGGCGCCGCTGCCCGCACTCCACTGCCGCCCTTAGCGCAACTCACACATGATCTGTCTGGCACGCCCTGCTGGGCGGGTCTGGGTGCGCCACGGCGGCCCCGGCAGGCCCCGCACGGACGTCGGATCGATGGCGAGGCCGGGCTGGTAGAGCTCGGGTCGGCGCCTTTTTTCTGCGGTTCGGCAGCGGCTCGAGTTGTAATCGCCACAGCCTTTGAACCCCGCCGCTTCGAGCCCCGCTCCCGCCAGCAACGACGGCATTCCCGTGGAACCCCGCGAGAGATCGAAGTGCGGCTGTGAGGCCGCGTCATGAATCAAGCCGGGCAGTCCAAACTCTGATAAACGTTGCGGGTCAGCCGCCGCAATGCCCGACGAACCTGCCAAGCCAAGCGGGGTGCGGGAGCGCAGGCTCCGCGAGAAGTACCCCAAGCTCGCCGCGCTTTTCGACCAGATTGACACGATGAAGAACGGCAAGGTGAGAGGGCGCCGCGCCCCGCGAGCGACCCGCGAGAAATTACGGACCCTGATGACGACTGCTCCGAGAGTCGCCGAGCGCGCTCTCACCGCCCCGCTGCCGCCGCCTCCGTGTGTGATTCCCGGCGCAGCTCGACCGCAAGGAGATCGAGGTCTTCCTGGGCGCCGGGGACAAGAGGAATAGCCCCGAAGACGCAATTGAGCAGGCCGTGGACCACATCGACAAGAATGGCGACGGCTCCATCTCGCTCGACGAGCTCGTGGGGTGAGCACGCATGCAGGCAACCCCGCTTGCGCCTGGCACCGCGGTGACGCGGCGCGGCCTCGGTGTCGGCCTGCGGGCCGCGTCTTCCCCGCGCAACGCCCCTTTTCTCGCCGCCTCCCGCAGAGAGTTCAAGCACCTGGAAACACAAAAGGGCGACCTGCAGCAGTCTGTGCGCGCCGCGTGGCTGCGGGGCGCAGGCCTGTCGGCGAGCTTCTCCGACGACACGGTGATGCAGGTGTCGACCCCTCGCGTCTTCGAGGCCATGGTCGCGGGCGCCGTGGGCGGCCTGGCGTCCCGCACGGCGACGGCCCCCGTGGACCGCGTGCGCATCCTGCAGCAGACGTGGGGCGCCGGGGCGGGCGCCGAGCGCGCCGGCACGGCCTCGGGCCTCCGCCGCACCGCTCGCGACGTCTACCGGCGCGAGGGCCTCCGCGGCTTCTGGCGCGGCAACGGCGCCAACCTCGCCAAGGTTGTGCCCCAGGCCGCCGTGGTCTGCACGGTCTACACGCGCCTGCTGGAGGGTTTTGGCCTCGTCGATCTCTACGACAGGCCCTACCTGCGCTTCGCGGCGGGGGCGACGTCGGGCATCGTCGCTGCCACCGTGACCTTCCCCCTGGACGTCATCCGGACGCGCCTGGCGGCCCAGCTCGCCGCCCCCGTGGCCGCGGCAGCGTTCCGCTCCACCGACGTGTCCCCGGACGCCGTCGGTCGCGTCCGCGGCGCCATGGGCACCAGCGCGCCGCTCTGCCGCGCCGAGCGGACCTCCAGCGGCATGCTGCCCCGCTCCGCGTCGCTCGCCCGCCCGAGCATGTCCACACCGGGCGTCGGCCTCGCCGCCAGCGCCATGGGCGGGCCCGCCCGGCAGAGCCCGTACGGCACGCGGGGCGTGAGGCGCGGCGAGGGCGGCGTGCCGGGCACGGGCGACCGCCGGGGCCTCAGCGTGCAGGCGAGGCGGAGCCACGGGGCCCTGCGGCTGCCCGGCGCGGCGCACGCCCTGGGGCCGTCCCTGAGGCACCGCATCGCCATGCAGGCGCCCGCGGCATCCCCTGTGGTCACGGCCGCGGCGGCTCCGTCGGCTGCCGCCCGCCCCGCCCTTCCTCGCGCCGCGGCCGGCACCCCAGCGGCCGCCGCCGCCGCCTCGGCCCGCCGCCTCGTGACGGCTGCCGTCGCCGCCGCAGCAACCTCCGCGGGCTTCGGCGTCGCCCCCCGCTCCGCCGCGGCCCGCCGCTACCTCGGCATCGTCGACGCCGCCCGCTCCATCCTCCGGGACGAGGGCTACCAGGGCTTCTTCAAGGGTATCCGCCCCACCGTGGTGAGCCTCGCGCTCTTCGTGGGGGTCCAGCAGGCGGGGTATGACCTCATCCTCCCCCAGGTGCGGTGGGCGCTCGACGGAGCGGTGGCGGCGGCAGCGGCCGCCGCGGCCGTGGCCTCGCGCAAGGCACAGGAGGCCGCGAGGCTGGCGGACCCGCACGGGGGCGACCCGCTGCTGGCAGACGCGGTGGGGGAGGCGGTGGAAGGGAGCCGGCGGCACGCGCTGGGTTCCCGCCCGACGTTTTGGCACAGCGTCATCGCCGGTGGCATCATCGGCATGGCCGCGCAGACCATCATCCACCCGCTGGACACGCTCAGGCGGCGCATCCAGGTCACCCGCACCGAGTGGGTGCGCCCCATGGAGGCCCTGCGCCGCGTGCTGCGCGCCGAGGGCGTGCGCGGCCTGTACCGGGGGTGTTTTGCGGCGAACCTCAAGGTCGCCCCCTCCGTCGCCATCACCCTCACCGCGAGGGACGCCGTCCTCGGGCGCCTGCAGTGGCGCTAGGCCCGCCCGGCGAGGGGCCGGCCCCGCCGTTGCAGAGTGGCGGTCGGAGCGCGCTCGCGACACGTTGCGGCTCGCAGGGAAGCGCGCCCCGCGCCAGCAGCGCCGCAAGAACGACCGACCGATTGTTAAAGTGATGCAGGGAACAAACAATACCGACTGCGATGCGCCGGATCATGATCCACACGCGGGCGGCTGCCCGCCAGCTCATCCGGCTGTCACGCGGACACTCTGCCGTCAACACCTCGAACAGCACACGCGCCTGACGCTGCCCCGTCTTCGGCCCGCGCGCCGCACCGCTCTGGCACTGGCAGAGGGGCTGCCGCATGGCGCGCCCTCGCGCTCGATTGAGGCCGAGCGCGTTCTGGGCCGTGGTTGCCGCTGGCCTTGCGGTGCTTCTGAGCGCAGCCGCCGCTGCGGCATCGATTGGTCGCAATGCGTCGGTATCGCGCGATGAACCGGGACCAGGAGCGCTGATGACCAGCGGGCGGACGCTGGGCGAGCTGTGAGAGGAATTCTGCCCGCGCGGCAAAGTCCAGCCGCTCGTCACGGGCCAGCCGTAGCCTTGAGCCGCATCCGTGGCATGCCTTGAGGAGCAAAAGCTGCGCTGCCGCGCCTTGCAATGCTCCTTGGTCCCGTGATCACCGCAGGGCTGTCGGGCGCATGCCTTTCGCCCAGTTCCTCACCACGATGCACGACGGCACGGTGTCCCTGGCGTCGGTGCTTCCGAACGGCACGCTGGAGATCAACGTGAGAGGGCCTGCATTCGCGCCCGGGTCGCGCGCGGCTTGGGGAGACAGCACGCCGTGGCTCCTCGCCGCACGCTGAGCTCCTCCCCCGCCCGTCCTGCGGTCCCGCGCAGTGGTCGACCAGGATTGGCTCGCGGCCCCTGCCACACATCGACGAGCAGGACCCGGGGACGGGGCAGTGGTACGAGAGCACGACGATGCTCGCCGGCACAGACGGGTCGACATTTACCGCCGGCGCGACGCCCGGCACGCTGCAGCGGAACCCGCTCCGATACGAGGACGCCCTGCGCGACAAGGGCGCGACGGTGATCCGCGACCACAGCAACTCGTACCGGCTGGCACGGGGCGAGAGCACGATGCCGGCGGAGCTTCGGCTCGACAACGGCGAGCCGGTGGGGCCCGGAAGCTGGGGCGCCAACGGCGCGCGCGACGCCAGCCCCAGCCTCATCCTCGCCCGCACCGACCGCACGGTGACCGTCACTCCCGAGCTGGGGGCGTCGCGGCCCTGGCGGGTGTGGACGGGAGTGATCACCTGCTCGCGGCTGCACGTCACCTCAGCGCCCTCGGACCTCGCCGTGGACGACGACGGGTGAGGGCGCTCCCGGCGCCGCGCGGCGCCCGGGCCCGGCAGCGGCTTGCCTCGGCGCCGCCGCTGCACGGCGGCCCCACGCGCCCCCATCTGCTGTTCGCTCACGCCCCGATCCCCGCCCTCCCCCCTCCGTTCCCACCGCCGCAGCAACGTGGTCCACGCCCTGTCGAGCGACTCGGTGGTTCTCGGCCACCCAGCCTTCCAGAACCTAACCTCCACCGCCCAGGGCGTGCTGACGTCCACCCGCCCCGACGGCTCTGCCCTCTTCGCGCACGACTTCGGGGCCCCCGTCCTCTCGGTCAGCGCCCTGGACCCCGCCAGGGGGGAGTGCACCCCACTCGCCGTGCCGGTGCTGTTTCCCCCCGTCCCCGGGCCGGACGGCGCCGTGGACGACCCCAGCGCGGCCTACGTGCACCACCGCTCGGGACCGTCCTTCGTCGTCCCCCGCCACGCCTGGACTTACGACACAAGCGCGGCGGTCATCGCGACCTCCCTCGCCGCGCCCTCCCAGCCCGACACGCCCCGCCTCGGCACGCTCTCCGGCGTTATGGACGCGGCATCCTGCCCGCTCCCGCGCTGGGACGGGACCGTGGGCGACGGCGGCGCCGTCGGCCTGGCCCCGGGCTCCTCCGACAGCAGAGCCCTCGCCCCGGTCAAGCGGCCGGCTCTGCCGCCCAACTTCTTCATCGCGCCGATCCGCATGCTGTCGCGCGAAACCGCGCAGGTGCTGCACTCGTACTTTCCCCTGGCCGGGCTCGGCCCGGGGGCGCTCGGCCGGGGCCGGGGCGGGGCGGTGTCGCCCCTCGGCGCCCTGCCGCCCTCGGCCCACGGCGGCTGGGTCGTGGCCGTCGACGACGGGTCCCTCGCCCTGCGCCGCCCGCCCCCGCGCCTGGCCCTGGAGGCTCCCCCCGGCATGGTCCCCCCCGGCGGCCCCGGCGGCCGGCCTCGCCCCTTCAACGCCGTCGTCCCCGATGACGGGTCGCCCCCGGGCCCCGTCCCCGTCCCCGCCCAGCGCACCGTATGGCAGCGGACCGTCGACGACTACGCGTTCCTCCTCGGCCTCCTCCTCGTCTGCACCGGCTTTCTCCTGGCGTGGGCCTTCGCGGCTCTGCTCAGGGCGGAGCGCATCGCGTGCTGCGGTTTCGTCATCAGCGTCGCCGCGGCGCGGACGGAGCAGCCGGGGGGCGGCGCCGGGAAGGCGGGGGTGGCCGGGGCGGCCAAGGGAGACAGCTCCGCCGGCCTCCTGACAGCGGGAAGGGGCGGGGGCCCAGGGGACGCGACGCCGGGGCGCGAGGGCGGCGGCGGGGCGGTCGCTGGCGCGAAGGACGGCGCCGCGTCGGCCGGCGGGGGGCGCGCGGGCACGGCGTCCGACGACGATGACGAGGACGCCGGGGCCCACTCGGCCCCCGAGCGGGTTGAGGTCGACGGCGAGCTCTACCAGCGGGTCTCTTCGAAGCTGCTGCTCGGCTCTGCCGTGCTGGGGAGCGGCGGTGGCGGGACGTGCGTGTTCGCCGGGCTCTACAACGGCCTCCCCGTGGCGGTGAAGCGCATGCTGCGGCAGGGGATGCAGGCCCAGGCCCGGAACGAGGTGGCCGCCCTCACCCGCCTCGACGCGCACCCCAACGTGGTCCAGTACCGGGAGTGCGTCGAGCGCGGAGAGTTCATCTACCTCGTCCTCGAGCGGGGCGACCGGACCCTGGCAGAGCACACGGTAGAGCTGTCGAGGAGGCGGGCCGCGCGGTGGAGGGCGGCGGCGCGGCGCGGCGCGGGGCCGCTGCCCCCCGTCCCCCTAGCCTCCCCCTCCACGCGCCGCTGCCTCCGCGGCCTCGTCGACGGCCTCGCGTTCGTCCACGGCCGCCGCTACGTCCACCGCGACGTGAAACCGCACAACATCCTCCTCTTCCGCCGCGCGGTGGTCGATCCCCCGCGGCGCGCCGCCGCCGGGCCGCCCCCCTCGCCGGGCCGCGCCGGCGCGGCGGCCGGGCCCTACGCGGACAGCGCGGGCTCGCTGGGCGACGAGTGGCTGCTCAAGCTGAGCGACATGGGTCTCTCCAAGCGGTTTCGCGAGGGGGAGTCGAGCTACGGGAAGGTCTCGACCCACCTTCGGGCAGGAGAGGCAGCCGTGGCGGCGGCGGCGGCGGCCGCGGGGGGCGGCGAGGCGTCGACCGACGCGACGGAAGCCGGGGCGGTGCCCGGGACCAGGGGTTGGCTTCCCCCCGAGGTGGTCCGAAGCAACGACGAGCAGACGCGGGTGCGGCTCGGCCTGTCAGTGGCCGCGGACGGCGACGGCGACGGCGACGGCGACGGCGACGAGGAGGACGACGACGCCGTCGGTGACGACGCCCTCCCCTCCCCCGGCAGGGCGGGCGATGCCGCCCCCCCCCCCCCCCCCCCCCCCCCCCCCCCCAGGCCCGCGCGGGCAAACCCCCGCCGCGGCCGCCTGGTCCCCCCCCCC